>Ga0335072_10010751_pt1 | contig 13152 bp, 12 predicted proteins | sample Lox_Sample_21_FD_206725 | JGI IMG/M metagenome (GOLD analysis project Ga0335072, IMG submission 206725) | Soil microbial communities from Loxahatchee National Wildlife Refuge, Florida, United States - Lox_Sample_2.1 | ecosystem: Environmental > Terrestrial > Soil > Wetlands | place: USA...
CAGTTTCCGTCCATCGTGGCCAAGCCTGGAAAATACCGGTAGTCAACAATAGCGGTCTTTGCGCGCGTTTCAGCACGCGCGGCGGTGGCCAGCATGGACATCGCCAGCAACATTAGAGCTGTTGATATCCGCGCGGCCCCCGTTCCGGGCTTCATTTGCGTAGCTCCGACGCAGATTCCTCGTCGAGATAAACGGTAGCGTCCGGGTGTTGTCGCAGAATGGTGGCCGGGCATGCCGTCGAAATTGTTCCGCTCAGCGCGCGCTTGACGATCCTGGCTTTCCGATATCCCGGAACCGATACGATGATCTTGGGCACGCGCAGCAGCGCTGGAATGGTCAACGTCATGGCCTGCGCGGGGACCGCATCGGTAGAAGCGAACCAGCCCTCCGCCACTTGCTGCTGTTTGCACTGATCATCCAACGTCACGATCTTCATGTCGCGTGGGTCGTTGAAATCCGCAACTCCGGGATCATTGAATGCCAGGTGGCCATTTTCTCCAATGCCGAGCAGACAGAGCTGCGGATGGGCCGCATTGAGCGCCTCGGCATATTCCCGGCAGGCCTTCTCGGAGTCAGGGGCGCTGCCGTTCACTTCGTAAAAGCGGTGCATCGGCACCTGCTGCGTCAGCTCGTTGCGCATGTAGAGGCGAAATGACGCCCGATGGTCCTTTGCAATTCCCACGTACTCATCCATGTGGAAACCGCAAATGCGATCCCAAGGCAGACCAGGAATCTTAACCAACGCCCGGAGCGTCTCGAGTTGCGAGGCTCCTGTGGCGAAGATGACGCCGATCATTTCCTTGTCTTTCTGGGCCAGTCTTTTCAGTTCTTCAGCGACGGCTTGAGCCGCTGCATGTCCTGCTTCCGCACGAGTTGGATGAATCTCGATCTTCAGATTCTCTATCTGGAAGCTTTTTTCTTCCGTACTTAGCTGCCGCACGCAGTCCCCCTTCGCAGCCGACGACAGACAAGTTGTCGAGCCTCAACTCTGTCACGTTAATCAGGAGATATTATGCTGTCAAATACAGAGTTTCTCCTCCAACCATCTAATTTCAATATGGACTGACTCGGTGGGGTTCGCGATCCGGATACTCGCGGCCGGGAGTCAATCTTGCGACCTCCGAGGAATCAGCCTGATCAAAACCACGCCGTGGGGAGGAACTGTGGCGGAGAATTCCTGTGCGAATGAACCCACATCCTGCTGCCGCCAGACGTCGCGGACCATTTGCTTCCCTTCGAGCTTCAATCCCTTCCAGTCAACGGAAATAACACGCGGCGTATTGGTCAGATTGAAAAGACCGACCGCCTGCGAGCCCTCGTCGAGCGGCTTCTCGAGAACAAACTCGTCGTCGGTCTTGCGGACAATCGCCGCCTGTTTGCCTAGCGAATCCTGATCGATGTCAATTACTTCAGAGTTACACAGGACGTTGAGAGTAAATCTGTCGAGGCTCGTCATGTCTCCGGAGAAGAAAAGCGGAGCTGCCATGAGTGACCACATCGACATGTAGCTATACTGCTCTTCGTGTGTCAACGTCGTGGGGTGAGGTGGAAGATTGGGCGACCTAGGATTACCCACCGCCCCGATCAGGATGTAATCGGGATCATTCCATCCACCCGGACCAGCATCCTCACTCAACATGGCATTCGCAAAGCCGATTCTGTAGAAGCCCGGAAGCGATGTATTCGGCACCACGCCAAGATCACCGGTGGTGCGCCAGGAATTGCCACCAACCTGGCGCCCCCACTTCCACACATCCCCCATGCCGTATTGGCACATGTTGAGGACAATGTCGCGGTTCATCCCTTCCAGGATTTGCCCCATTTTTTTATAGGGCTCCTGCATGTCCGCGAGAGTTGTTCCTTTCGCCACCGATCGATAGGAGCACCAATCATATTTGAGAAGATCGAAGCCCCATTGCGCAAAGCGGTGCGCGTCGGCATCTTCATGCTGATACGATCCCTCAAACCTGGCACAGGTCAACGGTCCCGGAGAGCTGTAGATTCCTGCCTTAAGGCCGAGGGAATGAATATAGCCAACGAGAGCCTGCATCTGCGGGAAGCGCGCATTGGGAAGGATCCTGCCCAGCGCATCTCGCACGGCGCCCCCCAAAGCCGGATCTTCCGATCCGGGCTTTCTGGCCCAGGCATCGTCGATGTCGACATATTGATAGCCGTAATCGGCCATTCCTGAAGCGATCATTGCAGCTGCGGCGACGCGAACATCATGGTCAGTCACGTGAGCGTAGTAGCTGTACCAATCATTCCACCCCATCTGTGGCGTCAAGCCGATCTGGTCGCCGACGACGATCGTCAGGCTGCGGCTGTTTTTGCCTAATGCATTGGAAGCCGTCAGCTCAACGACGTACTTGCCTGGCTGCAACGGCGACTTACCAGAGATGATGCCCGATCGCCGATCCAACTTAAGGGAAGCCGGAAGCTGTACAGCTGAAAACCTCATCGGGCGGACGCCGGTGCAAGGAATGCGATACAAGAATGGATGTCCTGGCCGCACACCGTATACTTTCGGCCCGTTCAAATGCGGAGTTGCGGGCGGCTCAGGTGTCCGCAAACCAGACGGATCTTCAGCCGGAGTGTAGGACTGCGCGCGCGCAGCAGGCCATTGCGCAAGAGTAACGAGAAGAACTAAGTATCCGAGTTTTTGTATCAAATTAATTCCCTACCCTCGCGTTTGGAATCCAACCGGTGCTGAAGAAGTCATGCTCCCGCAGGAATAGGAACTCATCGGCATCCGGCTGGTCCTCTCAGCGTTCGGGACGCGCTTCCAGCGTGACCACTTCAAAGGGCTTCAATAAAAAGATATATGGCCGGCCCGCTTCGAGCGCGATGGACGCGCGCGAAGCATCCGCGGTCCACGGGCTGTGGGCAATGTATTTCGCAGCGCCGTCCTCAGGAAGCTCAAAAGCCTGACCGACATCAATGGGGATTTGCTGTGGCTTTGATGCGGGATTGCGCAACACAAGAATTCCCTTTTCAGCGCTCCACGATGCCCAGCCATAGGGCTCTCCCTTGCCCGGATCCCCACCAATCCAGTGCGTGTCACGCAGGGTTGCGGCGTTGGCTCGTGACCAGCGAGCGCCCTCTGCCAATACGTCCCAATCGGCAGAGGTGAGAAGTGAAGGGGTGATATAGAGTTCCTGCAAATCCGTTCCGCCACCGAAATAGGAGTGCACTTCATCGGCAAAGTCGTGCCCGGGATCGGTCGCAAGCTTATCTGCCTTACTGGCATAGATGATGCCGTGGAGCATCAGTGAACTGAGCGGGAACAGCGGTCCAGCTCGGACGATATTGTGATATGTCTGCTCGTCGCGATAGGTAATCCACTTTTGCCTCCATGTTCCCTCGCCGGCAAAAGAATGATCTTCGCCGAGGCGGCAGATCGTATCTGCATAGCGCAGCCAGAAAGGCGATGGCCAGGTTCCAGTCGTCACGTCGATAAACACCGTAGGATTCTGTTGCCGCAACCGGTCAATGAGATGGATGGCTGCGGAAAAATCGCTATCGAAGACGCTACCGGGAAATACCTGGCTCGCGTTGCCGGTTCCATCGACCTTAAACTGATTGACGCCCTCCTGCAGGAATTTCAGGCAGGCTTCTTCGAATTTCTCATAGTAGCGCGGCCCCGACAGCGCGTAGCCTCCTTTCACGGTCTCGTACCCGTGGCTCTGTCCATACGCAATGCGCTGTTCTTTTTCCTCCTGGTAGCCGCCCCACGGCGAAAACCATACGCCAAGACCGAAGCCGTATTCCCGCGCTGCGGCGCTGAGCGGAGCCAGGCCATTCGGAAAGCCAGCGTTCATCTGCCACATCGTGTGCGTGTCATCCCAGCCGTCGTCCAACAGAAAAGAGTCTATGGTTACGCCGCGCTTGCGCACCAGTTCTTCCCCGAAGGCATCGATGCGGTCTTCCACCTGTGCCGCGCCGAACCGCTCGCCGCGACCCAGGTCGTACCACGTGTTGTAGTGAAGAAATGTGCGATAAGGATGTGCTCGCTCGAGTTCTAGATAAGCGAGGAAGTCGCGGCGCATCTGTCCTGGACGGGCCGCTCCGACGACGGAAGAATACGTGATGGACTGCCCTGCGGCGAGAGACAAAGTGCGCTTCAGACCGGCGACGGCTTCACCATTTTGGACGCTGCTGTACGAGAGGGGATTCTCGAAGCCGAGATAGTAATTCCCAGACACAATGGGAGAACCCGCGACCAAGCCGACGACACGCGCATCCTGGTCGCGAAAGCGAAGCAACTGGACATCGCGCAGCGCGAGCGGCTGTCCGCCAGCCTGAATGCTGATCTCCTGGCGAAGATAAGGCGCGTTGCCGCGTGCAATCATGCACCAGTGAACGTTGAAGCTGCCGGCTGGATCCCTGAGTTCAGCGCAGATCTGCCGGCCGGGAAGGCGCGCAGCCGCGCGCGAAGCCGCGGGATCGGGCTCCAGAGGCGTCGCGACGGGAGAGCTCGAAATCAGTTCGGAGGCACGGATCTCCCGCTGACCCTCAAGGCCGAGCACAAATATCTCGTGGAGTTGTACGGCCTTCGATTGTCCACGCGCCTGAATGGAGTCAAGATACAGATGCGAACCCGATCTATGCAGACGAGCGGTGATCGCCTCGTTGCCGAAGGCCTGGATTGCCGCCAATTGGGCTGCGGCACAGGAAGAAATCACCAAGGAAAGAGAAACCGAAATAAGCGCAGAACGAAGCACAATCCTAGCCCCTCGAATGCGAGACATCATTGAATAGTTGAAGGCGGAATTATCTCGCAGTGCAGATTCGTTGTCCGCGGTGAAGGTGTTGTTCATCTCATCTGAGGAGTGGAGGCGCCTCAAAGGTTAATATGCCTTCCAGACTGTGAAGCGCTTAATGATAAGAGGGTTCTTCGACGAGGTACTTGCGTTGATCGCTGCGCCGCCGCCAAAAAGTTCCAACTCCTGCTGCATCCATCCGGCGTAGCAGTACGCTCCGCTTTCCCAGGACGGATCATTGATCGGCGCAGGGTGGTTCACAATCGGCTTCCCATCGATGTACGCCTGGAAAGACCCTTCTTTGCCGAGATGATCTTTTCGCCAAAGCAGGCCATAGGTATGAAAGCCGGCTGAGAGGTCGCCGCCCCCCGGCGCGCTATAGGCAGCCTCGATTACTGTATGCACCCCCACCGGCTGATCGTGGACGATGTAGTTCGCTTTTGAACTGTTCCCTTCGCTTAAAATCTTCTCGGCAACGTCCACCTCGGATGAATTATCGCAGCGATGGCGAACAAGGGTTGAACACCAAAGGTCGACGTGCCAGCCATCGCCCTCGCCGTGCAGGTCGGTTGGCATCTTGACTTCCCATTCGACGAAAGAGCCCGGATGGATGGTGATCTTCCCGTAGTTCTGGATGTCGGCCATCTGATTGTCGTAGTATTTGTTGTCGCCTGGCGCGGCGTGCGTGGCCTGGATGACCAGCCCGAGTCCTCGAACGATGGCAGCATATGGCGGCTCAGGGTACGTGCCGAAGTAACTCTGACAATCTTTGCCGGTGTAACCGCAACTGGTGGCGACTGTACCGCAGAATCCCTTAGGCATGCCGCCGCCAGTGCCACCATTCCAGAGCGTCTGACGAATTGAATCGTCCTCGTCGAAGCGATCGTTCACCAAAACATGCCATTTCTTTCCAGGAGGTGGCGGAGCTCCAAGCGGAATTGCTACGCCTCTGCCGTCCGTGGTGCTCTCACTGGAGGCGCCATTCTGGACGATTCCGTCAATGACATGAGGAGCCGAAGCTGAATCATTCGCCGCATCGGCGGGCCGGGAGCCCGCTTGGCCCCAGCTCCACGCCGCGAACAATCCTAGGCAAGCGAACGAGACCACGATGGTCAAGCGTGCCTTTCTGTTGTGCCGCCTGGCGTATGGTTCGATACCCTTGCTCGATAAGTTTTGTTGCGAATAATCCGTCATGGATTCCCGCTCGTTATTGACGAGTTTAGTAGCGCAGCAGGATGAGCCCGTCGCGGTCATTTAGAGTTACGTTGCCATTTGTCACCATGGCGCCATTGTTGATCTCGGAGTCCTGGCTACCTGCGATGTGTTTCAGATTACCAAGGCCCGCTAGGCTCACGGTCTGTGTCCCATTGCCTTTCGGATTCCATAGGACAATGCCATTCTGATATTCACGCTTCCACACTCCATTGCTCCATGGACCAGTCTGCCAGGGATCGATCGCTTGACCGAGATACCCCACGCCTGCGCCAGCATTATCAAATTCGTCAAACCACAGGAACGTTTGGTCCGAATATCCAGATGTGCCTGTCGGGGTATAGTATCCGTTGCCCATGAGACATGCAGCGAGTCCGTAGCGCATACCTTGCCACGTGGGTGAATAGGCAGTGATGTTGCCGCTCGAGTCATACGCTGAGGCATCAACACCGTTCGTTTGCAGGTGGCTATGCCCGAACAACAAATATTGAGGGCCACCGGTGTTATCCCAGGTGTACTTGTAGACATACTGCATTGTTTCGGCCCCGGCCCACGATTCATAGGACCAGTTAACACCAATGGCAGCTTCATCCATGCCACCGGACGGCACTCCATTCAGCGGCGCGAAAGCTGCACCGGTGTCCCATCCAGTACTATCAAGCCCCATATTGGCAATTTGAACGCCTGCAGGCCATATGGCGGACATTTCATCAAAGAACGTCTTCTCGCCCGTGCGGAAGGCTGTACCCACAGTGGGATCACTTTTGGATTGCGAAGAGCCGGTGTGCAACCAGTCTCCGTCTTCGTAAGGCTGGGGAGCAAGATTATCGAGGAAGAAGCCATCGAGATCCGGCACGGGGTTACCCTTGCCACTGTAAGTGCCGAGATGAAGCAGATTGTTCACATAGTTCGCACCCCAGGCATAGGGGCCAAGGCCTGTTGAAGGATCAACCGCGTAGGTCGCCATGTTGACCACGCCCTTAGCGCCTGTCGTATCTTCGGCGTCAAGCGTTTTTGTGCCACTTGTGCCGGCGTTATAAACCCACCAATTCATGTTGTTGATTTCACTCCAGTAGGTCGGGAAGCCGCTCGAAGCCTGGGCGAAATACATTTCGTTCAAGTCGACGTACTGGAAAACACGGGTATGCACAGTCGATTGTGCCTTGATGTTTGAGATGACGGCTTCTTTGTCGTAGCCGAGGGAGCTTCCCCATCCCTCCCAACCGCCGCCAATGATGTCCAGGTGTACTTTAGCCGCATTGGCCTGATAAGCGGAGTTGAAGGTCTGAGACCCGCCGATGGCTAGATAAGCAAGCCTTGGGAAAGTATCGCCGGTGGTCGTGGCCGATCCTCCACCGGGAGCCAATGACGCGGATGTATAGTCGAATCCATTCGCCAATGTTGCTGTGCCACCATCGGGATTCACAACCTGCACAGAGACGGGGCCAGTGACTGAACTGAGAGGCGGCTCGAATACCGCGATGGTCGTGCCGCTCAGCCACACGCCGCGCGCTGCGATTCCATTGACATAGACCTGCATGCCGGATTCAAAATTCGTTCCTCTCATGGTCGGATAGGGATCGATTGTGTCCGGTCCGGAATTGGGCGAAATGTTCGTAATTGTCGGGGCCGGCGCCAGTGATGCCGTAGTGTAGGACCAACCATTCGCGAGTGTTGCCGTGCCCCCATCTGGATTGATGACGGTGACACTTACTGGCCCAAGCACAGCGCTCAATGGAGGTTCGAAGGAGATGTAGGTCGAGCCGCCTAGCCAAGCACCGCGCGCTATTGTGCCGTTGATATAGACCTGCACTCCCGATACAAAGTCGGTTCCCTTGATCACCGGATACGGAGAAATGTTTTCGGGACCTGAGTTCGGCGAGATGCTCGTAATCGTCGGGGTCGACTGCAGCGATGCCGTAGTATACGACCAGCCATTCGCCAGTGTCACTGAACCGCCGTCAGGATTGACGACTTCCACGGGGACGGGTCCAAGCACGGCGCTCAACGGAGGCTCAAATGAGATGTACGTGGAGCCGCTAAGCCAGGCACCACGCGCCAGGGTGCCGTTGACATAGACCTGCACTCCCGGTTCGAAATTCGTCCCTTTGATCACTGGATAAGGGGAAATCGCTTCGGGGCCTGAGTTCGGCACTATGCTCGTGATCGTCGGACTGGCTGCCAACGCTGGAAGCGCAAAAGCGATGGAAGCGACGAATGCGAGGAGGCGGAGAGTCGGTCGGTGACTTGCGGTTGCAAATTTCATGCTACGCAAGCTAGTAAACGCAAATCCCCTTGTCAATCCTATAATCCATTCAATGATTCGACGAGGTCGAGCTAATTTTTAGATTTGCCTCTGCGTTTGTCCAGGGGCACCACTGGGGTGGATAGTTAGCGTACTTCACTTCAGGCATACCAGTGCCGAGCTTCGAATCGATTCATCAGAGCTTTGCGATGCAATTTGACACAGCTCGCGCGGATGCTTCGATTTGTCCATGGCAAAGAAGAAGAATACCAAGTCCGAGGTTACGGCCTCATTGAAGCAATCCATCGTTAGCGATGACGATCACATCAATCACGCACTCCGCGGTGAATCAACCGCGGCCTCATTCACGATGAAGGAGATTGTCGGATGGTGAAGGCCGCAGCATTCAGCGCGATTCGGAGTCGCTCATTTTTAATCAATAGTTCGCAAACCAATTCTTGAAGGCTTCTGATCTGTTGTGCCAGTTCTTTGCGCGAATAACATTCATCGCTCCAAGTCTCCACCGCATCCAACGGCGCAAGATCTTTGCGATCGTCTGTCTCGGCTGGAGAGAGGCTCATAGTGCTCGTCCCTTATTTGGCATCGACCATGGGGCCGAATTGATGACCACGCGTCGTCACCGGTGCTTTGTTGGCAATGAGGACGAACTATGCTCGGAGCTTCTCGGTAAAAAATTGCGCCTCGCCATTGCCGAAGTTCCAATCTGCACCTGTGTTCTCCACGATGGTTATGACCACATCCGAAGGGCTGATAGAGCATGACACTGCAAGTTTGTCGGAGAGAAGTTTGTAAAGGCTCACCTTTAGCGCGGTTTCACGAGCCTTACTGAACACTGTGAAGATGATGACCTTGTCTGTCCTTGAAATATCCAGACCCGTGTCTTCAACCACGATTTGCTCGCTTTTGTGCTCGCAGTAAATCTGACACCTGTCGCGTTCGTTGACTTGAAAAGCCTTGACGATCGCTCGGTGACTGGCTTCGAGTAGATCCTTGATCTCTCGATCACTGCGTCCTTCGACTGAGTCAATTCTCACGAGCGGCATAGATCTCTCCAGCGGCAAATCGTGCCCGACGTCAATAGCGGACTCGGTCATTGGATCTTAATGACGAATCTGAATCTCGCTTTGCCTTTCATCATGCTGTCAAACGCCTCGGGGGCTTGATCGAGGGTGACCGTTTGAACCACGGGCCGAACATCGTGCAGAGCACCGAACGCCAGTGTGTCCTCAATTTCAGGTGGCATGCCAACGAGGCTGCCGGATAAGGTTCGGCCACCGAATATGATGGGCACCGATGGTACCGGTATTGGATCTGGCGATACACCCACCACGATCAGTTTGCTTCGGATTTTCAGCCCGGCAATTAGCGCGCCCATGGCAGCGCCACCGGGTGCAGTCCCAAGTACGGCATCGGCTCCGCCCAGGCCGCGCAACTCTCTGGCTACATCCCCACCATCAGTATCGAGATAAAGATGAGCACCGAGAGATTTCGCAAGAGGCTCTTTGTCGCTTCCGCGCTCGATGGCCACAACACGATAGCCCATTCGGGCACAAGCACATAACAGCACCAAAAGCCACGGAATCGCAAACCTCTCGGCATCTTGAATTCTCTCGCGATCCCTCGAAGCGAACTGCATAGCCGGGGTCCACGAGTGCCCGGCTATATTGCACCACCGGAACGATCGGAACTGAACATAGGAAGATCCACGATCGTCGCATTTCACCGAGCGATGGACTCTCCAGAATCAATCAGTTCTGAATCAACGGAGATTCATGCCTAGCACCAGTCCGTCAAGGATCGCGTTGAGCCCCCGCTCGAATTGAGCTGCTAAGACTGCGGTCTTATGCGGGCTCGCCTTCTTGCCGTCTGTGAATTGGTCCTGCAGAGGCCGTTCCCGCTCGAAGGAGGCCAGCCGCGGGAATTGCCTGGTTGCAAGCTGCTCTTCAGTGAATGCGATCGCATCCGCGAGGAGCGTGGGATTCTTCTTGCCCTCGGCCATGCGCGAAAGCGACGTTAGCGCACGCAGGGCGCTACCAAAAACATAGTCGTCCATAATCCCCCAGAAGGCCAGCTTGTCCGCAGGACAAAGATCTAGCGCATCGAGCGCAGCCAGCGATTGTTCTACGTGCCGCATCGCGTTAGGCCCGAATTGCGCGTGTTTCAACGAGACTACTGACCACGGGTGCGCCAGCAGAACAGTACGCGTCCGCCGGGCAATCGCGCACACTGCGTCGCGCCAGTCCGCCGGCAGTTCTGGGACCAGGATTTCAGCGAGGATCGCGTCGTGCATAAGTGCCACGATGTCGGCCTTGGTGCGCACGTAATAGTAGAGCGTCATTGTTCCACAGCCGAGTTCCTCTGCGATGCGCTTCATTGTGACGGCTTCGAATCCCTCGATGTCGGCGATCTTTAGGACCGCATCAGTGATCTGCTCACGATTGAACCGTGGGCGCCGGTCGTGCGGTTCAGGCCGCAGCCAAATCAGGTCATTTTTTTGAGCTCTTGACATCTTCGTATATCATACGATTTACTTGTTCGTGCGTCATACGAACAATGATTTTCATCCCGGAGGTTCGGCTCGATGTCCGATGAGCACCACAACCCATCGAGTGGCCTCAAAGAGATTCCTTCAGGAATCGAATCCAAGGTCTTTGATCCCCGCGATCCTGCCACGGGATCAGGCGGCGCCGAATTGAGCGATGCGTGTGTTGTGAAGAGAGGGAACCAGTGGTGGATGTACTTAGCGGGTCAGGCCAAAGGATACGGGGCAACTGATCTCTATAGCGCTTCACTTCCTCCCGATGCTCCACTCTCCGCTCAATCCTGGATACTGACTCGAGAAGCAGACGGAAACCTGAAACCGCTTGCTGATCGCAGCAGGAGTCGCAACTGGGATGGTAAGGGTGGACGGCACTGTCCATCCTATGTCTGCGGACGGGACCGAGGAGAAGGCAAGTGGGTGGAACGCATCTACTATGCGGGTGGAGCGGAGAATCTCTGGGGGCCATACACGATTGGCTTTCTCGAATGGAATGGAGACGAATGGGTAGAGCAGGCTGATCCTGCTTTCGTTGCTGAGGAAGAATGGGAACTTGGAAGTGTTTACGAGCCGAACCTCATCTATCACGACGACAGATGGAAGATGTGGTTCGTGGCCGGCTTTAATCACGAGGATTACCTTGTTCACGGCTATACGGAAAGCCGGGACGGCCGGACCGGTTGGTCGAAACACGAAATCTTCGCGCCCCCGGAGATGAAGATGTTCGATTTTTGTGTACGTGAGGGCAACGGCGCATTCGACGCGGTCTTTGCGCGTGTCTGGATGGGCAAAGACGCTCCTCCGGCGGAGACCGGGCTATGGTGGTGCAGAGCTGGGAATCCTTCAAAAAAGCTCTCAGAGTGGGGTACGCCGATCCAAATTCAAACGGCAGAGAATCGCGGATGGCATTCCGGTCCATGGAAGCCATCGTTTCAATTTGACGGGCCAAGTGAAACACGTGCCTTCATATTCTTCGACGGCGTTTATAGAACCGAGGATCCGGGGCCCTTTCCATTCGCTTTCACTGTCGGCTGTCTTGAGATTGATCTGTGGAGGAATTTGCGGCCCCAGAGCGGTAGCATTTGGCTGAAGCTGGATCGTACCGATGAACCCTGATCAAGACCTGAACACAGAGCCGTTCAGCGATGAAATCGTCTTCGTTGAACATGGAATGGAACATCCCTTTCAGTACGAACGCGGCGACTTCAGTCGCGATCGAGAAGGTCGCTTTTTGCGCCTGAGTTTCGTCACCGTTTATGTCACGGACCAGGAGCACAGCAAGAAGTTCTTTGTGGAGCAGCTTGGATTCAGGCTAATGATTGACGTGAAGTTTCCTTCCGGATATCACTGGATTGAAGTGGCCCCACCGGATGGGACCGCAAGGCTCGCCCTGGTAATGCAAGCACCTGGGTTCATGGATTTTGCGGTGCCGGGCCAATCCAGTCTCATCACGTTCATGGCCGGGGATGTGGAGGCCAGATATCGAGAATGGTCTGAGCGAGGTGTGAAATTTCCGACGCCACCGTACACGCGGGAGTGGGGAGGAAAGTTCTGCCAGTTTCAAGATCCGGATGGTAGTTTGTTCGGACTTTCAGGCTTTAACGGTGTAACGTTGGCCATCGAGAGGAGGCGGGAAGCGGAGGCGAGACATCGGGAGGCGGAACGCCTCGCCGCTCAGGAACTCGACCTCGCAAAGCAAGTGCAGATGCGACTGCTTCCTCAGACTATGCGAGCCATTCCGACCGTAGTATGCCTGAAAACCTGAAAGCCGATAATCCGCTCCAGCTTTATAATCTGTTTGCTGAGAGTGGATTGAGTCATATGCAGTCTCTCGGCTGCTCTTGTGAAATGCAGTTCTTCCGCAACCACAATGGCTGCCTGCAACCGTCGGATCTCTGGCAGGACCATGACCATCCTCCGAGATGGGGATTCTTGGAAGGACAGCGGCGCGATCAAGCGTCGGATGTGGAAAAATTGTGATCCTCATTGAGCATGATTTGCATCTGTAGCCCTCCCGTCGCCGCGCCGCGGCATTACCTAAATGGAATGACGCGGCGCTCAAAATTTCATTAGACGTGAAACCGGATAAGTGACGATGATGGCCCTTAACACGAGCAGGCTGATGTGCTCTGCATCAGCATTGCTCAAGGAGATGCAGCCATGGGCAATCGATACTTGACGGAATTCGATGTTGCCGAGAGAACACAGATCAGTCTCGGTACGTTACGACGCTGACGGCTGGAGAACAAAGGGCCGCGGTATCACAAGTTTGGCTCACTCGTGCGTTACGACGAGGAGGACCTGGCCGTCTGGGAACAGGCTCAACCTGCAGGAGGTACTGAAGCCCTGCGGATCGGCCCCGCCTCGGAACAACC
>Ga0335072_10010752_pt1 | contig 13151 bp, 13 predicted proteins | sample Lox_Sample_21_FD_206725 | JGI IMG/M metagenome (GOLD analysis project Ga0335072, IMG submission 206725) | Soil microbial communities from Loxahatchee National Wildlife Refuge, Florida, United States - Lox_Sample_2.1 | ecosystem: Environmental > Terrestrial > Soil > Wetlands | place: USA...
CGGCTGTCGGGTCTCGAGCCGTTCACGCTCACGCCCGAGACGAATTTCGTCAATATCGGCGAACGCACCAACATCACGGGCTCGGCCAAATTCCGCAAGCTGATCGCGGCCAACAACTACGAAGGCGCGCTCGATGTGGCGCGCACCCAGGTCGAGAACGGTGCGCAGATCATCGACATCAACATGGACGAGGGCCTCATCGATTCCGAAGCGGCGATGCGGCGCTTCCTCTGTCTGATCGCGGCCGAGCCCGACATCGCGCGCGTTCCGGTGATGATCGATTCCTCCAAGTGGAGCGTGATCGAGGCGGGACTCAAGTCGACGCAAGGCAAGAGCATCGTCAATTCGATCAGCCTCAAGGAAGGCGAAGAGGCCTTCGTCGAGCATGCGCGGAAGGTGCTGCGCTACGGCGCCGCTGTGGTGGTCATGGCCTTCGACGAGACGGGGCAGGCCGATACGGCCGAGCGCAAATTCGCCATCTGCAAGCGCGCCTACGACATCCTTGTCAACAAGGTCGGCTTCCCGCCGGAAGACATCATCTTCGATCCCAACATCTTTGCGGTCGCCACCGGCATCGAAGAGCACAACAATTACGCGCTCGACTTCATCGCCGGCGCCAGGCGCATCCGCGAAGAGCTGCCTTATGTGCATATCTCGGGCGGCGTCTCGAACATCTCCTTCTCGTTCCGCGGCAACGAGACCGTTCGCGAGGCGATGCATTCGGCCTTCCTCTACTATGCGATCAAGTCCGGCATGGACATGGGCATCGTCAATGCCGGCCAGCTGGCCGTCTACGAAGACATTCCGACCGAGTTGCGCGACGGCGTGGAGGATGTGCTCCTCAATCGCCGGCCCGATGCGACGGAACGGCTCCTCGAAATCGCCCAACGCTACAAGAACGAGGGCGGAAGCGCGGCCGAGGAAACCACGCTCGCCTGGCGCACGGCGCCGGTCGAAGAGCGCATCAAATACGCGCTGGTGCACGGCATTGCCGATTTCGTTGTGGAGGACGTGGAGGAAGCCCGCCAACTCGCCACGCGGCCGCTCGATGTGATCGAAGGTCCGCTGATGTCCGGCATGAACGTCGTCGGCGATCTTTTCGGCGCCGGCAAGATGTTCCTGCCGCAGGTCGTCAAATCCGCCCGCGTGATGAAAAAGGCCGTGGGCCATCTCATTCCGTTCATGGAAGAAGAGCAGGCCAAGTCCGGTGCGCGTGAGCCGGCCGGTCGTATCGTCATGGCGACGGTCAAGGGCGATGTGCACGACATCGGCAAGAACATCGTGGGCGTGGTGCTTCAGTGCAACGGCTACGAGGTGATCGATCTGGGCGTGATGACGCCGACGCAGAAGATCCTCGATGCGGCGCGCGAAGCCAAGGCGAACATCATCGGGCTGTCGGGCCTCATCACGCCGTCGCTCGACGAGATGTGCCATGTGGCGGCGGAGATGGAGCGGCAGGGCTTCGAGATTCCGCTACTCATCGGCGGCGCCACGACGAGCCGCGTGCACACGGCGGTGAAGATCAATCCGAATTATCGGCGCGGACAGACGGTCTATGTCGCCGATGCCTCGCGTGCCGTGGGCGTCGCCTCGAGCCTCTTGAGCAAGACGCAGCGTGCGGATTACGCCGCCGGCATCCGCCGCGAGTACGAGGACATCGCCACGCGGCATGCCGCGCAACGGGCTCCTGCAAAACGTTTGAATATCACCGCCGCGCGCGCCAACAAGCTCAAGCTCGACTGGGCCAATTACACGCCGCCGAAGCCGTCATTCCTCGGTCTCAAGACGTTCGAGACCTACGATCTCAAAGAACTCGTGCCCTATATCGACTGGACGCCGTTCTTCCAGACCTGGGAATTGGCGGGTCCTTATCCGCAGATCCTTGAAGACGACAAGGTCGGCGAAGCGGCGCGGGGTCTTTTTGCCGACGCGCAGAAGATGCTGGCGAAAATCGTGGACGAGAAATGGCTGACGGCGAAAGCCGTGCTGGGTTTCTGGCCGGCCGGCGCGGACGGCGATGACATCGTGCTGTTCGCCGACGACACGCGCACCAAGCCGCTCGCGATGCTGCATACGCTGCGTCAGCAGATGATGCGCGAGCAGGGCCGGCCCAACATGGCGCTCGCCGACTTCATCGCGCCGCACGATAGCGGTCGGCTCGATTATCTGGGCGGCTTCGCGGTGACCGCGGGCCACGGCGAGGACGTTCACATCAAGCACTTCGAGGCCGACAAGGACGATTACAGCGCCATACTTCTGCGTGCATTGGCGGATCGTTTCGCGGAAGCGTTTGCGGAGCGGCTCCACGCCCGCGTGCGCCGCGAATTCTGGGGCTACGCCCAGAAGGAGGCGCTGACCAACGAACAGCTGATCGCCGAAGCCTATCGCGGCATCCGCCCGGCGCCGGGCTATCCGGCCCAGCCCGATCACACGGAAAAGGAGACCTTGTTCCGGCTTCTCGAGGCGGAAGCGCGCGCCGGCATCCGGCTCACGGAAAGCTTCGCCATGTGGCCCGGTTCGTCCGTATCGGGACTTTATTTCTCGCATCCCGAAAGCCGCTATTTCGGCGTGGGCAAGATCGAGAAGGATCAGGTCGAGGATTACGCCCGGCGCAAGGGCTGGCCGGTCGAGGTGGCCGAGCGCTGGCTGGGTCCCCTGTTAAATTATGATCCGAGAGCGCAAGCCGCGTGAACCAAATCTCATGTCCGGCCGTATACCCCGGCAGACCCGTAAATAATCATTGGGGACAGGATGGGGTGGAGACAGCTGGGCTTGGTGCTCGCTTTCAGCGTGGGCGCGACCAGCGCTCTTGCTGCCGGGAATGACGATATCACCCGCGGGCTGTCCGCGGTCAATCGCGGCGACAATGTCAGCGCCATAACCTATTTCTCCGCCGCGCTGGACAGCGGGAGCCTGGACTCAGGGCTCGAGCAGATCGCCTATTTCGATCGCGCCCGCGCCTACATGAACGAGGAAGAATGCGGCTCCGCCGCCGCCGACCTCACCCACGCGATCAGTCTCAAGCCCGACAACGCCGAAGACTACATGATGCGCGGCAAGGCCTATCGCTGCGCGGGCCGCTATGCCGACGCCATTGCCGACTATACCGAGGTGATCCGGCTGAAACCGTCAGGCAATGCCTATTGGCAGCGGGCGCTGGCACGTTACAACGCCGGCGATTTCGAAGGTTCGGCGACGGACAGCCAGGCCGCGATGCTGTTCGCGCCCAAATGGCCCTATCCGCTTCTCTGGTTCGCGATCGCGCGCATGCGCGAAGGCAAGTTCGAGACGAGCGATCTTCAGGGCAAGACCGATCTCATCGACATGAACATCTGGCCCGGCCAGGTCTTCGCACTCTACAAGGGCGACGCGACGCCGGACGAAATCCTGCGCGCGGCCCATGTTGGCGATGCCAACGCCGTGCGGGACAATCTATGCGAGGCCCACTTCTATCTCGCGGAGTGGTGGCTCTCGAAGCGCGGTGTGGAGGCGGCCCGCCCGCTCTTCGAGGACGTTCGCGACAATTGCCGGCACGATTTCATCGAATACTCGGCGGCCGGTGCCGAGCTCGCCCGGCTGCGCTAGGTCAATTCGGCGGGTTGTTCGCTTCCACGAATTTGACCGTGGCGTCCAGCATCTGGAATCGCGTCTTGCCGCGCGACAGCCAATGATCCTCGTCATCAGGCGTGCATCGGCCGGCGGCAAACAAAAAGGCCGGGCGCGATAGCGCCGGCCTGAAGACCTGTCCCTTGTTGTCCCGAAAACTAATGAATGGCGCCGATTACGATTGCGCCGAGAAATACGAAGACCAGACTGATGGCGATCAATTCTATTTCGCGCAGCACCGGCCCACCTCCTGCCTCAGCGACTTTTATATTGCCTTAAAGGCTAAACGCCCGGAAGCGCCAAAACGTATGTGCGAATGCGAGCGATTCTTGTTTTGCGTCGCACAAAACGCGCAGAAACCTTGCGCAATGGCAGGAAGGTTTTGACAATCCGTCAGTCTCGGAGCGCTACCAGGGCAGCTCCTTGCCGCTGTAGTCGAGGAATTTGCCGCTGTCCTTTGCCGTCAGCCTGGCGATCACCTTGCGCATGCCGGCGATGCTTTGATGCGGTTCGAGCGTCGCATTGGGTCCGCCCATGTCCGTCTTCACCCAGCCCGGATGAATGAGCGTGACGATGATGTCGTCGTCTTTCCACGCGAGCGAAAGACCATGCATGACGTTGTTCACGGCCGCCTTCGACGAGCGATAGGCGAAATAGTCTCCGGAATGATAGGCCGTCGAGCCCATGCCGCTGGTGATGGTGATCAGCTTCTTGTCGCGGCCCTTCTTCAGATTGCGGCGGAAGGCCTGCGCCATCTGCAATGGCGCCATCGTGTTCACGGCGAATGTTTCGGCCCAAACGGCGAAGTCCATATTGCCCGCAGCCTGTTCCTTCGGTCCGTAGATGCCGGCGTTGTTGATGAGAAGATCGATCGGTTCGTCACCGAAGCTTTCGGCGAGCCGCGCGATCGACTGCGCATCGGCGACGTCGAGACCGTGCAGGCTCACCTTGCCGCCGGCTTCGTCCGAAACCCGCTTGAGCGGCTTCGACGCACCGGGATCGCGGCAGCAGGCGAAAACCGTGGCGCCTTCTTCGGCATATTGCTTCACGAATTCGAGGCCCAGTCCGCGACTGGCGCCTGTCACAAGCACGTTCATGGTTCTTCCTTTCCGAAGCCGCCGCCGCCGGGCGTGGCGATCAGGATCTCGTCGCCCGCGTCGACCGCGATCTCGTCGCGTCCCTTGAGCGCAACGGTTTCGCCGTCGGCGCGGATGACCATGTTAGCGCCGGGCAGGGCGTCTTCGCCACCCGCCAATCCGAACGGTGCGGTCTCGCGCCGCATCGAAAGCATGGCGAGCGACATCGCTTCGCGGAAGCGGAGGCGCCGCAAGACACCGTCGCCGCCGTGGAATTGCCCGCCGCCGCCCGATTCCGGTCGGATGGAGAATTCCTCGAGCAGCACGGGATAGCGCATCTCGAGCACTTCGGGATCGGTGAGGCGCGAATTCGTCATATGCGTGTGGATCGCGGATTGCCCGTCGAAGCCGTCACCGGCGCCCGCGCCGCCGCAGATCGTTTCGTAATATTGATGGCGCGCATTGCCGAACGTCAGGTTGTTCATCGTGCCTTGCGCCGCCGCCATCACGCCCAACGCGCCGAACAGCGTGTCGACGACCGCCTGGCTCGTTTCGACATTGCCGCCGGCAACGGCCGCGGGCGGTCGCGGCGACAGGAGCGATCCGTCCGGCACGCGGATGTCGAGCGGTCTGAGGCAGCCGGCATTCATGGGGATGTCGCTGTCGACGAGACAACGGAACACATAGAGCGCGGCAGCCTTGGTGACGGAGCGCGGCGCGTTGAGGTTGCTTTCCTGCTGCTCGCTGGTGCCGGCGAAGTCGATAATTGCATTGCGTGCGTCGCGGTCGACGGTGATCTTCACGCAGATGACGGCGCCGCCGTCCATCTCCATCTGGAATTCGCCGTCTTTCAGGCGGCCGACGACGCGGCGGACTTCTTCTTCCGCGTTGTCCTGGACATGGCGCATATAGGCCGTGACGGTCTCGGCGCCATGGAGCGCCACGGCGCGGCGCAATTCTTCGGCGCCTTTGTGGCAGGCCGCCGCCTGCGCCTTGAGGTCGGCGATGTTCTGGTCGGGATTGCGGGCCGGATGAAGGCCTGCGCCCAGCACGCGGCGCATGCCCTCTTCGTCGAAATGACCGCCGCGGATCATGGTCAGCCCGTCGAACAGCGCGCCTTCCTGCGCAATGTCGGACGAGAAGGCGGGCATCGAGCCCGGCGTGATGCCGCCGATATCGGCATGATGGCCGCGCGCCGCGGTGAAGAAGCGGATCTCCTCACCGACGAACACGGGCGCCACCACGGTGATGTCGGGGAGGTGCGTGCCGCCGTCGTATGGCGCGTTGGTGACGAAGGCGTCGCCCGGCTTCATGTCGGGATGCTTGCGCATCACGGCCGTCACGCAATCGCCCATCGAACCGAGATGAACGGGCATGTGCGGTGCGTTGGCGACGAGACCGCCTTCCGCATCGAAGATGGCGCAGGAGAAATCGAGCCGTTCCTTGATGTTCACGGAGGAGGCGGTGTTCTGCAGCGTGGCCCCCATCTCTTCCGCGATCGCCATGAAGAGATTGGCGAACACTTCGAGGAGCACGGGATCGACAAGAGACTTTTCCTCCCCCGCTTGCGGGGGAGGTGCCGAGCGCAGCGAGGCGGAAGGGGCCCGACGTGTAAGCACGATCGCCCGCGCCTCCGTCGGCATCGCGCGCCAGCCCGGCTCGACCACAATCGCCTGATGCGGCTCGATGAGGAGCGCTGGGCCTTCGATCTCTTCGCTGGCAGAAATCGCATCGACGTGATGGATCGTCGCGTCATGCCACGCGCCTTGAGAGTAGAAGCGGGTCTCGCGCGCTGACTCGGCCGTTGCGGACTTATGCTCCGGCAATTGAATCCGTCCCGGGGCGGGCGCGCTCGCGGCCTCCACTTCCAGCGATTCCACGATCAGCGCCTTTCCCTCGAGACCGAAGCCGTAGAGCCGCGCATGGGTGTCGGCGAAGGCGCGGACCATTTCGTCATGGGAGGCGAGCGCGATCGGCAACGTCGTGTCGCTGCCCTCGTAACGGATATGCGCGAGCGCCTTCGTTTCCGCCGCCGCGCCGCCCTGGGCTGCGATGTCTTCGCCTGCTTCACGGGCCAGCTCGCCCGCGACGCCGCGCAAAGTTTCGACAAGATGCGGCTCGAGACGCTTGAGCACCGCACGCTGACGAAGTGCCCTGAGCGCGGCAAGCTTCATGCCGTAAGCGGACAATACGCCCGAGAACGGGTGGATGAAGATCTTCGTCATGCCGAGCGAGTCGGCGACGAGACAGGCATGCTGTCCGCCGGCGCCGCCGAAGCAGTTGAGCGTGTAGCTCCGGCAGTCATAGCCCTTCGCGACTGAAATGCGCTTGATGGCATTGGCCATGTTCTCGACGGCAATGCGGATGAAACCGTCGGCGACAGCTTCCGGCGTATCGCCGAGCTCGCGCGCCAACGTCGCGAACCCCTCGCGCACCGCATCTTCGTCGAGGGCCTCGTTTGCGTCGGGACCGAACAGTTGCGGGAAGAATTCGCCGCGCAGTTTGCCCACCATCACGTTCGCATCGGTGACGGCCAACGGCCCACCCCGGCGGTAGCATCTGGGGCCGGGGTCCGCGCCGGCGGAATCCGGTCCGACCCGGAAGCGCGCGCCGTCATAGTGCAGGATCGATCCGCCGCCGGCCGCCACCGTGTGGATCGCCATCATCGGCACGCGCAGGCGCACGCCGGCGACTTCCGCCTCGTAGACGCGCTCGAACGTTCCGTCGAAACGCGAGACGTCGGTGGATGTGCCGCCCATGTCGAAGCCGATGACATGATCGAAGCCTGCTTCGCGCGCCGTCTCCGCCATCGCCACGACGCCGCCTGCAGGACCGGACACGATCGCGTCCTTGCCGCGGAAGAAATCGGGCGCTGCAAGTCCGCCATTCGACGTCATGAAGAAAAGGCGCGGGCCTTCGCCGAGCGCAGCGGCGATGCGGTCCGCATAACGCGACAACACCGGCGAGAGATAGGCATCCGCCACCGTCGTGTCGCCACGGCCGACATATTTCATCAGCGGCACGGTCTGGTGGCTCACCGACACCTGTTCGAAGCCCGCCTTGCGTGCGATCTCCGCCGCGCGCGCCTCATGGGCGGGATAGCGATAGCCGTGCAGGAACACGATGGCGCAGGACGAAAGCCCTTGCGCGCGCGCCGATTCGAGATCGCGCCGCAATTGGTCTTCGTCGAGCGGGCGCAGAACATCGCCTTCAGCACTGACGCGCTCATGCGCCTCGATCACGCGGGCATAGAGCATGTCGGGCAGCTCGATCTTGAGCGCAAAGAGCTTCGGCCGGTTCTGATAGCCGATGCGAAGCTGGTCCCTGAAGCCGCGCGTGGTGACGAGGATCAGGGGCTCGCCCTTGCGTTCGAGCAGCGCATTGGTCGCGACAGTCGTGCCCATGCGCAATTCCGCGACGCGCGTGGGTGGAATCGCAGCACCGGAGTCAATCTGAAGACAGCGCCGGATCGCTTCCAGCGCTGCGTCGTCGTAACGCGGATCCTGGCTCAGCAGTTTGAAGCTCTGTAGGGCGCCGCCCGGGCCTTCGGCGACAACATCGGTAAACGTACCGCCGCGGTCGATGTAAAACCGCCAAGCGCGCGCTGATTTATCGTCGGTGTGATCTGTCATCGCAATTCCGCCCAGATTGTCCTAATGCTTCGCCCCATGTCCATCTGGGGAAAATTGGGCGGCGCGGCCGCGGGATTCCTCTTCGGCGGCGGTCCGATCGGGGCGATCGTGGGCGCGGCCGCGGGCCACGTGCTGTTCGATCGTGACGAGGACGGCGAAAAGGGCGTCGCCTTTACCATCGCCGTGATCGGTCTCGGCGCCAAGATGGCCAAAGCCGACGGCGTCGTCACCGACGAAGAGATTAAGGCCTTCGAGCGCATCTTCCGCGTGCCGCCGGCAGAGGCGGCCAATGTGCGCCGCGTGTTCAATCTCGCCCGCCAGGATACCGCCGGCTACGAAGCCTATGCGGCGCAGATCGCGCGGGCCTTCCGCGACAATCCGGCCGTCCTCGAGGACATCCTCGACGGGCTTTTCGAGATCGCGAAAGCCGATGGCGTGCTCCATCCCGGCGAACAGCACTTCCTGGAACGTGTGGCCGATATTTTCGGCTTCGCGCCGAACGAATTCCGCCGCATCCGCGCGACTCACTTCGGCCCGGACGCGGCCGATCCCTACGCGATCCTGGGCGTCGACTACAATGCGAGCGACGAGGAGATCAAGCGCACCTACCGCATGCTCGTGCGCGAGAATCACCCGGACAGCCTCATGGCGCGCGGCGTGCCGGAGGAGTTCATCAAGCTCGCCACCGACAAGATCGCCACGATCAACGCGGCCTATGAGCGGCTCCTCGAAGAGCGCGGCGTCGGGGCTTAGAGGCGGACGGTCCCGTATCCAAAGCGGGCTTTTCCGGCTAGGATGATCCCATCGAACGCTTTCGGGGGCGATGATGCGGTCGATCTCTTTTGCAGCTGTGCTGCTTTGGGCACTTCTTCCGTCGATGTCATTGCCTGCGCACGCGCCGATGACCCATTGGAAACTGGCGCAGAACAGTCCGCAGGAATGTCGGCCGTGGCAGGTCCGCGACAGCAACGGCAATTGCGAAGACGCGCCGAACGCGTTCCGCCCGCCGGCGGGCTATGTCCCTGGCGGGGGCGAAATGTGCTGGGCGGAGTGCGAATGCTACAACGGCGCCGAGCCGGCCGCCGACAATTGCGCGCCATGCTCCTATGTCGGCCTGGTGTGCACGCGGAACTGAGCGGGCGGCGTGCTATAACCGTCTTCGGATGATCCGGAGGCCGCCATGGCGCTGATCGACACGAGCAAACTGCCCGTCCTGGAGCGCAAGCCCGGCTGGCACGGCCGCTATTTCGATTCCGAACACATGACCTTCGGGCATTACGCGTTCGACGAAGGCGCCGTGCTTCCTGCGCATGCGCACGAGCAGGAAGAGATCTGGCAGGTGCTCGAAGGCGAGCTCGAGATCACGATCGACGGCGTCACGCATCGCGCCGGCGCGGGCTTCGTCGGCATCGTGCCGCCGAACACCGAGCATGCCGTCAAGGCGCTCACCAAAGGAAAAGCCATCGTCGTCGATCATCCGCGGCGCGCGGGGTTTGCGATGAAGCCGTGAGGCACGCTCGCGAAGCGATGACGTCGGAGCGCGGGCGCCTCGCCCGCATTCTGATGGAGGCTGTTTAGTGCCGAAGAGACAACGACAGCGCCTCCCGCTTCTTTACCTGACGCTCGGCGGCATCGCCTTCGTGGCCGTGCTCAATTTCGTGATGGGCTCGCCGATCCAGAAATGGTTCGCGGAGTCTGCCAACACGGACATTCCCCTGTTTTGGGGCGTGCTCCTGATGCTCGTCATCGCGATCGCGCCGTTTGTCATCCTCATCAATCTCGGCGAGGGCGACGATCCCAAACGCTAGCGCTTCGCGTCAGCACTTCTTGAAGTAGGCGTAGATGTCGGGCGCGCCCATCCAGATGAAATCATGCGTAAGTCCGCCATGGGCGTTGATCCACTGGCGGATGTCGCTGTCATAGGCGGCCCACAACATCTCCGTCGAGCGCTGCACCTTGGCGAGATGAAATCCGAAGCGCGCTTCCGGAGTCACGCAGATGTGGTCGCGGGGGATATGGCCGAGGAGCACCGTGCAGGCCGACTGGCAGGGACCGACGATGCGCACATTGACGCCGCGGCGCGCCAGCTCCGCCCAATGAGCATCGTATTCGGGCACGATGCCGCCGTGGTCGTCATAGACGTCGATGGTTTCGCCGCGCGCAGGAAACGCTATGAGTGCCAGCAAGAGAATGAGTGCAATGCGCTCGAGCATGCGCTCTAGGCGATCGTTTTGAACGCAACCACGGCGCCCGCGACAATGAGCAGGATGAAGCGGACCCAATAGAAAAATTGCCAATAACGTCTTCCGGGCCCCATCATCGCCATTTTGGTCCCTCCCTGCATCGACGCACCACTATGGCACATTGCGCGGCGCTGGCGCTCTACTTCTTCCACTACAATTTCTGCCGCCAGCACAAGACGCTTCGCGTCTCTCCGGCAACGGCGGCCGGGATCACGGACGAATTGCTTTCGATAGAAAGCCTCTGCACGATCATGGACGCCGAGGGCCCGGCAAAGAGGCGCGGGCGTACAAGAAGGCAGCTGCGTGAGCTTCGATCTGACGATGAATTGGCTGTTCTTGCTGGCGATCATGGTGATTCTCGTAGTCGCCTTTGTCACTGAGCGCGCCTACTACGGCAGCCTAGTGACCCGTTTGCTGTACGTGGAACGTACGCGCCGTCCGACGATATTTTGGCTCTTAATCGTCTTCTATGTTGTCGTGGGGGTGATGGCGTCCGAGTTCGTTTGGGCCGCTGAAATTTCAAACTGAGACACTACCCCCCCTTGACTTTCCATCATAAAGTCATCAAATAATCATCCATAGGATGCCCTAGGGAGGTTGATCATGGGCAAGTTGGATGTGGGCGTGGGCGATGATTTTCCGGTAGGCGAACCGCCGCCGCCCTCGCAGGATTCAGAAGAAACCGTCCGCGCCGCCCGCGAGGAATGGCAGCGGCAGAGGGAAGAGTGGCGCCAGCGCAAAGCCGAATGGCGCGCCCAGCGCGACGCCTTCAAGGAAGACATGCGTACGCGCGGCCGGGCCTTCAAGGACGATGTACGGCGAAGCTTCCATGCAAATTTTGGGGACCGTCCCTACGGACGCTGGGGCGGACGCTTCGCGGCCAGGGGCCTGATCGTCCTCGGCGCCATCGCGCTCACGATCGCGCTACTGCCGTTCCTTGTCATGTTCGGGTTTCTGGCCCTGGCGGTCGCCCTGTTCTTTGCTGCGCTCATGCGCGGACGGCACAGCGATTATCCGCCCGGCCGGCCCAGCGCTTAGGTAAAAAGAGAGAGTAGACATGCACAGACATCATGGCCGCGGGCGCTACCGCGGCGTCGCTGCAGAAACCCTGCGCGCTGCCGCCGACGCAATGGAAAACGGCGAACGCACGACGACGCGCGTGCAGCTCGAGATGCCGCCGCAGGCGATGGAACGCCTGCAAAAGCTGAAAGAGCGCACGGAAGCGGCGTCCTATGCGGAAGTGATCCGCAATGCGTTGAGGCTTTTCGAAGCGCTCGTCGACGAGCACGAGAAAGGCTCGGAGTTTTCCCTGAAACGGCCCGACGGCGAGACCGTCGCCTACAAGATCTTCGTGTGACGATCATGATGGCGCCCCGCATCGTCGAATGCCGTTCGCCGAACCACGATGAGCGCCCCGATGGCGCTGCCATCGACATGCTGGTGCTGCATTACACCGGCATGAAATCGGCAGAAGAAGCGCTGGCGCGGCTTTGCGATCCCGAGGCGCGAGTCTCGGCGCATTACACGATCGATCGCGACGGCCGCGTCTATCGCCATGTTCCGGAAGAGCGCCGCGCCTGGCATGCCGGCGTCTCCTGGTGGGCGGGCGAGCGCAACATCAACGCCTGCTCGGTCGGCATCGAACTGGTCAATCCGGGCCACGAATTCGGCTATGAGCCCTTTGCGCGGCCGCAGATTGCGGCGTTGCTCGATCTGGCGGGCGACATCGTCGAGCGGCATCACATTCCCCCGGCGCGCGTCGTCGGCCATTCCGATGTGGCGCCGGCGCGGAAAGAAGATCCGGGCGAGCTGTTTCCCTGGCAGCACCTCGCCGAGTTCGGCATCGGGCTGTGGCCGTTTCCCGAGCGCGTGGTGCCGACCGTCGCGCACTTCATCAAGGTCGACATTCGGGGCGGCGAGGCCTGCGAAAAGATCATCGACGAACAGGGCTTCATCCAGGGCCTGCGCGATTTCGGTTACGGCGTTGCGCCGGACGTCGATGTGCCGCTCGAGAAAGTGGTCGCGGCGTTCCAGCGCCATTGGCGGCCGGCCAAAGTCGACGGCGTGCTCGATGAGGAAACCGCATACCGGCTCGGCATGCTGTTGGACGCGCTTTCCTAAACCGCGCCGCGCGCGCATTCTGGCCTCGCGTTCGGAAAGACGAGAGCCATGAAAACCATCGGCATGCTGGGCGGAATGAGCTGGGAATCCTCGGCCGTTTACTATCGCCTGCTCAATCGCGAAGTGCAGAAGCGCCTCGGCGGCATCCACTCTGCGAAAACCCTGATGCACTCCTGTGATTTCGCCGAGATGGCCGAGTTGCAAGGCTCCGGCCGCTGGGACGAAGCGCATGACCGCATGTCGACCATCGCCGTCAATCTCGCGAAGTCGGGCGCGGATTTCATCGTCATTTGCTGCAACACCATGCATACGGCCGCCGAACAGATGGAACGCGCCGCGCGCATTCCGCTGCTTCACATTGCCGATCCGCTGGGTGAAGCGTTGCGGAGGGCGAGCGCGAAACATCCTGCACTTCTGGGATCGCGCCACACGATGGAGCGCGACGACATCCTGCGCGGCCGGTTGAAATCGCG
>Ga0335072_10010754_pt1 | contig 13148 bp, 12 predicted proteins | sample Lox_Sample_21_FD_206725 | JGI IMG/M metagenome (GOLD analysis project Ga0335072, IMG submission 206725) | Soil microbial communities from Loxahatchee National Wildlife Refuge, Florida, United States - Lox_Sample_2.1 | ecosystem: Environmental > Terrestrial > Soil > Wetlands | place: USA...
AGTTCATGGGCCAAGCGTCGGCCGCGCGCAGCATCTGCTCCAGGTTCCAGCGGCCGGGCGTACACGTGGTGGCGTTGGTGCCGGTGGCCGGCCCGGTTCCGCCGCCGATCATGGTGGTGATGCCGCCCGAGATCGCTTCGTAGATCTGCTGCGGCGAGATGAAGTGAATATGCGAATCGATGGCGCCCGCGGTGAGGATCTTGCCCTCTCCGGCGATGACTTCGGTTGCTGCGCCCACTACCAGATCCGGATCGACGCCGGGCTGTGTATCGGGATTGCCCGCTTTACCGATTTTCACAATGCGGCCATCGCGCACGCCGACGTCGGCTTTTACGATGCCCCAATGATCGATAATCAGAGCGTTGGTGATCACCAGATCCAGCGCGCCGTGCCGGGCCTCGCGAATGGCAGTGGAACTTTGGCCCATGCCGTCGCGAATCACCTTGCCGCCGCCGAACGTGATCTCGTCGCCGTAAACGGTCTGGTCGTGCTCCACCTCAACGATCAGATCGGTGTCGGCCAGGCGGACGCGGTCGCCTTTGGTGGGTCCATAGAGGTCGGCGTAAGTGCGGCGCGGAATTCGGACGCTCATCGGGCCAGCGCTCCGTTCACCTTTCCGTTGTGTCCATAGACCGCGCGACTGCCGGCGAAGGCGACCAGCGGCACTTCCTTCTCTTCGCCCGGCTCAAAGCGGATGGCGGTGCCGGAAGGAATGTCCAGGCGCATGCCGTAAGCGGCGTTGCGGTCGAAATCGAGCGCGCTGTTCACTTCAAAGAAATGATAATGGCTGCCCACCTGCACCGGGCGGTCGCCTTGGTTGCGAACCACCACTTTCGCGGTGGCGCGGCCGGCGTTCAGCTCTATGTCGCCATCCTCCAAAATGAATTCTCCGGGATGCATGGGCTCTCCTATTGGATTGGATCGTGAACGGTGACCAGCTTGGTACCGTCGGGAAAGGTGGCTTCCACCTGCACCTCATGAATCATTTCGGCAACGCCTTCCATGACGTCGTCGCGCGTCAGGATCGTGGCGCCCAAGGACATGATTTCGGCGACGCTCTTGCCATCCCGCGCGGCCTCCAAAATTTCAGAAGTAAGAATCGCCATGGCCTCGGGATAATTGAGCTTCAAACCACGAGCGCGCCGCTTCCGGGCCAGCTCCGAAGCGGCGAAGATCATGAGTTTCTCCTGCTCGCGCGGCGTCAGATGCACTCGAACTCTCCTTGCCTTAATGAACTTTCCGGGGAAGCGTGGCGACGCGGCCACAAAGAGACCACTTCGCGGCTCTCCACATCTCTACCAGCCCGCCGGCGAGAGCGCGCCCATTCATCGCGACGCCCCGAATGACGACGCCGTGAGCACGCAGCGAAGTCACTCCCCATAATATCTCAGGGCTGGAGAGCCGATCGGCGAGAACTTGCATTTCCGACTCGAACTTGCGCCAGTAGGAAGCCGGCTCGCCCGCGCGGCAAACGTAGCAGGAAGAGAAGTGGCGAAAGGGGCCGAGACGCACGGTTGAATCCATCCGGTCCGTGAGCGGCGACAGGGTCCAGCGCTCCACGGCGACCGGCTCACCGTTCACCAGCAGTTCAAAAGCCGAGGCGAGCGAATCGAAACGGAAGATTTCGCCGGATGCCTCGCGGCCGGGCGCGACGCGGTCCCACCAGATGAGCGAAGCGCGGTCCTGCAACTCCACGCGCGCGCTTTGTTCGAAGCGGGAACCGGCAAACGGGATGAGCTGGTCCGGCAGGAACTCGAGAAAGGCGCCCGCTGCTAATTTGGCGGAGGTGCGTTGTGACGCGACGCGGTCGCCCGAACGGCTGCGATACACGCGCGTCGCCCCGGTGGAGGTGACCTGGGCCTGCGCTCCGGGCGCCAGATCCACCTGGCAAGCGAGCGAATCCGTATCGAGAATGCCGCCCGAGAGATTGTGCAGATGCGCGAGTAATTCGCCGGAGGGCGCCTGGAACCCCCGCACGACGCGCCAGGGCGGTTGCTGTTGTTTGACGCGGAGGAGGGTTGTGCCCGCGGCCGTGAATTCAAACGAAAGGTGCAGTTTCGCCGTCACGATGTTCAACTTATGAACAGGCGCGTGTAGAGCGTGGCATGGCGCGCGGAAGCGACGTCCAGCAGCGGTGTGAAAGAGTTCGCCTGTTCCGGCGCCGTCTCCACTCCGCGCTGCATCGCGCACAGAATGGCCGGCTTCAGATTCCAAAGAATCTCCTGCGCGCGCGTTTGCCCGAGCGGGAGCAAACGCTGGCATCCGGCAATCAGCGCCGTCAGAGACTGCTGAAGGTAGGCGGCCGCCGCGGTGCCGGGTTCGAGCGTCATCGCGCCCGCAGCCAAGCCGAAGCAAGCAGCCATGTGAACCTCGGCGCCCGAATCGGAAACGGTCCCGGAAGCTCGTAATAAAACATGGAGCTTGGAAACATGCGCCGCCAAATGCAGAAAACGGCGGCCCATCGCGGCCGAACCCTCGCGCGATTCCCGAGAGAGTTTGCGCGCTCCTAATTCGGCATTCCAGCGTAGCCACTGCGCGATCGAATCGCCGGTTGTCGCGCCAGCCGCCAGTTTGCAGGACGCGGCGCAATATGACGCCTCCAACCCTCCGGCTTCCGACAGGTGATCCTGGAAGAACGCCTGCAGGTTTTCGCTGCTAAGCAATCCAGCGTCCACCAGCGCTTCGATGCCGAACGAGTGCGCGGCTCCGCCGATAGGCAGCGAGCTGTCGGCGATTTGTTGCAACTGGAGTAGAGATGCCGGGTCCATGTTTTTCGCTTATGTGAAGAGATGCATGGCCCCCGCCGGCAGCGGATCGGTGGCTGCCGCTTCGTCCCAGCCGAGCTCGGCGCGGACGACGTCAAAGAACGCGCTGCGGTGCACGTCCTGGCCCTGCAGGCGGCCGGCCAGGATGTCGGCGGCGGCTAAATCGCGTGAGGCGGCAACGTATCCGGTGTCAGAGATCAAATCGTAATTGCCCCAGCGGCTGCGGTAAAGGCCATGCCGGTTCCAGCGAACCGCGGAATAGAGCGCTTCGTTCAAGCCGCAGAGTGGGAAGATGGCGCCGTAGAGTTTTGCGAGATCGCAGCACACGCGCGCCAAGTAGGTGAGATTCGGCCCGTGCCAGGCGGCGCGCAAGGGCTCAGGCAGCAGGCCGAAGAGGTTCGAAATGGCCAGGCGAGTCGGGCCCTTGAATTTGGCGAAGCTGACCAGAGGACAGCCCCGGTTTTGGAGGAGAGCTTGTGGGATGAAGGTCTCCGGCTTTGGGCAATCTTCGTCCCACCAGGCTTCGGTGACATTGAAGTATTCGGCGTGATGCTTTGCCAGGATGTCCGCGAGTCCGGTGCGGCGCAGGAATTCGGCGTCCTGCTGGCGGATCCAGGCGCGGTTTGCGCGCGCTTCGGTCTCCCAATTGAAGGCGGCGTCTTCCACGTTGCGGCTGCTGGTGTGGCCTTCGAGCACGATTGCCCTGGCGGGCAGCGCGCCGAGCAGCAGATCGAGCGCGGCGGGATCGGTGTACGTCCCGGTAGCGTAGCCGTGCCAGGTGACTTTCACCAGAATGCGATCCGGCTTGACGGCAGGCAGGATGCGCTCCAGCACGCAAGCCATCGCGTTGCGATCCGGCACCGATGCGATGACGCCTGACCCGATGCTCCAGGAGTGGAGTGGCGGCGCTACGGCGCGTTTCGGCGAAGCGATGCGCACCGCGTCGCGCGACCGCTTTTCGTTCCACAACCGCGTGATGCGCTGCGTGAGCCAGGCGGTGATCGCAGGATGGCCCCCGGGTGGATCGGCCAACCGCCACGACACGGCTTGGGGATGGTCACGCTGAAAATTTTGCAGAATGACTTCGGCGTATTCGACGTGCTCCGTGCGCATTTGCGTTTGTGGAAGGATAATCCAGTGGAGTGGGAGATCGGCGCATTTCTGCAGCGTCGCCAGCAGAAACGGCTGGGCGTGGCGGATGAAGCCGACTTCGCCGGCTGCCAGACCGAGTTGCTCCCAAATCAAACGCATCAGCCGGTACGAATTGGCGCGGCTGGCCGCATCGCCGTGGCCGCTGGGAGCCAGGATCAGCCCAACCTGCTGTGGGGATCGTGTCTCAGCCGGTATCGCGCGCGCCAATTGATCGGCGAGCGCCTGGACGATCAGCGGATGAGCGGGATCGGCGTCATCGTGATGAATCGCAAATGCGGGATGCTTCCGGCGCGCCTCACCGATCGCGTGTCCGAGCGCTTCGCGCTGGAGCAGGTTGAAATCGAGGGCGGTCGGAAGAACGAAGACCTCACCGGAGCCGCGGCGGCCGATCGCGGCGGGCAGATCATCGATGGAAGCCAGCTCAATGTCCGGAGCGAAGCCGAGTATCGGTTCGCAGGCCGATGCTACCGCGCTTGCGTCGCCGCAATGCGAGTCGCCAATGAGGATGAACGCCGGGGTCAGTGCAGTTTACCGCCGATGCGCCCGTGCTTGACCATGGTGGCGAGCACGTCTACCATGGCGCGAACCGCAACGAGCGCGGTGATGTCGGAAATATCGTAGGGCGGCGAAACTTCGACCGCTTCCATGGCGGCAACGCCTTCTTTCGCGACGCCGCGTAAGATCGCGAGCGCTTCGCGTGGCAGGAACCCGCCCGGCTCGGGCCAACCGGTGCCGGGAACGAATCCGGCATCCACCGAATCAACGTCAAACGACAGGTAGACCGCACTGGCCCCTTTCCAGGCCACTTCCAGCGCGATTTCGACCGTTTTGTCGATGCCAATACGCTCGATGTCCTGGATGGTAAGCACCGTCGATCCGCGCTCGCGGCCTTTCTTGACGCCGGGCCGCGGCACTTGCCATCCGCCGATGCCGACCTGGACGAGGTTCGTAGGCGGGCAATTCGGAATATTCGTGGCGTGGAACCAGGGACAAGTGTGCATGATCTCGTCCATGTCCTTTTCCTGCGTGTCGATGTGGCGATCCAGGTGGATGATGCCGACTTTTCCCTCCACGCATTGCGCTACGCCCCGCACGCACGGATAGCCGATGGAATGATCGCCGCCCATGATCATCGGCAGCGTGCCTTGAGAGAGAATGTGCGCGACGCCCTTGGTGATCTGGTCGTGGCTCTTCGTGATGTTGGCGGGGCAGAAGACATCCCCGACGTCGCACATCTTCAAGGATTCGCGCAGGTCCACCCCCAGCTCGAAGTTGTACGTCGTGTAGAGCGACGAGATGCGCCGGATGCCCTGCGGCCCGAAGCGCGTACCGGCGCGATAGGTGGTGCCAATGTCGAATGGCACACCCACGAACGCGGCGTCGTATTCGCCGACCTTGCGGACGTCCTCCAGGTAATGCGTCTTCAAGAATGTGTTGATGCCGGACCAGTGCGGCAACTCGCCGCGCTGAAAGCAACTGATCTCGGATTTGTCCTGGATGGAATCGACGCATTCCAGGCCGAACTCCTTGCCGCGCCGGACTTCTTCCTGCCACTGGCGCGATGGAATTTCGCCCTCTTCGCGAAGCGCTTTCATTCCCTCCAATTCGGGCAAAGACACTTCTCGATTGTGTTCCCGATGCTTCGGGGCATGGCTCTTGTAGAAGGACATGTGGACTTGTTATTTTCTCTCTTTTTAGACAGCCGCGGCGGTGGGGTCTTCGTCCTCGATGCCGCCGGGGAAGGTGCTTTGTACGACTCGCTCGGCCAGGGCGGCGATTCTGGATTCGTCATCGGTGTCGGGGACAGCCAGGTCCAGGACGATGTTGGCGCCGTCGTCGAAGGAACCGGTTCTACCCAAAGCGATGACGCGCGTGGCCAGCGCGACGGCTTCGCGCGGATTGTGCGTAACAAACAATATAGTTGTGCCGGTCTCGCGCCAGAGATCTTTGATGAGGCGCTGCATGCCTTTGCGGGTGCCCGGATCGAGAGCGCTGAAGGCCTCGTCCATGAGCACAATCTTGGGGCGCATAATCAACGCCTGCGCGATGGCCACGCGCTGCTGCATGCCGCCGGAAAGCTGGTGCGGATACTTGCCCGCGTCGGATTCGCGCAAGCCCATGCGCCGCAGATAGCCGATGGCTTCGGCCTGGAACTCCTTGCGCCGCGCGCGGCGGGCAGGCGACAGGCCGCCCAGAAATCCGATTTCGGTGACTTCCAATCCGAACGTTATGTTTTCAAGAACCGTGCGGTCCGGGAACAGCGAGTATTTTTGCGGCACGTAGCCGCAGCGCCGGTCGGGCTGCGTCCGTGGACTGCCTTCCACCAGCACCTGGCCGCCGGTCGGCATTTCTTCGGCCAGCACCAGGCGCAACAGCGTGGATTTACCGCATCCGGTCTGGCCCACGATGGAAATAAATTCGCCAGCGGGGATGTCGAGGTTGACTCCGTTCAGGACCTTCTTCGGCGCCTGCTTGGCCTGCGCGTATTCGACGCAGACATCCTCCACGCGAATGATCGCGGTGGACGCCGCGCTGGCAGGCGACTCGGTCATACGTTCAGCCAGAAGGCGTGCCGTTGCCATCGCCGTTTATGCCTCTTGGAACCATGGATGCAGTTTGCGATTCATCATCCGCATGCTTAAATCGACCAGGAACAAAAGCAACGCCACCCACAGTACGTAAGGAATGATGGTGTCCATGGCCAGATGGCGGCGCAGCAGTGCGATCCGGTACGCGAGCCCGTCGGTGGAGGCGATCATTTCGCCGGAGAACAGAAAGATCATGACGGCTTTCAGATTCAGCCGGATGCTGTTCAACACGCGCGGCCAAATCTGTTTTAGAACGATGCGATAGGTGACCGAGAAATCGCTCGCGCCCAGCGTGAACGCCTTGACGATCTGCTCGCGCGGGACGCTGCGGGTGAGATTGAAGGTATCGAGGACAATCGTCGGTCCCACGCCGATTAAAATCAGCATGATCTTGGCCGTTTCTTCGATCCCGAACGCAATAAACAGAATGGGAAGCAGCGAAAGCGCAACGATCTTGTCGAAAAACAGCACAAAGCGCAGGAAGAACGAACCCACGTAGGGGAACATGCCCATGTGCAGGCCCAGGATCACCATCGGAAACAGTAGCGCCAGGCTGATGAGAAACCGGCGGCCGGTAGCCTCGGTGTCTTTCCAGAGCATGCTGGCGCGGATCTGAGTCCAGAGCGGCTGTTGCGCGGCATCGTCGGCGACGGCGTCTTCCTCGGCCGGCTTCAGCAGGGCGTCGGAGAAGGACTGGCCCATCTGCCGAATCGTCGGCATGATGCGGTCGTCGGGATTTTCATGATGGCGCGCGCGCGAGACCCAGAAATAGCTGGCCAGGCCGGCGGCAAACAGGAACCAGGAAAGAATCCAGACCACGGTACGCGAGGGATGCGCGTGGATTTGCAGCAGGCTCACAGCTTGCCTCCCGCGGCCATCTGCATGTAGGTCGGGTCGAAACGTAGCCGGATGCGGTCTTTCTTGCCCTCGATTGAGCCATCCGGAAACCGTACGGCCACGTCATCGGCCGAACTGGTTTTCTCGCCCAACAGTCCGTGGGTGAAGCAGAACTGACGCACCAGTTCCATGGTGGTCTTCAATTGCTTGGACGTCGCCATCTCCGCGCCGGACTGCGGAGTGTAGAACATGTGCGTGGTGGAGAGCTGTTCCTTGTAGGATGCGAGCGAATCTTCCGAAACGCTGGCGATGGCGCTCAGCACCTTGTCGCCCTGTGGGCCGGGCTTGGACATCTCCGCCATTAACTCGTACCAGGCGCCCACCACGGCTTTTGCAAAGCGCTGCCCCGAGCCGTCCGGGCGGTTCAACACCTCGGTGCGAATCACCAGCAGATCGAGGACTTCGCCGGGAATCTTCGAGGAATCGAAAACGCGCGTGATGCCGGGGCCTTTGAGGATTTGCGAAACCAGCGGCTTCCAGGTGACCACCACTTCCTGGCTGGTGTCGCTCAAGAAGGCGCCCGCGATGTCGGAATCAGACGTGTTGACGAACTTGACGCGCTTCAGCTCGCTGGTCAGGTTGTTCAGCGCCATGGCTCGCTCGAACACGTATTGCGAAACGGTTTTTTCCACCAGCAGCACGCGTTTGCCGGGAATCTGATTGAGCGCCAGATTGTGCCGCACCAGAACGGCGTCGTTTCCGTTGGAATAATCGCCCACGATCACCGCGGTGGTGTCGATGCCGGCCGCGGCGGGCATGTCGAGCGCTTCCATGTTGGTCATGGCGCAAGCATCGATATTCTTCGAAACGAAGGCATCCAGCGACGGCGCGTAATCGAAGCGCTGCACCTTGATGGCCACGCCATACTTGTCGCCCCACTTCTTGAGCAGGCCCGACTTGGCCATGTACTGATACGGATCCCAGCCGACGTAGACCGACCAGCCGACCGTGAAAGTGGGAGGATTGCCCGCCGCACTTAGAGGCACGGCGACGACTACAAGTGTCGTGAAGACTAAAAAAAATTTAGACATTTCAACCGTCCGTGCAGCTTGGCACCGCGGTTGGCTACATGGCCGGTGAAACAACTCAGTATAGCAAACAGGCCTACCAGGAAGGCCGGTTTTCAGCCGGTTCGGCGGCCGCCGTAGATTTGATTGGCCGCGCCTCGAGATCCCAAGAAGACAGCGGCAAAGCGGCTAGATCCTGGCCGTCGCGTTGTCGTGCTTGGCGGGCTCGGCGCGCAACGCCTTTTCGACCGCTTCGATCATTTCCGGTCCCAGGGGCTCAACGTCGGGCTCAAAGCGCTGGATGACTTTGCCCTCACGGTCGATCAGAAACTTGGTGAAATTCCAGTGGAGCGGGCCGGCCCACTTGGGATCGGTCTCTTTGTCGGTCAGGAATTGATACAACGGCGCGGCGTGCACGCCGGCCGTGGTGATTTTGGCGAACAGCGGAAACGTGATCTTGTACTTCGCCGTGACGAGCTTTTGGATCTCGGCGTCGCCGGCAGGCTCTTCCTTGCCGAAATCGTTGGCTGGAAAGGCCAGGACCATGAGCCCCTGGCTCTGATATTTTTCATACAGCTTCTGCAGCCCGTCGTATTGCGGCGTGAAGATGCTGTGGCTGGCGACGTTGACGATCAGAAGCACCTTGCCGCGATAGGCGGCCAAGGGCGTGGCTTTGCCGTCGATGGAGAGCGGGACAAAATCCAGCACCGTGGTGGCGCCCCAGAGAACGCCCCCCGCGGCCAGAAGCAGTAGAAACGGTAAGCGCTTCCTCACGGCCGCGGCCCGGCTAGAATTCATAGCGCAGAGCGAACTGCATTTCACGCGGCGGCATCGTGTTCTGATATTCGCCGAAGATTCCCGGATTGGACAAAGCCAGGCTGGGCTGGATGAAGTTCACGTTGTTAAACGCATTATAAGCTTCCGCGCGGAACTGGATGCGGTGGCCTTCCCAGGGCAGCGGGAACGACTTGGCGACGGCGAGGTCGAAGTTCGTCATACCGGCCAGCCGGACCAGGGCGCGTGCCCCGGCCGCGGATCCCGGCCAGTCATCGGCGAAGCTGCTGGCCGCATTGATGCTCGAAAAGAGGCTGGGGTTGCCGTTACTGTCGTAGCCATTCTGCACTTTGAATGGCGCCGTCGCAATCGCGAGAGTATTCTGCCAGTAATTCACGTCCCAGGTTTGGTTGCCTTGAATGACGCTGGGCAGGCCGCTGGAAAACCGCATGATGCTCGAAACCTGCCAGCCTCCGAACATTTCGTTGGCCCAGCCCGGCGCGTTATTCCAGAACGCCTTGCCCTTGCCGACAGGCAGTTCATACACCACGTCGATGTTCGCCTGATTGCGGATGTCGAAATCGGACGAGCCGCGGAACTGGCCCGGGTTGAAAATATTCTGGATGACCGCGCCGTCCTGGCCGGAGGAACCCTCGGCCGCCGAAGCATTGTCGATGGAATGCGAGAGGGTGTAATTGAAATCCAGGGACAGTCCGGAACTAAAGGCACGCCGCAGGCTGACTGTGCCCGCGTCGTAATTGGCGCTGCCGGCGTTCATCCAGGTCGGCATCGAGCTGCCTTGCGGCGCGAAGAAAGTGTAGCAGCCGAACTTGGTGGCGCAAGCTCCGGGAATGTAATTGCCGACGATACGGTCGGAGGAGTGCAGCATGTCCAAGTAGCTGCCGTTGTACACGCCGTATATGCCATAGAAATAGTTGGCCGCGGTGCTACCCGGGAAAAACGCATTGGCGACGCCCGGGAACATATTCGTGATGTAGGGTATGTTGGGCACCAAGCCCGGGTTGGCCTGCACCATCCCAGCGATCGTGGAGGGACTACAATTTTGCGTTGTCACACCCGTCGACGCGCAGATACCGTTGAAGGTCTGGCGAAGTGTCGTCATGGCGCCCAGCCAGGTCTGGCCGGAGGCAGGATCGTACAGGTTCTCGAGCGGCGTATAGACGTCGCCCTGCAACAGCAGCCGGCGTGAAAGCCTGCCCGCGTAGGAGACTTCCAGCGTTAGTTTACCCGGCAATTGCCGGGCGAAGGAGGCGTTCAGCAACATCGAATAGGGCGATTTCAGGTTCGGATAGATCCCCTCGAACTCGCCCACAATCCCGTTGACATCCGGCGGGGTATAGGGGAAGCCGACCGTGGGAGCCGCGGGCAGCGCGGGCGTCGTGCCGTTGTAGCGGGGCGACGTCGTGAACGTGTACGAAACCGGGTTATTCAGCGTGGTCGCGAGGCCGAAGGAACCGAACTGGTCGAACTCGGTGATCAGTTCGCTGCCGAAACGGTCATAGAGCAGAGCCCCGCCCGCCCGGAAGACTCCGCTCGAGCCGAAAATTTTGCCGAGCAGCCCGCCGCGGTCTTTGGGGCTGTAAGCCAGGGCAAAGCGGGGACCAAAGTTGTTGTCGTTGGGGTTGTACCAGCTCGGCTTGCCGTTCACCGGACCATTGGGGCTGTAACTCAGGATCGCGTTGGGCATTTCGTTGGAGGGAACTCCCTGCGATCCCAGATAATCGCGCTGGCCGAAATACTCGTTCAGCCCGACATTGGGAGCGACTTGCAAGCCGTTCGCTTCATAGGGGGGCCGGTCGTTGGTGTAGCGCAGCCCGAGCGTCAGGGTCAGTTCGGGCGACACGCGCCATTGATCGCTGACGAACCCTTCGTACTCGCGCATCGTGAAAGCGCGCACATCGGGCGCGCCCTGCGGCAACAGGGTCCCGTTGGGTCCGACCTGATAAGTCACTTGCGTGTTGTTCACCAGGCCCAGCAGGATGCCCAGCGCCGACGCATCGTTGTACGTATCGTTCAGCGTGACCCCCGCAAAATTGGCCAGCCTGGTGTCGATATCCTCGCCCAGTCCCACCGCCACATTGACGTTGAAACCATATTGCGGATAGGACTGCGAGTAGGTGGACTTATTATTCGTCATGAAGCGGAAGTTGATGCCGGTGGTGATGGTGTGCTTTCCCTTGGTCCAGGTGAGATTGTCCACCACATTGTAGACGGGCAAAATGCGGCCGTTGGCGCGCGCGTTGTAGTTTTCCAGCGAATCCAAAGGAAACAAGTCGAACGCATTGCCGGTGGTTCCCGAGTACGCCAGGCCCTGGCGGGTGTAGCCGAAGGTCAGGTTGTTGATCAGGCTCGGAGTCAGGATTGCGGTGTACGTGGCGGACATGCCCTTGCTGTTGTTGAGCAGCTCGCTGGCCGGCCCCTGGCCGGGAAATTGCGCCAGCGCATTGGGTTGATCCTGATTCGCATTGGACAGCGTTCCGCGCACTGAGAGCGTGTGATGCGCCTGACTGTCAAGAATGAAATCCATCTTGCCAACGTAGGCACGGTTATCCAGGCGGTCGGGGGCGTTGAAGCGGTAGCCCGTGAAATTCAGGCCGCCGTCGGCCCCGTAAGCCGGGTCATTGCCGGCCGGGTATTGCTGCAGAATACTCAGATATTGTGGATTGACCCCAATGCCGAGCGGATCGATCTGCTGGAGCTGCGCGGGCGTGAGGGTATGAATATTTCCGCTTGTATCCGCGAACGTCAGGATGCCCTGTTTCAGGTTCTGGCTGGGCACCATGCGTTCCACGGCCTGAGAACTGGCGTCGATGCGGCGTTCGTAATTCAAGAAGTAGAACACCCGATCCTTTTTGATCGGACCGCCCAGCGAAGCTCCGAACTGGTTGCGGTTGAGCGGCGTGATCCCGACACCATCGCGATTATTGAACCAGCTGTTGGCGGCGAAATCGGTATTGCGGTTGTACTCATAGGCCGACCCGTGCAATTGATTGGTGCCGCTCTTGGTCACCAGCACCACCTGGCCGCCGGAAGACCGCCCTTCGTCGGCGCCCTGGCCAGCCACCGTCACGCGGAACTCCTGCACCGAATCGAGCGGAATGGGGAGCACTGAGTTAAAGCCCGCTATCGCGGAGTCCGACGAAGGAACATTCGCGTTGGAGCCTTGCAGGGAACCGATATCGGCCACGCCGCCGATGCCCGAGTTTTCGTTGTCATTGACATCCACGCCGTCCAGCGTGATGTTGTTCTGATCGCGCCGCGAGCCCATGACCTCGCCGCTGGCCGTCACGCCCGGTTGCAGGCTGAGTAATTGCACCACGTTGCGGGTGTCCAGCGGCAACTGGCGGATCGAATGCTCGGTGAACGCGTTGCCGATTGATGCATCCGTGGTACTGACCATGGACGTCTCCGCGGTGACATTCACTGTTTGACCGGTGGTCCCCACCTCCAGTTGGATGTTGAGAGTCGCGGGAACGTTGATCTGGAGCACCACGTGCTCTCGCGTCGCAGTCGCAAAACCCGGCTTAGTGACGCTCAGCGTGTATTCGCCAGGCATCTCCTGAAGGAATTGATACTCGCCGGTATTATCGGTAGCCACCTGCCGGGACGCCCCTGTCGTGACGCTCGTGAGCGCGACCAGTGCTCCGGGGATCACGGCGCCTTGCGCGTCGGAAATGACTCCGTGCAGAGAGCTGACGGCTTGCGCGTGAAGCAGCGCTGCCACAGCCAACAGGCTCATGCACGCCAGAAGGCTGCTCCACGAATGAGATACGGATACCCGGTTGAACATGTACGTCTCCTTCAACGAAATGTCTAAAAGTCAGCCGTGCGAAGGGCTGGGGTGCCAACAAAGGCTGAACTGCCGCGCGCAGTGCGGCGAAGGAGACTCTGCGTAGAGTCGGGATCGGGCTACGGGGCGATTGGACGGCTAAGAAAAATGGCTA
>Ga0335072_10010755_pt1 | contig 13148 bp, 9 predicted proteins | sample Lox_Sample_21_FD_206725 | JGI IMG/M metagenome (GOLD analysis project Ga0335072, IMG submission 206725) | Soil microbial communities from Loxahatchee National Wildlife Refuge, Florida, United States - Lox_Sample_2.1 | ecosystem: Environmental > Terrestrial > Soil > Wetlands | place: USA: Florida...
AGAGAGCTTGGCGAACGGTTTGCGGCACGCGCACGACTTTGGCAGCAGCGCTGGTCGTCAATTGGAGACATTCGTGGACTGGGAGCAATGCAAGCGATCGAACTTGTGCGAGACCCAGCGACGCGCGAGCCAGCGACAGAGGAAACCGCTAAGATTGTCCGCGCATGCTGGGAGAGGGGGTTGTTGGTGCTCAGCGCGGGTGTCTACGGGAATGTTCTGCGGGTTTTGTCGCCCTTAGTAATTACAGACGAACAGTTCGAAGAAGGGCTTGCGGTGATGGAGGCAGCTATAGCCTCGGTCGGCTTGATCGAGGCGACGGTTTCGGCATAGCCTCGTCGTTCATATGTAAGTGAGGCTTTTCTGCCTGTACCGACAGGGGAGTTGCAACGTAAGTGTTGTGAATAAGTCGGGGACGGGTGGCTGCAGCCTTGATCCGCCGCACCACATCATCCCTAGCCAATGCGGAGTCCGTGATCTTTGGGTGTCGGCTGCGCGTGCTCGGCATCTATGAATTTAACGATATCAAAAGCGGTTTGTCCTTTCGCCGGGCCCGTCGAGCGCAACCAGCAGTCGAGTCATCAACCGAGCAGTCGGAGGCAATTCTCGGCACCGGTTGCACGACGATCCCGCGCTACATATGGTTCGGTAAAGATTAAAGTAGGCGTTCCGTGCACCCTGTGGCCGGGGAGGTCAAAGCCATATGGTTCAACTTCACATTAATGGCGTCCAGCGCTCGTTCACTGGCGATCCAGACATGCCGTTGTTATGGTATCTCCGCGACGTGCTTGGACTAAAGGGAACAAAATTCGGCTGCGGCGTATCACTGTGCGGCGCGTGCACCGTGTTGCGTCAACGGCCGGCGATTCGATCTTGCGTCACGCCTATGAGCTCCCTAGAAGCCGCTCAGATTACGACGATCGAAGGACTTAGCGCAAGCGGTTTGCATCGCGTCCAAAGAGCCTGGATCGAGCTTGACGTGCCGCAGTGTGGGTATTGCCAAGTCGGGCAGATCATGCAGGCTGTCGCGCTCCTATTGCGGACACCACACCCGAGTGACGCGGACATTGATAACCAAATGGCCGGAAACATTTGTCGTTGCGGTACCTATCAGCGAATCCGGGCAGCAATTCACGCTTCGGCGACGGAGAAGAGATGAACGGAATCGAGAACGTCAGTCGTCGTGGCTTTCTTCAGGGCGTATTTTCGGCAAGTGCGCTTGTTTTGAGTGTTCCTCTTAGCTTGAAGTTGTCGTTGGCACAATCTGAGAAGGGGGACCTGGGTGCCGGCTCCCCGGCCGATCGCGCTACCTTGCATGCCAACGTCTTTGTGGGAGTCGAGACGGACGGCACTGTGCACATCATGGCTGGCCGTGCAGAGATGGGAACTGGGATTGCGACGAGCTTGCCTCGGGTGCTCGCCGACGAATTGGATGCAGATTGGCAGCGAGTCAGATTCACTTGGCGCAGGCCGACACACGATACGGTGACCAAGATACAGACGGGTCACATTCGGTGCGATCGTTCTTCGATCCGATGCGTACGGCCGGAGCTACGGTGCGGCAAATGCTAGTAACAGCTGCGGCTACTCAGTGGGGGGTCCCGGCTGCCGATTGCGCCACCGATTTGCACGCTGTGGTTTACCGCGGCCCCGATCGATCCGTTGAAAAGAGGCTCGGTTATGGAGAACTAGCCTCCGCCGCCGCAAAGCTTCCCGTTCCCCCAATAACCGATATGAAGTTCAAGCCGCGGAGTTCGTGGCGTTACGTCGGCAAAGACGCGAAGCTTTACAACCTGAATGACATTGTGACGGGCAAAGCGGTTTACGGGATCGACGCCGAAGTTCCCGATATGCTTTATGCCTCCGTTGAACACCCACCTGTCCTAGGAGGCACGCCCGTTTCGTATGACGACAAGGCCGCACTGCAAGTCCCAGGCGTGAGTCGGACAGCGACGATCGATCGCTTCCCCGGGGCATCGCCGGGGTATCAGCCGCTCGGAGGGGTCGCGGTAATTGCCGACAATACGTGGTCGGCCTTTCAAGGGCGAAGTAAGTTGCGAGTCGAGTGGGATAACGGCCCGAACGCGAGCTACGATTCGAATCTGTACAAACAGCAGCTGAAGGCTACGTCGGGCCAACCTGGAAAAGTGGCAAGGACAGTTGGCGACGTGGATGCGGAGTTCGCGAAGGGCGGCCGAATTGTAGAGGCCGAGTACTACGCGCCACATCTCGCTCACGCGTCGATGGAGCCGCCGACGGCCGTCGCCGATTTCCGAGATGGGAAGGTCACAATATGGGCCCCCACACAGAATCCGCAAGGGCTGCAGGACGAGGTTGCTCGAGCTTTGAGGATTGACAAAAAGGAAGTTGTTTGCAACGTGACTCTATTGGGCGGCGGGTTTGAACGCAAATCGTTTCCGGATTTTGCCGTCGAGGCCGCCATCCTTTCGAAACAACTTGGGAAACCTATCAAGGTGTGCTGGAGCCGCGAAGACGACGTTAAGTTCGACTATTACCACTCCGTTGCTGCGATGTATATGAAGGCATCGCTCGGCACGGACGGCAAACCCACAGCCTGGTTGCAGCGATCGGTCTTCCCATCGATGTATTCGACATTCGATGTGAAGACTGTCTATGGAAGTCCCGAAGAGTTAGGCATGGGGTGGGTAAACCTACCATTCGATATTCCGAACTTGCGTATCGAAAACGGTGCTGCAACACCGCATGTTCGGATTGGGTGGTTTCGGTCGGTCGCCAACGTCTACCACGCTTTCGGCGTGCAATCTTTCGCTGCGGAGCTTGCCCACGCGGCCGGACAAGACCAGCTCGACTATCTTATTGCCATTATCGGGCCGCCGCGCGTCGTCGATCTCAAGAACGTGATGCGCACCCCACGCGGTTACGAACTGGATACCGGACGGTTGCGCCGAGTGGTCGAGCTGGCAGCGGAGAAGGCGGGTTGGAGCAAACGCAAGCTCGGTGCGGGCGTTGGGATGGGCATCGCCGCGCATTGGAGTTTCCTTACTTATGTGGCCACAATCGTTCAGGTTGAAGTGAAGGACAAGGGAACGCTTTCGATCCGCAGGGTGGATACCGCGGTGGACGCGGGAACGATTGTCAACCCGATTGGCGTGCGCGCCCAGTTCGAGGGTGCCGCGATTTTCGGGGCTAGTCTCGCATTGTATGGAGAAATCACTGCGACCGGCGGTGCGATAGACCAGTCGAATTTCGATGATTACCCAGTCTTGCGCAACTATGAGGCTCCGAAGGAGACGAACGTATATCTCGTAGCCAGTACAGCCGGGCCTGCGGGAGTCGGCGAGCCCGGTGTACCCCCTATTGCTCCGGCGCTTTGCAACGCGGTATTCGCCGCGACCGGAAAGCGTATAAGGGAGTTGCCAATACTGAGACATGTTAGCGCTTGAAACGCAAGTTCTCGAGGCGCATATCTCTCAACCGTGCTGAGGAAGTCGTCTGTGTCCCCTCTGTTCCCAGGTAGTTTGACATGGGCGTTTTGGCTGAGCAAGACCTGCACGTTTCCGAGGCGGAGCAGATGGTTGGAGACAGTCGAGCGCGAGCGCCGCTAGAACAAAAAACTACTCGCACTTTTCAATCTCGGCGCAGATCGAGACCTTCCGGGAGGCTGGTGGTCCATAACAACTTGTGCGTCACGCTTCACAGTCGAGCTCAGTCCGATGCCCGACCTTAGTCGAAAAACGCGCCGCTGGCATTGCCCTAAGGACTGAGGTTCGATATCCCTTTCAGAACTCAGTAATCTAATTCGGCCGTGCTCTAGATTCCCGTGTGCTTTCCGACGGGCTGATAGCCTGCGAATACTGGGGCTGTCGTCGCTTTCAATCTATCCATAGAACAGCTTAAGCCTATTCAAAAATACATCTTGACGTCCTTACTAGATTCTCGTAGAGTCCGGCTACTTTTCAGGAATAGACGAAGCCTTCGCTTGCTTGACAAAAACCGGGCCCCGGATCTTTCAAGGTCCCACGTCTAAGAAAGGCGAGAAATGAAGAACATCCTTGCCGCGCTAGCCGTCTTCTCGATCGCAATGGTTATTTGGGGGCAGGCATCGACCACATCGCTTCGAGGGACCGTCTCCGATTCCAGTGGAGCGGTTTTACCTGGTGCCAAAATGACTCTCACAAATGCCGGTTCGCAAGCAAGCCGACAAACCACGACCGGACCGGAGGGAGAATATGAATTCCAGTTCCTAGCGCCGGGGACGTATACACTGACCGTCACCGCGAATGGATTCGAGAGCTACACTCAAACCGGTTTGTCGTTGCTCGTAAATACGCCCGCCACCGCAGACGTGCAGATGCAAGTGGGCGCAGTCAGCGAGAGCGTGACTGTGAATGCAACTATCTCAGCTCTCAACACCGTAGATGCCTCGATCGGGAACTCCTTCGACAACAACCAGGTTGTTCAGATGCCGATCGAAGGCCGAAACGTTCCTGATTTGCTAAGCCTACAGACTGGGGTGGTCTATACAGGCAACAGCACGGACGTGAACACAAACACAGACACGCGAAGCGGCTCTGTGGACGGAGCGCGCAGCGATCAAAGTAATGTGACGCTGGACGGTGTCGATTCGAATGACCAAAGCGCCGGCCAGGCTTTTTACTCAGTACTTCCGGTTACGCTTGACTCAGTCCAGGAGTTCCGCGTCACGACTTCTGATTTCGATGCCTCCCAGGGCAATGGTTCCGGGGCACAGATGGCGCTGGTCACCAAAAGTGGAACGAATCAATACCATGGCTCCCTATACGAATACCTCCGTAACACGGCCACCAGCGCGAACGACTACTTCATCAAGAAGTCGGAATTGGCGAGCGGTCTTCCGAACAAACCTCAAACACTCAACTACAATATTTTTGGGACCTCCCTTGGTGGGCCAGTAAAAAAGGACAAGCTGTTCTTCTTCGCCAATTACGAAGGAACGCGGATAAATGAAGCGTTGAGCGAGGTGGAAACGGTTCCAAGCGCGAACCTGCGCAACGGAATCATAAGCTACCCATGTACAGTCGGGTCGGCGAACTGTCCTGCTGCGGGCTTTGTGACACTTTCTTCAGCTAACATAACAGCTCTTGACCCGCTCCACGAAGGTCCGGTACCGGCGGTCCTGTCGTATTTCCAGACTTATCCGTTACCGAATGACACGACGGTAGGCGACGGTTACAATTTTGAGGGCTTCCGATTTGGGGCGCCCAGCAAAGACAATAACGACGTCGGTATCGCGCGCATCGACTACCACATCAGCTCAACGCAGACATTATTTGTCCGCGGCGCAATTCAGGATCTGAGGAATCCGGGACCCGCATTCCTGCCTGGCAAACCACCTGAAAACACAATTTACAACCACAGTGGTGGAATTGCTGTGGGATATACGATCGTTTTTGGGACAACCAAGGTGAATAACTTCCACTACGGGTTGACGCGAGAAAGCATCACAAACTTGGGAGATTCGACTCAAACCATAGCGACCTTCTCGGGCTTGTCGCAGGGTATAACTCATACCGACAAGTTTTCGCTGCCGGTCCACAATTTTGTCGACGATTTCTCGTGGGTGCGGGGCACTCACACCTTTCAGTTCGGGGCCAATATTGGCATCACCCGAAATTCCAGCATTAGCTATCTCCACTCGTACAGTACGTTCTCCGATACTGTTGGCGATCTCAACCCGACGGGTTTCGCAGACACGAACAGTCCGCTAGATCCCGTGATCGCAAGCGGTGGCACCCTGCCTGAAGTACCAGCTTCCCTGACGACAACCTACGATTACCCGATGGCGGCGTTGTTGGGAGTCGTCTCCAACGTGGATGCACTTTATAACTACACAAAAGCGGGGCCGCTATTAGCGCAGGGCGCGCCCGTGAACCGAGACTTCGGGCTGAAATGGTATGAACTCTACGCACAGGATTCGTGGCGTGTAAAGCCGAACTTGACGCTTACCTACGGTGTGCGTTGGTCTATTCTGCCGCCGCCCTGGGAAGTGAATGGAAATCAAGTCTCACCTAGCTTCAGTCTGGGCAAGCAATTCATCAAGAATGAGCAGAATATGGAGCAGGGGCTGGGCTATAACTCGGAGCCACTGATCACCTTCTCATTGGCTGGCCCGGCAAACAACGGGCCGGGCTTCTACCCATTAGAGAAAACGGATTTCGCTCCCAGGCTCGGGGTCGCGTATACACCACATGTTCAGCGAGGTTGGCTGGCGCCGATCTTTGGTACGCACGGTCAAAGCGTCATCCGGGGAGGTGTCAGCGAAGTGTACGACCGTCCTGGATTCGAAATCATGAACACATTCAATCAAAACGGTAGCTTTGGGATGTCGACATCGCTGAATAATCCTTGCTGCATATATGGCATCACCGTCGCTGCACGGCTAACGAACGTCAATACGATCCCTGCGACGAATCAACAAGGAACGACCATCTTCCTACCGGCGCCACCGGGAGGGTTTCCGGCAACTCCTCCGGTGAACGGAGAAGAACAGTCCTGGGGTATGGACGACACGCTGAAGACGCCTCACGCGTGGACAGCAGATTTTTCTATCGGGCGCGATTTTGGTGCAGGATTCTCGTTGCAGCTCGCCTACGTGGGACGATTCGGGCGTGAGCTACTTGCACAGCGAGATTTGGACCAGCCGCTCGACATTGTCGATCCCAAATCCAAGGTGGATTACTTTACGGCAGCGACTGTCCTATCAAAGCTCGTGCGCGCGGGAACAAGCACTAGTTCCGTCACGGCGTCCAATGTAGGATCCACCGCCGCTTATTGGCAAGACATGGTTCAGCCTTTAAAGTCGGGTGGCGCGTATTCGCTGACCTGCAGTGGCGGATCCACGCAAGACGTCGTACAAGCGGTATATGACATTTATTTGTGCCAACCATATGTGGAGGTTCTTGCGCTGGGGAACATCGACTATTACGGTTATCTTACCGATGCAAATCTGCCCGGCGTGAGCTACTACTTTAACGATGGACCTTCTTCTTACCTGAACAACCAGTTTGCCTCGCTGTTCGCCTGGAGTTCGATCGCTCATTCGGACTACAACGCTCTACAGGTGACCCTGAATAAGCGTCTCGGCGCGGGAGTCCAGTTCGTGGTGAATTATACGTACTCAAAATCATTGGATAATGCTTCTGCGGCCGCACGTGACACGCAGAACGGCGGATTGCCTGGAAGCGCGATTGTTAACTCGTTCTCTCCCAACCAGAACTGGGGACCATCCGATTTCGACACAACTCAGCAGATAAATGGCAACTGGATTGTCCAGCTTCCCTTCGCGAAGGGCTCGCACGGTTTTGAGAATGCCGCGCTGGCTGGCTGGGAAATAACCGGCATAGTGCGACGGACGAGCGGGTTTCCTATCAGCGTCGTGAATGGAGAATCGTGGCCGACCGACTGGTCCCTGTCTGGTGTAGCGCAAGAGGTTGGTGTACCGAAAACCGGCGTATACAAGGATCCGAAGACAGGCAACCTGGGCTTGTTCCAGAATCCGACGGCTGCGTTCGCGGACTTCATTCATCCTTTCCCGGGTGGAACCGGATCTCGAAACGTTTTGCGGGGCGACGGCACCGCCGGCTGGGATATGGGCTTGGATAAACGGTGGGAGCTTCCCTTTGAGCACCAGAGCGTGCAATTTCGCTGGGAGGTGTTTAACGTACCCAATCTCGTGCGGTTCGACGTTAACTCGGCTCCCCCTAACGACCGTTCGGCAAGCAAGTTCGGCGATTACAGCGGATTACTGGTCACTCCGCGCGTCATGCAGTTCGCACTGCGATACGAGTTCTGAATGTGGAGAAGGAGGGCACCTTGGCGACGGGATTCAGACGAGTGTGCTCGGCGTCCGGTCGTTCGCCGAGCCGCCGTGAGTTTCTAGAGGGTGCTGCAGTCTTCACAGCCGCCTTGCTCGCAAGTGGCACGACCGAACCAGCGGCGACAGAGGATACAGAGTGGCGCTATTACGGCAATGACAGTGGCAGCAACAAATATGCCCCTCTCAATCAAATCAATCGCAGAAACGTCGGGCAACTCCGAATTGCCTGGCGGCGGCCCGCCGTAGATGCTGCGTTCACTAACCCGACATTCTCAAATAGCTACGAGACAACTCCCCTGCTCATTAAGGGCGTGATGTATGTAAGCAACGGGATGGGTTTCGTCGAGGCGTTCGAGCCGGATACGGGTAAGACGATATGGATCCAAGAACCGCCAGGGACAAGCCGCGCAAACCTCACGGGGCATGCTCCACGTGGAATCGCTTATTGGAGCAGTGGCTCGACGGCACGGATTTTTATATTTCGGGAGCAATCGCTGGTGGCAGTGGATGCCCACACAGGCGAACTTGCTTCCGACTTTGGCGATCACGGACAAATCAACATGGAAGGGAAGGGGCCTGGTTATTCCGTATATTTTCTATCCCCACCGGTCGTCTGCCGCGATGTCGTGATCATCGGCTCGGCCTCAAGCGATAACGCCAGCGTAAAAACTCAATATCCAGGCGACGTTTACGCCTTTGACGTGGGAACCGGCGAACTGCGCTGGACTTTCCATGTGATCCCGCGGCGGGGGGAGTTTGGATATGACACGTGGCAAGGAGATTCAGCCTCTTATACAGGCGCTGCCAATGTTTGGGCCCCGTTTTCGGCCGATCAGGAGTTGGGTTACATCTATCTTCCCGGCTCGACGCCGACCGACGACTGGTACGGTGGCAACCGACTGGGTAATGGCCTGTTTGGCGAATGTCTCACCTGTGTGGAAGCGAGCACTGGAAGGCGCGTTTGGAGTTTCCAATCAGTTCACCACGGTCTCTGGGATTACGACTTGCCCGCCGCTCCGATATTGCCGCCCGGCGAGGTAGTCATGAACGGCAGACCGGTGAAACCGGTCATCCAGGTGACGAAGACCGGATTTGTCTTTGCGTTCAACCGGGTAAATGGCGAACCGATTTGGCCCATCGAAGAGCGCCCCGTACCCGCGTCGACTACGCCGGGCGAGCACGCCTCTCCTACGCAGCCCTTCCCCACCAAGCCGGCTCCCTTTGAGCGCCAAGGTGTATCATTGGACGATCTGATCGACTTCACTCCGGAAATACATGCCGAAGCTCTGCGTTTAGCGAAGCAATATGTGCTGGGACCCCTGTTTACCCCTCCGTCCGTCGTCGTCGAGGGAGGTACCCAGGGCACTGCGGTTCTTCCGGGCTGGGCAGGAGGCGCCAATTGGGGCGGTGCGTCGTTCGATCCAGAGACGGGCACATTGTACGTTCCTTCCGTGACCGATCCACATGTCGAAGGGCTGGCGCCGCCGAAGAGAGGCGATGAGCCATACATTCGGCAAAAGCTAATCAGCATACCCGGACCGAGGGGTCTGCCCTTCGTGAAGCCACCCTATGGGAGAATAACTGCCATCGACATGAAGACGGGCGAGCACATCTGGATGGTGCCCAATGGAGATGGCCCGCGCAACCACCCGGCACTGATAGATTTGAACCTGCCTCCGCTGGGTTCCAGCGGACGTGTCGGCCCCGTGTTGACGAAGGAACTGCTCTTCATTGGCGACGGAGATCCCGTGATTGTCGCCACTCCACCTCTAGGTGGAGGGAAAAAATTTCGTGCCCTCGACAAGGCGAATGGCAAGACGCTGTGGGAAACCGAGTTTCCGGCTGGTCAGACGGGGACCCCAATGACGTATATGTGCAAGGGTCGGCAGTACGTGGTGGTTGCGATTGGGAGTCGAGATCACACAGCCGAGTTGGTGGCCCTGTCGTTGTGAGGAGTGCTCTGAGGCTCCAGGCCCCAGCCTAGGACTTCGCCTGTTTCGGCTGGGCCGCCTCAACCGGTTTCTTTCAGCCACAAGAAGCATCTGTCATTTGGTCTTGAATGTGAGACGTGCTATGCGAACCCAGATCCCCGAAATGATATGACGATTCCGACTTCGGAGACATGCACGCTCTGCCATGCGGCGATTGCTGTTGACAATCCCGACGTCAAGAAGCTGGCTGCGCCTGCCAGGCAAACGAGCCGACTCCTTGGGTCCGCGTTTACCAGATACCCGCACATGTCACGTCTAGCCGTGCGAATTGGCAGATTGGGGAAGAAAACGTTCGACTTATTCCTGTTGCGGCGTCTTGATGAGACGACGGCTGCCGTGTGGGAAGATCACACATCACAATTCATCCGGGCGGCGCCAGCGAAATTAGAAAGAGGATGAGACTGTCGGGGCGTGAACAGATCTCAGCCGATAAATGATAAGGCATGTGTAGGGATACGCCGTCTCCATAATATTCGGCTTGCCGCTTAGCGGGGAGAGGACATCTGAAATGAGGAAAACAGAAAAGGTATTTCTCGTCGTCGTTATGGTTTGCATTTCTTCTATTACGTTGACACGCCGGATCATTGCACAGGAGCCCGAGGTGAAGGTCCCAAGTGACTATCAGGCGATCTTTGATAATTTCTCCAAGGCCTACGAGGCGAAAGATGCGACTGCGGTGGCGCAGTTGTTTACCGTGGACGGAATGGAAATGGCCAACGGACGAGCACCAATACGGGGAAGAGCGGCGATTGAGGCCTTTTATGGCCGGTTCGGGGGACCAATCGTCTTCAAAGCGATAGCGTTCGGGAAATCCGGCGACGTCGGGTATATCATAGGAGAATACGGTCCAGACGCGTCCTCGATAAACAATAATAAATTCGTTTTCACTCTGGAAAAAGTTTCGGGGAAATGGTTGATAATGTCTGCCATGAGTAACTCGAATCGTACGCCGCAGCCTCAACCTGGCCCAAGCTCATCTGTGTCTCACTGAGCGCCACTGGGTATTTTTTCATTTATTTGTGGTTTGCCGTTTTTGAATGCCGCACTAGTGTCCTAAATCGTGGATACATTGAATATGGTTCGCCCCTCTCGGCGTCTGACATCCGGGAAGATGAATGGATCGGGATGGATGTTCACAAGGAAAGCGTGTCGATCGCGGTGATGAATACCGCTGGGGAAAATCGTCATGGAATGTGTCGTCGAAATGAAGGCTAGCGCGATTCTGCAGTGTATCAACAGGCTGCGCGGAGATTCGCGTGTCACGTTTGAAGAGGGACTTCTGCCGCCCGGATATACGACCCGCTGAAACCGTACGTCACGCAACTGATTGTCTGCGATCCGCGGGGAAACACTTCCATGAGGGGGCAACCTAAGCGTCCGCTTTGACGTCAGCCTACGCTGGCTTCTCAAACCCGCGGTTTTGGTTCATACTACTGCGCTCGTTGTTCCGCGGCTGTGCTGCTGTTTGCTCGCATCGGCGAGCTAGCGGACGGGACCATATTGAAACGTTGCGAACGCTGATTCGTCGCGTACAGAAAGACCACGGATGCCATCAACCCGTAATCGCGTAGTCAAAGGTAAGACTGGCGACAAGTCCTACCTTCGCATTGGCGACGTCGCGAGACTCGTGGGAATCTCTCGTTCCGTGTTGCGGGATTGGGAGAACCTCGGGCTGTTGCGTCCCGCGAGAACCCGGAGCGGCTACCGCCTCTATACGACGGACGACGTTGAGCTATTGCGGCGAGCTCGCCTGATGCGGAAACAACAAGGTCTTAACGCGGCCGCGATCGTGCATCTGCTTACAAGCGAAGCCCGCACTGATGGAAGCCAGAGTCCACCCGACCATGGAACTTCTCCCGGTCGGCGCTTGCGCAACTTGCGCATGCGCCGCGGATTGTCTTTGGTGACGGTGGCGCGAGCCACGGGCGTTTCGGTTGGATTCCTGAGCGCCCTGGAGCGCTCGCGAACTACGGCTTCCGTGGCGACTTTGCGCAAGCTTGCCCGCTTTTACAATCTCAATGTGCTGGATTTTTTTAACACCTCTTCTTCCAATCCACATTGGGTGCGTCCGCAAGAACGTAAAGTGCTGGAAGTCGGTCCCGGCGTGCGCATCGAGTTGCTCGCTTGGGGTCACACGGTAATGGAGCCGCACTTGTTCCGGATTCGAGCAGGTGCGAGCAGTGGCGAGTCTTACCGGCACGAAGGCGAGGAGTTTCTCTACGTCTTGTGTGGTCAGTTTGAAATTTCGCTAGGCGGAGCAAAGCCGTACCGGCTCGGTCCTGGAGACACATTTTATTTTGAAAGCCCCACGCCTCACCACTGGAGAAACCCGGGAAGGGAAGAGACCTGGGTCATCTGGATCAACACGCCTCCGACATTTTAAGCCTCTTCCCGCTTTCCGAAATCCAACGGACTTATTCCCGCGAGAAGAACACCTTCTTTATCGGCTTTACAACCGTCCAGCGTGTCTTCAAGCCCTTGGGCACAAAAAAGAAATCGCCAGGCCGAACACGGATCTCATGGTTTGGCGATTCCTCGATGACTAGATCACCTTCCAGAAGCAGAGCCATTTCGTCCCACGTGAATGTAAGGTCAAAAGTTCCTGCTGAACATCTCCATACGCCACCGGTGATTGCGTGATCATTGGTTTCAAATACGGTCTTACCCGAAGCTTTTGGGTTGCCGTGGACCGTCACAGCACCGAGCGACGCCAGCGGCCAATCGGGGCACTCGACGTCATTGATTGCTACTTCACCTACTCTGTCAACATCAACCGCTCCCGGTTGCGAAGCCAACGGGCCTCTCAGAACTGTCACGCGGCCGTTACTTGCGAAGAGATGTGAAGGCGCAACCATGAACGGCGTCAGCGTCGCCGCCCCAAACAATCCCAACAGTTCTCTTCGGGAACCATCCTTCATCTCGTCGCCTCCCCGTAAAGGATTGAGTGCAACCGAATGTTTATCGACCAGACTGGCGCTGCGTTTCGACCGACAAAATGGTCACACACCGGCTCTAACGTTGGTCGTAGATTCCACGAGTGCTTCGGCGATCACGTTCAGGGCGCGAGCTAATTGCTCATCTGTGATAACCAGGGGTGGCTGAATTCGCACGACATTTCCGAAAACGCCGCCGACACCTACCAACACTCCTCGATCAAGACAGGATTGCCTTACGGCCTCGGCCTGAGCCGGCATTGGTGTGAGATCGCCGGCCACAAGCTCGACACCAATCATCAGGCCCAAACCTCGCACCTCTCCGGGGATCGAAGAGCCTTCGAGAACTCGCTTCAATACTCGCATCACGTGCTCGCCCTTGCGCCGCGC
>Ga0335072_10010757_pt1 | contig 13147 bp, 6 predicted proteins | sample Lox_Sample_21_FD_206725 | JGI IMG/M metagenome (GOLD analysis project Ga0335072, IMG submission 206725) | Soil microbial communities from Loxahatchee National Wildlife Refuge, Florida, United States - Lox_Sample_2.1 | ecosystem: Environmental > Terrestrial > Soil > Wetlands | place: USA: Florida...
GGACCCACGGCGCCGACCCCGGCCGGGACGGCAGCCGCGTGCCACTGCCCTGGGCCGGAACCGAGCCGCCATTCGGCTTCTCTCCGGCCGACGCCACCGCTCCCCCGTGGCTCCCGCAGCCCAAGGAGTGGCGCGACCTGACGGTGGCCGCCGAGCAGGCCAGTCCGGACTCGATGCTGCGCCTGTACTGTGACGCGCTGCGCGTCCGCCGGTCGGCGGCCGCGTTCAGCGGCGAGACGCTGGCCTGGCGGGATGCCCCGGACGGGGTAGTGGCCTTCGACCGGGTCCCGGACCGCGCGGGCGGCGAAGGCCCGGCTGACAACGTAGTCAGCCAAGACCCGGCCCAGGCGGTGGTCCGCTGCGTGGCCAACCTATCCTCAGCCCCGGTCGAGCTGCCCGCCTCGTCCACGGTCCTGCTGGCCAGCGGCCCGCTGGCCGACGGCCTGCTCCCGCCGGACACCACCGCCTGGCTGCGCCCCTGATAACGCGGAGGGTGGCGTCGTCGAGGCCCGCGATCATCGGGGGTATGACGGCGCCACCGGGGGCAGTGGTGCGATTATGCGACTCCCCAAATCCCCGGAACAGGTAACGGATCGCCGGCATTTTGGTCTCGCTGGCAATACGAATGAATACGATCCAGCCGGATACCCTGTGAGCCTTCGTAACTGACGGGACAGATGAGGCTCCTGAAATCCCTGCCGAACGCCGGGCCTGGGGTTTAGACTTGTGCGCGTCGCTCACCTGACGCAGAAGAGCGGGGCACTGCCGAGATCACGGCAGGTCGGCACCTGGCGTGAAACATACATCAGTACCAGGCCTCCCCTTAACAGGCGTGTCGGGCGGCGCAGTACATAGCCATTAGCCGTTCCGGTCCTATGATATCAGGAAGTAACATGGTTACCAGCGAAGAATTGCGGCCTATCGCCCCGGCCGCGATGGTTGACCTAGGCGACGTCCCGCTCAGCGAGATCCTCGCTCTCGGGCCGGAGGTGCTTGACATGACGATCGGGCGTGCAGTGCCCGGCCGTAGTGCGGGTACGGCCCCCGTCGCGGCCTTTCAGTCCGCGCTGTAGACGCTAGGACAGGTGTGGACGGCCGCATGCTTCCGGCGGACCAGTTCGTACTCAAGGTGCACAGCCGGTGCGACCTCGCGTGCGACCACTGTTACGTTTACGAAAGCGCCGACCAGAGTTGGCGCGGCCGCCCCCTAGCCGTCTCGCGTGACGTGGCCTCCCGCCTGGCCCTGCGGATCGCCGAGCACGTGAAGACGCATGAGCTGAACCGGGTCGAGGTAGTCCTGCACGGCGGGGAGCCCTTGCTGGCCGGGGTGTCCAGGCTGCGCGACATCCTGCTGGAACTGGAAGGCGCCCTCAGCGGGCTCTGTCGCCTGGACGTGAAGGTGCACACCAACGGCGTCGGGCTCACCGCGGACTTCTGTGACCTGTTTGCCGCGCACGGCGTAAGCGTCGGCGTCTCCCTCGACGGGGACCGGGCCGCCAATGACCGGCACCGTCTGTACCGAAACGGCCGCAGCAGCTATGACGCGGCGGTAGGTGCCATTCGCCTGCTCGCCAGCGACCGGTACCGGCCCCTGTATGCCGGCCTGCTCTGCACGATTGACCTCGCGAACGACCCGGTCACCGTTTATGAGTCCCTGCTGGCGCTCAATCCGCCCCGGATCGATTTCCTGCTTCCGCATGCCACCCATGACAGCCCGCCCGCCCGTCTTGCCGCGGCCGGCACCGACTACGCCGACTGGCTAATCGCGATCTTCGACCGCTGGCAGGCTGACCGGTACCCGGTCAGGATCAGGACGTTCGACTCCATCACCGCCACCCTGGCCGGCGCGGACAGCAGTACCGAGGCGCTCGGACTGGCCCCGGTCCGGACGGTGGTCATCGAGACCGACGGCTCATACGAGCAGGCCGATTCGCTCAAGGTCACCTACGATGGCGCGGCGGCGACCGGGCTTGACGTGTTCAGGCACTCCCTTGACTCGGTGCTCCAGCACCCGGGGGTCACGGGGCGGCAGCAAGGCATCGCCGACCTGAGCCCGACCTGCCAGCAATGCCCGGTCGTCACGACCTGCGGCGGCGGGATGTACGCGCATCGCTACCGGTCAGGGACCGGGTTTGACAACCCGTCCGTGTATTGCGGTGACTTGCGGAAGCTTATTGAGCACGTGCGGGACAGCCTGCCGCACGTACGGCCCGCCCGCGACGGCCGCGCTGGACTCACTGACCAGGCGTTCGGTCCCGTTGACCAGGGATTCAGTGACGCTGGTGCCGTTGCCGACCTCGCCCTGGGTCAGCGATCCCTGCAGCGTGGCCTCATTGCCGCCGTCTACGAGGCGACCATGAGAGCATCTGCCATCTCCGCCTCGGTCCGAGAGCAATCGCGCGACGCCTGGCAGACGCTAGCGACCGTGGAAGGCAGCCAGCCTGGCGCGGTGGACGCAGTGCTCCGTCATCCGTACCTGCGCACCTGGTCGGAATGGTACTTGCAAGGATCGGCCCGCACGGCCCCCGATGGCCAGGCCTCCAGTGGCCAGGTCGTGGAGCCGGCCCTCGGCCCCGCTCATCTCGGCGCGATCGCGGTCACCGCCGCGATCCGCGGGCAAGTCAAGGCCCGGGCGACCGTCCCGGTCCTGGCCGGGGCGCTGTACCTGCCTGGACTTGGCCGACTGGTACCTGCGGTGGCTGATATCGGGCGGGCCATCGTTGCGGTCGATGCCGACTGGGTGACGGTGCGCAGCGCGACAGGCGACTGGCGGTTGCCGACACCGGGCCTGCTGGCCGGTGAATCCTGCCGGGCGGAATCCTGCCTACCGGACAGACCGCCGGGCACCGCCGGGCCAGTGCGCTGGGAGCCAGTGCGGGTACTGACCGCACCCGGCATCCGCGTTGCCCTCGATGACGTGGACCCCTGTCGCCACTTCCTGCACGACTCGGCGGCTTCCCGGTTGTCCGAGGCGGATTTCGCCCGGTGGCAGGATGCCTTCAGTCTCGCCTGGCGGGAGATCACGGCGCACCACGAGGCTTACGCGCCTGCACTGACCGCCGGCCTGACCACGCTGACTCCGGTGGCGCCGGGATCCGTGGCGCGCGGCCGGGCTCGTCGGGCCTTCGGAGTGGTCGGCGCCTGGCTGCCCGCCGATCCCGTGTTGCTGGCCTTGCTGCTCATCCGCGAGTTCCAGCGGGCAAAACTGGGCGCGATCTTCGACTTGTGCGATCTCTTCGAACCCGTGGAACGGCCACTGGGCCGAACGCGGCCGCACGCCGATCAAGACCCGCTAGAGCGACTGCTAAGCGACACTTATGCCGGCCTCGCGGTTTGCGCGTTCTGGGGGACCCGCGCCGCGCTTGGCGGCGATGACGCGGCCCCCGCCCGGGAGCGGTATCGGCGCTGGCATGGACGCACCGCGGCGGCTATAGGGACGCTGACGGGCTGCGCGGCACTGACGTCGCTTGGGCATGAATTGATCGGCCAGCTGAGGATTGGCCTCCAGGCACTGTCACTGTAGGCACTGTCACTGTAGGCATCACGAGCCACAAGCCAAACAGATCTTGACGACCGTCACTAACGTAAACTCATTGGGCACACCGCCCCTGGCAGCGTACGGAGATCTCCGATATCGTCGGTACACATATCGGCGGGGATGCGGCGTGCGCCGCTGGAGGGACGGTCCATGCCCGGTGGCGAACAAGCCGCACCGACTGCGGCCAAACCCGTTATCCATCCCTACTTCTTCTTGAGTTACGCCCGGACGCCCAAGCGCAATCCGACCGACCGGGAAAATCCAGATCGCTGGGTCCACAAGCTCTACAGGGATCTATGTGACGAGATTCTCCAGATGACCGATGCGCAACCCGCAGAAGCCGGCTTCATGGATGCCGAGAATAAGCTCGGGGCCGCCTGGTCACCAGAACTGATCAACGCGATAAAAAACTGCCGAGTCTTCGTACCGCTCTACTCAAGAAGATATTTCGAGAGTGACAATTGCGGGCGGGAATGGTTCGCGTTCGCCCGCCGCGAGGTGACGCACCGGGCCAGGAGCGGCGAGCGAGTGGACGCGATCGTCCCGGCGTTGTGGACACGACTCGACCGTAACGCGATCCCGGCCGTTGCCCAGACGATCCAGTACGAGCACGCGGAACTGGGTGAACGCTACCGTGCTGACGGGTTCTACGGCCTCATGAAGCTGCAGAACTTCCGGGCCGCTTACCACGGCGCAGTGCATCGTCTCGCCCAGCGGATCATCGAGGTCGGCGACCAGAGTGCCGCGAGCTCGGGTCCCGACGTGCTGGGCACGGACGCGGCCGATTTCGCGTCGCTGCCCAGCGCCTTCGGCCCGACAAGCGCCAAGCGGTCAACCGGCAGCCAGCTTCAGATAACGGTCCTTGCCCACGATTTCTCCTCACTGCCGCCTCGCCGGTCCCGGGAATACTACGGGGCCACGCCCCGCTCGTGGTCCCCCTACCAGCCGGACTATCCGCAGCCAGTGGCCGACTTCGCACTTGAACTGGCCAGGAAGTGCCTGGACTGCGATCCGGTCGCCGAGTCCTTCGAGGCCGAGTCCAACGGCCACGACGTGCGCATCTCGCCCGGCATCTGCCTTGTTGACGCCTGGGTTGCGCTGTCGGATGCTCATCGCGAACGGCTGCGGCGACTCGATGAGATTGATGTTCCCTGGCTAAGCGTGCTGATTCCCTGGAATGGCGATGACGAAGGATTGCGGTCGGAGGCCACGGTGCTACGCTCGAAGCTAGAGGAACGCCTAGAACAAAAGCTAGCTTGCGTCCCCCGACGGTGCCAAGCGGCCGCAGACGGAATCCCCACAATTCATGACTTGGGGGAGGTGCTCCCCGTGATGGCGATGATCATGCTGAAGCGCTACCACAAGAACGCGCCCGCGCCGGCGATCCCGGGGCCTATGCTCCCCCGGCCGCGACTACGGTCCGTCGACCCGGAAGAGCCTGGAGGCCCTGAATGAGCGCCTCATGTGATGGCCAGGTCATCACCTTCTACTCCTACAAGGGCGGCACTGGCCGCACAATGGCGCTCGCCAACGTGGCCTGGATCATCGCTAGCGGCGGCAAGCGGGTACTCGTCGTCGACTGGGACCTAGAATCCCCTGGCCTGCACAAGTTCTTCCACCCGTTCCTCAACGAAACAATCATCGGCGCCACCCCGGGGGTCATCGAGATCATCAACGATTACGCCACGGCTTCTCTTGACCCGTCGCCGCGACCCGATGACTGGTACCTCGAGTACGCCCGGGTAGACCGGCACGCAGTGTCCCTGGAATGGCAGTTTCCCGATGACGGTAAGCTTGACTTCCTTTCCGCGGGCCGACAGAACCGGGACTACTCAGCCGCCGTCTGCTCGCTAGACTGGGATAATTTCTACGAGCGACTCGGTGGCGGGCGCTTCTTCCACGCCATGCGCGACGACATGAAGCGCAACTACGACTACGTCCTCATCGACAGTCGCACGGGGCTTTCCGACGTGGCTGACATCTGCACGGTCGAGCTACCCGACGTCCTCGCGGTCTGCTTCACCCTCAGCGACCAGTCGATCGAGGGCGCGGCCAAGGTGGCCCGGCAGGTTAGCAATCGCTACCGGCACAGGAACATCAGCGTCCTGCCCGTGCCAATGCGCATCGAGGATGGGGAGAAAGAGAAGCTGGACCTGGGCCGCACGATCGCGCGGCGCCAGTTCGAGGGCTTTCCCAAGAACATGAGCCAGGTGGACTCGGTCGCCTACTGGTCAGCCGTCGAGGTTCCGTACAAGCCGTTCTATGCCTTCGAGGAAATCCTTGCCACGTTCGGCGACGCACCCGGATCGCCGACATCGCTGCTCGCTGCCTTCGAGCGCGTTACCGGGGCCATGACTGGCAGCGAGGTCGTCTCGATGCGGCCCATCCCCGAGGAACTTCGGCTGCAGTACAAGGAGGCCTTCGCCAGGCGTCCGCCGACCGCGCTCACCCAGGTGTACCTGAGCTACGCCCCGGAAGATCGCATGTGGGCCGACTGGATCGAGATGGTGCTCAGCCGGGCGGGCTTTCGGGTGACGCCGCGATCGACGGTCAGCAAGGCCAGCGCGGAACTGGAGGCCGAGGATACCTTCGCCGAATCGGCCCGGGTTATCGCACTGCTGTCCAACGCCTACATGAACTCCGCCGAGGCCCGCTCGCTGTGGCGGGCACTGGTGGCGGCGGATGCGGCCGGCATTCGCCGGCAGATCGTGCCGATCCGGGTGACCGACGTGCGGATCAGCGAGGAGTTCAGCGACTACACGCTTATTGACCTGGCCCGGATGGACGGGACCCAGGCGACGACGCGGCTCCTGTGGGCATTCGACCGGCCGCCGCTGCCGCACGGCGCGCAGCCGGACGGGCCGCGCTTCCCTGGAACTGTCCCGCGGGTGTGGAGCGCGCCCGGGCGTAATGCCGACTTCACCGGGCGGGCCGAAACGCTCGAGTTGCTGCGCGACAAGCTGTCAGGAAGCGGAGCCGTCATCGTCGCCCAGGCACTTTACGGCCTTGGCGGCGTCGGCAAGACGCAACTGGCGCTCGAGTACGCGCACCGGTTCATGGCCGACTACGACCTCGTGTGGTGGGTGCCGTCCGAACGTGCCGAGGAGATTAGCCAGTCGCTCGCCGAGCTGGCCAGGAAGATGGACCTGCGGGTCGGCGACAACGTGGCTGAGGCGGCGGAGGCCGCGCTGGACGCACTGCGGCGCGACATAATCCCGCACTGGCTGCTGATCTTCGACAACGCCGACAACCCCAAGCAGCTGGAGAGCTATCTGCCGGTTGGAAGCGGGCACGTCATCATCACCTCGAGGAACCAGGCCTGGACGAACATCGCCGACCTGCTTGAGGTCAATGTCTTCTCCCGCGGGGAAAGCATCGCGCACCTACTGCGCCACGTGCCCAATCTGGAAGTCCACGACGCCACCAGGGTCGCCGAGGCCCTGGGCGACCTGCCGCTCGCGATCGAGCAGGCGAGCGCCTGGCTTGAGCAAACCGGCATGCCCGCCGAGGCCTACGTCGAGGAACTCGTCACCCAGGCCACCCGTATCCTCGCCCTGAACCAGCCCGCTGACTACCCGGCCCCGGTGGTGGCCACCTGGAACATGTCGTTCGACCGGCTGCGTGAGCGATCGCCCGCCGCCGTCAGGCTCCTGCAGATCCTGGCCTTCTGCTCGCCTGGACCGATCTCGATGAACCTCCTTTACTCCGAAGAGACGACCTTGTCCCTGCTGCCGTATGACTCGGCGCTGAGCGAGCGGCTGATGCTCGGCAGGATCATCCGTGACATCAGCCGGTTCGCCCTCGTCCGGGTGGACCAGGGGAGCAACTCGCTGCAGATCCACCGGCTCGTCCAGGCGGTCATCCGTGCCCAGATGACGGATGAGGAGCAGACTGACGCTCGTCACGAGTTGCACAAGATCCTGGTGGGCGCCCGGCCCAGGCAGGGCGAGACCGATGACCCCGCCAACTGGGCAACCTACGAGATCATCTGGCCACACCTCGGACCGTCAATGGCGGAAGAGTGCGACGATCCGCGCACCAGACAGCTGCTCATCGACTGGGTGCGCTACCACTGGAAGACCGGCGAGTTCGAGGCCTGCCTCAGCCTGGCGCACCGGCTCGAGACGGCCTGGACGCGCCTGCTCGGCCCCGACGACCAGCAGACCCTGCTGCTGCGGTTCCACATCGCCAACGTCCTGCGCTCTCAGGGCCGGTACCGGGAAGCCCGCGACCTCGATACCGAGGTCCTGGAACGGCAGCACGCCGTCCTCGGCATCGACCACCCGCACGCGCTCATGACCGCGGGCAGCCTCGCGGCCGACTACAAGGCCCTCGGTGATTTCCGTAAGGCCCTCGTTTCTGATCAGCGCACCTACACCAGCTTCAAGGACCAGTTCGGCGAGGACTACCCGCGCACCCTGGTTGCCGCGTTCAACCTCGCCATCTCCTACCGGCTGGTCGGCGACTACACGGCCGCCCGGCGCCTGGACCAGGAAACTCTCGACCGGCGGCGGCTAGTGCTGCCTGCCGATCATCCCTACACCCTCGATACGGCCGCAAACCTGGCCCTCGACATGCGCGCGGAAGGATCCTTCAGGGATTCGGTGGAGCTGCTCAAGGAAACCCTGGAAAAGTACCGTGCGGTTCTCGACGATGACATGATCGAGCCGCTTCGCACGGCCACTAGTCTCGCCGTATCGCTCCGCAAGGCCGGCGACCAGGCCGAGGCCATGCGGCTGGCCCAGGACACCTTCAATCGCTATAAGCGCCGTCACGGCAGCCAGGTCCCCGAAGCCCGCATCTGCGCGGTCAACCTCGCCTGCGACTACGCAGCCATGGGCGAGTTCGCGCCCGCGCTCGACCTTGTGCTTGAGGTCAAGAGAGCGCTATCGGCGGCCCTCGGAAGCGATCACCCGAACACGCTCGTGGCCGCCAACAACCTCGGCTGCTACCTGCGCGCTATCGGCCGGTACACGGAGGCGCTCGGAGTGACTGAGGAGACCGCGGCGCAGGTGCAGCTGAAGCTCGGTCCAGAGCATCCCATGAGCCTTTCCTGCGCGATCAACCTGGCCAACTGCCTCGGCGACGCGCGGAACCTGGTCGCGGCGGAGACGCTGCACCGCAGCACGCTCGCGTCACTCACCCGGGTGCTCGGGGCGGATCACCCCGACACGCTGGTGTGCCAGGCTGACCTCGCCGTTACCTTGCGGGATTCCGGCCAGCTGGTCGAGTCGGAGGAGCTGGGCGCGAGTGCCCTGGCCGGGCTTGAGCATGCGCTCGGCCACGCTCATCCGGATATCGCCCAAGTGCGGGCCGGGGAACGAATCAACCGCGACCTGGAGCCGCAAATGTACTAAGGGCGCCGCGTCGCCCGGCCCGCGGTTAGCCAACCCGGCCCCCAGAGGTTAGCCAGCGCAGTATGTCGGGGAGGACGTCGATCGCGCCGAAGTGCGCCGCACCCGCCTGGACCACGACGGCCGCGCTGGGAATGCGCTCGGCGAGCCATCTAGCGTGACTCAGCGGAGACAGGTTGTCGCTCGCTCCATGCCAGAGCAGGACGGGAATGCTCACCGTGGCCGGGTCGAATCCCCACGGGTGGTGCAGGGCTAGGTCATCATCGATCCAGCCATGGGCCGACTTTCGCAACGCCTCCGCGTAGGTGGCGAGGAGGAGGGAGCGGATGCCACGGTCCTCCACCACGCGCAGATCGGAATCGGGGAGCTCGGGGCGAATCTTGGCCAGCAGGCTGGCCGGGTCGGCGCGGACCGCGTCCGCCGCAGCCTCGGCGACCGCCTCGACCTGCTTATATCCGTTGGCTACCGCCTGGTACTCGGCGACATTGGACTCGGTCATGCCCGCCAGCCAGTCCAGGCCATCGGCGTCCCGCGGGGCCACGCTGACCAGGACGGCTACCCGGGTCGTGCGCTGCGGAAGGAGGGCGGCGCAGGCCAGCGCGTGCGGGCCACCGCCTGACCTTCCGACCACCGCGAACTCCCCCAGGCCGAACGCGTCGGCAATGGCCGACACGTCCGCCGCAGCGTCCGCGACCTGGCGGCCAGGCAATCGGTCGGATTCCCCGTAGCCAGGCCGGTCGAAGCAGATGAGCCGGACACCGAGCCGGTGCAGGACGGATGAACGCGGCCGTGGCCCGAGCCGGCTCCCCGGAGTTCCGTGCAGCAAGAACACCGGCCGTCCATCCGGATCCCCGTACACCGCCGTGGCGAGCCGCCTGCCGTCCGCAGCCGTAACAGTCAGCTTCAACGTTTTCCCGCCCGATTATCCGATTTGCAACATTCCATCATCAGCGCTCGTTCCCAGACTTGGCAACGGCGCGCGGGCTGGGCTCGGCTCCCAGGGCGGTCGGCCGATCCGATAAATGCCGACCACCCTGCTACGGCAGGGAGGCTGGTGCCGTCCGGCTGTCCTCCCCCGCCTCCGTGCTCTCCCGGCCCGCCGGAATGGAAAGAGCCGCTGAGTCCTGGACCGGGCGGTAGGTCATCTCGAACTGGCGGACTCGCACTGGCCAGCGGTCGCCGGTCGGTGCCTCGACGATCCAGTCGCCCGCGCAGGCGGTTGCCTTGCCTTCTTTCGTCCTGACCACGACGTCCTCGCGCACCGGCCAGGCCCGGTACCTGCCCACCCGGCGCCAGCGGCCCCGGCCCAGCGATTCGTGGCTCGACTGGAAGTCCTCCTCGGTTACCGTCCGCACATTCCCGGCCTGGTCGACGACCCGCCAGTCGCCGGCCTGGCCTTGCATCCGCTCGCCGGCGTAGGTGGTCCACACGAGCGGGGCGGTCAGCTTGCTGGCCTGGACGATTCCGACCCGCTCGTAGACGGCCGCTCCGCTCGGGCCGCCGGCCGGGACGATCGGCACGAAGCCGACGTCCTCGAGCTGGGCGAGTTGGGTACGCAGGTGCTCTCGGACCTCAGTCCGCAACCAGGAAGGCAGATCCGGCCAGGGCACGGCGTGCTCGTGGACCCGGCCCGCCGCCACCTGTCGGCGTTGCCAGCGGGTGTGCTCGCTAATCGCGATCCTGTTGAGCTCCTCCTCGCTCAGCTCGATGACACTGCCGGCCGGCACTAGGTGCACCGGCGTCCACTGACGGCCGAAGGCCGCGGTCGCGGCCAGAATCGAGCGCAGCTCGAGGATGTTGTCCTTGCGCACGAATGGGTCGAGCTCTGTCCAGGGCACCCGGGCCTTGCTCCGCGGGTGCGACGCGGGCAGCGGATGGCTGAGCCGATAGCACTCGTGCCAGTGCCTGGCCACTCGGGTCCAGGTGTCCTCGGGGACCTCGCCGTCGACGAGGATGCCTGGCTCGTAGGGGTACAGGTGGTCGAAGATCGCCACGCCCCGGTCAGCCTCGTCGGGGGCCAGCACGAACACGGGGGTCTCCGGGTGCAGCCGCGCGACCCGGCCCGCCTCGTGCACTCCGCTTCCTGGCGGGTCTTCCGTGATGATGACAGCCACCTGCTTCGCCTCGGCCGGGTGCATCGCGTCCAGGGAGTGCAGTAGTTCCTCGCGCCAGCGAACCGGACGGGCGTCAAGGGGCGGCAGCGACTCGAGGATCGCGGCCGGGCCGGACGCCAGGTACTCGCGCCTGATATCGGCCGCTCGCAGGTCAAGCAGGGCCACATGGGCCAGTGGGAAAGGCACCGGCTCGTCCTTACCGCGTGGCAGTTCCGGGGTCAGCGCGCGGCCGGCCGCCGCCGCCTTGAGCATCTCAGCCTGCTCCCAGGCCCACCGGGCCAGTTCAAGCAGGACGGCCAGCGTGAGCGTGCTGTCGCCGCAGATGAGCAGTTGCCGCGGCTGACTGCGCAGCACCCGGGGTACCAGGCCGCGGGCCGTGGCCTCCGCCGGGCTGAGCGCGTCTTCGAACCACACCCCCGACCGGCCGCTGTGGCGGCCGCGCCAGTGGTCAGCCTGCCTCGGGTCGTCGATCAGCGCGACGAGGTGCGGCTGACGGTCCGGTGCGGGCTGGTAGCGGCTCAGGATGACCTCGGCTGTCTGGATAATCGCGTCGTTCTCCTGGACCTTATCTCGCAGCGCGTAAAGATGGCTGAGCCCGCAGCCACGCCAGGTCGCGATGATCGGGTGCAGCAATTGCGGCGAGGCCGGGTCGCCGATCACGATCCGCGCGTTAGTGAGCCGGGCTTCGTCGAGCGCCGCGTTGTCCTGGTCAGGCTCAATGACGATCACCTCGCGCGGGCTGCGGGCCTGCTCCGTCAGCCGCCGCAGCAGCGGAAGGGTCAGCGTGCTCAGTCCGGAAAAGACGATGGCGTCCTTGACGAACCGCGACTGCAGGCGGTCGATCGGCTGCCGCCACAGCATCGACCCCACGGCTATCGCCCCGATCAGCGTGGCGCCGAGGCCGTCGATCTGCCCGAGTTGCAGCGCCAGCGGCGGCGGTCCCGCGCAGCCGGCCGCCGGGCTCGTCCCTTGGTAGATATCGGGCGGCTGCCCCACGTACATCTGAAGGATCCAGAACGAGACGCCCACCGTGCTCACCTGACCGCGGCACGGAACGTACGACGCCGTACCGAGCACCGCCGCCACGATGACCAGGACAACGACGACGATCAGCCCGATCGGCAGTCGCTGGGTTCGCCGCGGCCACCAGTAACCGCCCAACCCGGTGAACAGCAGCCCCGCCGCGGTGAGGATCGTCCAGTTCTGACTGGTGCGCAAGACGGGCCGCCACCCGGAGTCTGTTAGCCATCGCGGGTCGTAGCCGTACCGCCAAGCGCCCCAGCACAGCAGGCCGATCAGCGCGACGGCCAGCGCGGCCGGAACCAGCCATGCGTTACGACTCCAGTCCGCCTGGCACGATATACGCATGACACCCAAAAGCCCTTTCCTCCAATTCAGGGTGCCATGCGGGACGCTAAGGAGTCGAGAAGTAAAACCCGCTTATATGCGTATTGTGGGCCTGCGCCCGGCCCAGCGTCAGGCCGAGATGGAGACGCTGGCCTCGGTGGTGTAGACGGCGAAGGTCAGCGACTCCTGGAAGTACAGCTGGACATGGCTGGCGTCGTGGGAGAGGTAGCCAATCGACAGGTCCTCGCCCAGCCGGAGCTCGTAATCGCCGCCTCGCCCAGTCAGCAGGACCGCGCCGCTGAGCGCGGGCGCCCAGATGATGTCGCCGTCGATGACGCGGGCGATGTGCTCCCTGATCGGGTAGCCGTGATCGGAAGTCTCGCTGACCTCGGTGTAGGCGTCGGCCGACAGCAGCAGCGAGTAGGGTCCCGCCACCCCGGCCAGCCGCAGCGCCGAGACCGCCCTGGACACCACGTCGGGGTACTGGCGGATCTCGGCGGGCAGCGCCAGCGCCGCGTTGGTGGACGCGGCCCTGATCCCGGTGACCTGGGCGGCGGCGTACCCGTCAAAGATGGCCCGGTCCTCGGCGAAGGCGATCTTCTTGGCCGCCTCCTTGACCGGCTGCCAGTCCGGGTCCTGCGCGCCCCGCTCGACGCTGTCGATCTCGGCCCGGTCCAGGGTGAACGGCACCCGCAGCTGGACCACCGGCCGCCAGTTGTGCAGTCCGGCCACAATCCCCTCTTCCGGCGGGTCGATCGCCGTCAGGTGGCCGGTTCCCACGCCGGCCAGCGCGG
>Ga0335072_10010759_pt1 | contig 13147 bp, 10 predicted proteins | sample Lox_Sample_21_FD_206725 | JGI IMG/M metagenome (GOLD analysis project Ga0335072, IMG submission 206725) | Soil microbial communities from Loxahatchee National Wildlife Refuge, Florida, United States - Lox_Sample_2.1 | ecosystem: Environmental > Terrestrial > Soil > Wetlands | place: USA...
CGGGCCCCCTGAGCGTGACGGGAGAAACTGACGCGGGCGGCGGCGGGAGGCAAGCGGGATGACGGCGATCCGGATCCAGCCTGATCGTGGTGCCTACGCCCCTGCTCCGAACGCAGCCGCTTGCCGGAGCAATCCCGCTTGCCACCCGCACGTCGCACCGTAAGTTGGTGGCGTGGCAGCGGGAGGAACGCTGAGCCTATGACCTCGATCGAGCTTTGGAACCACTGCGAGAACCCCTACCCGTTCGTCCCGGCAGAAGAGCTGGATGCGGCGCCGGCGGTGCGCGCCAGCCTGCCCAACCGCTATTGCGATCCGCGCATCGCGGCGCAGCTCTATGACGAGATCTTCGACGAGTATCGCCTGTGCGACGAACTCGGCCTGAACATCGTCACCAACGAGCACCATTCCGGCATCAACAATCTGTGGGCCGCCAGCCCGGTGATCACCGGGATCGTCGCGCGCCTCACGCAGAAGGTGCGCATCCTGTCGCTCGGCACGCTGATCACCGTGCGGCCCGATCCGGTGCGCGTCGCTACCGAGTACGCCACGATCGACGTGCTCAGCCGCGGCCGGCTGGATATCGGCTTCGTCAAATCGGGCGCCACCGAAATGGTGTCCGGCGACGCCAACCCGATGCGCATTCGCGAGCGCGAATGGGAAGCCATTGACCTGATCGAGAAGACACTCACCAGCCATGACGGCCCGTTCAGTTGGGAGGGGAAGTTTTTCCAGCATGCGCATGTGAATGTCTGGCCGCGCTGCTGGCAGCAGCCGCGCCCGGAATTCTGGGCTGCCACCAGCGACTTTCCCACCTGCGCTGAACTCGGCCGCCGCGGGATCGTCAATACGCTGTTGTTCGGCGGCTATACGCGCACGAAGCAGGCGTTCGAGACATATAAGCGGGCACGTGCCGAAGCGGGGTTGCCGGCGCCGGGGGAGGACCGGTTCTCCTATATGGCGTTTTGTTATGTGGGCGATACCGATGCGGAAGCACAGAGGGTCGGACAAAAAATTCCCTGGTTCCTGACCGTCAGCATGAAAAGCCAGCCGCAGATGTCGAAATTCCAGCCGGGACAGATCCTGCCCGAGATGGCGCCTGCGGCCTGGCGCCAAGGGGCTTCGAAGCGGCCGAGCAATCTGGATGTCGGGTCGCTGATCGCCCAGGGACAGATGTTCGCCGGCAATCCCGATACCGTGGTGCGGCAGATCAAGGATTTTCGGCGGCGCGTCGGTGGGGTTGGCCGCATCATCATGATGACGCGCCAGGGGCTGGTGACGCACGCGGAAGCGGAGAAGAGTTTCAAATTGGCCGCACGTGAGGTGCTGCCGCAACTGCAGGATTTGTCACCTGTCGAGGAACCGGAGCTGGCGGCGGCGGGGGCTGGAGCGTGAGGGACACGGGCGGCAATCCCTTGCGGGTGAGCACCGACCGCGAGTCGTCGTGGCGGGGCTTGAACCGGCAATATATGCACGGCCGATGGAGGCACGCGGCGGTCAAAGGCGCCCGATCCGCTCGGGTAGATGGCCGGCTCGGGACCGGCCATGACGAGGGCGAGCGGGGGCTGCTATGATGCGCGCTGGTACGCTCGATCTTGAAGTTCTCCGCCGCGGCGAGGGACGGCCGATTCTGTTGATCCACGGCGTCAACCCGATCAGTCCGCAGGCGCCGTTCGTCGATATGTTGTCGCGGCACGGCACGGTGATCGCGCCATCGCATCCCGGGTTCGGCGCGTCGCCCCGCGCGGCGGATTTCGATACGATGTATGACCTCGTCAACCTGTATCGCGATGTGCTCGATACGATCGATGCGCCGTGCGTCAGCGTGGTAGGGTTCGGCTTCGGCGGGTGGATCGCCGCGGAACTTGCCGTGGGGGGTGCCGCGAAACTCGATCGGCTTGTGCTGGTCGATGCGGTCGGCATCAAGATCGGCGGGCGCGAGCAACGCGATATCGTGCATTTCTTCAACACCGATCCGGCAGAGCTGAACCGCCTCGCCTGGCACGATCCGGCGCGGCGCCCGGACGGGATTTATGGGTTGGGGTGGCAGGCGACCATCAGCGATGCGATGACCGATGGGGAACTGGTGTCGCTGGCTCGCAACTGGGATTCGCTGTGTCTGTACGGCTGGAAACCGCATATGTTCAATCCGCAGCTTGCCGTCTGGCTGCGGCGCATTGCCGTGCGGACTCTGGTGTTATGGGGCGAGTCCGACCGCATCGTGACGCCGGGGTATGGCCGGGCTTATGCGCAACGGATCCCGAATGCGGTGTTTCAGACGATCCCGGCGGCCGGGCATCATCCGGAACTGGAGCAGCCTGAGGTGTTTGCGGAACGGGTTGGCGCTTTTCTGGAAGAAGAGGCCTGAGCCATGCCGATGTTCATTGTGCGCAATGACGGCAGCACGCCGGTTTCAGTGGAGGTGAAGTTGCGGCGGCGGACGCCTGCGATCGTGGCGAACGGCGCGGACCAGGTGGATTGGTTCTGCCTCGGCGATGCAGAGACGGCGCGGCGGGCGGGACAGACCGTGGTGACGTTGCATGATGGATGGTACGCCGACGATTCCGGCGGGGGTGTTGCGATCTATGGGCCCTATTGGGAAATCCGCGATACGCCTTTCACGGTGCGGGAAGCGGCTGCGGATCCTGCGCAGGAGGCTGGGACGCGGGATGCGGGCGAAATCGTCAACGTGCGCAAGGCGATTTTCGGGGCGTGATGTGCCGGGTTGATCGTGCTTGTGACGGACTGGCCAGACGCAGAGCAGCACGTGGTGTGGGCTTTCTCGATCGAGATTGCTTCGTCGCTTCGCTCCTCGCAATGACATGTTGCCCTTCGTCGCTTCGCTCCTCGCAATGACATGTTGCCGTTATGACATGGGGCAGTGTGACATGGTGGCGTGTAGCCAGCGTGCGATGGCAGCTTATACTGCCTCGCATCACGACTCCTGCCGGGACACCCATGCGACGCCTGCCAATATTTCTGCTCCTTGCAGCAACCCTGCTGTCCGTCCCGGCCCCACCGGGAGATGCCCGGGCGATTCTCGCCGCGGTACCGATCAGCCGCATGGACCTGGGCTGGTGGCGCAGCCGATTTGATGAAAAGCAGGCTGAACTGCGCGACCGCCATCCGACGCTGGTGTTCTACGGTGATTCGATCACACAGGACTGGGAACGCCATGGCGCGCCGGACTGGAATGATTTCGCGCCGGTCTGGCAACGCTTCTACGGCGACCGCAATGCGGTGAACCTGGGCTTCATTGGGGATACCACCGCCAACCTGATCTGGCGCATCGAGCATGGCGAGGCAACGGGGATCGACCCAAAGGTTGCCGTGATCCTGATTGGCGCCAACAATTTGGGCTACCTGCACTGGTCGGCGGATGACACGGTGTTGGGCATTGAGACGATCGTGCGCGAACTGCGCCAGCGCCTGCCCCACACGAAACTGCTGCTGCTGGGGATCCTGCCGTCGGACCGCACTGCGTGGGCAACCGAAACCACGATAGAGGTGAACCGCCGGCTGGCGCAGCAATTCGCCCATGATGAGGATGTGACGTTCCTCGATGTCGGCCATGTGTTCATGCGCAACGGCGTGCTGGACCGGGACCTGTATTTGGACCCGAAGGAAAGCCCGCCGAAGGCGCCGCTGCATCCCACCGCGCAAGGCCAGGCCTTGATGGCAGCGGCCATGGAACCGACGCTTGCGTCACTGCTGGGCGATCGGGTGCATCGTTAGCGGTCTAGTACCAGCCCGCGAGATGCCCGACTCATCTGTCGCATGGCCGACGCAGGCCGGCCACCCATGTTTTTATTGGGTGCATGCGGCAAAGACGTGGATGGCCGCGACAAGCGCGGCCATGACACATGGGGTACATGGCGTGAATCAGGACGGCGGGGCCAGCCGTGTGCCGGCCCCGTTCGTCAGTCTGCCATCGTGGTTCGAATCTCAGGCGGCGAGCTGCATTGCTGCGTGCGGCGGCGGACCCGTGGCCTCGGCCGACGCGGCCGTATGATCTTGCGAGACCGGAACGTCGGCATGCGGCTTTGCTGGCGCCGGGATGTCGCTGAAGGGATCGACCGGCGGTTCGCCGAGTTTGAATCCCAGCACCTGGTCCAGGTACAGAGGGCCGGTCCGCTCCATACGTTCTGATATCGGATCGGTCTCCTGTTCCTGCCGGTACTGCTCTGACTTGCACAGAATGTTTCCGGACAGGCTAACTACGCGGCCTTGGTAGAACATGATCGCCTGCATGATGGCATCCCAGAACGCGCGCGTGCACATGCCTGGGACAATGCCGAAATCGCAGCAGATGTCGGAAATGGTACGGCCGAACGGACGGCGGCTAACTTCAGCCTCGATCTGCTCGAGCGTGGGCAGATGATCGGGATCGATCGGCGCGTCGTACTTGGCGCGCCTGGCGGTGAGGCGCGAAACCTGGGCTTGGAGTGGTTCATCCGCCGGGTCGAGGTTGGCGTTGGAGCCGGCACCCGACGCGCTGGACGCGGCGCGGATGCGGAGCGGCGCCACCTCCACGTCGCGGCCGGTGGCGGCGCGCTTGCGCAGCAGGGCTTCGAGCGCGGTGACGCGCAGGATGCCGCGATGGAGGTGAGCGAGAATAACGGGCAGTTTGGCGGTGCCGAACACCGCGGCGAAGAGGGAGAAGCCGGGCATGGCGGCCCGGCGCTCAATGGTGGCGGCGAGATGGCGGCCGTAGCAGAGCAATGTCGAGACAACGTAGAGGAGCTGGGCGATGTTTTTGGGCATGACCGGGCCGGCCCGATCCTGAACAGGATTGGGTGGGAGAGGCGACGGGGATCGACGGTCGGCGTGAATGGATGTGTCTCTCATGTTGCTGGTGCTGCCAAAGTCCTAGCGCCGGTCCTAACATGATTTTGTCAGAATAGTCAACAATCAAGAATGAGACGCCGGGAGCGGAGGCGCGCGGCGCAGAGCGGGGCGTGTCGTTGCGCGAAGTGCCGGCGGCGGACGGGTTCGTTCGGGGAAAGCCTTCGGACCGTCCGTGCGCTTTCCCGCAGGAGATTGCTTCGTCGCTTCGCTCCTCGCAATGACATGGGGGGCGTGGTCCACGCTTCTCTGATAGCGGGTTCCGGCAGGAAAGAAGGTCCTGCGATTGCCCTTGGCGGGATTCGAGATCGTTACGTTTCGACCCTTCCCCTGCCCCCCTCCCCCTCCCCTCCCCCTGCCCCTGCCCCTGCCCCTGCCCCCTGCCCCTGCCCCCCTCCCACAAGGGGAGGGAGAAATGTTTCCTTTTCGTGTGTGTCAGCCTGCGAGCAGGGTCCGCATCGCCACCGTGCGTTCGAACAATCGCAGCAGCACGCGGATTGCACGGCCGCGCTCGGTCTCGAGTTTCGGGTCCTTTTCCAGCAGAAGCGCGGCGTCGCGGTCTGCCATGTGCAGCAGGCCCTCATGCTCCACCGGGTCCGCCAGGCGGAAGCCGGGCGCGCCGGCCTGCCGCGTGCCCAGCAGGTCGCCGCCGCCGCGGAGGCGAAAATCCTCGTCGGCGATGGCGAAGCCGTCGTCGGTGTCGCGCAGCAGCATCAGACGGCGGCGGGCGGTCTCGTTCACCCAGTCCTCGTGGACAAGCAGGCAATAGCTGGCTTCGGCGCCGCGGCCGACGCGGCCGCGCAACTGGTGCAACTGCGCCAGCCCGAAGCGTTCCGCATGCTCTATCACCATCACGGAGGCCTGCGGCACGTCCACGCCCACTTCCACCACCGTGGTCGCGACCAGCAGCCGCACGCGGCCTTCCGCAAAATCCTTCAGGGCGGCCTCGCGCGCTTCGGGTGTCTGGCGGCCGTGGGCCAGGCCGACACGATCGCCAAACCGTTGGGCCAGGGCGGCGAAGCGTTCCTCGGCGGCGGCCAGGTCCAGTGCCTCGCTTTCCGCCACCAGGGGGCAGACCCAATAGACCTGCGCGCCTTCCTCCAGTTTGCGCGCCACACCTTCCAGCACGTCCGGCAGCGTGCCCAGCGAGTGCAGCGTGGTGCGGATCGGCAGGCGGCCGCCGGGTTTTTCGGTCAGGCGGGAGACGTCCATTTCCCCCCATTGGGTCAGCAGCAGCGTGCGGGGGATTGGGGTGGCGGTCATCACCAGCACGTCGGTCATTTCGCCCTTGCCGCCCAGCAGCAGCCGTTGGTCAACGCCGAAGCGGTGTTGCTCGTCGATCACCGCGACGGCGAGGTCGTGGTAGGTCACGGCGTTCTGGAACAAGGCGTGGGTGCCGACGACCATTGGGATGGAACCGTCGGCGAGGCCACGCAGCAGGCGTGAGCGTTCGCGTCCCTTGATCGCGCCGGACAGCAGCGCGACGGGCGCAGGCGACAGGTGCGACAGCGTGCGATGATGCTGACGGGCGAGTACCTCGGTGGGGGCCATCAGTGCCGCCTGGGCACCCGATTCCACGGCGCGCAGCATGGTCAGCAGGGCCACCAGGGTCTTGCCGGAGCCGACATCGCCCTGCAGCAGCCGCAGCATGCGGCGGGGGGCGCCGAGATCGGCGTCAATCTCCTGCAGGGCGTGCATCTGGGATGCGGTGGGGGCGAAGCCGAAGCGTTGCAGCGCCTTGGCACGGAGGGAGCAATCGCCGGTCAGTTCGCGGCCTGGGCGCGCACGCACCCGGCCGCGGACCACGCCGAGGGCGACCTGGCCGGCGAGCAATTCGTCGTAGGCGAGACGGTTGCGGGAGGAGGGGTCGGATGCGGGTTCAGCGGGTGCCTGCAAGGCGCGCAGGGCGTCGGCGAAGGGTGGCCATTTTTCGCGGCGCAGCAGTGCCGGGTCGTGCCATTCAGGCAACGCCGGCAGGCGGGGCAAGGCCTCGCGCATGGCGGCGGCCATCTGGCGTGGCCATAGGCCGGCGGTGAGGCGCCAGACAGGTTCGATTGCCGGCAGTCGGTCGGCGAGCGCGATCGGCACCACATGCTCCGGATGCGGGAGGGTGATGCGGCCGTTGAACGATTCCAGCTTGCCGGAAACCATTAGCTTGCAGCCGGGCGGCATTTGCTCCTGGCGTTTTGCCACGGCTTTTTCATGGGCGACGAAGAACACCAGGTCGGCGAAGCCGGACGCATCCTTCACCACCACGCGCCAGGGCTGGCGCGGATTGGCCGGGGGCTCGTGGCGCACGACCTCGACCGCCAGCGTGGCGATCGTGCCGGGCTGGGCCTGGGCAATGGTCGGCCTGGCGCGGCGGTCGGTGTAGGAGTCGGGCAGATGGAACAATACGTCGATGACGCGGTCGCCGCCGGTGGCCTTGGCGATCAGGGTGGCGACGGCGGAACCGACGCCTCGCAGCGTGGTCAGGGGCGCGAACAGGGGGGTGAGCGGATCGGGCTGCATGTGCGGGGTCCGCTGCGTTGTGGTACAGCGCGGGGCCACTTCGCAAGGCCAGGCACGGCGGCCCGAGGGTGGCGTTCTCGAACAAGGTGGGGTCAGCGTTGAAACAATGAGTGCGACGCGCCGCCGTGCCCCCTTTGCGCCCGCCGCGCCGCGTACGCGCGCCTGGGTGCGCCTGCCCTCGGGCCGGCGGCTGGATCTGCTCGATCCCACGCCGTTCGACTGGTCGGATGAGGACCTCGCACTGGGGCTGGCGCGGACCTATCGCTGGGGCGGGCATTCGTCGTGGCCGCTGCCATTGTCGGTGGCGCAGCACAGCCTGCTGGTGCTGGCGCTGCGCCGCGAGCGCAGCCCGAGCGGCCTGTCGGAGGCGACGGCTCGGCGCGAGTTGCTGCACGACGCGGATGAAGGTTTGCTGGGATTCGATCCGATCTCGCCGCTGAAGCCGTTTCTGGGTCCGGGCTATGCGGCGCTGGCGGCGCGTCTGCAGGCGGCGATTGCGCAGCGTTACGCGCTGGAGAAGTGGCAACCGGATGAGCGCCGGGCGCACAAGCAGGCCGATCGGATCGCGGCTGCATCGGAGGCGGTGCAGGTGGCTGGCTGGAGTTCTGATGAGGTGCGGCGCGTGCTGCGCATTGCGGAACGACCGGTGGGTATTGACCCGCTGGCTGGTTGGTTCGGCACGCCACCCTGGCAGCCGTGGGACGCGACCGTGGCGGCGGAGCGGTTCCTGCGCGTGCTGCGGACGTTGTTGCGGGAGGGATAGGGCGGCGATGGAGATGGTCGCACGTTTGGGAGTTGCGCCTGCAGCGTTCGTGCATTTCGGTTCGGTTGTTAATTTTAACACGGAGATAGGGCGGAGGGCCGCGGAGGGGTTCGGTGCCGCTGCTGCGTCCGTTGCACCCAGGTTGGATTTTATAATTCATTATTGAGCGAGAGTTCGTTTCACGGGCAGTGGCAGGTCGCTTTCCAGCATGCCGCGGCCTCCCAGTTTCTGCACCAGCTTCACCGCCACCGAATTGCCGAACACGTTCACTGCGGTGCGGCCCATGTCCATGAAAGCGTCCACACCGGCGATGATGGCGATCGCCTCGACGGGCAGGCCGACCGCCGTCAGCACGGTTGCCAGTGCCACCAGCCCACCGGAGGGCACGTTGGCAATGCCTTTGCTGGCGATCATCGCGGTCGCGATGATGGTCAGCTCGGACGACCAGCTCAGATGCAGGTGATACGCCTCGGCCAGGAACGTGGTCGCCAACGTGATATAGAGCGTGCTGCCATCGAGGTTGAAGCTGTAGCCAAGCGGCAGCACCAGTGACACCACCTTGTTTGGCACGCCTATCGCTTCGAGTTTTTCCATGAGTACCGGCAGCGTCACTTCGGAGGAGCGGGTGGTGAAGCCGAGTATGACCGGCTCGATCACCTGCCGGGTGATGGCGATCGGGTTCTCGCCCAGCACGGCGAGCACGACCCAGAACACCAGCACCATGATGACCAGGCCCAGGTACATCAGCCCGATGAGCTTGGCGAGCGCGCCAATGGTGGCGATGCCTAGGGTCGAGAACAACCAGGCCATGAGGGCGAAGACTGCGAGCGGCGCCAGGGCGATGATCCAGCTGACGACACGGAACATTGTTGCCAATACGGCCTCCAGCAGCCCGACGATGGGGCGGCCGGTTTCGCCGATGCGAGCGAGCCCGAGGCCGAACAACACCGCGAACACCAGCGTTGGCAGCACGTGCTGCGCCGCCATGGCGGCGATGATGTTGGTGGGGATCAGGTCGAGCAGGAATTTGGTCCAATCGACTGACAACGCGAGGTTGGGGGGAATCTTGCCGGTGGCGACGACGTTGGCGCCGGCGCCGGGATGGAAGATGCCGTTCACGGTCAGGGCCACCACGATGGCGAAGAACGACGCGAGGTAGAACCAGACGAAGGCGATCACTGCGACGCGGCCCAGCACGCGTGCGTTTTCGCCCATGCGATAGACGCCCAGCGTCACCGCCGAGAAGATCAACGGGATGACGATCATCTGGATCGCCTCGATGAAAGCTGTGCCGATCGGCTGAAGGTGCCGGCCGAGGCCGGGCCATTCCATGCCGACCAGGAGGCCGAGCATGAGGCCGATGAGCATTTGCAGCGGCAGGCTCAGGCGCCGCCGCGCCGGCACGCTTTGCAGTGGGGCGGTCACAGTGTGTCTCCGGTTTTGGGGCAGATGCAGGCTACTGGCGCGGTCCAGGTGCGGACACATTGATGCACGTCAAGGGGCATGCGCCCGCTTGCCATGACGCAGCATGGCCGGCACGCTGCGCATGATCCCGCCAGCCAGGAGGCACAAGATGCCCGATCCACTCCGCAGCGAATTGTGTAAGGCCGTCGATGGGACGGTGCTTATGGGGCACATGGAGGAGTTCGCCCGCTGGGTGAAGCTGTCGGGCACGCCGGACGAGCTGACCAGCCTGCAGTACGTGAAAGCGCGGCTGGACGGGTATGGCTACCGCACGGAACTGCTGCATCACGACGCGTATATCAGCCTGCCGGGGCGGGCGCGGGTGGATGTGGACAACCAGGCGCTGACCAGCATCACGCATTCCTTCTCGCGGTCGTCGCCGGCCGAGGGTGTGACCGGGCGGCTGGTCTATGTCGGCGACGGCGGGGCGGAAGATTTCGCCGGCAAGGATGTGCGCGGGGCCATTGTGCTGACGGAAGGAATTGCCAGTCCAGGGCAGGCGGCGAACGCGTCGCGTGCCGGGGCCGTGGGGCAGATACAGATCAGCCCGCATGAGCATTTGCATGAGATGTGTGTGTCACCGGTGTGGGGCAGCCCCTCGGCGGAGACGCAGACGCAGTTGCCCTCGACCGTGGTCTGCACGGTGTCGAATGCCGATGGCAGTGCGTTGCGCGACCGCTTGGCGCGGGGCGAGCAACCGCGGGTCACGCTGCGCGCGGAAGTCGACAGCGGCTGGCGGCAGACGCCGATCTTGGTGGCGGAGCTGGATGGGCCGGATGCGGATGGGCCGTTCGTTTTGTACTCGGGGCATCATGATACGTGGTACTACGGCGTGATGGATAATGGCGCGGCGAACGCGACGATGCTGGAAGTGGCGCGTTTGATGGCGACAGAGCAAGCAAAATGGCGGCGCGGATTCCGGCTGTGCTTCTGGTCGGGCCATTCGCACGGACGGTATTCAGGGTCCACCTGGTATGCCGATCAGCATTGGGACGAGCTGGAACGGCGCTGTGCCGTGCATGTCAACGTCGATTCCACCGGCGGGATCGGAGCGACGGTGCTGGAGCATGCCGCTTCGGCACCCGAATTGCTGGCGTTGGCGGGTGAGGCGATCGGGGAGCAAACCGGCGCGAAGTATGTGGGCAAGCGGATGTCGCGGTCGTCGGACCAGTCTTTCTGGGGCATCGGCATTCCTGCGATGTTCGGGGCGCTGAGCGAGCAACCCCCTGCCCCGGTGAAGATGCGCAACGCACTGGGGTGGTGGTGGCACACGCCGCACGACACGCTGGACAAGATCGATGAGAAGAACCTGGTGCGCGACACCAAGGTGTTCGTGCACACGCTGTGGCGGCTGCTGTCGGATCCGGTGCTGCCATTGGACTTCGTGACGCATGCGCAGGTGCTGGTGGAGGAGCTGGGGAAGATTGGCGACCCGCTGAAGGGGCGGTTCGCGGTGGATGGGCTGGTGGCCGCCGCGGAGAAACTGCGTGATGCGGCGGCAGCCGGAGGGCATGGCGATGCGGCGCTGATGCGGGCGTCGCGCGCGCTGGCGCCGGTGTATTACACGAGCGGCGATCGTTTCGCACATGATCCGGCGCTGCCGCTGCCGGCGTGGCCGGTGCTGCAGCCGTTGCGGGATCTGGCGAAGACCGCGCCGGGGAGCGATGTGGCGCATGCGTTGACGGTGAGTGCCGTGCGCGGGCGGAACCGCATGATGCATGCGTTGCGGGAGGCGTCGGCGGCGTTGTAGTGACGCTCTCCTGCGCGCTGTGGATCTCCCCCATAGCGCGCGCAGCGCGGGAGAGGTTTCAGACGACCAAGCCGCCGTCCACGTGCAGCAATTGACCGGTGATGTAGCTTGCGGCGGGCGAGGCGAGGAACGCCACGGCGGCTGCCACGTCTTCCGGCAGTCCAATGCGGCCCAGCGGAATTCGTTCCACCTGCTTTGCCAGCACGGCGGGATCGATGGCGCGATGTGCGCCGCTGTCCTTGCGGATGAATCCCGGCACCACCGCGTTCACCGTCACGCGGCGTGGCGCCAGGTCGATGGCGGCGGCGCGCACCAGCGCCTCCAACGCGGCTTTGGCTGCAGCGGAGGCGGGGAACAGGGTGACATCGGGGCGGAATACGTGCGCGGCGAAACTTGACACTGCGACAATGCGGGGATGGCGGTCCGGGTCGAAATGCGGGATCGCGGCGCGCACCAGGCGAAAGAAGGCGCCATGGATTGCTTGCATCGATGTTGCCATCGCTGCATCGGATAGTTCGGACAAGGGCGTACGGTCGGCGAAACCGGCGTTGCTGACGATTACGTCCAGGCCGCCGAACCGTGCGACCGCCTGCGCGACGAGAGCCGCCGCCACGAGGGGTTCCGAGAGATCGCCCAGCGCGACGTCCGTTGCCGCACCGGCTGCGCGCGCCTGCGCGGCCACGGCTTCGACCGCATCACGATTGCGCCTGGTGTGCAGCAGGATCGCGACGCCGGGTGCGGCGAGCGTACGGCACACCGCGGCGCCAATGCCGCTGGCTGCGCCGGTGACCAGGATGATGGAGCGGGAGGTTATGGAACTGTGTGTCATTGGCACGGCGGTCGCTTGTCATTGCGAGCAGCATAGCGACGGAGGAACCTGGGGTCGCGGAGGTATCTCTTGTGACCGAGGTTGCTTCGTCGCTTCGCTCCTCGCAATGACATGCGGTCCTCGCAATGATATGTGGGCGACGCTTGTTTCCTGCATCACAACGTATATCTTGTGAATTCCCGTTGCAGGGCGGGGAGCGGGCAGATGTCCATCCAGCCCTCGGCCGGCTGCATCACCACCATCATCACGCTGGCGGACAGATTGTCACCGGTCGCGGCCGGCCGTGGCGGACGGCAGACCGAGAATGGCGTGCCAAAATCATCGAACAATGCTGACTTCACGTCAGCCGAGTCGATCTGCCCGCGCTTCGGCGCCAACAGGCCGCGCACACGCTGGGCGCGATAGGCGGAATCCGGCGTGGTTGCCAATCCCGTGTCGCGCAGCTTCGTCAGGGCGGACGGGTGTTCGAAATGATTGGCGTGCACCAGCAGGCCGGCATCCGGCTGCAGGAGGAAACTGTCATCCGGCGCGCTTTCGATATCCAACGCAGCGCCACCGGCGTGGCTCAGCATCACGTTGTTGGATACCCATTTCGGGGTCGCGTACACGGCCTGAATCGCCAGCGCGAAATGCGCGCTTTCCAGGACGCGGCGCCGCAGCAGGACCAGCGGCACGCCGGGCCGCTGACCGTCACGATCGGAGCCGAGGAAGTTCGCGGTCAGGCCGATGCCCGCCGCATTCAGCCCGCATCGTGCGAGCCCACCGGCCTCGGTGAAGGTCAGCAGCGCGGGCCCATCATCGCGGCGGATGCGCAGCACCACGCCGGTTTCCGCACATTCGGCGCGCCAATCCCAGTTCTGCGCGTGGATCACTGCGGCCCCCGACGCTTCGGGCAGCACGACAACACCGGTGCAGCCATCTGGCTCGGCCGCCGCCAGCCGCGCCTGCGCCAGCAGTTCGGTGCGCGCGTTCACCACCACGATATGCT
>Ga0335072_10010760_pt1 | contig 13147 bp, 13 predicted proteins | sample Lox_Sample_21_FD_206725 | JGI IMG/M metagenome (GOLD analysis project Ga0335072, IMG submission 206725) | Soil microbial communities from Loxahatchee National Wildlife Refuge, Florida, United States - Lox_Sample_2.1 | ecosystem: Environmental > Terrestrial > Soil > Wetlands | place: USA...
TCGGCGCGCGGCGCGGTGTTTACGTCGGCGGGAAAGACCGAGCTGGACGCGGCGATCATGGATGGCGCGACGATGCGCGCTGGAGCAGTTGCCAGCGTGACGCACACTCGGTACCCGATCAGCCTGGCGCGCTCGGTGATGGAGAAGACGCCGTATGTGTTGATGGTGGGGCCGGGCGCCGATGCTTATTCCGTGCAGGCGGGGATGGAGCAGGAGCCGGCGAGCTACTTCTTCACCGAGAGCCGCTGGCGGTCGCTCGTGAAGCAACTGACGAAGGAGGGCAAGCCGATTCCGCCGCGGCCGGAGGGCGCGCCGGCGGAGGGCACGGTCATTCCCGTGGCTCAGATCGAGGAGTCGGCCGATACGCATCGCTATGGCACGGTGGGCGTGGTTGCGCTGGACCGGCAGGGCAATGTGGCTGCGGGCACGTCGACCGGCGGACTGCAGGGCAAGGCGCCGGGGCGCGTGGGCGACTCGCCGATTATCGGCGCGGGCACCTATGCCTCGAACCAGTCGTGCGCCGTTTCAGGCACGGGAGTGGGTGAGTTCTTTATCCGCTACACGGTGGCGCGCGAGGTGTGCGCGCTGGTGCAGTACAAAGGCATGGGGTTGCAGCAGGCGGCGGACGAGATCATTCAGACGCGGCTGAAGCCGATTCATGGAGACGGCGGGGTGATTGCGATTGCGCCAGACGGGCAGATGGCGTGGAGCTTCAACACGCCGGGAATGTTTCGCGCGAAGCTCGCTGAGGGCGGCAAGGTCGAGGTGCATATTTACAACGATGAGCCGTGAGCGAACAACGAACCGTGAGCGGGGCTGGAGGGCGTAGCCCCTGGGTCATTTTTTTCGCGCCCAGGGCGTGGAAGCTTTCTTGCGCAGATACAGCACATTTTCGCGAACAACGTCCGGATCGAGTCCCATATTGCTTGCCGCGAACGCCGCGTAGGCCCTGACTTCTCGATCACGCGGGTTATCTCGCAGCGGTGAAAGGAAGCCGAAGTATTTCATGGATGAGATCTCATCCATGAGTTTCATATCTTTGCGGACGCGGAGGGCTTCGTTGACGGTGATGTCCTTTTCATATGCTCCTCCGTGCGAGCGGTTGGCGCGGCCCTCGACGAGAGCAAGACGGATGAATCGCAATCCGTACATTTGCGCGCGGCTCCGGTTATACAGGTGGTCTATGTCGTAGTTTGCCGGAATTCTGGCCAGGTTCAATTGATATGTGGCGTTGAGAAAGCGCAGATAGTCGTCGCGGTAGGCGTTGTTGTCAGTCCCTGCCCAAAGGCAGGTAGATGCGAGCGATGGGCAATCGACAATGAAAGCCGTGCCGCTCGATCCGGGAAGCGCCTTAACCGTGGTGGCATTATTCCAGCGCAGTTGCGATGGAATTCGAGCAACTTCGTCAATATCGTTGACTGCAACAAGGGGAGGGCAATGCGCGATGCGGGTTTCAGCCGCAAGCGCGTCGCGTTCTCTCCGGACCACTGCGCCGACGTCAAGCTGTCTTGTCATTGATTCCGCCTGGAAGTGAAATCGATTATATCTCCGGAAGACCCACAAAGGTTATGCGGCCAGCCACGGCACCCACGCGATTCACGGTACAATTCGGCCATGGAAACCATCCAATACAACCTGCCCCAAAACCGGATTCCACGCACGTGGTATAACATCCAGCCTGAGCTGCCCGCGCCGCTGGCGCCGCCGCTGCATCCGGGGACGCTGAAGCCGCTCGGGCCTGACGATCTTGCGCCACTCTTCCCGATGAGCCTGATCCTGCAGGAGGTGAGCGCCGAGCCGGAGATCGAGATTCCCGAAGAGGTAAGGCAGATTTATGGGCAGTGGCGTCCGTCGCCGCTGCTGCGCGCGCGGCGTTTGGAGAAAGCGCTCGATACGCCGGCGCATATCTACTACAAGTACGAAGGGCAGAGCCCGGCCGGCTCGCACAAGCTGAATACAGCAGTTGCGCAGGCTTACTACAACAAGCAGGAAGGGACGAAACGGCTCTCAACTGAGACCGGTGCGGGCCAGTGGGGCTCGGCGCTGGCGATGGCGTGCGCATTTTTCGGGCTCGAGTGCAAGGTATACATGGTGCGCGTCAGCTACGACCAGAAGCCGTATCGCCGCGCGCTGATGGAGGTATTTGGCGCGTCGGTTACGGCCAGCCCGAGCAACGAGACCGACTCAGGGCGCGCGATTCTGGCTGAACATCCCGACTCGCCCGGATCGCTGGGCATTGCCATCTCAGAGGCCGTGGAAGTGGCTGCGAAAGATCCGCAGACGAAGTACGCCCTGGGCAGCGTGCTGAATCACGTGCTGCTGCACCAGACGGTGATCGGTCAGGAAGCGATTGAGCAGATGGCTATGGCCGGCGAAGATCCTGACGTGATCATCGGCTGCGCAGGCGGTGGCTCGAACTTTGCCGGACTGGCAATGCCGTTCATCGGGCGCAATCTGAGAGGCAAGAGCAATGCGCGTGTGATTGCCGTTGAGCCGGCCGCCTGCCCCAGCATGACCAAGGGCAAGTTCACCTACGACTTTGGCGACACGGTGCATCTGACGCCGCTGGTGAAGATGCACACGCTGGGGTCAACGTTTGTGCCGCCGGGGATTCACGCTGGAGGGTTGCGTTACCACGGGATGGCGCCGCTGGTTTCGCACGCGGTCAACCTGGGATTGGCCGAAGCGGTGACGGTGCAGCAACTGGAAGCATTCGGCGCCGGCGTGCAATTCGCGCGGGCCGAGGGCGTTGTGCCGGCGCCGGAGTCAAATCACGCGGTGGCCGAGGCCATGCGCCAGGCGTTGATCGCCAGGCAGGAGGGCACGAAGCGAACGATTCTCTTTAACCTGAGCGGGCACGGGCACTTCGACATGCAGTCGTATATCGCGTACCAGGCGGGGAAGCTGGAGAACTACGAGTATCCGGCCGAGGAGATTGCGATGGCACTGGCGGGACTGCCGGCGGTGGGGTGAAAAGACAGGGAATAGGGATTAGGGAGTAGGGAATAGCGAGGCAGTTGAACAGTTGAGCGGTGAAATAGTGACTAAGTGAAGAAGTGAATCAGTGAAGTGGTAAGCAAAACGGCCATCCCTGGTGGGATGGCCGTTGATGTTTAGCGCTTTCACTTTCGGGACTTGATGGACTGTTCCTACCGCGAACTACTGCGGGGTTGTGGCGGCGCCTGCGGTGGAACTGGGGGTCGCGTTCATGCGAGCTTCGGCTTTCTCGGTTTCAACCTTGTGGGCGTTCACTTCGAGAGCCTCTGCCTCAGGCAGGTAGCCGACGGCCTTCTGGATCATCGGGTCCCAGTCGGCCAGGACGCGGAGGCCCTGGAGCTGCCCGAATTGTATGGTCACGATGTCCTGCTTGATGCGGGCCTTCAGCCAATCCGTGACGCCGTTGATATCGTTGTCGTTCCACTCCACGCCCTCGCTGGTGAGGAAGCGTTTGAAGTCGGCCAGCACAGCATCGTCCACCTGGAAATTTTTGTCGACGGTGTGATCGGAAACGTAGACCGGCGCGAAACGGAAGAAGACGTTGTGGTACATCAGTTCCTTCTGGAACTGATTGGCGTCGGGAGATTCGATTTTTTCGTCGGGCGTAATGCCGCCGCCGCCGTAAACGGTGCGACCCGAATCGGTGAGCTTGACCTCGCGGTTGCTCGAATCGGCAGGCAGGGCGCCGGCGTGATTGTAATAGTCGTAGAGCGATACGCCCGCGTAGTTGCGCTGGATGAGCCGCCCCGAGGGAGTGTAGTAGTGATAGGTGGTGAGCGCCAGGCCGCTGTTCTCGCTGAGGTTGTAAACCGTCTGCACCAGCCCCTTGCCGAAGGTGGTCTCGCCCACGATCAGAGCACGGTCGTGATCCTGCAGCGCGCCAGAAACGATTTCGGCGGCCGATGCAGTATCGCGGTTCACCAGCACAACGATGGGGAAGGTCTTGCCGCCGTTGCCGTGGGTTGCAGTGTAGTTCTGGTCAGGATAAGCGCGGCCGCGCTGCGAAACGATGGTCTGGCCCTTGGCAAGCAGATGATCGCAGACGTCCACTGCCTGGCTTAACAGGCCGCCGGGGTTGCCGCGCAGATCCAGCACCAGGCCCTTCAGGTTTCCGAAGCTGTTGATGGCGTCTTCCACCTCCTGGCCCGTGGTTTCCTGGAACTGGGTGAGATGGATGTATCCGACGCCGGGGCGGATCTCGTATTTGAGATCGACCGAGGGGTGGGGAATCTCGTCGCGCACCAAGTCGAAGACCAGCGGCTTGGGCTGGCCGTAACGGATGGTGGTGACCTGCACATGGGTGCCCTTGGGGCCTTTGAGCGCCTTGGCTACCTGGTCGCTCGACCAGCCATCGGTGCTCTTGCCGTCCACCGCCGCGATGACGTCGCCGGGGTGTATGCCGGCGCGGTAAGACGGGGTATCTTCATACGGCGTGATGACATAGACCTTGTCGTGTCCCTGATCGTCGTGCTGCTGCTGGATGACCATGCCGACGCCGTAGTAGTGGCCGCGCTGATCTTCGCGCAGCCTGGCATAAGCCTTGGGATCGTAGAAGTGGGAGTGGGGATCGAGGGTCTCGAGCATACCGGGGATGGCGCCATCGTAGATGGCCTCATCGGCGCGGTCACCGGTGATGGGCTCGGCGTAGTTCTGCTCAACCAGCGCGTAGACGTCGGTGAAGTTCTTCAGGTTGTCACGAAGCTGGCTCTCGTCTTCGGCTGACTGGGCGCCCACGCGGCGCTGCAAAAGCGTGCCCACAACAGCGCACACTGCGAAGAAAAGAACGACGGTGAAAAAGGCGCGGCGCGCGCGAGGACTCATAGACAATCCCAACCTCCGGACGGCAGGCGTACCCGAGCGCCTGACTTGCTGGCTTGCCCGGCTTTCCGTAGCGGCCGCGGCAAAACGAATGCCCGGCCACAGAAAAAATTAACCTTGCCCTAATCCCGGCAAGGTAACGGAAATCTGGAAGACCACCTCAGGAAACCGCGCAAGGCCGTCGTCAGCTTAAGTATAACACCGCCCAATTTGACGCAAACGGGAGGCATTCGGGTAGCCAACCCAGGCAAACAGATGGGTACGAGGCTCAATTTGGCGGCGTCGAGTGGGCGGCGTCGAGTCCAATGAAAGGGGTTTGGAATCGCGTTTGTGCTGCCCCGGCATTTACAATGACGTCTATACGTCAGGCAGTCTTCAGCTCTGCCCGTTGAGCGCTCAAAATATGACCTTCAAATTCCTTCGCACTTCCGCGGCGTTCGTGTTCGGCACGGTGCTGCTCACGGGTTGGCTCCCAGGCCAGGTACAACAGAACGCTCCGGCAAGCCCTTATGGCGGCTCGGTGGTGGAAGACATTGTTGCCCGGGTGAACAACCAGATCATTACCCAGAGCGACTACGACCGCGCCATGAGCGAAATGGACCAGGACATGCGGCAGCAGGGCGCAACCATGCAGCAGATGTCTGAGTCCCACAAGGACCTGTTGCGCCACCTGATCGACCAGCAGCTTTGGCTGTCAAAGGGCAAGGAACTGGGCATTACGGGCGATACCGAGCTGGTGAAGCGGCTCGACGAAATCCGCAAGCAGTACAACCTGGCGACCATCGAAGATCTGGAACAAGCAGCCAAGCAGCAGGGCGTCTCCTTCGAAGATTTCAAGCAGAACATCCAGAACCAGATCATCACCCAGGATGTAATGCGCCAGGAGGTGGGCGCGCACATCCAGTTCACCCCGGGCGAGGCGCAGCGCTACTACGAGGCGCACAAGCAGGACTTTACCCAGCCAGAAAGCGAACGATTGAGCGAGATTCTGATTGGGGCCGACTCGAACGATCCGGCCAAGGTGCAGGCGGCCAAGGCCAAGGCTGACGATATTGAAGCCCGGTTGCACTCGGGCGGCGACTTCAGCCAACTGGCGCGCAGCTTCAGCGACGGGACAACCGCAAGTTCGGGCGGCGACCTGGGCGTATACAAGCATGGCCAGCTGGGGAGCGTACTTGAGGACAAGACCTTTCCGCTGAAGACAGGCCAGTACACCGAGCCGATCCTCACCCGGCAGGGCTACATCATCTTGAAGGTGGTTCAACATACAGCCGGCGGACCCGCACCGTATAAAGACGTCCAGGAACAGGTTGAAGAGGCGCTCTATATGAATCGCATGGAACCGGCGATTCAGGCGTATCTGACCAAGATGCGCAACGAGGCGGCGATCTTCATCAAGCCCGGCTATACGGATACGGCTGCCACCGAGGCCGAGCTGCACCCCAGCATCACGTTCAGCGCGTACGTTCCTCCCGCCCCGAAGAAGAAGGCCAAGGTGGAGCGGACCCGGTTCCGCGAGAGCACGCACACGTTCAGACAGAAGGGTGGGCAAATCTCGGCTCCGCCTGAGGCCGTCGAGGCTCCAACGGCCGAGGAAACCGGCACTACTGCGGCGAATGTACCCCCGGCTTCGGCTTCTGCCGCGTCCACAACTGCGACGCCGGCGACTGTGACTTCCACGAAATCGACTTCCGCGACTGCGACGCCGGCGACCACAGGCAAGAAGCAAAAAAAGAAGAAGGGAGAGGCCGCGAGCCAGAAACCCGGCAAGAAGGAGAAAATCCGCTATGGCCAGGCTCCGCGTGAGACGTTGCCGACCGCGGCCAATGGTTCGACGACCGAAAATGCCGGAGCACTGCCTGAAACTGCCGACAACGCACAGCAGCCGGCTAATCCGCTTGAGCCTACTCGCTCGACGGTAAAGGAGCGCTTCAGCGATCGTGCCCGCACCGAGCACAGCAAAAAGAAGAAGCAGAAGGGAATTGGAGCGCAGACCGACTCACTGGCCCCTGCGCCGCCGAATGCGGCCGAGGTCGCCGATCAGCAGACGCAGTCGGCCCCGCTGGGCCTAGGTGGAAATACAACGCCAACGGGGAAGAAGAAAAAGAAGACGGCCACCACCACCAGCGAAAAGACGCGCATGTCGCAGAAGAAGAAGGAGGAGAATACCACTCCGCCTCCGCAGCCGACCCCTGTACCGCCAGTGCCCGGCGCGCCCGCGCCCGCAGCCCACCCGGACGCGCCGCAGCCGCAGCCCTCGCCGCAGCCGCAGCAGTAGCCGCGCAATGGCGTGCTGAAATCACGGGCCCGGGTTTGCGATCTCGGGCCCAGTGTGTTTCGTCCATGACTTCCTGAATGCGCGAACGGGCTTACTCGGGGCAGTCCTTCTCAAAGATCAGCGAGGTCTTCACAACCCGGTAGCCATCGCGGGTGTAAAACCGGTGCGCGTCCAAACGGGTACTGCGCGAGGTCACCCGCGTTCTTTCCGCGCCGTGCTCCCAACCCCACCGTTCGGCCTGCCGGCAAAGCTCGCGGCCAATTCCGTTTCCGCGCATACCTTCGGCCACCACCAGCCCACCCACCAGCGCGAATGGCGCCGACTGCAGACGGTGTTCGATCGCGACTTCAATCCATCCGGCCACTTCGTCATCCACACAAGCGACGAAAGCCGTTTGATTTTGGGGATTTGCGTTTTGAATCCAGTCGAGAATCTGCTGCGGGGTTCGCATGTATCCCAGCTGCTCCACAAGCAAACTTACCCAGGGCGCATCGCGCGGTTCGATTGGGCGCACAACCAGGCTGCTTTCAAGTTCAGGGGAATTCATGTTGCTCACCATCAACATCGTGACACAACTGTGCGGCCGGCTCTAGGAGGCCTCTGTTGCATGCTGTATAGTTTCGGACAGAATGAAAGACATTTACATTGCCGATCTGGCAGCATTCGACGAGGGCAGAAGCTTTGATGGATACTTTCTGGTGCTGGCCAAGCAGCAGCGCTCGACCAAGACCAACAAGCCTTATCTGAACCTGAGCCTGGGCGACAAGACCGGGCAAATCGAGGCGCGCGTTTGGGATCTGGCGGACCCGCGCATCGCAAAGACTTTCGAACAGGGCGACACCGTAAAGGTGCGCGGCACTGCAACACGCTTCGACGATCGCAACCAGGTCAAGGTAGAGCAGCTGCGGCTGGCTGGGCCGCACGAGGTGGACAAGGCGGACCTGCTGCCGGCGACGAGCTACGACGTAGGTCAGCTCTGGAGCCAGCTTGAGTCGACAATTGAGGGATTGAACAATGCGGATCTCAAACGGCTGCTGAAAGCGCTGCTCGCCGACCCGGCAATTGCCCGGGCCTTTCGCGAAGCACCGGCGGCGCGTCAGCTTCATCACGCCTGGCTGGGAGGATTGCTCGAACACGTGATCAGCCTGCTGGGATTGGCCGATCGCGTGGCCGCGCACTATCCGATGCTGGACCGCGAACTGCTGCTGACCGGCGTGATTCTGCACGACATCGGGAAGATTCGCGAACTGACCTGGGACGTTGGTTTTGACTACAGCGTGGAGGGAGTTCTGCTGGGCCACATTCAGATGGGCGTCGACATGGTGGAGAAGACCATCGCCACGCTTCCCGGCTTCCCGGAACGGCTGCGGGCGCTGGTGGTGCACATGATTCTTTCGCATCACGGCAAGCTGGAGTTCGGATCACCCAAGCTGCCCATGATCCCTGAGGCGCTGGTGCTGAACTTTGTGGACGACCTGGATGCCAAGGTGCAGGCGATGAAGAGCGAGTTTGAGAAGTGCGCGCGCGAGGGCAGGCCCGCCGACGAGCTGACCGGCAAGGTGTGGGCGCTCGACAACCGGCCGTTGCTGAACACGAAGGGATGGCTCAAAGGCAGGGAACAAGGGAACGAGGGAACAAGGGATTAGTCGATCTGTGATGCAGCGAAGGTTTGAGCAGAGTCAAGGAGAGCCTTGAGGTCGCGAGCTTTCAAATCTATCGACCAGCCCGTTGTTAAGCAGGAGATTGTGGCGCGCATCGCGCGGCTACGGCCAGATCTCGAACGGCGCTGGGGCAAAATGAATGCGCGACAAGCGGTCTGCCATTTAAATGATTCATTCATGGCCGTGATGGGCGAGAAGGCGGTGCCGATTGAACCCGACTTTCGCTGGCGTGGATTGATCAAGTTGTGCGCGCTTTACATGCCCACGCAGTGGCCGCATGGGTTTCGCACGCGGCCCGAGATTGACCAGGAGTTGGGCGGCACCGCGCCTGGGGATTTTGAAGCGGACCGTCAAACGCTGCTTAGGCTGGTGGAAAAGTTCACGCGGCAGCCAAGGGAGTTCAAATTCCATCCCCATCCGATGTTTCTGGAAATGACCGAGTGGCAGTGGATGCGCTGGGGCTACCTGCACACCGACCATCATCTGCGGCAGTTTGGGGTGTGAGGGAGTGCAGGTGCGGGAGCCTGACCAGTCTGTCGGAGTTACGGCCTCATTGGATTGGTGAACTTCACTCCTGTAAAGTGTTTTTCGTTGTCGGTGACGACAACACAATCGTTGGCTTCGGCGATGGCGGCGAGGAGCATGTCAAAGGCGCTTCGCGGGTGGCCCGCCGCAGTTCCTTCGGCCATCAATCGCCCCCAAATCAGCGCGGACTTGTCGTCAAATGAAAGAACCCGCCCGGCAAACCGCGATTGCGGGCCCTGCGGGCTGCGAAACCAGAGTTCTAGAACCCGGCGCTTTCTCCCTGCAGGTTTCTCCAGAATGCCACGCCAAATCTCGGCGATGGTAATTGACGCAATGAACAGATTCTCGTCGGCCTGTTCCGCCAACCATGCGATAAGCGATCGAGAGGGAAAGGGCTTGGTTGCGTCGCTAATAATATTGCTGTCGAGAAGATAGCGATTCACAGGTCGATCTTACGTCCTCTGGTGAAGGGACGCTTCAGGTTAAGGTCCGCTCCGACCAGCGGCGAGCTGCGAAGCCAGGCTAGGATACCACCCTTCATGCTGGATTTCTCGGCGATCGTCTGACGCATTGAAGTGCGAATCTCATCAGCCTCCGGAGTGTTTTCAGCAAGCTTCCGCGCCAATGTGCGGATCAGGTCCTTGTCGCTCTTCAGGCCCAGAACCTCGAACCTCGCCATGCCACGCTTGCTCAGGCGTTTCCGGTAGTTCTCAATGGCTCGTGTTTGTGCTGGGCTGCCCATGGTCGAGTCCCTATATCCTGTAATATATCCGGACAGAAGGAGAAATGCAACCTGGCTCAGCTCAAAAACCACTCCCACTGTGCCTCGGAGAGCGGAACCACGGAGAGCCTGCCAATCTTGATCAAAGGCGAATCGGCAAATTTCTTCGCAGCTTTAATGGCGTCGAGAGTCTTGGGAGATTTCAGCCGCTTGCCCGCTTTAACGCGCACGATGGGTACCTTGGGATCGGTCGCGTCGACGCTGGTTACGGTTCCGGTGCCTACGGCGGTGCGTTCGTCGCCGGTGTGGTAGAAGATCCACTTGGTTCCAGCCTTCATCTCGCGCAGATGCTTGACGGCGGTAGGGTTGGTGACGCCGTCCCACACGGTCTCTTGGTCGCGCAGGAAGTCGTCGAAGCTGTAAACGGCGGGTTCGGATTTGAATAGGAAATAGCTCATGATCGTGGCTCGTGATTCGTGGCTCGCGGATCGGACTGCAGACGAAGATTGGCTTACCGCGAACAGAATACACCGGCGCAGGGCTATTTGGTCCGGCTGCAAGAATCGGGTGATCGAGCGCCGCTTTTTTTGAATGCCGGGCTCATAGATGCCGTGCTAGGCTTTTCGGATATGGAGAAGCGGACGCCTCAAATTCTGTTTGAGCAGGGCCGCAAGGCGCGACTTGGGCGGCGTCTCGAGGACGCCGGCAGCGCATTTAGAGAGGCTCTGAAGCTATGCGGCTGCGACGATGATCCGCGCCTGGTAGCGGAGCTTCATGCGGAGTTAGCCTATGTGGAGCATGCCCTTCACGACGAGCAGTCTGCTGAGGCGGATTATCGCAAGGCAACCGAGATGTTCCAGACGCTGCGCGACCCGTACCGGACGGCGCATAACATGCGGCATCTGGCCGACATTCTGCGCGAGACGGGCAGACCGAAGGAGGCCGCTCCGTATTATTCCGAGTCGATTGAGTTCTTCAGAAAAAGCGGGGAGTATCCTCTCCAGCTTGCAAATGCTCTTCGCGGGCTGGCGCTCACGCAAAGCGATCTGCAGGATTTCGCGGGCTCGCTTCAATCCTGGGCTGAGGCCAACGCACTTTACCAGATGGTCAGCGTCGATGCCGGAGTTGCCGAGAGCCGGAGGCGCATCGACGACCTGATGGCTCATCGATAGCGGCTGAGAGGCAAACTTTCGAAGGCGGTCCCGCTGACATAGCCAAGCCCGCTAACACGGCTTTGAGCACCATTTACAATCAGTAACATATGATCCGTTTTTCCAGTGCCGGCGAATCCCATGGCGAAGCGCTGATCGCCTTGATCTCAGGACTGCCGGCCGGCGTCCCCATCGATCTCGAATTTGTGAATCGCGAGCTTTGGCGGCGGCAGCAGGGCTACGGACGCGGCGGTCGCATGAAGATCGAAACGGATAAGGCGCATATTCTGTCGGGAGTGCGGCACGGCAAGACCATCGGGTCGCCAATAGCGATTGAGATTGTGAACCGCGACTGGAAGAACTGGGAGGAAAAGCTGCCGGTCGAGGCCGGCGACCCAGCGAAGCACCAGGCGGTTGCCTCGCCGCGGCCCGGCCACGCCGACCTGGCCGGCGCCCTCAAGTACAACTTTCCCGATGCGCGATACGTGCTGGAGCGCGCCTCAGCTCGCGAGAGCACCTCGCGCGTGGCAGCGGGAGCGATGGCCAAGCTCATGCTTCGTACCCTCGGCCCAGAGCCGGGTATCGAGGTGCTGAGTCATGTGATCCGCGTGGGCCGTGTGGAACTGGAGCGGTCCGCAGCGTGGGATGAAATCACTGCGCTTGCCCGCCAGGACGAGGTAGTGCTGGGATGTGTAGATGCATCCACTGAAGCGCGGATGAAGGAGGAAGTGGAAGAGGCTGCACGCACCGGCGACACGGTAAATGGCGTGTTTGAGGTGGTGGCGCATAACGTTCCGGCTGGCCTGGGCACCTATGCCAATTGGGATGAGCGGCTTGACGGGCTTCTGGCGTGGGCGGTGATGAGCCTGCAGGCGGTGAAGGCAGTGGAGATTGGGCGCGGCGTGGTAGCGGCCGAATCGTTTGGCTCCAAAGTGCACGATCCAATTCATTACGATGCTGCGGATCATGGCCGGCCCACACGGTTTACGCGGCCGCACAACAATGCCGGCGGTATTGAGGGCGGCGTTTCGAACGGCGAAGACGTTGTGGTGCGCGGATATCTGAAGCCGATTTCGACGCTGCGCAAGCCCCTTGAGTCAGTACGATTCGACACGCGCGAGCCCACCAGCGCAAGCTACGAGCGCAGCGACATTTGCGTGGTGCCTGCGGGGGGCGTGGCGGCCGAGGCCATGGTGGCAATTACACTGGCAGGCGTGGCAGTGCAGAAGTTTGGCGGCGATTCCGTGCTTGAAATGAAACGGAACTTCGACCAGTACATCGAACAGATAAGAAGGTTCTAGCAAGCCAGAAGGTCAGCGAGCCGGCAAGTCAGCGACGGGGCCGCAGAGGTTAACCAGAATAGAACGATGATTTTGAATATTGTGAAATATCCCGAGCCTGTGCTTTCGCAGCCGGGCGAACCGGTAACCGAATTCAACGACGAGCTGCGCAAGCTGGTGGCCGACATGTTCGAGACCACGTATAAGGCGCAGGGCATAGGGCTTGCGGCGCCGCAGGTAGGCGTGTCGAAGCGCGTGACGGTGATTGACGTGAGCATGGGCAAGGAGCCGAAAGACAAGCTGGTGCTCATCAATCCCGAGATTGTTTTGAGCGAGGGCAAGCAGTACGAGGAGGAAGGCTGCCTGAGCTTCCCTGAGATTCGCGAGAAGGTGCAGCGCGCCGCCAAGGTGCGCATCCGCGCGCAGGACGAATACGGCAAATGGTTTGAGATGGACGGCGAAGAGCTGCTGGCGCGCGCCTTTCAGCACGAGATCGACCATCTCGACGGCGTCCTGTTCATCTTCAGGATGAGCCCGCTCAAGCGCAGCCTCAACCTGCGCAAGATTCGCAAGATGCAGGCCGAAGGCCAGTGGTGATGGAGCGATGGCAGGAGCAGCCCTGAGTTTGAAACTGGTGTTCTGCGGCACGCCGCAGTTTGCAGTGCCAACTCTTGAAGCGCTGATTACCGTGGGTCATGAGATCGAGTTGGCGGTTT
>Ga0335072_10010761_pt1 | contig 13147 bp, 12 predicted proteins | sample Lox_Sample_21_FD_206725 | JGI IMG/M metagenome (GOLD analysis project Ga0335072, IMG submission 206725) | Soil microbial communities from Loxahatchee National Wildlife Refuge, Florida, United States - Lox_Sample_2.1 | ecosystem: Environmental > Terrestrial > Soil > Wetlands | place: USA...
TCCCCGCCGCACGCGAGGCAGTAACGATCGTCGCGCGGACGTGGGCAAGTTCGGTCTCATGGCGGCTCCACGTCATGTTCACGTCCAAAGTGAAGTCGCCGGCGCCGAAGGCAACGCGCCGGACGCGTGTCCCGGCGGCAAGAATCGCGTCGATCTGTTGCTGGCCACGCGCCGTCTCGATGATCGGAACCAGATCGATATCGCCCGGCGGAAGCCCGCGGTCACGCTCGAGCTGCGCCAATAGCCAATCGATCGTTGCAAGGCCGGAGAGGCTTTCAATTTTCGGCAGGATGATGCCGTCCAGGCCGCGCTGCACCACCGCCACAAGATCGCCATAGCAGAATTCGGTGTCGACGGCGTTGACCCGAACATAAAGCTGTCCCCGCCGCGGCCTTTGCAGCGCGGCCGTGACCGCCACGCGTGTCATCGCTTTCTCGGTGGTCGCGACCGCATCTTCCAGATCGAGGATCACCGCATCGGCATCGAGCGACAGCGCCTTCTCCACGCGGCGTGCGTGATTGCCGGGGGCGAACAACAGGCTTCGCAACGGTGGGGTTGGTTGGTTCATGGCCTGGTCCTGGGCATCGGTGGCATGCCTGTCAGCTTGAAATTTCGCACGGTCGTTATCAGCCGCGGCCGATATACGGCATCTTTGTCGCCATCACGGTCATGAACTGCACGTTCGCCTCCAGCGACAGGCTCGCCATGTAGGCGACGCCGCGTGCCACGTCGTTCACGTCGATGCGCGCCTCGGCCTCGACTCGGCCGCTGGCCTGCAAGCGTCCCCGCGCGGTGTCCTGGTTGCGGGTCGTCGCAGCGTTGCCGATATCGATCTGGCCGCAGGCAATGTCGAACTCGCGGCCATCGAGCGACAGGGACCGCGTCAGCCCCGTCAGTGCATGCTTGGTGGCCGCGTAGGGCGTCGAATTCCGCCGCGGCACATGCGCCGAGACCGAACCGTTGTTGATGATGCGCCCGCCCCGCGGCGTCTGGTGCTTCATCATGCGGAACGCGTGCTGCGCGCAGAGGAACGCGCCGGTCAGATTGGTCGCGACAACCGTGGACCATTGCTCGAACGTCAGGTCCTCGATCGGAATATTGCGCGTGCTGGTGCCGGCATTGTTGAACAGCAGATCGATGCGGCCATAGGTTGCCTGCACGGTATCGAACAGGGATGCGATCGAGGCGGGATCCATCACGTCCGTGGGCACGACCAGCATGCGCGGCGGCGTCGCATCACCCAGCGCCGCGGTTTCTTCCAGCATGTTGCGACGCCGGCCCGCCAGCACCACCGCGAAGCCGTCGGCGTACAGGGCCAATGCAGTCGCCCGCCCGATTCCACTGCCGGCGCCCGTGATGACCGCGATCTTGCCGCTTGCATCCATGATCCGTTTCCTCCCCGTAGGCAGCGCAGGTCCGAGGCATCCTCCGCGCCATGACGGCGAAGAGCAACTGCCGGGGCCGCCTTGCGCAGCGGCCTGCCGCCCGCCCTTGACGGGCCGCGCCCCGCCTCGCACGATTTGATAAAAGGTCAGCCGATCGCAGAGCCACGACCGCAGGGGAGGAAACACGAATGCAACACGGCACACTGAAGCGCAGGCATGTCCTGGCTGGTACTGCTGGCCTCGCCGCCGCCACTATCCTGCGCTGGCCGGCCAACGCCGCCGAATTCAGCTACAAGCTTGGCAGTTCTTCGCCGATGGAGCACCCGGCGATGGCGCGCTCGCAGGACGCCGCGAACAAGATCAGGCAGGCGACCAACGGGCGGCTGGACATCACCATCTATCCGAACAGTGTGCTGGGCGGTGACACGGCGATGATCGCGCAGACGATCTCGGGAGCGATGGAGATGTACATCCTGCCGATCGATCTGCTGGCGCCGCGCAATCCGGTCTGTGCCATTACCGGCACCGGCTTCGCCTTTCCGGGCTACGGCCAGGTATGGGCGGCGATGGACGGCGAGCTGGGCAACATGCTGCGCGACGTCGCCGGACAGATCGGCCTCTACTGCCTGGACAAGGGCTACGACCACGGATTTCGCCAGATCACGACCCGGACGAAGCCGATCGTGACGCCGGCCGATCTGCACGGCTTCAAGATTCGCCTCCCCGTCGCGCCGGCGCTCATTTCCCTGTTCCGTCACCTCGGCGCATCGCCGACCGCGATCAACTTCAACGAAGTCTACAGCGCGTTGCAGACCGGCATCGTCGACGGGCAGGAAAACCCGCTGGTGCTGATCGACACGGCAAAGCTCTATGAAGTGCAGAAGTATTGCAGCATCACCAACCATGTCTGGGCCGGCTTCCACGTCTCGTTCAATGTCGCCGCGTGGAAGAAGCTGCCGCCCGATGTGCAGGAGATCGCGCATCGCGAGTTCACCGCCGCGGCGGTGGCCGAGCGCCAGGACTTCGTCACCATGACGCACACCGAGCAGCAGAATCTGACCGGCAAGGGGCTGACGTTCAATCAGCCCGATACGAAACCGTTCCGTGATGCGCTGGTGAAATCCGGCTTCTACACCGACATGAAGAAGACCGTTGGCGACAAGGCATGGACGCTGATGGAGAAATACGCCGGCGTCCTGTCCTGATGAACGACGCCGGCGGAGAACTCGCGGTTGCCGTCCCGCGCGGCTGGCCAGGACTGCGGCGCGCCGCGCTGCGCCTCGACCAACTGATCGGCCATCTCTGCGAGGCCGCCGGCGCGGCCATGGTCGTCGCCGAAGTCGTCATTCTGTTTTCGGGCGTCGTGTCGCGTTACCTGCTCGACAGCCCCTTGTTCTGGACCGACGAGCTCGCCGGCTTCCTGTTCCTTTGGCTGTCCATGCTGGGGGTGGTCGTTGCGCTGCGCGGCGACGGCCATATGCGGCTGACGACGCTGGCGGCCTGGGTTCCCAGACCCTGGGGCCGCTGGTTCGCCTCCGTCGCATCCCTGGTCGTGATCGTCTTCGTGCTGGAGATTCTGCTGCCCGCCGCGGGCTATTTGAACCAGCAGATCGGCGTGCAGTTGATCTCGTTGCAAATCTCCGACGGTTACCGGGTCGTCGCGCTGCTGGTCGGCATGGTCCTGGCGGCGATCATCGCGTTGCTGCGCCTGATGGAAACCACCACGGCGCGCAACTTCAGCATGGCCGTTGCCGCCGTCGGCGGCGTCGCGGCTGTGCTGTGGTACGCCAAGCCGCTGCTGCTGGCGATGGGCTTCGGCACGCTGATCATATTCTTCGTCGTGATCATCGCCGTGTGTGTGGGCATCGGCGTGCCGATCGCCTTCGCCTTCGGCATCGCCACCATGTCCTATCTCGGCCTCACCAGCAGCATGCCGCTGTCGGTCGTCGTCAACCGCATGGACGAGGGCATGACCAACCTGCTGCTGCTCTCGGTGCCGATGTTCGTGTTCCTGGGCCTGCTGATGGAAATGACCGGCATCGCACGCGTCATGGTGGCGTTTCTCGCCGCCCTGGTCGGCCATGTGCGCGGCGGCCTGTCCTACGTATTGCTCGGCGCAATGTATCTCGTGTCGGGAATCTCCGGTTCCAAGGCCGCCGACATGGCGGCCGTGGCGCCGGTCCTGTTCCCCGAAATGCGCCGCCGGGGTTCCCACCCCGGCGAACTCGCCGCACTGCTGGCAAGTTCCAGCGCAATGTCGGAAACCATCCCGCCCAGCCTGGTGCTGATCACCATCGGCTCGGTGACGAACGTTTCGATCACCGCGTTATTTGCCGGTGGTCTGCTGCCGGCCGCCGTCGCCGCGATCGCGCTGGTGGTGATGAGCTGGTACCGTTCACGCCAACTGGATACGCAGGGCGGCGAGCGCGCACCGCTGCCGCAGGTGGTGCGCACGTTCATCATCGCCGTGCCAGGCCTGACATTGCCGTTCGTCATTCGCGCCGCGGTGATCGACGGGGTTGCCACCGCGACCGAGGTCTCCACCGTCGGCGTGGTCTATACCGCCGCGCTCGGGCTGCTGGTGTACCGGCAGTTCGACTGGCGGCGCGTCTACCCGATCCTGGTCGAAACGGTGTCGTTGACCGGCGCGGTCATGCTGATCATCGGCACCGCCACGGCAATGGCGTGGGCATTGACGCAGTCGGGCTTTTCGCAGTGGCTGGTGCAGGTCATGGCGTCGGTGCCGGGCGGCAAGGTCGGATTCCTCGCCATCACCGCGGTCGCCTTCGTGATCCTCGGCAGCGTGCTGGAAGGTATTCCGGCCATTGTCCTGTTCGGTCCGCTGCTGTTCCCGGTGGCCAAGGCGATGGGCGTGCACGAAGTGCACTACGCCCTGGTCATCATCCTGGCGATGGGCATCGGATTGTTCTCACCGCCGTTCGGTGTAGGCTTCTATGGCGCCTGCGCGATCGGACGCGTGTCGCCGGACGAGGCCCTGTGGCGAATCTGGCCTTATATCGGTGCGCTGGCGGTGGCCCTGGCGATCGTCGTCCTGGTGCCGTGGATTTCGATCGGCTTCCTGTAGGCGCGGCCGCGGGAACCGTGACGCCGGAGGAAGCGCGCTGATGACCATCACGATCCGCCCCCTGCATCCATTGTTCTGTGCCGAGATCGATGGCGTCGATACCGGCGAGCCGATGGATGACGCGGCGTTCGCCGAGATCCGCGCGGCGTTGGACGAGCATTCCGTCCTGGTGTTCCACGACCAGAACCTCGACGACGAGCGGCAGGTCGCGTTCAGCCGCCGGTTCGGGCCGCTGCAGACCTCCGGCAAGGCCAATCCGGCAACCGGGACGTATTTCGCCCGGCAATCCAACCTCGATATCACAACCGGCTCGGTCATCCCGGCGGAAGACCGCAGAATGATCTACCAGAAGGGCAACTACCTCTGGCACTCCGACAGTTCGTTCAACGCCGCGGGGTCGCTGTGTTCCTTGCTGTCGGCCCGGATCGTCCCGCCCGGCGGCGGCAACACCGAGTTTGCCTGCATGCGTGCGGCGTATGACGCGCTGCCCGACGTTGTGAAGCGGAACCTGGCAGGGTGCGTCGTGGAGCACAGCCTCGTCTGGTCGCGCGGCACCGTGTCCGGCGAAGCACTGACCCCGGCGATGAAGGCGGAATTGCCGGGTGCCTGGCAGGCCATGGTGCAGGTCAATCCGGTGAACGGCCGCAAGGCGGCGTATGCCGGCGCGCACGCCTCGCACGTGATCGGCTGGCCGCGTGAGCAAGGCCGCGCGTTCATTGCGTGGCTGAACGAGTTCGCCACCCAGCCGCCATTCCGCTATTCGCATGCGTGGCGGCAGGGCGACCTGGTGATCTGGGACAATCGCGCGGTGCTGCATCGCGCAACGGCGTATGACACGGTGCGCCATAAGCGGCTGATGCAGCGCACCACGGTGCGGGGGGACGGACCGGCGGTGGCGCAGCCGGAGCGATACGAACTGGCGGCAGAATAGAGGACCGCATTCGCCGGGCCGGCCCGCATGCGCGGCCGGGCCGCATGATGCTGCGGCCGGAATTGCGCCGCCGCCGCGCCCGGACAATGCCAGGTGGCGATCGGCGCTAGCCCACCGGCACCACCAGGCCAGCGGCGCGTTCCCGGATCGCGTCCGGCCAGCGCGCGGGGCGGCGGGCGTCGAGATCGAGATTAACTCCATACTGGCTCAGCCGTGCGATCTCGGCGCCGGTGCGCGGATCGGTCATGCGGTGGATCATGCGCAGCGACGAATTGCCGAGATGCGCGATCCCCGTCCGGATCAGATACGGCGCATCCAGCGGCAAGGCGCCGGACAGGTGAAGGATCAGCTCGAAAGTGGAGAACCCCCGGCGCTGCTGCTGCATGAACGCCGCATCCATGCCGATCGCCGCGCCGAGCTGGGCGGACGAATTGGAAAACCGGTGCACCATGGCGCCAAGCGCGAAGCGTCCCGCCGCGTCAAGGTCGCCGTGCTTGACGCGTCCGCGCGCGGTGGCGATGAACGTTTCGGTGACGGCGGCCTCGGGCCGGTGTTCCGTATCCGGACCGTTCCACGCCGACTGCCGTGCCGCTATCGCACTGCGTTGCTGTGGCGTCAGGCGCGCCGCCCCCAGGTCCCAGTGCTCGTCGAACCAGGTGACGACCTCGCCATTCGCCGAATCGACGACGCGATGGCCGAGGCGCAGATCGGCCTCCACCCCGAGCGCCGCGCTTTCGATATGGAAGCTGGCGCCTTCGCGCAGTTCCCGCGCGAAACGGGCGTCGATGCGGCGGGGAATGTCGCCGCGGCGCGCCAGGTCGCCGATGCCCAGCATGTCGGCCAGGTTCGCTTCGGATTCCTCCACGCGGTCGAAATAGTAGGCGACGGTAAAATGCTCGGTTACGTCGCATTGCCACGGGGGCACGGCGCCGCGATAGGTCTCGGTCCAGTCGGTCATGCCAGCTTCATCCGTTTTATCAGCGAGGCCCCGGGCTTATCCGGCGCGACGCCGGCGAACAAGTTGCCCAACCGGCGTGGCGCCCTGGACCGGTTCGCCGGCATGAAGCGGCTTTATCCGTCCGGCCCAGTCTGGGATCATGGCCTCTGCATCGGCCATGCGCTGGTCCATCAGCGCCTGGCCGACCGGTAAAGCCTGAAGGCGCACATGCCAGAATCGTTACTCGGCCCGCTCCCCTTCACGCTGTTCTCCAACCCGCGGCACGGCACGCCGGGCATCACCGTCCTGCCCGCCGCCGGCTTCCGCCGCGCCAGGGCCGAAATCACCTCCTGGTCCGGCTACGCCCCAACGCCGCTGCACGACCTGCCGGAACTCGCCGCCCGCGCCGGTATTGGCGCGCTGCGCCTGAAGGACGAGTCCGGGCGCTTCGGCCTGGGCAGCTTCAAGGCGCTGGGCGGCGCCTATGCGGTCGCCAAGGTGCTCGCCGGCGAACTGGGGCGGACCGGCGTCGCGCCCGCGGTCACCACCACCGGCCTCGAAGCCGGCACGTGGCGCGCCGCCACCAGCCGCATCACGCTGGCCTGCGCCACCGATGGCAATCACGGACGCGCCGTCGCGTGGGGCGCCCAGCGCTTCCACGCGCGCTGCGTCGTCTATCTGCACCAGGGCGTCAGCGCGGGCCGCGCCGATGCCATTGCCCGCTACGGCGCCGAGCTCCGCCGGGTTCCCGGCAGCTATGACGATTCCGTGCGCGTCTGCGCCAGCGAGGCGGCGGCACAGCACTGGCATGTCGTCTCCGACACCGCCTGGCCCGGCTACACCGAAATCCCGCGCGACATCATGCAGGGCTACCGCCTGATGGCCGATGAGGCAGCCGATGCGTGGACCGGCGCGCCTCCCACGCATGTGTTCATCCAGGGCGGAGTCGGCGGTGCTGCCGCCGCCGTCTCGGTGCAGTGCCGCACCCGCTTCAGTCCGGTCCCGGCCCTGGTCGTCGTCGAGCCGGACCACGCCGCCTGCCTGCTTGCCAGCGCCGAGCTGGGCGAGGCGACGGCAATTCCCGGCGACCTCGACACCATCATGGCCGGCCTCGCCTGCGGGGAACCAAGCCTGCTTGCCTGGCAGGAGCTGGACCGCGCCGCCGGCGCCTTCATGGCCATACCCGACGAAGCCGCGGTCGCCGGCATGCGATTGCTCGCTGCCGATGGGATCGAGGCCGGCGAATCGGGCGTCGCCGGCCTGGCGGGCTGCCTGCTCGCTGCCGCTGACCCGGCCGCGCGCGCCATGCTGGGACTGAACGCCGCCAGCCGGGTGCTGGCGTTCAGCACCGAGGGCGCGACCGATCCGCAGCTCTACGCGCGTCTGGTCGGCGGTGTCCCCAAGGTTTCACGCCATTGATAACTCTTCCTCAACCACTTGTGCCGTATCAGGCTGGCAGTTGCCGGGAAATCGCCATGCTCCGGCGCGTTACTCCAGGGTAACAGGCAGTGACAGGGAGTAAGCTGATGTTCGCCGCCAAGTCGATCCTCGCGGCCGTACTCGCTGTCGGCGTGGGTTATGCCGCCTCGCCCTATGCGGCGCTCTACCGGCTGGACCGTGCGGTTCGCCGCGGCGATGCCGCCGCGCTGCAGACGCTGGTCGATTGGCCCGCGGTGCGCGAAGGCATCAAAGAAGACATTTGCGATGGCCTGGCCGGCGACCCGGAGCAGTCGATCGAGCATGGCAAACTGCCGCCGTTCGGGGCGTCTTTCATGCATGGCATCGCCACCAATGCGGTCGATCGCCAAGTGACGCCGGAGGCGCTCGTCGTCCTCGGCCGTCACGACAATGCGGTGGCGGGCGCGCGCGGCGCGGCGATGCAGGTCGATTGGGCATTCTTCGACGATCCCACGGCCTTCGACGTGGTGCTGGACGTTCCCGGCCAGCCGGCGCCGGTGCGCCTGCGCATGACGTTGCAGGATGCGCATTGGCGGGTCACGCGCATCTGGCTGACGCCGCATCTGCTGCAGGAAGCGAACGCCCGCACCTGATCAGGCGCCACGCCCGACGGGCGTGAGTCGCGTTACCAGGCGGCTGTCCATCGCTGCACCGGTCGGCGTGCACTGCTGTCACAGACGGTTCTGCATCGCTGTCCCAGGCGGCTGTGCATCGCCGTGCCTGACAGGTGTTCACGTCTGTGCGCAGCGCAGCAGACGCAGCACCGGTCCTCGCCATGCCGGGTGCCGCTGCTATGATGCCAGGGTTGCGTGGAGAGGCGGCGAGGACTGATGCATATCTCGCTCATCGTGCCGGCACCGTTCGAGCAAGTGTCAGGTGGCTACAATTACGATCGGCGCATGGTGGCGGAACTGCGAGCACAGGGCGCCGGGGTCGATGTGGTGGAACTTGCCGGACGATTCCCGATCTCCGACGATACCGCGCGCGAAGCGGCGTGTGCGGCATGGGACACGCTGAGCGAAACAACGCGCCCGGTTATCGACGGCCTCGCGTTGCCGGCCTTCGCCGGCATGGAGGATGCGCTTGCCGCGCGCGGCACGGTCGGGCTGATCCATCACCCCACCGCATTGGAGACCGGCTTTGCCGAAGCACAGCGCGACTCGCTGCGGCGGACCGAGCAACGGCTGTATGCCCGGCTCTCGCGGTTGATCGTGACCAGCGATGCGACGGCGGATCGTCTTGCCGCTGAGTTCGGCGTCGATCGCGCGCGGATCGCCGTGGTCGTGCCAGGCACCGACGATGCCCCGCACTGCGCCGGATCCGGCGGGCTGGGCTGCGCGATCCTGTCGATCGGCACATTGGTGCCGCGCAAGGGCTACGACGTTCTGCTGCGCGCGCTGGCGCGCTTGTTCGATCTCGATTGGCGCCTGACCATCGTCGGCTCGCCGCGGCGCGATCCCGCGCATGCCGCGGCGTTGCAGGTGCTGGCGCAGGAGCTGGATGTTGCCGGGCGCGTGCACTTCGCCGGCGAGGTGACCGGCGACGCGCTGGAAGCGCTCTGGCAGGGCACGGATCTGTTCGCACTGGCGACGTGGTTCGAAGGCTACGGCATGGCGGTGGCGGAAGCATTGAAGCGTGGCGTGCCGGTCGCGGTGTGCTCGGGTGGCGCGGCGGCCGCGCTGATGCAGCCGGAGGCAGGCGTGGTGTGCGAGCCGGGCGATCAGGTGCAACTCTCGAAGGCGCTGCGCCGCGTGATCTTCAGTCCCACATTGCGCAAGGAGATGGGCGAGGTTGCGTGGCAGATCGGCCGGAAGCTGCCAGACTGGAAAACGCAGTCACTTAACCTCTCCCATGCAGTGGGAGAGGTTAAGGCGCAAGAGCGCCGAGGGTGAGGGTGATCGGGTCGGCACTATGCGTTGTCGAGGCATCGTTGCGAACCGATCACCCTCACCCTCGATGCTGCGCATCGCGCGTTGATCCGCTTCGCGGCTCAACCCCACTGCGTGGGCGAGGTTAGATTAAGGAGGACCCGATGCTGCTGGGCGCGATCGCCGACGACTTTACCGGTGCCACCGATCTCTGCTCCATGCTGGTGCGCGGCGGCATGCGCACGGTGCAACTCATCGGCGTGCCATCCGACTCCACTGCGCCGCCGGATGCCGATGCCGTCGTCGTCGCGCTGAAGTCCCGCACCGCGCCGGTGCGCGAGGCGGTGCAGCACAGCCTCGCCGCGCTGGCCTGGCTGCGCCGCGCCGGCTGCCGGCAGTTCTTCTTCAAGTATTGCTCCACCTTCGACAGCACCGACGAGGGCAACATCGGCCCGGTCGCCGACGCACTGGTCCACGAACTCGGCAGCGGCTTCGCGCTCGCCTGTCCCGCCTTCCCCACCAACGCGCGCACCGTCTATCAGGGCCATCTGTTCGTTGGCAGCACGCTGCTGAACGAAAGCGGCATGGAACACCATCCGCTCACCCCGATGACGGATGCCAACCTGGTGCGCGTACTGGGCCGGCAGACCGATGGCACCGTCGGCCTCGTGCCGTATGCCACCGTCGACCGCGGCGCCGGCGCGATTCGCGATGCGATGACGGCGCTGAAGGAACAAGGGCGGCGCTATGCGATCGTTGACGCGGTGAACGACGCGCACCTGGTTGCGATCGGCGAAGCAGCGGCAGAGCATGCGTTGATCACCGGCGGCTCCGGCGTCGCGATGGGATTGCCGGCGAATTTCCGTCGCGCGGGGTTGCTGCCGACGGAAACCGATGCCGGCGTATTGCCGCGTCTCTCCGGCCATGCCGCCGTTATCGCCGGTTCCTGCTCGCGCGCGACGCTGGCACAGCTTGGCCATGCGCGCGCGCAACTGCCGGTCTGGCAGCTCGACGTGCTTGCGACTCCGGATGCGGCGCAACTCGCGGCCGCGGCGTTGGACTGGGCACGCGGCCGTTTGAGTGACACGCCGGTCGTCATCGCCGCATCGGCGCCACCCGATGCGGTGGCGGCGGTGCAGAAGAAGCTCGGACGCGATGCCGCGGGCGCATTGATCGAAGCCGCGCTGGCACAGATCGCCGCAGGTATCGTCGCCGCCGGCGTGCGCCGGCTTGTCGTCGCGGGCGGCGAGACCGCTGGCGCCGTGGTGCAGCAGCTCGGCGTGCAAAGCCTGCGCATCGGCGCGGAAATCGATCCCGGCGTGCCGTGGACCTATGCCGAGGGCAGCGGCGCGCCGCTGCTGCTGGCATTGAAGTCCGGCAACTTTGGCGCCGCCGATTTCTTCACCAAGGCATTCGCATTGCTGGAGGCCTGAGATGAACGAGCAGGACACCCGCCGGCTTCTGGTCGAACTCGCTGCCAGCCTGTTTGCCCGCGGCTTCTCCGTCGGCAGCGCTGGCAACATCAGCGTGAAGCTGCCAGCGGAGTCAGGCGGCGGCTATCTGATCACGCCGACCAACTCGAGTCTCGGACGGCTGGATGCGGCGCGGCTGTCGCGGCTGGATGCCGAGTTCCGCCACGTCGACGGCGACAGGCCTTCCAAGGAAGTGTTCATGCACCGCGCGATGTACCGTGCGCGCGCCGAGGCCGGCGCGGTGGTGCATCTGCACTCCACGCAGGCCACGGCGGTCGCGTGCCTGCCCGACGTTGATCGCGACAATCCGATCCCGCCGTTGACGCCCTACTTCGTGATGCGAGTCGGACGGCGCATGCCAATCGTCAACTATTACCGGCCGGGCGATCCGGCGATGGAACCGGCGATCCACGACGCGGCACAGGACGCGCGGGCGGTGCTGTTGGCGAATCACGGGCCGGTCGTGTCGGGCGCGACGCTGACCGACGCGGTCTATGCCGCGGAAGAACTGGAAGAAGCGGCCAAGCTCTACCTGATGCTGCGCCATGCCGCGCCACGGCTGTTGACGCCGCCGCAGGTGGCAGAATTGCTCTGAACAAACCTCTTCCGCGCAACGGGAGAGGGCGCCGCCAAGCGGCGGGTGAGGGTGATGCGGCGATGAAGGCAACACCTTCGACGCAGCGCGCGAACACGCAACCGTGCCGGCGCGATGCCCTCACCCTCGGTGCTGACACACCTCGACCTCTCCCGCTTGCGCGGGAGAGGTTATGCATTTCAGCTCATCGACTCGCCTGAGCCGCCTTCGTCCATTTCCGGCATTGGCGACGCGGCGGCCTTGCGCTTGCGGCCAGCGGCCTTGCGCTTCTTGGGAGCGGCCTTCTTGCTGGCAGCCTTCTTCTTGCCGGCGGCCTTCTTCTTGCCGGCGGCCTTCTTCTTGCCAACAGCCTTGCGGCCGGCGGTCTTGCGCGCGCTCTTTGCGGCAACCTTGCGCCCGCCCTTTTTGGCAGCGGCCTTCTTTTTCTTGGCGCCGGCCTTCTTCTTCGCCGCCTTCTTGGCCGCGCGGATTGCCATGGCCTGGGCCTTCGGCTTTTCCGTCGTCTCTTCGTTGTCCACTGGTTGAAGCTCCTTCTGGTACTGTTCTTTGGTTGACGCGGTTTGACTCACGGCAGGCCGTGCAGCCGGTCCCGCACTTTGTCTGCCGTTGTGTCGCTTTCGCGCGGACAGACCGGCAACGCCGGAACGGCGATCGGAGCAGTCTCGTCGTGCCATGCCAGCGCGAACGCAGCGATGGAGCATGGCGACCACCCGAGGACTCCGGCGCGCAATCGCGCCAGTTCCCGCACATGCGACGACCGCGAACGTCCAGAGAAGCGGCGAACCGAACCGGTGCAGCGTTCGCGCACCACGGTGTTCGCCACTGCGTCCGCGACCGTGCCCGACATGTCGGTGTTCGATCGCCTGTGCTGACTCTGAACGAGGCTGCGGCCCATGGACCGTTCCTTCCGTTGGCGGCAGTGGGTACCGATGGAATCAAGTACGCGAATCGGAAGCACACATGCCGATTCCGCTAAACATCCACTGACATGGGCCTGTCAACAAAAAGCAACGTCGTATCGCGTCGGTGGTGCAAATATTTTTGCGCGAGCGTCAATACGATGCATTCATGCCACACATAAACAAACCTCTCCCGCCGAAGCGGAAGAGGTCGAGATGCGAAGCATCGAGGGTGAGGGTGCTGCGTGGCGGAAGCAGGCGAGTGACTTTACTGAACGTCGTACCCTCACCCTCGTCGCTACGCGGCTTCGAGTCGATCCACTGCGTGGCTCGACCCGCGTTGAGGGAGAGGTTTTCCTACCGCTTGTCCAGCGGGACGAAGGCGACGTTCTCCGGTCCGACGTAGTTCGCCGTTGGCCGGATCAGCTTGTTGTCGATGCGTTGCTCGATGACGTGCGCGCCCCAGCCGGAGGTGCGGGCGATCACGAACAGCGGCGTGAACATCGCCGTCGGCACG
>Ga0335072_10010762_pt1 | contig 13145 bp, 7 predicted proteins | sample Lox_Sample_21_FD_206725 | JGI IMG/M metagenome (GOLD analysis project Ga0335072, IMG submission 206725) | Soil microbial communities from Loxahatchee National Wildlife Refuge, Florida, United States - Lox_Sample_2.1 | ecosystem: Environmental > Terrestrial > Soil > Wetlands | place: USA: Florida...
TTTCACGCCTCCATGCGGAGCCTCGCTGATGCCGAAGCAGGAGATCACGTCGTTCACCATCACCGTACCGGCATGAATGCGGCGGGCCAGTCCCTCACCGCGTTTCGCATTGCAGGTCCAGACGCTCGCCGCCAGGCCATATTCGGAATCGTTGGCTAGACGCACTGCTTCATCATCATCGTCGAACGCCATGATGGGCAGCACCGGACCAAACGTCTCCTCGCGCATGATGCGCATTTCATGTGTGACATCCGCGATCACGGTGGGAGCGTAGAAGTTCCTTCCCAACTGCGACAGCCGCGCGCCCCCGGACAAAACGCGCGCGCCGCAGGCTCTCGCGTCTTCCACGTGCGCTTCCACAATTTCTACCTGCGCCTCATGGATCATCGGACCGATGTCAGTGTTCGAGTCCATGCCATCGCCCACGCGCAGCTGCTTTGCTTTAGCTGCACACACTTTGGCAAACGATTCGTACAGGCTGCGATGCACATAGCAGCGCTCGACCGACAGGCATGCCTGACCCGCGTTGACGAAGGCTCCCCACACGGCCGCGCTCGAGGCCACATCGACGTCCGCATCTTCGAGAACCAGCATGGGATCTTTCCCGCCCAACTCGAGCACGACGGGGAGCAGTCGCTCCGCCGCGGCAGCCGCGATTCGCTTGCCGGTTCGCACGCTGCCAGTAAAGACCAGTTTGTCGATCTCGGAACGCAGCAGAGCCGCGCCCGTCGGGCCTTGACCGATGACGACCTGAAACACAGATGGCGACACTCCGGCGCGCTGTAGCAGTTGCGCCAATTCGAGCGCGATCAGAGGCGTCAATTCGGAAGGCTTCAGCACAACCGCGTTTCCGGCGACCAGAGCGGCCAGCGTCTCGGTCGCAGGAATCGAAAAGGGATAGTTCCATGGCGAGATGATTCCGATGACCCCATGAGGCTCGCGCAGCAGCCGTCCGCGTTTGAGCTTCGTCGCCAGGCTGCCGTGTGGCATTGGTTCGTCGCGCAGCAAGCGGCCGGCGTTGTCGATCAAAAAGCGCGCTGCATCGAGCACGACGAGCACTTCTGTGACGAGGGCTTCGGCCAGCGGCTTGCCCGCTTCGCGGGTGATGGCCGCGGCGATGTCCGATTTCGCGGCATGCAGCTTTGCCTGAAACTCCCGCAACACCCCGACTCGGTACTTCACGCCCAATTGCGACCAGGATTCTTGAGCTGCTCGGGCGCGCGCAACCGCAGCCTCCACTTGCGCTTCGTCGGCGCAATCAAGTTCGCGCAGGATTTCACCGGTTGCCGGATTCACCGGCATGACCTTCTGCGCATTGCTCTGCGAAATTTGGCTTTCGGCAGGCACTTCAATACTCCACATTCACCAGGTACAGCCCGCTTGCCGGCGCAGTCGGCCCCGCCGCCGAGCGATTGCGCGCCGCGAGGATTCGCGTGATGTCCTCCGGCGTCAGAGTTCTCTTGCCGACAAGAATAAACGTACCGACCAGATTGCGGACCATGTGATGGAGGAATCCCGATCCCCGCACTGTGTAAACGAACTCGCCGTCGCCTGGCACAAGTTCCCAGGCTGAAGAAAAAATGCTCCGCACATTGCAAACGGATTTCTCAGACGCCACTCCTTCGTCGCGCCCACGTTCCGGATCCACGGCCGCGAAAGACGTGAAATCATGTTCGCCAACTACCAACGTCGCCGCACGAGTGATCGCTCCTTCATCCAGCGGGTAAGGATAATGCCAAACATGTCGCGCTAAGAATGGAGGGCAGATCGCTCCTCGATAAATTCGGTACCGGTAAGTCTTGGCTCTCGCCGAATGCCGAGCGTGAAAGTCTAACCTTGCCTCGTCCACCTGCAACACTCGCACCGACGCCGGCAATACATCATTCAACGCCTTCTGAAAATTTTCCGTGGGGACCGAAGACTCTGTGACAAATGTCACGACCTGCGCCAGAGCATGCACCCCGGCGTCCGTGCGTCCGGAAGCCTGTGGCAGTACCTTTTCTCCGGTGACGCGTCCAATCGCTGAAGCGAGTGTGCCCTGAATCGTCTGGGCGTCAGGCTGCACTTGCCATCCCGAGTAGTCCGTTCCGTCATAGGAGAGCGTTACTTTGAGATTGCGCATGGCGCAATTTTCCGATTCCTGGGCCCGACTGCAACATCGAATGCACAGCAAGCATCCCGGCACGCCAGAAAAATGGCCCCGATCCGGTCAGCGATTACCAGTTTGGCACCTGCGCCCGGAACCTGCACCGGCTTTGGTCAGATATACTGGACAGCCCCGCAGATCGCAATTTTCGCAGGCAGTTTTTTCCTGATCGCCGATTTTAGGGCGATCACAATGGCCACCGGGAGCCAAACGAATTGAGGCGAAGTTTCCTGTTTCCCAGCTTTTCAGGAACCTTCCCGCCAAGTTTTGCGTACCACCTTTTGCGTGACTCTTTTGCGTAATTAACGGCTGAACAGCTCTTTTCCGCTCGCTCGGGGTCGGCCTGGGCGTCGTATCAATGATTTCGTCTGAATGAAGTGGTCTCAACAATTGGAGATAAGTAGATGCCATTTGCATGCAGAATCAAGAAGTTCAGGCTCACGGCAGCGTCGTTTCTCCTGGTGGCGATTCTATTCATAACTCTTCCGGTCCTGGCACAGCAAACTGCTTCTCCCGTCAATGCCCCCGATGCGCCCTCGGCGCAGACTCTGCCGGTTCCGTTATTGGATTATGGCAAGCCGCGCGGATATTTCCCCAATCCGATCGCTCCCTACTCGCCGCGCAATCTACCTCCTCCCAATCTCGGCAACTCCCCCCGGATTGATGACCTTATGCACGATGGCAAACTCTATCTATCCATCAACGACGCCATTACCCTTGCTCTCGAAAATAATCTCGACATTGCCATTCAGCGTTACAACCTGAACATTGCCGATACGGACGTGCTACGCTCCAAAGCTGGCGCCAGCATCCTGGGCGTGCCTAACGGTGTTGTGCAGAACACTCCCGGCGGAGGCGTGGGAGGGATCGGCGCGACGGCCGGACTCTCTACGGGCGGTACCAGCTTGGGCGCGGGTGGTGTCGGCGCCGGAACGAATGGACTGGTTCAATCCACCGAGGGGCAGGGTCCGATCATCACCAGCTTCGATCCGATTTTCACCGGAACGCTGCAGGACGATCACCTCACCCAGACCGCCGTCAGCATCTTCCAGGGCGTGTTCCCCGGCGCACACCTGGACACGAACACGGCCACCTACAATTTCAATTATGTCCAGGGATTTCACTGGGGCACCAATCTTACTCTCGGCTTCAGCAATAGCCGGCAAACCACCAACAGCTTCTTCAATGCCCTCAGCCCGGCGTTGAGTTCTAATTTCAAGGCGACGATTACACAGCCCATCCTGCAAGGCCTGGGTTTTCCGGCGAATACAAGGTTCATCCACATCGCGAAGAACAACCGCGAACTTACCGACGTTGCATTCCGTCTGCAAATCATAACCACAGTGGACCAGATCGAAAACATGTACTGGGATCTCGTTTACGCCTATGAAAACGCGCGCGTGCAAAATGAATCGCTGGCCTTCGCGCAGAGAACGCTTTCCGATACCAAGAAGCAGGTCGAGATCGGCAGTCTCGCTCCGATCGAAGTCGTGCGCGCGCAGAGCACCGTCGCGCAGGATCAGCAATATGTGACTCAGGCCCAGACCAATCTCCAGCTCGAACAATTGTTGATGAAAAACGCGATTACCCGCGTCCTGCGTGATCCCGTGCTGGCGACGGCTGAGGTCCTTCCCACCTCGACCATGGCGATTCCGACCGAAGAGCCTGTTGTTCCAACCGAAGACCTGATCAACCAGGCGCTCCAGCATCGCGCCGAATTGGTGGAATCCAGAATCGATCTCAACAGCCGGGAATATAGCGACAAGTCGGTGCGCAGCGCTCTTTTGCCTACGTTGAACGCGTTCGCGTATTACGGCGGGTCGGGAATTGGCGGAAATCAGAATCCCCTTAATACATGTGCCCTGAGTCCATTTCCAGAGTTCGGTTGTGCCTACCCGCCGGGAACCCCCAATCAGGTCGATTTCATTTTTCCCACCACAACCCTCGGCCCCACGCTAAAACAGCTGGTCAACTCCACCAACCCGGATAAGGGCATCGGCCTAACCTTGAACATCCCCATCCGCAACCGTGCGGCGCAATCATTGCAAGTTCGCTCAGCGCTCGAACTGCGGCAGGCTGAAACACGGCTGCAGCAGATCGAAAATCAGGTTGGGATTGAAGTCCGCAACGCCCAGTATGCGGTGCAGCAGAATCGCGCCAGCGTCGATTCGGCCCGCGCCGCCGTCGAACTGGCGAAGCAATCGCTCGATGCCGAGCAGAAGAAATATCAGTTCGGCACTTCGACGGCCACGCTGGTTCTGCAATATGAGAGCCAGCTAGCCACAGCCGAATCCACGCTGGAGAATGCCACGGTCGCCTACGAAAAATCGCGCATCGAACTCGGACGCGCCACCGGCACGCTCCTCGATGAAAATGGGATCAGCATTGATGAGGCAGCCAGCGGCCACGTCACGCGTATGCCCAATGTGCCCTATGTCGAGCCGCGTAAGGAATTGCCGTCCGTCGCAGCCCCGCCGCCGACCCAGCAGCAATGATCAATTGTGGCGCGGGTGCCCGCGCCACACTCAACCTTACTCTCCGCGGTCGATCTGCGCCTTCTGCAGCTTGTCGGAATAATCGACGTATACCGACTTCCACTCAGTGAAGAACTCAATTGCCCCAATGCCACCTTCACGATGGCCGTTGCCCGTGGCTTTCGTTCCGCCAAAGGGCAAGTGCACCTCGGCCCCGATCGTCGGCGCATTGATGTATGTGATCCCGGCGTTCAGATCGCGAATCGCCGCGAACGCCTTGTTCACGTCCTTGGTATACAACGAGGAGGACAATCCGTATTCGATCCCGTTTGCGATGGTCATCGCATCTTCGAGATCGTCGCAGCGGATAATCGAAACCACCGGGCCGAAGATTTCCTCCTGCGCAATGCGCATCGTCGGCTCGACATCGGTGAATACAGTCGGCTGCATGAACCAGCCATTTTTGTATTCGCCCTCCTCGAGCCGATTGCCGCCGCAGAGCAGCTTGGCCCCTTCGTTCTTCCCGATTTCTACATAACTCAGATCCGTCTGAAGCTGTTTCTGGTTGATTGCCGGGCCCATCTCGACCGACTCATCGAGTCCATTGCCGATTTTCAATTTCTTCGCGCGCTCCACATAGCGGTCGATGAACTCCCGGTACACGCCCTTCTGCACGATGATGCGGCTGGTCGCGGTGCAGCGCTGGCCGGTCGTTCCGAATCCGCCCCACAATCCGCCCTCGATGGCGAGATCCAGATTGGCATCGTCGAGCACAATCATCGGATTTTTCCCGCCCAGCTCCAGCGAGCAATGTTTGAAGCTCTTGGCCGCAATTCCGCCGACAATCCGCCCGACTTCCGACGATCCAGTCAGTGAAATCGCTCGTACGTCGGCGTGCTCGGCCAACGGAGTTCCCACCGACGCTCCAAATCCGCTCACAACATTGATTACGCCCTTGGGCAGACCCGCATCGGTAAGCGCCCGCACCAGATTGAATGTCGACAGCGGCGTATCCTGTGCCGGTTTGATCACGCAGGTATTTCCACACACCACCGCCGGCAGCAACTTCCACGACGAAATCGCCATGGGGAAGTTCCACGGCGTGATCATGCCGCAGACGCCGATCGGCTGCCGCACCGCCATGGCAAATTTATTGGGAAGCTCCGAGGGCACGGTGGGACCGAACATGCGCCGTCCTTCGCCCGCCATGTAGTAGGCGCAGTCAATCGCTTCCTGCACGTCGCCGCGGGTTTCGGCGAGCACTTTGCCCATCTCTCGGGTCATCTCTCGCGCGTACTCTTCTTTGCGTTCGATGAGGATTTCCGCCGCGCGAAATACCATCTCCGCCCGCCTTGGCGCCGGAACCAGCCGCCATTTCGCGAAGGCGCGCTTGGCCGCATCGACCGCGGCGTTCACATCTTCTTTATTCGACTTCTGAAAAATGCCTACGAGGTCGCGGGTGTCGGCGGGATTGCGGTTCTCAAACGTTTCTCCGCTTATGGACTCGACCCACTCGCCATCGATGAAATTCTTGAAGACTCTGGTCTGCGTGTCGCTGGTCTGCGCCGGATGGGCCAAGGTATGGGTAGCCATAAATTCTCCTTAGAAGTTATACGTCGATGCTACAACCGTAGCGGAAGCAGCGGCAAGGCGGGAGAGGACATAGCGGCCCTTGAAGCGGTCGAGTTTTGCTCGACCGGTTTGCCGATGGCTGCTTCCCAAAATTTTTGTACGCTAGCGGCCCGCCAGCTTCGTACCTTCTGCGGAGGTCTCGAATTCTTCAGCCATCCACTTCTGCAACGCGACCATATTCGCCGGACGACCGAGAAAATTCTTCACCAGATCATTCGCCGACATCGAACCGCCCGGCTCGAGAACCAGCCGCCGATACCGCCCCGGCGCATCCCCCGCCAGCAGATTCTGGTGATCAAACTGGACGAAGAAATCTTCGGCGATCACTTTGTCCCACAAATACGTGTAATACGCCGAGGAATACCCGCCGAGATGCCCAAACGAGGCCCACATGTGCGTCTCGGGTAGCGGCGCAAACATCGTGTATCTCCGCGTTGACTGAAGCGAGATCCTGTCCAGATCCACATCTTCCGGCTTGTCTTTGTAGATGTCATACGAAAGCGCAGTGAAGCCGTTCTGCCGCTCCACCCACCCGGCGCGCCCAAACGCGGACGCGCGATTCATGCGCGCCACCAGATCGGCAGGAATCGGTTCGCCCGTTTTATAGTGCCGCGCGAACTTCGCCAGTACCTGCGGACTGCGAATCCATTCCTCGAGCATCTGCGAGGGTGCCTCGACAAAATCCGATTCCATACTGATGCCGCTGATCCCGGCCCACTGTTGCTGCCCGCCGAGAATGTGGTGCATCAGGTGACCAAACTCGTGAAAGAACGTCTGCACATCGTCATACGTCATCAATCCGGGATCGCTGGCGGTCGGGGCAGGGAAGTTGCACACTAGAATCGCTTCGGGCAATTGCTTGCCGCGAATGCCGTCGAGAATAGGAGCCATCTCCGCATGGCTGTACTTGCCCGCCCGCGGATGCATGTCGAGATAGAACCGCCCGATCGGTTTGCCGTGGTCAAGCACCAGCCACGTCTCAACCAACGCGTCCCATGCCGGCACATTTTTCTCCTGCTCAAAGCTCACGTGGAACAGATCGGCCGCAGTGTCCAGAATCCCCTGCTTCACCTGCATGAACGGAAAATACGGACGCACCGACTGCGAATCGAAGTTGTATTGCTCGCGGCGCAGGAGTTCCGATAAATATCCGCGCTCGTAATCCCAGATCTGCTTCGCGCCAGGATCGGTCTTGCGCTTCTCGGCCAGCAGCATTTCGAACTCGCGTTCGGCCAGCGGTCGCGCCGCATCGTTCACCTGCTGGATGAAACCGCCGATATTGCCGCCCTTGGCGATCATCTTGTCGGCGGCGTTGTAGTCCGCCCATGACGAATATCCGAGCAGCGTCGCGATCTCGTACCGCGTCTTCAGCAAGCTCGTGAGCACTTCTTTGTTCTTGGGATACGCACGGGTGTTGAATGCGATCGACATGCGCCGGCGGAGGTCGTCGCTCTTGGCAAAGGTCATCACCGGCAACGCATCCGGATAGTCCGTCGTGATCTGCACTTTGCCGTCCGCTCCGGGCTTGTGCCGGTCGATGTAATCCTGCGGTAAACCCTCCAACTCGCTGGCATCGGCTTCCACGATTTTCCTGTCATCCGAAATGTTTCGATCGAAGGCCGACTGGAGGTCGGTCGACTTCTGATTCAGTTCTTTGAGCTTCGCCCGAGTGGCGTCGTCCTTATCGACGCCGGCCAGTCGAAACTCCAGCAACTGGCGCTGCACGTAATAGCGTGTGGCGCTGTCAGCATGGGAAAGGTCCAGTGATGCGAGCGCGCTGTAGACCTCATGGTTGAGCGCGATCGCCGTTTGCACGGCTGACACTTTGGTCAGCATGGCAGTCGCGTGATCACGAAACGTCGCATCCGGATGCACCTGCTCCATCAGTCCCGCAAGATAACCGGCGGAATTGACTTGCTGAATGGCTTGATCGAACAGCGTGAGCGTGTTGTCGATGGTGCGAACACCTTTGACCGCGACCAGTTTATCGATTGAACTTTGAGCCGCGGCCAGGCGGTCATTTTCCATTTTTTCGAACGCGGCCACATCGGGCTTCGTTGCCCACACCGTGGGCTGTGAAACCGAAACGCTTTGAGCGGTCATGAGGGTAGTCATAAGGAGAGGCAGCACTGCGAAACTGATTCGGAACATTAGAGTCCTTGGTCAACGAAATATCGGCAATACATTGCGCGGGCGAATACCCGATTCTGTTAGACGGCGACAAACCCTGTCAAGTTAAGCGCGGCGTTATGATATGCAGTCCTGAATCCGCAACGGCGTCACCTCGAACGCCCGCGCATTCACGGGCGGGCGGAAATCTCGCGCGCATCAGATTCTGTCGCGTGGACCGCCGTTCGCCGCGCTCACGGCCCTCTTCGTTCCTGCTTAGTGCCAATGCTTAATCTTTGGCCAGAGATCGCGCAAGGTCCCAAATTTTGGTTGGCGGCAGATGTAGAAGCTGATCTGCTTCTCAATCGCCCAGGGATTGTCCGCAGAGACTCCGACGAAATCGACTTCGCCAAAGAGTTGTTCGAGCCGCTGTCTCCGGTCACCCGCCACAATCAGGCATCGGCCGGAATAGCCGCGCGGCCCCCAAAGGAACCAGGTCTGGTGGCCGCTGAGCGCCGGAGGCAGTCCCAGTTTGCGGTCGAAGAAATCGATGGCGCCGGCCTGGCCGTAATCCTGCGCGAAGATGCCGCAGTCGGCGCGCTCCTCCGGAGGTATGCGATTCCAGGCGACGACGGCTTCGTCGGCGATTTCCTTCCATCCGAACTGATCGTAGTACCACTGCGGCAACGCGGCTCCAGCCATCGAGTGTTCCGTTATTGGCAGTTTGAAGGGAAGATGGTTCACGTAGACGAGGAAGTGCTCAGGGGACAAAATAGGAATTACGATTGGTGCGATGATGGCGCCGTTGACCAGCAGTGTGATTACAATGGCCCGCTTCAACCACAGCAGACGGCGTGGCGCGGCTTCCGGGCCGTTGATGGCAGACTCAATCGCGACCGCGCCGGCGGCCATGAGCATGGGATAGACCGGCGTCTGGTAGTACATCTTGCCGTGCAGCGTGAAAAGAACCGCGTACACGGCCAGATAGCACCAACCCAGGAAGCGATACGGCTTCAGCGCAGTCCAGAACAATAGCGCGAATAATCCGGTCAGCCAGATGGGTGCGGCGAGCGGGTTCTCAGTCAGCACCTGCTGCAGGAAATAGTCGAGCGGCCCCAACACCACATCGCGATGGTCGGCGCGGATGTTGTGCATCAGCTGCACAAACGGCCAGTCGTAATGGAAATTCCACAGCAGGTTGGGCAGGAAGATGGCGAAGGCGGCCAGGCCGCCCAGCCAGATCCACCGATGGAGAAAGACGCGGCGCTGTTCGGTCAGCAGCAGGCCGGTCACGATCCCCAGGCCGAAAACAGCGATGGTGTACTTCTCTTCCAGACCGATGCCAGCGATCACTCCAAACCAAAGCCAGTATCGTGGATTCGCACGCTTGATGGAGAGAATGGCGAAATACGCGCAGCCCATCCAGAGATTCGGTTCCAGCGAGTTCGTACCCAGCAAGCTGCCGTTTGACAGGTACTGCGGCGCCACCACAACGCAAATTGCACTCAGCAGAAGCGCGAATCTTTTCCCGCCCAGTTCGCGCGCAATTGCCGCCGCCTGCACGACAAGCAACGACGACGCGATTGCTGGAATCAGTCGGATGCTGCGCAACGAATCTCCGAAAACCGCGCGACAGATGTGAATCAGAAATGGGATGAGCGGCGGCTGATCCACATATCCCCATTGCAGGTGATCGCCGCATGACATGTAGTCGAACTCGTCGCGGAAGTAGCCATAACGATTGTTGAAGTAGATATGGAAGAGGAGCACCGCGATCGCGATCGCCCAGATCATCGCCATACCGGTCGAAATGTACGAGGCGTGCTCGCGGTCGGGAGAAACGGAAGTGGAGGCGGCGCTCGCCATCGAGGTCAGAGAAAAACGCAGTCTGAAGAACTAAGGTTCGGACGAACTATGATTCGACAAGCTGTGGTCCGACGACTTAGAGGCTAGAAGGATATCTGACTCGATGCCGGCCTGTCATCGATTGAGTGGAGCAAAAGGCGTGTCGGGATGGAATTCCACGACCACGAACCAGGCCGTCGCCCTGCCATGGTTGACGAGAGCTGAGGCGCCCTCGGGAGGAATCCAGGCGACTTCGCCAATCGATTTGCGGATGCGGACTCCTTCCGAGCCCTTCAAGTCAATATCAGACAAAGCAACCACGAGCTCCGCGCCAGGTTTTTCCGGAGCCGGTAAAGATTCCCCCGGTTTTAGCTGGGCGTCGTCCAGAATCGCTCCGCCCAGAAAAGTCGAGCCAGGGTCGCCGGTCAGCCCCGCCCCCTGCGTCGCATCCCATCCGATATTGGGATCAAGAAATTCCACGGTGATATTGCCATAGTCTTTCTGCCGGTCATTGCGATAGCCGCCCGATAATCCCTTGGCCAGCTGTTCGGGCGTCACGCAGATCGAACTGACGCAGCGGAAACTCGTCTCGCCTTTGTGAACCTGGAAATGCTGAATCGGCGATTTGCCCTCATCCCAAACGATGATTTCGCCATCCTGCAAAGCCACGGTCATAAAGCTGTGCCGGAAGCGCACCAGAGCTGACTCGTCGGGATGCAAGGTCATCGCAAACGCGCGTAGCGATGAATTCTCCAGCAGCAGGTGGTAATGCGGCTCGGAGTCGAGATCGGCAGCGGTTTGCCCGGCGACAGTGCACACCACCAGCAATAGACTTATGAGAGGGAGTGCTCGCATAGGCAAATTCTAGTCCCCATGCAAACGAACTTCGCGGGCGTACCCGAGAGTTCACACCAAGGTAACCCTCCCACGGGATTACCTGTTCTTGACCCTCTTTTGTCTATGCTAACGTTTTGTTTTACTGCAAATTCACGCAGGCGAGCAGGCTTTCGCATCAAGTGTCTTCCGCGAATCGCAAACCCGGGGTCCACATTGCCTGGACGACGGTCACATACCGCAGTGTGGTGTTGCTGATCCTTGCTGTTGTAGCGATCATTTTCATCGCCATGCGCGCAGCCTTCCCGCAGTTCACCCAAGCCGGCCTCAATAAAGCTGACGACGTCGCTAGTTCGCTGCTGGAGCGAGTCGCGGGCATGGCTCCGGCACCGAAGTCCGGAATGACCACGGCACAGCAGGCCCACTTCACGGCGCTCGATGGCACGGTCCGGGTAAAAAAAGGCAACGGCAATAGCTGGCTTGCGGCCGACTACAACGTCCCACTGGATAAAGGTGACGTCGTGCAGACCGGTTCGGAAGGCATGGCCAAGCTGGTTTTCAATGACGGCACCAGTTACACCGTGAAGCAGGATTCACTGATCGTCATCGAAGAGAACTCGGCCAACGATCAGCAGCAGACGAATGTTGCGGTCGCGGTGAGTACCGGTACGGTTGATCTTTCGACCGCGACTTACAGTCAGGGATCGAAATCGCAGGTGATCGTAGGCGGAGCCACCGCCTCTCTTGCTCCGGAATCGGCGGCCCAGGTGCATAACGATCCTAAGGCCGACCAGCACGAGATCCTGATGAAGAAAGGAACCGGCGAGGTCACGCGCAACGGCGAGACCGTGGAACTGGCCAACTGGGAAAAAGTAAGTTTTACCGGCAATGAATCGCACATGGAGAAGGCGAAAGAAACCGGCCCGCCGACTCCGATTGCCCCGGCCAATATGGCTCCGCTATTTTCCGGCGATGCCACCAAGGACGTCGAATTTACCTGGACGCCGATGGCGAATGCAGTTGGTTACCGTCTGCGTATCTCCCGCAATCCGTATTTCTCTTCTACACTGGTCGACAAGCGCGTCAACACCGCGGCAGTAACGGTCTCCGGTTTGGGAGAGGGCGCTTATTACTGGGACGTCCAGTCGTACGATCCGGCAGGGAAGGAATCCGTCGAGAGTGAGAAGAATCGCTTCACGATTATTGCGAAGGGTAAGCAGAGCGAAGCGATTGATCTCGAACTGGATCCGTTTATCCAGCATGGGCACGTGATCGAAGTAACCGGCAAGACTCAAACCGGCGCGCGCGTGATGGTGAACGGCAGCGAAGTGCCCATGATCGCATCCGACGGCTCATTCCATTACTTCACGCCGCCATTGCCGACGGGCGAAGCGGTCATCACGGTCACGGCGCAGACGGCGCAAGGCGGAGTGAATACGCAGCAAAAGAAGATCATCATTCAGTAAGGCAGGCAGAATTATGGCGGTGCAGTTTGAATCCACTCATGGAGCGTACGTCATCCCGAAGCCTCGCGTTTTTACCAGCGAGGCGAGGGATCTCGCGTGCAGGCGGTTCTGCTGCGCGGGAGATGCCTTCGCCCTTCAGCTCCGGGCAGGCTCTTCGCTCCTCCTGAGAACCAGCTCCGCCCGGGACGATACCAACGTTCAAACTGAGCCGCGACCTGTTTTTCAGCACGGTTGCCGCGCATCCCGTAAAATAGGATGTCCAGCGACCCACAACAAAGTTTAGAAAGACCTGTCCGGGAGAAATCCCCGGCAGAGCGAGTCAACAAGACCGCGGAAAACATTCGTCATGTCAAATAACGGATTCCATGCAACCGCCACGCGCAACCACAATCTGCGCTCTCTGTTCAGCATCTTCTCCAGCGATCTGGCCATCGATCTGGGCACCGCCAACACGCTCGTGTACGCGCGCGGCAAGGGCATTGTGGTCAACGAGCCCTCCATCGTCGCCATCAACAAGAACACGGGTGAAGTCGAGGCCGTGGGCAAGGAAGCGAAAGAAATGCTGGGCCGCACGCCGGGAAACATCGTTGCTATCAAGCCGATGAAAGACGGCGTCATCGCCGACTTCAAAGTCACCGA
>Ga0335072_10010763_pt1 | contig 13144 bp, 14 predicted proteins | sample Lox_Sample_21_FD_206725 | JGI IMG/M metagenome (GOLD analysis project Ga0335072, IMG submission 206725) | Soil microbial communities from Loxahatchee National Wildlife Refuge, Florida, United States - Lox_Sample_2.1 | ecosystem: Environmental > Terrestrial > Soil > Wetlands | place: USA...
TCTCGCCGGACGGCAAGCTGGTCGCGTCGGGCTCAGGCGACGGGACGGTCCGGCTCTGGAACGCCGCCACAGGGGCCCCGCACGGTGAGCTGCTCGAGGGTCATTCAGATCGGGTCAACTCGGTCACCTTCTCGCCAGACGGCAAGCTGGTCGCGTCGGGCTCAGGCGACAAGACGGTCCGGCTCTGGAACGCCGCCACGGGGGCGCCGCATGGTGAGCCACTCGAGGGCCATTCAGACACGATCTACTCGGTTGCCTTCTCGTCGGACGGCAAGTTGGTCATAGTATCTGACTGGGTAACTAAAGATGCGGAAAAACTCCTATGGCTCCCTCCTGATTATCGGACGACTTGTATTGTTTGGGATAGCTTACTAGTCTTAGGTCATTCATCTGGAGCTGTCTCATTTTTCCAATTTACTACTTAACCGTGTTCATTTATCAACTGTTCATAGTGGTTCTGGTTGCCACTCTATTTCTAGTGTCTTCTACGATAGCCATGTGTAGCCCACTGGTTAACGTAAAGGGTGGCGGTGCATTCTCGAAGTCGTAAAATTCAAATATGACAAGAGTCCAGATTTGGCTCTCTTGCCTGGCATAGTCCTCAGGTTCTTATCCAGAGTGAAAAAGACCTCACGTCAGTATCAATCGTCTTGGGGGTGATGACAGAGCCGTCTTACGGCATATAACGATCCAAAGCTACATTTTGATCCATCTTGACTTTGTCCACATGCTTATTCTAGTCTCGATGACTGTCTTTGTCTCGGTGTGCACCCCCTTGGTAGCCAGTCTCTTTAGTGCGGGCGCTCAGCTCGTCTCCAGTGACCTTCTTTTCTTCCTATGGCGGTGGTAGGACAGTGGAAATGGAAGGTGCTCAGAGAGAGAGAGAGCGATCGTGATAAGCAAAAAAAGCGCAGCCAGCAGACTCAAATACGATATCCATCTCCCAGGAAGCGGTAGAGACCGCGAACTTTAAAGTAGGAAGCCGGTGGTTCCGCCATAGCGACGCAAGAGGAGTCTCTAGAAGGCCACTGAAAATAGAGGAAGCCCAGTTTGGGCACCGAGCGAGGGGGCGTGAAGTGTGAGGCCGGCCCCACTTGTCGACTCAATCTTGCGATTCACCTCCGCTCACATTGTACTCACCCGCGTTCGCGAGTAGGTGCTGGTAAAGCGGCGCCGGACGGGTGAGTGCCAGGTGAACTCGGGGCAGATTTCTGTTCTTTTTCCTGCCAAGACCATGCCCATTCAATCGCTCAGCTTCTCGGTAACTGCTGTTGTTATCTGTATCCATTGATTAGATGCATCAAGAATATCTTGGAGAATATACTCGATATCTTGGCTATGAGTGAAAAGTACAGCCATTCGGTGAATTTACGACTGGCCGCATGAAAGCACATTGCGATGTCCAGCCCACCGAGAAGCCCTCTCTGTGATCCTTGCGCTGCTCTTTTCAAGGAACAACAAAGCGTTAGGGACCTTGATTCTACATTTAGGAAACCCTCCACACAGCATAGAGATGTCCGCTCGCTAGAAGCCTCGGCGAAGAATGGATGTTCGCTATGCTTGACGATACTCAGAGGTTTTCCGCAACAGGAGCTTGCTTGGGCGCACAAGTATCTAGACCTTGCCTCTAACGAGGGAACAGTAGAAGAATGTCGCGGGGATTATGACTTCGAGCTATCCCAAGAGGGGCAAGGATATGACCTTCATTTCTACTATCGATATCTTCCTCCGACTTGTGAAGTTGGAGACTATGACATCTTCCACCTGCTGGTTTATCTGGTCCCTTACGAAGGCATGCCCAAAACACTCCTCGGTTACACCCAGTTTGCTGACAAACGTAGCCCTAAACACCCATCAATTTTTGGATTACCCTTCATCCGATAGACAGGGCTCCGAAGCAAGCCTCAATCTGGTTCGAGAGTGGCTTGCTAAATGCAATTCATCGCATGAATGCCGACCGCTACTTCCGAGGTCGGCGCCATTTCGCCCAACGAGATTGCTGTATGTCGGTACCGCTGACGATTTTGAGGACATCTTCCTATCTGAGTCTGAAACCTTCCCTCAAGATGCAAAATACGCCACTTTGAGCCACTGTTGGGGATCCGATCCCATTATTTCTCTGCAAAAAGATCTAGTCTCGGCTTTCAAGAAGAACATACCATGGAACCAACTGCCTCTGTCCTTTCAAGACGCACTTGTAGTTACGAGAAAGCTCAAAATCAAGTTCCTATGGATCGACTCCCTCTGCATTGTCCAGGATGACGAAGAAGACTGGCTTCGAGAGTCAATGCTCATGGCAGAGGTGTACAGCCACTCGTACCTGAATTTGGCAGCCGCTGCATCCAGCGACTCAAATGGCGGCCTATTCAGACAAAGGGCACCGCATTTTGCTACAAAATGTCTCGTCGATTTGACCTGGTCCAGCCCGCAGGGTCCGCCACCAGGGCTTTTCTACTGCTATCAACCAGACGAATGGGAAATCCAAGTGGCCAATGCGCCATTGTATATGCGAGGTTGGGTGTGCCAGGAGAGGCTCTTAGCACCAAGAGTGCTCAATTTTACTCGAGATCAACTTTTCTGGGAATGCAATGACTTGCATGCATCTGAGAGCTGGCCTGCCGGCCTACCACCACGTACGGTTACAGTGTTTAAAAAGGACGTCCTTCGGGAGACGGCCCAAAAGCAAGATCTGGACAATTCACTTTGGGCTTGGAACTCAGTTGTGCGCAATTACTCAGCAGGTGGGTTGACGAAGAGCGCAGACAAGTTGGTTGCCATATCTGCAATTGTCCGCTACTTCATTGAGCAGAAGATTTTGAATGAGCAGGACTACCTTGCAGGGCTTTGGCGCGCAAACATGCCTCAGGCATTGATGTGGAAAGGTCCATACGTGGCCGGTCGTCCGGGGGGAAGCACCAAGCGATATGGTGTCCGATCGCAACCTTATCGGGCACCTTCATGGTCTTGGGCCTCGATTGACTGGACTGTCACTCCGGCCACCTTTGGGAGTCCCGACGTCCAGACGATGGCCGAAGTGATCGATGCGTCCACTATTCCTGTCGCCAATCCTATTGGCGCCGTTAAGTCTGGAATACTGCGTATCCGAGGATTTCTGCTTCGGGCCGAGTTAGAAACGGCAGAAGAAGGGTCGTTCACCAGCGAAGATTCTTGCAGGCTGTTTCTTGAAGGTACCCCAGTTGACAAAAGCACAGCCCGTCTTGACGAAGTCAATACACTTCCATCGTCAAGGTTCGAAGTTCACTTGTTGCCAGTTAAGCTCCAGCTTATATCAGACGACGTTTCGCAATTGTGGGTGCAGGGTTTGCTCCTCCAACGCACGGGAGAGTTGGTGGGCCAATTCAAACGTATCGGCATTTTTGACTTCCTCGGGCTCGACGGGTTCAAGCAGTTCTTAACAGGGATGCAGAAGCATCCACAAGGTGAGCCTGAATGTGAAGAACGGATACCTACTACGGAGAAAATGCGTGAATTATGTTCCTGGCAGAGCTTCCTCCCAAATGATTCATTCCCGGAACCGGAGAACGCGTACACGATTAGTATTGTCTAAACAGTCGAGAAGAAGAGAATAAGGCTGTCCCATTTCGATCGGACTTGCACTCAGCACCAAAGCCCCTCCAGTTTCCGAGAAGTGGCATACTACCTATTCAAAGGGATTCGCACGGCAGCAGGAATTTCTCCAGGAGCAGGAACCAATGTTCCACCTCCCTTTTTCCGCCACTTCAGAAGCCGGAACAGCTTTGCCAAGCCAGAATTGGACAAAGCAAGAGTCTGCCCTTGGGAACAGTGCCTACAAAAATCGTGCCTGCATTCCGGTCCAGACGACCAGGTGTGGGATGGAGATGGACATGATGATACAGGTGAAAAAGGGTTCTAGGGCCGAAAGAGCAAGAGATCCGTGCCATCTGGGCTAACCCAAGGCCCACGACATGCGGTAGAAAGCCACGTGCGTAGCCACATCAAAGCCGAAAAAGCGGCGCACCAGGGAAAGATTTGCTAGGACCGAATATTCCGAAAATGCCGCGTTGAGATCCATCACCATAGATCACACCATAGATAACCAAGTATCGCTGATGACAAATATGGAGGGAGAGAGAGAACCGTGGAATGCGAGTACAGTCTTAACAAGCACCGTTGATTTAAACATCCTCATATTTGTACAGCTTGACACATGGCGTTCTTAATGGGACCATCGAACGGATAGATAGGTCTCAAGACAGAGTACAAACCAAAAGCGCCCAAATGTTTCAAATGTCATCCTAAATTCGAATATCCTAGAAGGCCATCCTGTAGCGTAGCGTCCCCCATGTCCCCGGCCCTGCCCAAGATGTGCTTCCTAGCATGAATAACCGCGCCTCCTTAAGGTATGCCTCTCCATGTGCCAACCCGGTCCATGTCACAGACAGTACCTTCCTCCGTGCCCAGCTCTTCCTTTTGCCCAACTCAAGGCCGGGGAAAAAGAAACAGTCACATCTCGTAGGATTAGGCCGTCTTTAGCAACCATTTCCACGATCGCGGCATTAGGAGTTCCACCTGCCATCCACTCCCGACACTGTCACGCCCAAGTCGTTTCTGGCCTCCTTGATCAGAAGAGGAGATGGCGTTGCTCCTCTGCCGAATTCCGGAGCTCATATCCCCTTATCCCATCCCCGGCCCATTAGAAGCTCAGCTCGACCCGACCAGCTTCACGGTATCTCTGTTGGCGTCCTCCAGCGTAGCCGAGTCTCCTCCAACCGCGATCTCCACCACCTCATACCCATAATTGTTGCCCAATACCTAGACCGGAAACTCACTTAGACCACTTCTTTCTTGTCCCTCCCTTCCCTCTCTTCACACGCCCACACTCCCCAAGGTCAACACGACAAAGGTCACATGGCCCTTTTCGTCCTTCATCGGAGTCCAATGCGTGACAAACTTCTCGAACCCGTGGTACTGCCGCGTGCACAGCGCCAAGTCAACACTGACCGCCTGCCCCACTTTCAGCGCGTTCTTGACTCTTGACTTGAAGTCGCGACCCATTGAGTCGGTGTGGTTGGCCAGGAAGCGGAACACGTCGACACCGACGATCTGGCCGCTGTTGGGTTTGCTGGGGTAGAGCATCTCGACCATGCCGGCTGAGTAGAAGGCGATGAACTGCGTACCCCAGTTGATGACGAGGAACTAAAAGCGTAGAGCCAGTCGCGTTAGTGTTTGACTATTCTTTTCTTGGGTACTACATAGTCTCATGGGACAGGAAACGGAAAGGTGATGTTACGGTACCTTTGAGTAGGCAGTGTAGAAGGTATCCATCTGTTTCTGCAGATTCATCTTCTCGATGCGGTTTAGCAGCGACTTCTCCATGCCCGCTGACTTCGGCGCCACAGGCTTCGGGTCGCCGTTCATAGTGTTCTTGAACGCCTTGAGCCAACCGTTCCGGCTCAGGATGGAATTGCGCGTCGTCGGAGTGGCCATCTCGGCGGTATTATCTTCGCCCATGTCTTGTGGCGTGGAGAGGATGCGTAAGATGTCGGAGCAGTTGTGTATCGTTGTGGAGCAGTTGATCTGGCCGCCGAGGAAAAAGACGACGTTGCGGTCGGCGTTGAATAGCGGAGCTGGAACGCACGGTCAGTCCGTAGTCCACGGTTCAAGTGAGGCGGAAGCGGGCGCATATATCTTACTGATGTAGAGCAAATTCCAAAATGGTTCTCCGTTCTTCTTGTAGTTCAGCAACAATTCCACAGACTCCCGTTTTCCGTCGATGGCTGTCTTAATTCGCTTCACGGACTGTCGGTCAGTATGCTTGCCTTGTAAAAAGCGGCAATTACGTGGAATAATATCCATTCTCGTGTAACCGGTCACCTTAATAAAGCCGTCAGAGGCGTGCGCTATCGGATTGTCCGCGATGGCTGGATTGGTCAATATGAAGCAGTCCCCGAGGCCAGCATACTCTGAGCGATCGCCGGCCAGCGCCTTGGTGGTACTCATCGTCAATTGGTGCCGGACGAAGCGAGGGTAGATGTCCGAAGACACGATATGCTCAATCTCGTTCTGTGGATTGATGAATATCGACTGCAATTTGGGGAACGTCGTAGTCAGGGTCGCTCTCAAGTCCTTGTTGATCTTGATCAACATGTTCTCCCCGAGATTTAGCTGGCTAGGCGCATTCACAGAAATGTAGTTCCGATGGATGTCAAACATCGCCTTCGTCATCTCATTGAGAAGCGCGTTGTAGCGGTCAACCTGTGCCCATCAGTCGATGTGCTCCCAATCTCGCACTCTTGATTGAAATGCACCTGCTCGAGGAACTCCATGTTTTCGCCACAGAAGCGTGTTTGGGCAAACTTGGTGAGTTGGTGGCATGTTGTCGGATTATGAAGCACCATCTGAAAGATTTCTGTACCGAAGAAGTCTGTCAATCTTCCTGGTGACGTGCCACTGACATTTGCCTGCTCAGAGATTGACGCCGCCGATGGCGCATAGTAGCTTGTCTCTTCGATGGGACTGAGAACGCCTGGGTCACGGGCCTCGTGGTTGAATTCGTCGCCGTTTCGTAAGGGCCATTGGCGACTGTCTACAGGAGGATTGCTAAGTGCGCTACGCAGAGGACTTTGAGCTGGATTTTCCGGCCGCGTTTCTACAACTCTATTGGAATTAGAGTTGTCCTCGGCGGAGAAATCGCGAATAAGGCGGTTATGAACACGTGGAGGTGTTCGACCGTAGTCTGACTCCATGACTCGCTGCGAGAGAAATATATCCACAGGTTTCCCATTCAACGAATGTGCTCATTATACCCCCAAAAAGTCAGAGCAAAAAGCGTGAGATCACCTACGTACTGCCCATAATGAAGGTTTCGGGCAACATGCACTAAGAATGGCAAATGCGCGTGCCAGGAGCAGCAAGCCAATGCAGCAGTTGATCGTTCGTCACTCGTTAACTTAGCTTCCTCCCCTGCAGCCCGGGAAACTTATCCACGAGCCTTGATGGCGCATGCCTTTCAGGCACCGTCTCGACGGGTGGTGGAGCCCGTGAAGACGCCAAAGCGGAGTAGAACGAAGCTCTGTTCCTCCACGTGCTCGCGGAAATCAAGATACTACTTTGCTATGCATTTTGATGGAATATTGCATTGCAGGGCCTTTGTTGAATTGTGTTGTGTCACTAGAACAGTACCAATGAGCTTGCTTCGATTTCGTGGTGCGCTGTTTGGTGCAGGGTTGGAGGCCTGGTCAAGAGACACAAGGCTTTTCACTTTAGGCCTTCCTTTTGTGGTAGTGGTATGGGCAGAGAGCCCTGGCAACAATCGGCATTTCTTGACGTTTGTAAGCTTGGAGGCGGTCTCTCGAAGTCTAGACCACGCCGAAAAAATGCCCAGTAATTGCAGCAATAAAAAAGGGGGGACGGCAAGGATTCTTAGCAGACCACTTATTTTCGGTCAGGTTTCAGATACGGCGCAGTGGTGGCCGTGCCAAACCGTCCCCCCCAAAACCCACTCCGATAGTATTCAGATAATTTACCGCCCCCGGTTGGCAGCATGGTCACTGCGATCTACGTATGGGCTGGCGCTAGTCCCTCAGGTGGCCGAATAGCACTGGGTCGATTTCAAGCTCGCCTCAGGTGACGGGTGTAGTGTCTACCTTGCTCTTGGCAAGGATTGTCTCCCTTCCATGTCCTCGACCTTCTACTGTACTACTAGGACGCGTCATTGAGGAGGCGACGGTGCCGCCTTTCTTCCGCGGAAAAAACGGGAATGCTGCAGCTCCGGTGGTGATGGCGGCCGAGGGTGCTTGGCTCTGCATCCCGATCTGGACAACGCCAAGAGGGAGGGAGGAAGAACTGCTTCAGGCACGACGGGCCGTCTTTTACATCGACGGGACAGCAAAATTCGTCTCCACAATTCAAACACGACCCACAACCCCCAGAAGCTCCCCTGTTTTGGCTCCCCCGGGGTCGCGCGTTTACCAGGGATGCGTTCATCAAAATTCTCAAATCACGGCTCCCCAATGCAGGTATGCCCTCGGAGCTACAAGAGCTATGGTTTCCGCTGCGGAGCAGCACAGTGGGCTCACGTGTGATGGGCTCTCTGAAGACGAGATACAGCTCCTAGGCCACTGGGCCCCAGGCCACCGCCCTACCCCTCCAGCCGGGCCTGGCGACACTCCGGGCTTGGCGTTCTCTATGGCTGTTCAGAGCGCAGTGGAGAAGCTAGCCCTACAGCTATAAGCCCTTAGATCGCCAGTTAAGGAAGCATATGGTGTGCTATTGCATGAGATCTCAGCTCCTTATTCCGGAAGCGAATCGAACTAATAAATACCAGTAGAATCAACAACATTCAACATGGTTTCAGGTATTTTCCCTGTTCGCGTGAGCTGGGAAGCAATACTACGCTCCAGGCCCGATCTGGATGGCGGTGTCGGATGAGAGGAGCGAGAAGAGATCATCCAACTTACCCCATTGCGGCATCATGGTCTATGGTGTGAAAAGTCACCTTCCCCCTCATGCTATCCAGGTCAGCAGAGCCAACCTGATAACTGTGCCAGACTCGGTTAACCCTTCGAGGGAAAGACGCTCCATTCTCGTCTTGCATCGCTTCATGTCTGCTTATGAAGTCTTCGATCTCCGTGAGCGCCTCTTTACAGTTATTGATGATCTGCTCTAGTTCTCTTCGTCGCGCAAATCCTTTGCGATTTAGGAGGGACCTTGGATTCTAGGAGTCATTGGACAGTTCAATGTTCATTTGAAGCGTCCAGACCTCTACTCAGCTCTTGAAATTCTGCAGGGCCCTCACGACAAGCATCAACAATGGCCTTGGCTCGATCGTAAATGCCGAGAAAGTCCGAGACAGCGTACCCGAACGACATCAGTAGTAAAGCAACCAGAAACAGGTTGTGCCCAGAGCTTAACAGGTATATGTTGCAAACCGAAGTGAAAAAGGGCGTGCAATTCATGGGCGTGCATCTGATGGGCGTGTGTTTCATGGGCGTGTACCTCACGGGCGTACATCTTACGAGCATGTATCTTACGGGTGTGCATCTTACTAGCGTGCATCTCATGGGCGTGTACTTGGCGTGTACCTCACAGCCATGCATCTCATGAGCGTGCATCTCACGGGCGTGTGTCTTATGGGCATGTACCTCACAGGCGTGCATCTCATGGACGTGTGTCTCATGGGCATTCGTCTTAGGGTTATATACTTCATGGGATCGGTGTCTTGTACACCAACTAGATGGCTGGCAAGTGCCTGAACTTCTTTCCCGGAGCTGTCGAGCTATCGACTGCTGACAAACTTAAGTCGTGGTAAGGGCCCCGTGTTACGGGCCTTGCTAGGCTTGCTTCGTCAGGGTGTGTAACTAAGGGGTCGTCAGACTATTCAGTACTATGTCGAAGGAGTAGGGAGCACGTGACAATGTATGTAGCAAGTGTAACTAGATGTAGGGGATGCAATCTATTGACTAGAGTTGACCATGGAGAGCCCCCGGGGTTGCTCCATGAGATTGCCTATATACCTATAAACTCTTGGCGTGGCTCTCGTGGCTCCCGGGCTCTGTTCCCTTTGGCATGGGAGCTCCAGAGCCACCCTCTCAGCAAGTTCGCCTTTGGACGAGTTTGGCAAATTTGCTACTGCCAAACCCTGGGTTATAAGTCCGCGTTAGCTCCTAGAACTAACAAGACGACGAGCACCACCCCCACCACCACCACCAACCCTAAGAAGACGAGTAGCCCCTTCGGATGTCTGGATAGCTTAGGTCGAGCTCCGACGAAGGTTTGAAATTTGCGGTAAAGCCAATCGAGACTCATCGGCAATGCGATTGTGATGAAGACGAGGGGTAGTCCGAGTGCAACGATGGCCCACCACTTTGGAGAACCTCCGTTGATCTCCCTGATATTCGTGCCAAAAACGCCCTGAAAGGGACATTAGCCCTAAAAGGATTCCAGAACGACGGTCAGCTTACCGTCGCCAATGAGAAAGGCAAGTATATGGCGGCAATAATTGCAAAAAGCGTGGTCCTGTGGCCACTCCGTCCTTGAACTTGGCTCGTTATCTAAGTAACGGCGTTAATGATTCTAAGCCTCAGTTGCAGACAGAGCAGATCGGCTTACCAGCTTGTGGACTTTGGTTGCCTCGAGCTGACACTCGCGGACAGACTCCACAATGTATGTGAAGTCATTCTTGAATTTCGTGGTCCATTTAGCATCCCAGTCTTTCTGCTCGGTTGCGGGCCATTCTCGTTTTTCACGGCACAACGGCTCGAATAGGGCATGCATAAGGTCCAAGTGGTCCTGGAGGTGCAATACGTAGTTTGCCTTGAGGAAGGACGGGTTATCTCGAGTAGCGTATTTCTGCAAAGCCAAATCTATGAGTATATGTCGAAGCGCCAGCTTCGAGCCCGAAATGGAGGCCACTCACCAGTCGTTCCAAGATAGTATAGATAGATTTGATGTTAGTGCAAGCCTGTTCCGCGACGTACTCTTTCGAATATCGTACAAGGAACCGCGGATCACAGGAAACGGCCCTGATCTGTGGTGAGCCTTCCTCGAATTCGAATTTCTCTAGTAGTGCATCCATAACGTCTTGCGTCGAACAAGCCAAGATACTTCGCCAATAGCTTTGCTGGTTTGTCTTGGGCCTGCTGTCGTGGAAAATCGTAATTGAATCACACCTCGGTGCCTTGCTTTGGGGGTGAAAGATGTAGAGCGCCATGTCCGAATCGCGGTCTTTTGGAGGAGATGTGAGGGCCACCGTGACAACGTTATCACTACCACTCAAGCTCGCTTGTGCTTCTCACAATGCAATTAGTACTTATTGCTGAGCGTTGTTCACTGGAAGGCAGATACAGGATTGGCACCTTTTGAAGGCAGCGCGATACTGCTAGCCTTAGGCCGGGGCAGAGGATCCGTGAAACCACCAACCTGGTTGAGTGCTTCTAGATCTATTTCCCAGAGTTCTCCAATTAGACAAAGTACCATTGCAGAAATGCAGACTAGCTGCTTTTCACGTCGATTCTGTGCCCTCGAACCAAAATGATGACCAGGGTGGTCCTTGTTCAGTGAGAAAAAGCTTCATTAACCAAGATTAATGACGAACTGAGACCGCAATGGCGGGCGCTATGTGCACTCACAGGAGCTGAGCTTGGAGCGACAAAGGAGTCTAGGCAGAACAAGGTCAGTTGCAGGAGGTAAAGGGATGCATATAATTGGAGGCTGACCTCCCTAGAAAGATAATCTGCGACTTCTTCAAACGTTTTGTACGTGAGCTGGTCTCTTCTCCAACCTTGCTCATCGTGGTGGAATTCAATCCTCGTTAGCTTTAGATCAGACTCTTCATTGAGCTTCAGTGCCCTGAACTCGTCTACATGAGTCTTGAAGCACTTCGCATGGCGCTCCGACTCGAGATATTTGTTGATCAAGGCATTTGCCTTGCGGTCTAAAGAAATATCCTGCTAACAATAAGTGTTTTAATTGAGCATCAGGAATTTTGGAATTCGTGCCTTCTCATCAGCCATCGGGACTCCCGCGAGTGGGCGATTTTTTCCCTAGCGATCGAATATCCTACTGTTATCAGTAAGTATCGTAGCAGCGAGAAGTGGGAACGAAGATGTGGGATACAGGCTAGTGTGTCATATTCTGAGTGCCTTTTTTCCCGTCTCAGGCAGAACAAGCCTCTAGGCTAGAACATCGAGAAGGCCCGTGGACCCTGATGTGCAATCGAAGTAAAATATGTCGAATTGGGCGAATCGCTTTGGGAAAAGGGCTTAAGCGAGGCCATCACCCCGCTCTAGCAGCTGAAAGACATGTTGGTTCCTCCAAATTCGGACTACTTCACTCACGACTACCGTATTTAGGTGAGATGTCCCCTTGGTATCCTTTGGCAATGTGGTCGGCCAATCTGGACCAGTCGGTTCTCTGTTCCCAAGCCTGATTGTGATGGCTCGTAACTAAGCGTCACATGCCGATCCTCAGCCTTGCAGACACGAGGAAAAAGGGAAGATTTCAATTGGCACCCTCCTTTCTTGTTCAGCCTGATGGTGCACAAGCGATGATTTTTGTTCGCCAGCCTTGCAGATACTAGCAAGAAAGTCAAATCCCCAACCGGCCCCCCCCACCCCCGATTTACGATGCTCAGAAGTCAAAGCACAGATATGCTTAAAGAGGTAATACCTTCTTCACTACCTCATCCCCACATGGCAGCCTTGATATTGTATCGTTATACTTACTCGCCCATTCGCCATTATGTACTTAAGCAAGTAAGCATTGCGTATGGTATTCTGCATCCATCTCACAACCACAAACCAACGGCGGGAGTGCTCAGATTACGCATCACATTTTGACATATTCCATGAGCAAGTTCAACATGAAGTTCAAAGGTTTCAAGATGGTTTAGATACAGTCACCGGTGCTATGAGGTTGAGTAGCAGTCTAACGGTTTGCGGTGACGGAGTTCGTAAAGTTATTGTTGGGCCACGCAGAAAGGAGCGTTGACCTAGCGGACGATGTCCAAGGAGGATGCTAACATTTTTGCACTTGATAAGCAAGAGACACATTGTAAAACGAGAGGGCGGCTGGCAAATATAGTATCAGTACAGACCATACCCTTCGAACGGATCAGGGTAGGTGATATCGAACTCCCAGCGATGAGGCGTCTTGCTTGAATAGCGAGACGAAGGTTCCCACAGCTCACCAAGACTTTGTAGGTTTCCTTGCTCAATGGCAAAGGTGATGACGTGCACAGTCCGCAAACACATCTATAACAGCAATGTGAGGAACCAACAATGTTCGCAGAGCCCAAGAGCAACTCTAGGCGTATATTCATGCTGAATGGCTGGACTCCTAGACCCTGTGCTAAACGCCTCCTCGCGGAAACGTAATGATCGTCCTAATCAATGCCAGAACAGCTCCATTTCCCAAACGCCTCTTAGCACTTTCAAAGCCATATCTACCCATTAAAAACCGATACCCCTTCTCTTCCATGGTCTTCTGAACCCTTCTCACGCTTCATTGGCCCTCACCACCATTCCCCATCTGTCCCGGACTTTCAATTCCTGAGCGCCCTCAAGCGATCCCCCAAACCATCCTCTAGCTCCTTTTGTTTCCCTTCCTTGACACTCACCTCTTCAGTCGGTACCTGCCCCTCCTCCAAACCCTTACTCAGCTC
>Ga0335072_10010764_pt1 | contig 13144 bp, 10 predicted proteins | sample Lox_Sample_21_FD_206725 | JGI IMG/M metagenome (GOLD analysis project Ga0335072, IMG submission 206725) | Soil microbial communities from Loxahatchee National Wildlife Refuge, Florida, United States - Lox_Sample_2.1 | ecosystem: Environmental > Terrestrial > Soil > Wetlands | place: USA...
AAGAGCGAAATCCCCAGCATCGATCAACTGCAACTGCCGGCGATCTTCCGCGACCTGATCATGGAGCCGCGTGGCCTGATTCTGGTGGTGGGCGCCACCGGCTCCGGCAAGTCGACCACGCTGGCGGCGATGCTCGACCATCGCAACAGCCATTCGTCCGGCCACATCCTCACCATCGAGGACCCGATCGAATACCTGCATCGCCACAAGAAGTCGATCGTCAACCAGCGTGAAGTGGGCCTGGATACGCACACCTACCACGAGGCCCTGCGCAACGCGATGCGCGAGGCGCCCGACGTGATCATGATCGGCGAAATCCGCGACACCGATACCATGGAAGCGGCCATTTCGTTCTCCGAAACCGGTCACTTGTGCCTGGCCACGCTGCACTCCAACAACGCCGACCAGACGCTGGAACGCATCCTCAACTTCTTCCCCGAATCGGCGCACAAGAACGTGCTGATGAACCTGGCCCTGAATCTGCGCGCAGTGATCAGCCAGCGCCTGGTCAGCGGCAAGGACGGGCGCCGGCTGCCGGCTGCGGAAGTGCTGCTCAACACGCCGCTGATCCGCGACATGATCCGCCGCGGCCAGATCCACGAGGTGAAAGAGGCGATGGACCGCAGCCTGCAGGAAGGCATGCAGACCTTCGACCAGTCGCTGTACAAGCTCTACAAGAGCGGCCGCATCGAGCTGGAAGAAGCATTGGCCAAGGCTGATTCGCGCGATGGCCTGGCCTTGAAGATCCGTTTGTCCGAAGGTGGCAATTCGGAGACGGCGGAGCTTGTCGGCAACGATCCGTACGGGCTGGGGTTCTGATGTAGGTTGGGGGGAGCGCACGCAAACCCCAACATCGTCCTGTGCATCCCATGTTGGGGTTCGGCCATCGCCTCACCCCAACCTACGGCGCATCCGGCTGCTGTTCTGGCAGTGCCGTCTTGAACGCATCCAATTCCCGGCACGCCGCGTCGATGCGCAAGATGGTTGGATAAGCATCCAGCGGCATTTTCCATCGCTGCGCGTTGTACACCTGCGGCACCAGGCATAGATCGGCCAGGCCCGGCGTATCGCCATGACAATAGCGGCCGGTGTCCTTGCTGTTGGCCAACATCATTTCCATGGCCTGGAAACCGGCAGCGATCCAGTGCCGCATCCAGATGCCTTTCTGTTCGTCGTCGGCGCCGAACTGCGTGCCGATCCGCTGCAACACACGCAAGTTGCCGAGCGGATGGATGTCGCAGCCGACGATTTGCGCCAGCGCACGCACACGTGCCCGATCTGCCGCATCGGCTGGCAGCAGCGATGGCTGCGGACGGGTCTCGTCCAGGTATTCGATGATGGCCATCGACTGTGTCATCACCTTGTCACCATCGACCAGCGTCGGCACCAGTTCTTGCGGGTTGAGCACCGCATAGCCCGGCGCGTGCTGTTCGCCACCATCGCGAACCAGGTGAACAGGCCGCGTTTCGTAATGCAAGCCCTTTAGATTCAGTGCGATGCGCACGCGGAAGGCCGCGCTGGAACGCCAGTAGCTGTAAAGCACGAGACTGGAAGACATGGGCCTTTCCCTAGAACCGAAACCTTGAGTGTAAACCTCGCCGTTTGCATCGCCGTGAGGCGGGCAGGAAAATACGCGGTTCCGGCCTCTGGGCCGACCTTCTTCCATAGCTGCCAGGAGTTTTCCCGTGACCATCACCCGCATGAGCGACCTCGACCTGCGCGGCAAACGCGTGCTGATCCGCGAAGACTTGAACGTACCGATCGAAAACGGCCACATCACTTCCACGCAACGTCTCGATGCCTCGCTGCCCACCATCAAGGCCGCGCGTGATGCCGGCGCCAAGGTGATGGTGATGTCGCACCTGGGTCGCCCGAAGGAAGGTCAGTTCGATGAGGAATCCTCGCTCAAGCCGGTGGCGGCATGGCTGGGCGAACACCTCGGCAAGCCGGTACGCCTGGTCGCCGATTACCTCGATGGCGTGGACGTCGCCGACGGCGAAGTGGTGGTGCTGGAAAACTGCCGCATGAATGTCGGCGAAGGCAAGGACGATGAAGCGCTGTCGAAGAAGTATGCTGCGCTGTGTGACGTGTTTGTGATGGATGCCTTTGGTACGGCGCATCGCGCACAAGCTTCCACGCATGGCGTGATCAAGTTTGCTCCGGTCGCAGCGGCCGGCCCGCTGTTGTGCGCCGAACTCGACGCACTCGGCAAGGCGCTGGAACATCCCGCGCAGCCGCTGCTGGCCATCGTTGCCGGCTCCAAGGTTTCCACCAAGCTCACGCTGCTGGAAAACCTGATCGGCAAAGTCGACCAGCTGATCGTGGGCGGCGGTATCGCCAACACCTTCATTGCCGCCGCGGGCCATGCCGTCGGCAACTCGCTCTACGAACCGGACCTGATTCCTGCTGCCAAGAAGGTGCTGGCCGATGCCAAGCGCCGCGGCGCCGAAGTACCGATGCCGGTAGACGTGGTAGTGGCGCCGGAGTTCTCCGCGCATGCCCCGGCCACGGTGAAGGCCGTGGACCAGGTGAAGGACGACGAGATGATCCTGGACATCGGCCCGGAAACCGCCCGGCAGTATGCCGAGCTGATCGCCAGGGCCGGCACCGTGGTGTGGAATGGCCCGGTCGGCGTATTCGAATTCGATGCGTTCGGCAAAGGCACGGAAGTGCTGGCGCATGCGGTAGCCGATTCGAAGGCGTTTTCCATTGCCGGCGGCGGTGACACGCTGGCGGCGGTGGACAAGTATGGAATCGAGGACAAGGTTTCCTATATCTCTACCGGCGGCGGCGCCTTCCTGGAATTTTTGGAAGGCAAGGAGTTGCCTGCGGTGGCGGCACTCAAGGCACGCGCATAGGTTGGGGGCAACGCCGAACCCCAACATGACTGCACGCATGGCAATGTTGGGGTTTGCATTTGCTCACCCCAACCTACCACGCCTTATCCTCCCTTACCGGCCGCACCCGGAACGCCACGCTGATCCTCGGCCCCACCGGCCACCGTAGCTTGGGAATGCCATGGTCATAATTCAGCTGCGCGTTCCATCCCATCAACAGCAGGCTGCCTGCCTCCAGTTCCAGTTCGGTTTTTAGTCTCGGCGGCTGCTTGCGCTGAATCACCATGGGACGTGTCGCGCCCAGCGACAGCAGCGCAATGGGCTGATGCGGCACCAGCTCATGCAGCTTGTCGTTATGCGGCGCAACGCTATCGTGTTCGTCGCGATAGAAATTAAGGCCGATGCTGTTGAACGGCGCATGGATGTGCTGCCTGACCACCGCAAGCGCATGGCGCAACACTTGCGGCAGCTTGGGATCCGTTGTGGCGTAGTGGCAGTGAAGGCGCGGCACGCCTACCATTCGCTCGTACATCATCCGCGTGCTTGCGTGCCAATCACCCTGTTCGTGCAGGGTGGAAAACCATTCCACTGCCAAGGCAGGCGCAATCACGCCGGGCTGGTAGATGATCGGACCGGTGACATCATCGGCAATCCTTTGCACGCCTTGTTCAATAAGTAGCGTTTGCGTAAGGGCACCTCTCTACATTGGCAACGCAAGGCTCGTTCACTTTCGCCGGCGCCTCAATGAAAATCGCGTGAGCGCGCATCGAGATCAGCCAGCAGACTGCTGAAATCGCGCAGTTTTCGTGCAATGAGATGACTTACCCCATCCACCGATTCCCAGCGGCCTTCGATTGCCAGCAGGCGCGCCTCCAGATAAGGGCGGCGCTGGGTTTGCGCGATGCGGCTCCACACCACCACGTTCACGTGGCCGAATTCGTCTTCGAGCGTGATGAAGGTGACGCCGCTGGCAGTCTGAGGTTGCTGGCGCTGCGTAACCAGCCCAACGGTGCGCACCTGCGCGGCATGTGGCAATTTCTGCAGACTGCGCGAATCCAGGTAGCGTGCTGCGCGCAGGCGGTTACGCAGCAGTTTCAACGGATGCGGCCCAAGGCTCAATCCGCTGTGCGCGTAATCGGCTGTCATGTTTTCAACGGCCGTAGGCAGCGGCAGCACGATGTCCTGCTCACCCGGGCTGGCGCGGCCGAACAGGGGCAATTGCGGTTCCACGCCCGAGGTGAGCCATAGCGCGCGATGACGATGCCCCGCAAGACCACGCAAGGCGCCCGCATCGGCGAGCAGGTCCTGATGGTGTGAATCCAATCCGGCTCGGGTACAGAGATCGACAATATCAAGGAAAGCTGCCGCGTTACGGGCCTTCGAAATGCGATCGGCGACTTTCTCGCTGCAGCCACGCAATTGGCGCAGACCAAGGCGCAAGGCAAATCCCTTCTTGCTGCTTGCATCGGGCTCCAGTGTGCAATCCCAATCGCTATAGCGGACATCCATCGGGCGCACATGAATACCGTTGCGCTGCGCATCCTGCACAATCTGGCTGGGACCGTAGAAACCCATGGGTTGTGAGTTGAGCAGTGCGCAAGCAAACATGGCTGGCTCATGGCACTTCAGCCAGCTGCTGGCGTAGGCAATATTGGCAAAGCTGGCGGCGTGGCTTTCCGGGAAACCATAGCTGCCGAAGCCCTTTATCTGATTGAAGATCTGCTCGGCGAACGCTTGCGTATAGCCTCTTTCCAACATGCCGGAAACAAGCTTTTCGTGGTGTTTCTCCATGTCGCCATAACGTTTCCATGCGCCCATGGCACGGCGCAATTCATCCGCATCGCCGGCCGTGTAGCCAGCCGCCACCATGGCCAGTTTCATCACCTGTTCCTGAAACAGCGGCACGCCCTTTGTGCGCTCAAGCACCGGCTTCAGCTCTTTCGATGGATAGGCGACCGGTTCTTCGCCGCTACGGCGGCGCAAATAGGGGTGCACCATGTCGCCCTGGATCGGACCTGGCCGCACGATCGCGATCTGAATGACCAGATCGTAGTAGCTGGCCGGTTTCAGGCGCGGCAGCATCGCCATCTGCGCACGGCTTTCGATCTGGAATACGCCGATGGTTTCGGCACGCTGGATCATTTCGTACGTCGGCTTGTCGTTGGACTCGATCGTGGCGATGCTCAATGCCTTGCCGCGATAGGTCTTCACCAGCTCGAAGCATTTGCGCAGGCAAGTCAGCATGCCGAGCGCCAGGCAATCGACCTTGAGCAATCCCATGGTGTCCAGATCATCCTTGTCCCACTGGATGATGGTGCGATCGGCCATGCTGGCGTTTTCCACCGGCACCAGCTCGTGCAGCGGGGCATCGTGGATCACGAAACCACCCACGTGCTGGCTGAGATGACGCGGCTTGCCGAGCAATTGTCGCGTCAATGCCAGTAGCCGGCGCATGACCGGCGCATCGGGGTCAAATCCCTGCTCCCGCAAGCGGTCAGGCAGGGAGGCATCTCCAAGGCGGAAGAAGCAGCGGCCAAGCTTATCTATCTGGTCCTCCGGCAATCCCAGGACCTTGGCCACATCACGTACGGCGCTTTTGGCGCGGTAACTGATGACCGTGGCGGCAATGGCGGCGCGTTCGCGGCCATATTTGTTGTAGACATATTGGATAACGTCTTCGCGCCGTTCGTGTTCGAAGTCGACGTCGATATCGGGTGGTTCGTCGCGCTCCACGGATATGAAACGCTCCGCCAGCAGCGTGACCTTGGCCGGATCCGCATCCGTTACACCCAGCGTAAAGCACACGATGGAATTGGCGGCTGAGCCGCGCCCTTGGCAGAGGATGCCCTGGCTGCGCGCATAGCGAACGATGTCGTGCACGGTGAGAAAGAACGCTTCGTATTTTTTCTTCTCGATCAGTTGCAGCTCATGCTCGATCGTGGCCTGATGTTCGGCCGGCACGCCATTTGGCCAACGCCATGCCGTGCCATCTGCCACCAGATGACGCAGCCACTGCATAGGCGTGCAGCCTTCCGGCACGAGCTCCCTGGGATACTGGTATTGCAAATCTTTTTTTAAATTGAACGTGCAGCGCTTGGCGATGCGCACGCTCTCGTCCAATAACGCCTTGGGATATATTTTTTCCAGTGTCGCGCGCCGGCGCAGATGCCGCTCGCCATTGCGGAATAACACGGCGCCGGCTTCGGCAATGGTCATGTGGTGCCGAATCGCTGTCATCGTGTGCTGGAGTGGCAGGCAGCGGCGGATATGCATGTGTACATCGCCGCTTGCTACGCGCGGCATTTGCAGCGTTTCACCAAGTGATTCCAGTTCGGCAAGACGCGCGGCATCATCGCTATCGCGATGCAACTCCACCGCCAGCCAGGCGCGGTCACCGAAGGTGTTTTTCACCCAGGCGCCATGTTCGTGATGAAGTTCCCGCGCGGGAATCCAAAGCACCAGTGTGCCCGGTGCGCCGTCGACGATATCTGCCCGGGTCAAACGATACTCACCTTTTTCGGAAGCCCTGCGTCCTCGCGTGATCAGGCGGCACAGTGAAACATAGCCTTGTTTGTTTTCTGCCAGCAGCACCAGCCTGGGGCCATCGGCGAGCTGGATTTCCGTGCCCACGATCAGCGGCACCTTCGTATCGCGGGAGGCTTCCCACGCACGCACCACGCCGGCAAGCGAGCATTCGTCGGTGATGGCCAGCGCGGTGTAGCCGCAGTCGTTGGCGCGTTCGAATAATTCGCGCGCGCTGGAGGCGCCACGCTGGAACGAGAAATCGGACAGGCAATGCAGTTCGGCGTAGTCGGTCATGCGAACCACCCGTGCAGCATCCAGCCGCCCGGCGCATCTTTCGTGCAATACGCCCAGGCGCGTTGCCCTTGTTCGGTTTCGACGATGTAGTAGTCGCGACGTATCGCATCACCGTCCCACCAGCCGGTTTCCATGCGCTCGGGACCGGCGAGGATGCGCAGCGCGCCGCGCAACGGCACCGGCTTGTGGAGCAGCCAGGTGGGGCGTGCACGAGGCTCGATGAAGTCGTCATTCTCCACGGCGGTGCCTTGCGAGTGCTCGGGGCGTGGATCGTGGGTCGTGCCCCAGCGATACACCGCGCGGTCGCCTAGTCGCGCGCGCAGGCGTTCACGCAATTGCTCCAAAGGCAGCGCATTGGCCGGACGTTCGTCGAACAGATCGCGACCGGCAGGAACGAAACCGGGCAGATCGTCAGCAAGCAGACGCACTGACAACACGGGTGCAGGGAGTTGCACTTGCTCCAGGCGTCCGCGGGCTGCTTCAAATAGCACATTGCCATCGCGCTCGGGAGAAAGCATGCCGACCTGCACTTCGGTCACAGCGCGGTCGCGATGCTCCAACCGCAAGGCAAAGCGCTGCACGCCGCCGTCGCGGCCAGCGAGGTAAGCCGCCAGATCGCTCGTCATGCGCTTGAGTGGAAACACCAGCGCCGCGATGTTTTCCACTTCATGCGAAAGCTCGATGCGCCAGTCCACGGCATCGGGCGGCACGTAGAGATCGAGTCCCGGCGGAATATCACCCAACAGGCGATCGATGTTCTGCAGCAGTTCGGCACCGAAACGCCGCTGCAGTCCGCCGCGCGGCATGCCCAGCAGCTGACCCAGCCGGCGGATGCCCATGCGCGGCAATGCATCCACGGCGCGTTCGGGCAAATGGCTTTTCTGCAGGGGCACGCCATCGAGTGCGCGCTGCATGGTTTCTCGCGTCAGGATGGCCAAGCCGTCGTTCACACCGGCAAGCACGTGTGCCGCATGCGGCGTGGGTGCAGCGGCAATGCAATGGCGGAAACCCAGTTCGGTGAGATCGCGACGCAAGTTGCGTTCGATCTTTGGCCAATCACCCAACAGGTTTTGGCTGCGGCTGATTTCAAGCGCGATGGCCTGTGGCAGCAATGCGACTTGCGAGCTGTAACGGTATGCCACGCCAGCCAGGAAGCGTTGCCAGCGATCCGCTTCCGCGGCGGTGTACGGGATGGCATCGAATTGCGCCAGCAGTGCCTGGGCGGCGGTCAGGCGTTGGCCGACGTACAAGCCTGCATGTTGCGCGGATGCATTGGCAGCAACCACGCAACGCGCATTCGCCGGGCCGTCAACCAACACCAGCGGACCATCATTGGGTCGGCGGCGAAGGACGCCATCGAGCGCCAAGTGCGGCAATGTGATGCAAACCCATAGCATAGGCGGGCACCGTTACTCCCCTCTGCTTATGGGCGGGAAGCGAAAGTGGATGTCTCGTTCCTTACATGCCAGCACGCCCATGTGTGCTGTATGCGCACTTGCTTTCGCTGGAATGACGGCCGCACGGAACGCTTCATCGCCGCAACTCGGCGCCTTGCTGTACTGCTCAAACGCAATCGCCTGCATCGGCACATTGCCGCCGCGGCATTTGCGCACCCAGATCGATGGTTGCGGCCACGCGGCAAGTTCCAACCGCAACGCGGCCGGCGACGCATTCGCCAGATAGCGGCGATCGCGAAATACAAAAGCCAGCGCACGCCCGGTATCCGCCGCCACCTGCAGCCTGCGCAGGCTGCGATCATCCGCCTGTTGCGGCCACGCCAGCACAGCGGCGCAACTGCCGGAGCGCAGACATTGCTCGGCCGCCCACAGCACGTGTTTCTCGTCGGCATCGACGATTTCCACGCGTTGCAGATGCACGCCTTGCTGTCGCCAACCCATCGCGCAAGGCATATATGGAGGCGCGATCAGCATCACCGGGCGTTGCCCCTGGGTGAGTCGTGCAAGCGTCGGCAACACCAGGCGCAGTTCGCCGATGCCGTCGGCCGGCAGCAGGATTTCCGTGAGTGCCGCTTCCGGCCAGCCGCGTGCCGGCAGGACTGCATCAAGCAGTGGCCAGCCAGTAGGTTGCCCGCCCTCCACCGGTGCCGCCGCACGGCCACGCCAGACCTGCCGGGCTTCCAGCAGGCTCGATAAAGCCACGACCGAGCCCATCAGCCGCCCCTCACCAGACCTGCGAACAGTCCTTCGATGGCAAAGTCTTCAGTGGGATCGGGATCGATCGGTTGATAGCCAGGACTGTTGGGCAACAGGCGAATCACATCGCCTTTCCAATGCAGCCGCTTGATGGTGAAGCGATCACCCGCCACACGGGCGGCCACCACCTGGCCGTGCCGGGCGACAGGCGTGGCGTGGACGGCTACCAGGTCGCCATCCAGGATGCCCTCGTCGCGCATGGAATCACCCATCACGCGCACCAGGTAATCCGGCTTCAGGCGGAATAGCCAGCGGGAAACACGCAGACTGCGTTCGATGCGCGATTCGGAAAAGATCGGCTCGCCGGCCGCGATGCGGCCGACCAGCGGAAGATCCAGGGTATCGGCGGCGAGCGGATCGGTTTCCTGCACCAATCGAATGCCACGCGCGCGGTTGGGCTCGATCACCAGCCGGCCTTTGGCTTCCAGCGCGCGCACGTGCTTGAGCACGGCGCTCACGCTTGGAATGCCCATTGCCTGGCCGATTTCCTCCAGCGTGGGCACTTCCCCGCCCTGCTCCAGCCGCGCACGAATGAAGGTGAGGATGTTGGACTGGCGGCTGGTGAGCTGGAGGGTCATGGCGCACATCTTTTCACCTTTTTAGGTGAAAATGAAGTGGCCGTCGTCAGCCCCCTCCCCGGCTGGCGGGGAGGCGCTTTACAAGCTCAAACCGGCTCCAACCAACCCCACTTGTCCTGGGTCTTGCCATTGAACAATCCAAAGTAAAGCTCCTGCAGCCGGCGCGTGACACGCCCAGCCTTGCCGCTGCCGACCTGTTTGCCGTCGATCTCGCGGATGGGGGTGATTTCGGCGGCGGTGCCGCACATCAGCACTTCGTCAGCCAAGTACAGGTATTCGCGTGGGATGTCGCGCTCCACCACTTCGATGCCGTCTTCACGTGCCAGCATCTTGATGGTGTCGCGGGTGATGCCGGCAAGGATGGAAGCGCTGGCCGGCGTGGTGTGCAGCACGCCATCAAAGACCAGGAACAGGTTTTCGCCAGCGCCCTCGCTGAGCAAGCCGCTGGCGGCAAGCGCGATGCCTTCACCGAAACCAAGACGGCGTGCTTCACGCGCGACGAGCTGGCCGGAAAGATAATTGCCGCCGGCTTTGGCGCCAGCCGGAATGGTATTGGGTGCAAAGCGCTGCCAGCTCGATACGCAGGCAGTAATGCCAACCTCCAGCGCCTCCGGCCCGAGGTACGGACCCATCGGCCAGGTGGCCACGGCGATGTCGATCGGTGTTTCGGCGGAAAGCCCGAAACCGCCCAGGCCACGGTAGGCCACAGGACGCAGATAAGCCGCGGCGTAACCGTTCTTGCGGATCACTTCGCGGCATGCTGCAGCCAGTTCTTCCTGCGTGTACGGCAGCACCATGTCGTAGATCTTGGCCGAGAGATACAGGCGCTTTAAATGATCGGTAAGACGGAAGATCGCTGCGCCTTCTGGCGTGACATAGCTACGTATCCCTTCAAACACTGACGAGCCGTAATGCAAGGCATGCGACATCACGTGTGCGGTGGCGTCTTTCCACGGCTTGATCTGGCCGTTCTGCCAAATCCATTCGGGATACTGCTGGGTCATGGGGGATCTCCAGTGGGGATTGCCCATGATAACGCGCCGAGTCTTTCGAGACCTTTCGCTTAGGATGCTCTGATTAATTCAGCGTAGGCCGCAGCGGCCCTGTGTGTTTGCAGAGCACAGGGCCATCGACGAAGGCAGACTGGCGGTCTGTCGAGGCGATGGACCGAAGCTATGCGGGCACACGGGGCTGCTGCGGCCTGCACTGGATTAAATCAGAGCATCCTTAGGAGGCTTAGCCGTTTTGCGGCCGCAACCACACGCAGCCCGAACGGTGCACCACGTCGAAGCGGGTTTGCACGGTGGCGCCGCTGCCGTCGTCGGATTCAGTCTGCACGATCAGTGCCTCGTCATGCGCTGGTGTTGGGTTGGGTGCGGCTGACAAGGAAAGCAAAGATGCATCCGCGTCATCGTCGTTATGGCCTGGTGATGCGGTGTCGGGAATGCTTTTCACGTCGATCAACGGATGTGACATCAGGCGAATGAAGTAGCGGATATCCGCGACGACTTCGTCTTTCCCATCGCCATTCCATAATGTCAGGCCTGCAAGTCGATTGGGTTTGCGTTCGGCAAATGCATCGATCACGGCTTGCTTGAGTTGCTGCAGATCCGCAGCGCAGGTCACCGCAGGAGCTTGCGAAGGTGCGGCCGGAACGGATGCGCTCGTGGCAGGAGTGGGCATCGCCGGCTTGGCGTCCACGTCGGTGCAAACGCGATCGGTAAAAACAGGAATGCCATCCGCGCCGATGCAACGATGGATGTCACCCTGCGCCTTGACCGCAGAGAAGGGCAACAACAGTAATAGCAGAAGCAAAGCCAGGGCACGCATCGAGCAAGCATAGCCCGATGCGGGCGATGCATCAGTGGAGCTGATCAAGTACGGCGCGCGTCGCTTTCGTCCGGTTCAGCGTATAGAAATGCAGGCCTGGCGCGCCGCCTTCCAGCAGTCGGCGGCACAGTTGCGCCACCACTTCGGCACCCATCGCACGGATGGATTCCGCGTCGTCGTAATACGCTTGCATGCGCTTGGCGATCCAGCGCGGAATTTCTGCGCCGCAGGCATCGGAAAAGCGCTTGAGCTGGGCGTAGTTGGAGATCGGCATGATGCCCGGCACGATCGGCACCGACACGCCTATGCGACGCGCGTCGTCGACGAAGCGGAAATACGCATCGGCATTGAAGAAATATTGCGTGATGGCGCCGTTTGCACCGGCATCGACCTTCGCTTTGAAATGCTTGAGATCGGCCTGGACGTCTTCGGCCTGCGGGTGCATTTCCGGATACGCCGCCACTTCGACGTGAAAGTGGTCGCCAGTGTGCTCGCGAATGAAGCGCACCAGCTCGGCGGCATAACGGAAATCGCCCGGCGATGCCATGCCCGAGGGCAGATCACCACGCAACGCCACGAGGCGCCGGTAGCCCGCAGCGCGATAGGTGTCGAGCAGGTCGGCGATTTCCTTGCGAGTGCCGCCCATGCAGGACAGATGCGGCGCTACATCCAGGCCATGCTGTTGGTGCAACCGCGCCACCGTTTCGCTGGTGTAGCTCAGCGTGGAACCGCCGGCACCGAAGGTCACGGAGACATATTCGGGCTTGAGCGCCTTCAGCTCTTTGGCGCTCTTGTCGAGCTGGGCACGCTGTTCATCGGTCTTGGGCGGAAAGAATTCGAAGCTGATGGCCGGCATGTTCTAAATCCTTGGCGTCGAGCCGACAGTATATATATCTCTTATTCGAGATGAAAAGATATATCGCCATATCAGGCGCGCACCGACGCCCCAAGACGCGACTTCCGTTCCGCGCCACCGGCCCCGGCACGGGCTGACACTGCGTATACCGGTCTGTCATCATCGCTGGATTGTGCCGCCTCAGGCGGCCGTTCTGGCTTGAAGGGAGTACTCGATGTCTTCTTCCAACGCGATCCGCCGCGACGTGGGGCCGTTTGCCCTCATGCTGACCGGCTTGGGTTCAATCATCGGCTCCGGCTGGCTGTTCGGCGCATGGAAGGCGGCCGGCCTGGCCGGTCCTGGCGCCGTCTGGGCCTGGGTGCTGGGCGCGGCGATCATCATGACCATCGCGCTGACTTATGCGGAATTGGGTGCGATGTTCCCCGAATCCGGCGGCATGGTGCGCTACGGGCATTATTCGCACGGTTCGCTGGTGGGTTTTATCGCTGCGTGGGCGAACTGGATCGCGATCGTGTCGGTGATTCCGGTGGAGGCAGAAGCCTCGGTGCAGTACATGGCCTCATGGCCGTGGACGTGGGCGCAGGATCTGTATCACGTCAGCCATGGCGTGGGCGAGCTGAGCCCTTATGGCCTGGGCATCGCGGCGGTGCTGGTGATCATCTACTTTCTGCTCAACTTCTGGAGCGTGAAGCTGTTTGCGCATTCCAACACCGCCATCACCGTATTCAAACTGGTGGTGCCGGCAGCGACCGGCCTGGCGCTGATCGCCAGTGGCTTTCATCCCGAAAATTTCTCGGTGGGCATTCATGGCAACACGCATGCGATCGATTTTGCTGCGGTGCTCACGGCGGTCGCCACGGCGGGCATCGTTTTCAGCTTCAATGGCTTCCAGAGTCCGGTGAACCTGGCTGGCGAGGCACGCAATCCGGGCCGCAGCATTCCACTTGCGGTGGTCGGCTCGATTTTGCTGGCGACGGTGATTTACGTGATCCTGCAAGTGGCCTATCTCGG
>Ga0335072_10010765_pt1 | contig 13144 bp, 10 predicted proteins | sample Lox_Sample_21_FD_206725 | JGI IMG/M metagenome (GOLD analysis project Ga0335072, IMG submission 206725) | Soil microbial communities from Loxahatchee National Wildlife Refuge, Florida, United States - Lox_Sample_2.1 | ecosystem: Environmental > Terrestrial > Soil > Wetlands | place: USA...
ATCTTTTACCACGAGGTGCCGGTATCGAACTATCCGCTGTTCGAGTTTCCCCCGTACGATCTGGCACTGGCTTCGCGCATGGCCGAAGTCGCTGAGTATTACGAACTCGATCTGCTGCACGTCCATTACGCAATTCCTCACTCCGTAAGCGCGCTCCTTGCCCGGCAGATGCTCGCAGCCCGCGGCCGGCGCCTCCCTTTTGTCACCACCCTGCACGGTACAGACATCACGCTGGTGGGACTCGACCGCAGCTATCTGCCCATCACGCGTTACGGCATTCAGGAAAGCGATGGCGTCACCAGCATCTCCAATTATTTGAAGGAAAAGACGATCCGCGACTTCGGCGTCTCGCGGCCGATCGAGACCATCACCAATTTCGTAAACTGCGACGTCTACACGCCCTTCAAAGACGAGGCCGCCCGCGCTGAAGCCCGACTCCACTTCGCCCAGCCCGATGAGGCAATCCTCATCCATCTCTCCAACTTCCGGCCGGTCAAGCGCGTAGTCGACGCGGTGAAGATCTTTGCGCACGTCGTCAAGGAACGCCCCGCGCAGCTCGTCCTGGTCGGCGACGGCCCCGACCGCTCGGCGGCCGAATGGCTGGCGCACGATTTGGGCATCCACTGCCGCGTACATTTTCTGGGCAAGCAGGAGCGGGTCAACGAGATTCTGCCGCTCGCCGATCTTCTCCTCATGCCCAGCGAGCTCGAGTCCTTCGGCCTGGCGGCGCTCGAAGCAATGGCATGCAAAGTGCCCTCCATTGCTACCCGCGTAGGCGGAGTGCCGGAGCTGATCGATGAAGGTATCACGGGTCTACTCTATTCGGTCGGCGACATCGATGGCATGGCCGCGGGAGCATTGGACCTGCTCAAGAACCCCTCCCGACACGATGCAATGCGCGATGCGGCCCGGAAAGCCGCACAGCAGCGTTTTTGCGCAACGCTGGTCGTTCCCCGTTATCTCAGCTTTTATGAGCAGGTATTGGCCAGCTCTTGACCCCTGCTGTGACCTTTTCGTCTATCCTGAATCTGTCCACTCCGGAGGTCTCGGATGTTTTCCCCCGCCGTTGCCGCCCCCGCCGCCCCCACGCCCGTTGAAGAGATCGCCGCCGCGCTCGAACGTATCGGCCCGCTGCACGGCCTCTCACTGGACGAACGCCTGTGGATCGCCCGGCACGGCCGCGAAGTTGTCGCCAATGCCGGTGACGTGCTGTTTGAAGAAGGCGCTCCGGCAGAGCAGATGGTCCTCATCCTCAAGGGCGAGATTCACGTGCGCCGCCAACACGGCGGCCCCATGGCGCTGTTTATCGGCCGCGCCGGCCAGATGACCGGCCTTCTTCCCTTCTCGCGCATGGTCAGCTATGGCGGCCAGGGATTCGCTATTTCACCGGTCTCCTGCCTGCTGGTGCATCGCTCCGAATTTCCAGAGATGCTCAAGGCTATCCCGTCGATGGCGCAGCGGTGCGTCGCGGTGCTTCTCGACCGTGCACGTGAGGTCACCCGCATCGAGCAGCAGGCCGAAAAGCTCGCCGCACTCGGCAAGCTGGCCGCCAACCTGGCCCACGAGCTCAACAATCCGGCATCGGCGGCGCAGCGCGCGGCGGCGACCGTGGTCGAAGCTCTGCAGGCGAATCGCGCGAACCGTTTCAAACTGGTCAAGCTCTCGCTGAGCGAAGAGCAGATCCGCGGAATGATCACGTGGGAAGAAAAGATGCTGACCCGTACGCTGCCACTTCCCAGTCCCGTACCGGGCCCCAATGCGCTCGATTACATCTCGCGCGAGGAGGCTCTCCGCGCCTGGCTCACGGAAATCGGCTGCGACGACATCTGGGAGGTCGCGCCGCAGCTCGCTGAGCAGAGCATCACTGCCGCCGATCTCGACGAACTGCGCGCCTTCCTGAACCCCCGGGAGATCTGCATCTCCATGCAGTTCTTCGCCCGCTATCTCCGGTCCACACGCGCGGCGGAAACTCTCGTCAACTCGACAGCCCGCATCTTCGACCTGATCGACGCCGTCAAAGATTACTCCAATATGGACCGTGCGCCGATTCTCGAAGTGGACGTTCCAGCCGGCCTCGATGCCACGCTGCAGATGCTGCGCTCGCGCATGGACCACGTGAAGATCGAGCGCGACTACGAGCCCGGCCTGCCGCGCATCAGCGCTTATGGCGCCGAGCTGAACCAGGTCTGGACGGCGCTGATTGAAAACGCCCTCGATGCGCTGGGCAGCAATGGCCTGCTCCGTATCGCCTGTCGAATGGAAGCCGACATGCTGCTGGTGGAGATCTGGGACACCGGCCCCGGCATTCCGCCCGAGTTGCAGGAGCGCATCTTCGAGCCTTTCTTCACCACCAAGGCGCCGGGCCGCGGCCTCGGCCTGGGGCTCGATCATGCGATGCGCATCGTCCGCAAGCACCGCGGCCATCTCAGCGTGAAGTCGCAGCCTGGATCCACCTGCTTCCGAGTCCGCCTGCCGCTGGATCAGTTGCAAGCGTATTGACCGAAGCCCCGTCTTCTTCAGAACGAAACGCCCGCCGGCTCGGTCACCATCAGCACCGACTGATCTCCGGTCTTCTGCTTCCAGGCCGTACGGATCGCATCGATCTTGGCGCGGTTCTCTGCCGAATCGAGATAATCGATCACCAGCAGTTTGGAACGTAGCCGTTCCGGGGCGGAGCTGCCCTTGCTCTCCCACTGGCCGTACACGTCAAGCACGCTCAGACCGTCGGGAAATCGCGGTGTGACCTCTTTGTCCAAGAAGTCGCGCCACCCGGCTTCGCTCACCCCTCGGTCCGGATGGTCAGCTGGCCCAAGCCCGAAATACAGCCGGGTGTCGACCCAGCCCTTCGCGTGTGCAGGATGTGCGGTATCACCTGCGAGCGCAGGCGCAGCGGGTGCAGAAGCAGAGCTCCGGTGGTCACACCCCGGCAGAGAGACGGAAACCAACAGAAGCAGCAGAGTTCCGCGCAGCCGCATCACCTCTCCGCGCGCATGCAGGATGTATCGACAGGACAGGGGAAAAAGCACCTCAACCAGCAACCCCTTGCAGCCGGGCCACCGATCTCTGTTCTCTAGTCTCTGTCTTTCTCACTTTTCCACTTCCACGCCGCGCCAGAAGGCCACATAGCCTTTGATCTTGCGCGCCGCCGGCTTGGGATCAGGGTAGTACCAGGCCGCATCCGGGTTATCCTGGCCATCGATTACCAGGCTCATGTAGCGCGCCTGGCCCTTCCAGGGACAGGTTGAAGTGGTGCTGCTGGGCCGGAAGTACTCCCGCTTGAGGCTCGTCTCGGGAAAGTAGACATTTCCCTCCACCTCTTCGGTCTGATCACTTTCCGCTATGACTTTGCCGTTCCAGATTGCTCGCGCCATGTTATTTCCGGTCGAATCCGATGACTTACCCGCATTGGACCGGCTCAAACCGGTCCAATGCAGGGAACGGATACGACACTATCAGAGATTACGTTCTCGTGGCGAGTCTCCGAGGCGCCTTTTACTTCGCCGCGATCGACTCGACGTGGACGCTCATCTTGCTCGAATCCGCGGTCGCGGTCACCGTGACATGATCGCCGTAGAAGTCCTTGACACTATCCGGATTGTCGATCGCCCAGACCTGCTTCTTTTCCTCGTCGACAAACACCGGAGCCTTGCCGCTTTTAATGCATCCCTTGACGCACTCGGCACCGCTGCCGGCATGCTTGGCGCCGCAGGCAGAATCGGATATCCAGCCACTGATCTGCGTTGAGTCTGCCGCCCGGGCCGTTACCACTGCCAGAGCAAAAACAGCTGCGACTATTGCGAGCACTCGCTTCATAGAAACCTCCGGGGGCATGGTTCAGCTCAATTAGCTAACATCATGCTCTGTGCAAGCCAGTTTGCGCAAGGTGTGAGATACAGAGCAGTGCAGCGCTGGGCGAAATAGGAATGCAACGCGCTACTGTTTCGATGGGTAGAAGTGTCCGTCCTGCGGCTGCTGGTTCGCTACCGGCAGACGCCTCGAATCCACGCGCTTCTGGATGGCCTCATACCGTTGCGCCGCAGCGGAGAAGCGGTTCACCAATTCGCTGGTCTTGCCCAAAAACCCGGGATTCTTCTCCCGGATCGCTTCGAGAATCGGTGCAAACTTGGCTAGCAGAAAAAATCCCTCTCCATTGCAGTCCACAAACAACTCGGCAGAAACGGCGCCGTGCAGCACTAGGGCCGCGGCCATCTCCCAGTACGTGACCACCTGCCGCAGCCAGGGATTGTGCGAATCGGCGGGATTGTCGTACACCGCGTAGAACTCCTCCACCGACTTCGGCCAGAACTCCCCCGTCATCCAGGCGCGTGCCTGCCGCATCAGGGATTCCGTGCGCAGCTCATACAGCTTCAGAATGATCTCCGCGTCGGCCGGCGAGGCCAGCATGCGTTCCATCGGCATTCTCCGCTGCCATACTATCAGGATTCCCGCCGCAATAGGTCCGGCCTGCGCGGGCCCTCTTCTAATTCGTCAGGCTTGCAAAACGCCCGCCGCGTAGAAGAGGCTGAGCGACCGCTCGAGCCCCGCATCAACCTCTTCGCCGGATTCGTCTGGAAACTCAGCGCTCATCGCCGCCCGAAGCCCATCGCGGTCGCGCGTTCCATCGAGCAGTTTCAGCAGAGCCCGTACCTGCGGATCTTCCAAGCTCACCGCCTCGTGCAGAAGTGAGGTAGCGTATGGACGCGAGCTCGCCTCCTGCAGGCAGACCGCGCTCGCCTTCGGCCGCTCGGCCAGTGTCTGCGCTACGGGCGCTTGCCAGCCGTGCAGCTCAATCATTTTTGCAATTGCCAGCCGGATCAGCAGCGCTGCGCCGTTTGCGTCCAGCACAAACCCATTTTCTGCAAGAAGAGGCTCAAGCTCATCGAAGCCGAGCGCGCGAGGCCACACGCTCCCCAATCTGGTCAGCAACGCCGTCACACCGGCATGATTCGATTCCATCCGGATGCCGCCGGGCAGCACAAATGCTGTTGACCCTGGCGCCTCGCCGGGAGACGCGCTCGCATGCGACGCAAAGTACAGCCGCCGGAAACTCTCCGGAGCAAAACCGCGCTGGACAGCTCGGTCTGCCCTGCACAGCAGCGTTTCCCGGTACATGCGCATGCGCACAAAATCCAGCAGCTGTTCTCTCCGCACATCGTCGCCGCCGGCAGCGTCCTCCAGCGCAGCTTGGATCTGGCCGCTGTAGCACGGATCGGGCGGCGGCGGCAGTTCCGCGTCGCTCAGATACTGGAGTCCATGTCTGCGCGCATGATCTACAAAACCGGAAAAGTAGACAGGATGATACGCCTCCGTCATCTCGTCATGGCATGTAATCGCAGGATCACGCTTCTTCATCTTTGCAAGCTGGGTTTCCAGCAGCGCGCGAAAGGCATCGCTCTCTTCACGCGCGTCTTTGAGGAATTCCAGGAACCGGATGCCCTGCACAACCCGCTCTCTCGCATCGCCGATTCCCTGCGTGCTGTAAAGCATCATCTCCCGCAGCATGACGCGCAGATGGCCGCCGGGCAGCGTGTTGTAGCTCACAAACGCAATGCCGTCCGGCGTAAGCAGTTCACCGCAGAGCGCCAGCATCCGGTCGCGCACTGGCTCCGGAACCCACGCGTAGAGTCCATGCGCCGTGATGTAATCAAACTGGCCGAGTTCGGTGCCCACTTCCAGCAGATCCCGTTGAAAGAGCTTTATATTCTGCAAGCCGAGCTCGTGAATACGCTCCTGCCCGCGCTCAATCGGCGAAAGCGCCAGGTCGAAGCCGACAAATTCACCTCCCGGGATCGCGTAAGCCATCGGAATTAGATTCGCGCCGTCGCCACAGGCAATCTCCAGCACGCGGCAGCGCTCAACAGGAGCAGGCGAAAGGCCGTGCAGAATGGCCATCGCCGCCATTCGATCCGGGTGTGTGTGCGCGTACGGCTGGCCTGGATAGGCAACAGCGTCATAGGGATTCCGCGGAGCGTTCAGCGTCTTCCTCCAGGAAAGCTTTCAATCCCCGCAAGAATAACGCGTCCTATGCCGCAGGAGCAGCCTCTGATTGGTCGTTCTTTTTCAGCTTTCCGGATGCCGCACCACTAGCTAGGTCTTCATCAGTGAAGAACCGGCCCGAGCCATCAAGCTCACCAGAAGCCAGCTTGTGCGAAACCACTCTGAGCGCCTCATCGATCGCAATTAAGAATTGCCGAGATGTCATTTCCATGCAGTCAACTCCTCAATTCTCAACCAGCGCTGCGTCAGGAGTTAGAAAGTTTCTGCAAGAGTACGCGAGCCGCGGTCGTCTTCCCTGCACCATTCGGCCCGCCCAGCAGAACTATATCTTTCATGAGTTCTTACGCCGGCTGCAACTCCCGCTTCTCTTTCTCGACAACCGGCCCGTGCGTCTCAGCCGTTGGCGGAGGCGGAGCATCGCCGATCCGCTTCGAGTAACTGCACACGACCGCGGCTTCTTCCGCGGCAGGAGCGGTCTTCTTGCCCCGCTTCTTTGGCGCGAGCTCTTCCTCGGCCGTCTTCTTCTTGTTCGGGCACTCGAGATAAATACCCGACTTCAGCACCTTCTCCACCAGATACGGGCTGCCGCACTCGGGACACTTCTTCGGCACCGGCTTGTTATTCGAGGTAAAGTCGCACTTCGGATAGTTCGTGCAGCCCCAGAAAACGTTACCGCGCCGCGCCTTGCGCTCGGCGATGTCGCCTTCGCCGCACTTCGGGCACTTCATGCCTTCGATCAGGTTCTGCTTGATGTACTTGCACTTCGGATATCCCGAGCACGAGACAAACTCACCGTAGGCTCCCTGCCGCAGCACCAGCGGTTTGCCGCACACTGGGCAGTCCTCTCCGGTCGGCTCCGGTGGCTTCTGCTGCTGCTTCTGGCTCAGCTTGCGGAAGGTACGGCATGGCGGATCGGCGTTGTAATCCGGGCAGGCCATGAACGGCCCGAAAAGTCCGCGCCGCAGCACCATCACCTTGCCGCAGTTCTCGCAATACTCTTCCGTCTCGCCCACATCCTGTGCTTCCGGCGTATTCAAATCAGGCTTCGAAGCGATGTTCTCCTTGGTAAACGTGCAGCTGTTCGGATCCTTCTTGTTGTAGGCCGAGCACGCAAAGAACGTGCCGAACTTCCCCCACTTCAGCACCAGCGGTGACCCGCACACGTCGCACTTCTCGTTGGTCATCTGCTCCATGCGCTTGATGTTTTCCATCTTCTTGCCGGCGACCTTCAGCTCCTTCTCGAAGTGGTCATAGAAGCCATTGAGCAGGTCCGTCCATTTCTCTTTACCCTCTTCGATGTCGTCCAGCTCCTCTTCGAGCTTCGCCGTGTACGTGGTGTCGAAGATATAAGGGAAATTCTTGACCATCAGATCGCAGACCACTACGCCAATCTCGGTCGGGTAGAACCGTCCGCGTGAGCCGCCGTGTTTCACCACGTACTCGCGGTCCTGGATGGTGTTGATGATCGACGCGTACGTCGACGGCCGCCCGATGCCCCGCTCCTCTAGCTCCTTTACTAGCGAGGCCTCGTTGTAGCGCGGCGGCGGCTGCGTAGCATGCTCTTCCGGCAGCAGCTCATCCAGCCCCAGCGCCTTCACGCCGTCCAGGTTCGGCAGCCGGTTCGCCGATTCGTCGTCGTCCTTCTTGTCTTCGGAGACCTCGTACACCTTCAGGAAGCCGTCGAAGCGCAGCACCGATCCGCTCACGCGAAAATCGTAAGTCTTGCCCTTCTTCACTTCCGCGGCAATATTCGCAGTCGTCACGTCGTAGACCGCAGGCACCATCTGCGAGGCAACGAACCGCTTCCAGATGAGCGTATAAAGCTTCAACTGCTCGTCGGTCAGATAGCGCGCAATTGACTCCGGCGTGCGCGCGGCGTCCGATGGCCGAATCGCCTCGTGCGCGTCCTGCGCATCCTTCTTGCCTTTGTACACGTTTGGCTGAGCCGGCAGATACTGCGGTCCGAGCTGTTTGCCGATCCACTCCCGCGCAGCCGTCACCGCTTCCGGCGCCACCCGCGGAGAATCGGTACGCATGTAGGTGATCAGGCCGGTTGTGCCTTCGGACCCAAGATCCACGCCCTCATACAGCCGCTGCGCCACGCCCATCGTGCGCCGCACGTTGAATCCCAGCTTGTTGGCCGCATCCCGCTGCAACTGGCTGGTGATGAACGGAGCCACGGGCCGCCGCTGTTGCTCACGCGCCTGAATCGAGGCAATCGACCACTTTGCGTCTTTTAGATCTGCAAGCGCCGTATCCGTGCTCTTCTTGTCCGGCAGCGCGTTGGCAATGAACTGGTCTTTGCCGTCCTTGTCCTTCCCGTTCGCAACCCGCGCAGGCTCCCCGTTGATGCCGATGAACCGCGCCTTGAATTTTGTATCTTTGCTGGGCTCCGGATGCAGCATCGCGTCGAGCGTCCAGTATTCCACTGGCTGGAATGCGCCAATCTCCCGCTCGCGCTCAACAATCAGCCGCAGCGCAACGGTCTGCACACGGCCAGCAGAAAGACCGCGCCGCACCTTGTCCCACAGCAGCGGAGAAATCTGGTAGCCCACCAGCCGGTCCAGCACGCGCCGGGTCTGCTGTGCGTCGACGAGGTTCTGATCGATGTCGCGCGCATGGTTGAAGGCATCCTGCACCGCCTTCTTCGTAATCTCGTTAAACGTCACGCGGCGGATTTTCTTTCTCTCCTTGGCGTTCGTCCCCAGTTGCAGCGCAAGGTGATACGCAATTGCCTCGCCTTCGCGGTCCGGGTCGGGCGCCAGATAGACCTCGTCCGCCTTGGCGGCCAGCTTCTTGAGCTGGTCCACAACCTTCTCTTTCCCCGGAGACACGATCAGCTCCGGCTCAAACGTCCTCTGCTTCAGCTCTACGCCAATGTCGTTCTTGGGCAGGTCCATGATGTGGCCTACCGAGGCCCGCACATCGAACCCTTTGCCCAGATACTTCTCGATCGTCTTCGCTTTCGCGGGGGATTCGACGATCACCAATGATCTACTCGTTGCCATCCTGAATTCGGTTCCCTCTCACTCTTTCCTGAGCTGCCAGCCTATATTGACTCCCTCGCAGCGTCTTCGGTTGCGGTCCTGAACATTTCGGGTAAAGTTCGTTCCTGGGACTCTGCCCGGACGGTTCCTTTTTCCGCGACCCCAAAATTCCAACCCGCAAAGGTTGCACCCTACCATGGAATACCGGTCCATTTCCACTCTAAGCCGTCTGCCTAACCCGCTGGCCGAGGCAAAACCCGGCCCGCCGCGCGGAACGACTTTCCGCCCGCAAACTCCTCTCGCAACGTCCGTTGGGAGCTGTTTCCGGGCGTCCCGCCAGGGCCTGCCCGGTCAGACGAAAAAAAAATGCGCCTTCCACGGTCAAGGACCGCCATTCCCCAAAGAATGGTCCCGGTACCGGCCTCACAGCGTCTTCACGTAGTTCTTGCCCGGCAGGCACCGGATCCGTCCCGCCATCTCCAGCTCGAAAAGCGCTGTAAATACTTCTGAGGAGGTAAGTTGCGTCTCCAGAAGCTCCAGAATCTCGTCGATCTGCAAACTCTCGTCGCTGCGCAGGACCTCCAGAACCATCGCTTCCTCGGCCCGCAATCCCAAGCCCGGCAGTAAGGATGCGTCGGCACCGGCTTTGGATGCAGCTCGGTCGCTCCCCGGATCCTCTGCCTCCAGCTCCAGCCGTACCTGCGACGGCAAATCCTCCCAAACATCTTCCCAGGTCGCCACCAACTTAGCCCCCTGTTTAATCAACGTGTTAGGCGTCCACGAACCCCTGCTGGTCACGTTGCCCGGCACGGCAAACAGGTCCCGGTTCTGTTCGGCTGCGCACCGGGCGGTTACCCGGGTCCCCGAGTTCTCGCTCGCCTCCACCACCAGAACGCCGATGCTGAGCCCGCTGATGATCCGGTTCCGGCGCGGAAAATTCTGCGGCGCCGGAAAGGTCCCCAGAGGCAGCTCGCTCACGATCGCCCCACCCAGGCCGAGGATCTCCTCCGCCAGCTTCTTGTTCTCCTTTGGGTACACCACATCCACGCCCGTTCCCCACACTGCGAGCGTGGGCATGCGCGCCGCCAGCGCTCCCTTGTGCGCGCACGAGTCGATGCCCCGCGCCATTCCGCTCACAATCAGCAGTCGCCGCGCCGCCAGATCCCGTGCAAGCATCTCCGCCACGCCCGTTCCGTACGGAGACGGATGCCGCGTTCCCACCACCGCGATCGCCGGCCGGCTCAGCAGCCGCACGTCGCCGCGCACCCACAACACGGGAGGCGGATCGTAAATCTCCCGCAGCCGTTCCGGATACGCCGAGCACGCGAACGTCACTATCGTTGCGTCATGCGCTACAATTCTGGTCCATTCCGCCTCGGCTGCGGCGCGTGCCTTGCCATCGAAGATGAACTGTGCCGCCTCAGCCGGAAGCCGCAACCCTTCGAGCTCGGTCAACGCCAGATCGAAGACGCGGCTCGGCGTGTCGAGTTGTTTCAATGCGTCGAGGACTCGCTTCGGGCCCAATCCCGGCGCGAGTGCAAGCGCGAGCCACGCGAGCCGTTCTGCATCGAGCTCCGGAACATTCTCCTCATGCGCGCTCATCGCACTCTGCTTTCGATCGTCATTGCGCACACATCGGCCCTCGTTGAATCCGGAATTGGGTTGCTGGGTAATGGAAGTGACCTTATTACCAAGAGTTACTGAAAGTCAAGACACGATTACTGCGAGTCAACTTCGAAGCACTTTTTCTGCAGGGCCTCTCTGCATGTTTCGGTGATGATCGTAGTGAAAACTCCCCGAATGCAGACCACCGCATTCTCGATTAGTGGATAAAGAAACACGACCCGTGCAAAGTGATCCATCTTTCGCACGAATGGGATTAAGGTGAAAGTTCGATCTTCATTGAGTCGCTGGTTGATTGCGGCTTGTCTTCTGTTCTTGGTTGCTTTGGAAGGCTCGGCTCAGCAATTGCGCCAGGTAGTGCACGGTCATGTGCGTGCGGCGGTCTTGAATGGCCAGGCCGCACCTGCAGGACTGGTCCCAGCGGGCCAGCGCATGCACCTGTCGATCGTGCTGCCATTGCGCAATCAGGCCGCACTCACCAGCCTGCTGAGCCGGCTCTATGATCCCTCCAGCCCCGATTACCACCAGTTCCTCACCACAGCGCAGTTCGCCGATCAGTTTGGCCCCACGCAACAGGACTACCAGGCCGTAGTCGCCTTTGCACAGGCCAACGGATTCACTGTCACCGGCACGCCGGCCAATCGCATGGTGGTTCCCATCAGCGGCACTGCTGCACAGGTCGAGAATGCCTTCCACGTGAACATGGGCCTCTTTCACCATCCCACTGAGAACCGTCTCTTCTTCTCGCCGGATCGCGAACCGTCTGTCAATCTGAGTGTGCCCGTCGCCCACATCGCCGGGCTGAACAACTACTCGCTGCCGAAGCCCATGCGCACCCACGCGCTCGCGCAGTCTGTTTCGCCAGACTCTTCTGACCAGGCAACGACGGGCTCGGGACCTGGCGGCGCCTTCCTCGCCAGCGACATCCGCGCTGCCTACTACGGCGGTACCACCCTCACCGGCGCTGGACAAACCGTCGCCCTGCTCGAATTCGACGGCTATAACTCGAGCGACGTCTCCATGACCTTCGCCAACATGGGCCAGTCCACCACCGTGCCCATCAAGAACGTGCTGCTGGACGGCGCATCGGGCGCCTCGATCTCCGGCGACGACAGCGAAGAGGTGATCGACATCGTGCAGGCCATCGGCATGGCGCCCGGCCTCAAGCAGGTCCGAGTCTACATCGGCAGCAACGATGTGGACGTGCTGAACGCGATCGCATCCGAGGACGCAGCTCAACAGGTCAGCATTTCGTGGACCTGGAGTCCCGACGATCCCGCGACCGACGAGATCTTCTTCGAGGAATGCGCCGCGCAGGGCCAGAGCGTCTTCGCCGCCTCCGGCGATTGGGGCGAATTCGATCCGTACTTCGACAGCTTCTATCCCGCGGAAGACGATTTCGTCACCGCAACCGGCGGAACGGTTCTCACCACCGCGGGCCCCGGCCAGGGATGGACCGCCGAAACCGCATGGAGCCTGAGCGGAGGCGGCATCAGTCCCGATGGAATTCCGATTCCCGCGTGGCAGCAAGGCATCGCTACCTCCAGCAATGGCGGCTCAACAACGCTGCGCAATGTACCCGACGTCGCCGCCGAAGCCAACACCGACAACTACATCTGCACCAACGGCGCCTGCATGAGCAACTACGGCGGCACCAGCTTTTCCGCGCCGCGCTGGGCCGGCTTCATGGCCCTCGTCAACCAGCAGGCCGCGCAGTCCGGAGCGCCGCCGATCGGCTTTCTCAGCCCAGCCCTTTACGCGATTGGCGAAGGCTCAACCTATGCGGATGCCTTTCACGACATCGCTACCGGCAACAATGATGCCCGGGGCGACTGCTGCGGCTGGCCCTACTACAACGCAGTTCCCGGCTACGATCTTGTAACTGGATGGGGCACGCCTGGCGGCCAGGCGTTGATCGATGCGCTCGCGCCCCCTGCGCCGCCAAGTTTCAGGCTTGCTTCTTCGGCCAGCAGCGTCACCGTCACTCCCGGCAGTTCGGGAACAGCAACGATCACCGTAACGGATGCACCCGGTTTCTCCTCCAGCGTGAATCTCTCCGTCTCCGGACTTCCCAGCGGCGTCAGCGCAAGCTGGAGCGCCAACCCGGCCTCCAGCAAGAGCACGCTGACGCTCACTGCCGGGAGCTCCGCTGTATACGGCTCGTACCTGGTCACGATCGCCGGCACATCCGGCAGCGCCATCGAGTCCACCAGCTTCGCGCTGGTCGTGAATGCACCCGGATATACGCTCGTTCCCTCGCCCGCGAGCCTCAAACTGTATCCCGGAACCTCCGGCACGGTGACGATCTTCTCGACCGCCGCAAATGGATTCAACGGCAATGTGAATTTTGCCGTCACATCGGGCCTGCCCGCAGGCGTCACCGCCTCCTGGGTTGCGAATCCCACAGGCACCTCCAGTTCTCTCACGCTCACGGCCAGCAGTTCCGCACCTGTCAACAACGACGCGATGGTGACGATCACCGGCACCTCCGGCAATCTCTCGGCCACCGCGACCGTAGCCGTCGTGATCAATCCGCC
>Ga0335072_10010767_pt1 | contig 13142 bp, 11 predicted proteins | sample Lox_Sample_21_FD_206725 | JGI IMG/M metagenome (GOLD analysis project Ga0335072, IMG submission 206725) | Soil microbial communities from Loxahatchee National Wildlife Refuge, Florida, United States - Lox_Sample_2.1 | ecosystem: Environmental > Terrestrial > Soil > Wetlands | place: USA...
CGGCTCTTGATCACCGGGAAATCCACGTCGGTCTTGAGGACTTCGTTGAAGTAGTTGGTCCAGACGTTGAGGGCGACATGCTGGATGATCTCGATGATCTGGGCGTCACTGTATCCGGCCGTCTTGACCGAACGCAGATCGTCTTCGCTGATTTGTCCGCGTTCCCGGGCGATCTTAGCCGCGAATCGCACGGCGACATCGGCCTTGGGGTCGTTCGACGTGCCGTTCCGGTTCGCCACGATTTCGGCATCCTCGAGTTTTGCCAAGTTCTTGCCGAGGTAGGTATGTGCCGAAAGGCAATAACTGCAGCCATTGATTTCTGCAACCGCGAGTGCGATGCGCTCTCGGGTCGGAGCCGGAAGCTCGCCTTTGCTCAGCGCGCCGAACATCTCCAGATAACCTTCCAGGGCGGCAGGGCTTACGGCGATGAGGCGGAACATGTTGGGAGTTGAACCCAGCATCTTTTTCAGCCCCTCCAGCAGAGGCTGTGAAGCTTTTGGGGCCTCTTCAATCGAAGCGGGTGTTGGAATGCGTGACATCGAGTTCTCCTTTCTGACGTTGACAATCGGTTTCGAAGTTGCCGAACGAGGTAGTTCTTGACCGGCTTTGCTTCTCTATTTGGAGACCTGCTTCGCAAAAAAGGCGATGGGCAGGCCGACAAACAGAGCGTGTCCGATGAGACCGTTGATCAGCGCCGCGGCCGGGATCGGGCTTGGACCGATTGCGCTAAGAGGCACAACGATCAAATTCATGAAAAGGTAGACGGCAGCGCCGTATATCAATCCCGACGCAGCCCACCGCTGACGTAAGACAAGTAGCTTCTGGCTGGCGAGAACGTAGACGGTCGCGACCGCTCCTGCGATCACGAAATGCAGCAGCATCCCCAGCCCGGCAGTTGCCAAGCCGCCTTCGTACGCCGATGTCCCCAGCATGCCGCTGGCGATGTATTGCAGCACCTGGATGGGATTTAGATGTTTGGTCAGAAAGAAAAACACTACTCCGTCGGTCGCGTCCAGCAGGCCACTCGCGAGCGTGCCGTATGCAATCGCCTTGCCTGGCGTAAATGTTCCGGTGTCCCCGACGTTTTGTGAAATGGCGTTCATGGGAGCTCCTCTCTTGGGATAGGCGCAGAATCTGCGCGAGTCCGTCCTAGGAATGAGTCGGAAGCGCTTTCGAGAGCGGTCCTATCTCCGTCGGCTCCGGATGCTCGTGGCGGCCGTCGTTCTTGCGCTTCGCGATTCTAAGCGTTGAGAGCGTTCAGAATGCGGTGTGGGTGCAGGGTTTGTTTTTCTGATAGTTATCGGAATTTCTGATAGGAGAGACCTTTGGCATTAATTGCGGCCGGTCTGGCGCCGGAATCCGCAGATCTTCATCGCCGGCCAACAAACCAGCTTCTTCGGTGCCTAGGCGGTGGCTTCCTGAGAGGGCCGCTCTAAATTGGGCCGGCTCTTTCGCAGCAGGTTCAGAAGAGTATCGCGGATCGCATCGGGGTCATTCTGGCGCCACGCCAGGACCACATCTACGTGGCATTTCTTGTCGGGTAGAGGCTTGAACGATATCCCGTTTGAGCGAAGGTGCTGTACGCACGCGGGCACCAACGCAATACCTTCGCTCGCTTCGACCATCGTAAGCACCGTCTGCCAAAGTCGCGGGGTATCCGCAATCTTCGGCGAGAATTTTGCTCTCTTGCACATGGCGATGATCGAATCGAACAACTCCGGAGCAGCTTCGCGCGCATAAAGAATGATTCGTTCGGCGGAAAGCTGAGAGAGTTGAACCGCATGACTTCCTTCCAGCGAGTGGCCGCGTGGCAGCACCACCATGACCGGCTCGCTGAAATAGATCTCGCTGCGCAGCGTTTTCCGAAACTCCGCCGGAATTCTGCGGGTAAAGCCGATGTCGATCTCGCGGTTTGCCAGCGCTGCCGGCTGCTGCGCCGGTTCAATGTCTTTGAGAGAAAGCATGACTCCCGGCTCGCGTCGTCTAAACTCACGGATTAGGCGCGGCAGGAAGGACGAAGTCGCCGGCCCGCAAAGGCCAATCGTGAGCTTTCCGTACTGGCCTTGCGAAGCGCGCGTGACAAGCTCCACCGCCCGTTCGGCGCGCGACAAGATTTCTTGCGCCTCGCGCAGAAACACCGCACCCTCTGGCGTCAGCGCGACCTCGCGTTGATTCCGCCGGAGAAGAGTTACGCCGAGTTCCCCTTCCAGATCTCTCACCTGGCCGCTCACTCCCGACTGGGAAACATTCAGGCGGTGCGCCGCCGAGGTAAAGCTGTTCTCCTCTGCTACGGCGCAGAAATATCGCAAGTGACGCAGTTCCATACACGTTTCCTCATCACCAATACTGATAACAGCGAGCAGAACAAACGTTGCAGTTTCTGCCGCGGCCCCGGCTCTAATGTACCAGCAATCCGATTGGGGATGGACATGACTGTGCTTTATCGCGGAATGGATCGCGCTGGGCTCGATGTGGCGTATAACAATACAAGAGCCGTCGCTAATTTTCAGGATCTCTTGGCAGGATTCCAGGCCCGCAGCGCTCACTTTTACGAATCGACTCCGTGTGACCGGGATTTTCCGTACGGCGATCATCCCCGTGAACGGTTTGACTTGGCACGGGGGCGTGGAGCGGATCCACCGACGGTGGTCTATCTCCACGGGGGATATTGGCAGGCGCTGAGCAAAGAGGACTTCTCATTCGTTGCCCAGGGACCGTTCGAACTCGGTTGTAACGTCGTTCTCGCGGAGTATACTCTTGCGCCGCAATTCTCAATGACGCAGATCGCGCAGGAAGTTGGCCGGCTTTTGGACCATTTGGCGGCCAACCGCGACGAGCTCAAGATGGGGCGCGGCCCTGTCTGTCTCGTCGGGCATTCGGCGGGCGGCCACTTGAGCCTGGTGCATCGTTCACATCCCCTGCTGTCCCACACAATGGCCATCAGTCCGTTAGTTGACCTTGAGCCTATCAGTCTCTCCTGGTTGAATGCGAAATTGGACCTCACTCCAAAGGAGATCGACCTATATAGCCCACTGCGGCATATTGGCAAGGGCACGCCCTCAACCATTGCTGTCGGGCTGGTGGAGTTACCCGAGCTGATACGCCACGCCAGCGAATATGCGGCCGCAGCCTCGGAGTTCGGCGAGGAGGTTGAGTATTTCGCAATCGAGAAACGCAACCACTTCACGATATTGGAGGAATTGGCTGGCGCGTCAGGCGCCCTAACACAGGCGCTGGCTCGTAGCTTTTCGTCGCGACCCTCGGTTAGCCGATCGGAAAAGTCGCCAACATCCCGGTGAGGACGCTAATTACCCTGCCAGGAAAAGTAAATTTGCGGACTCCGAGTGCGCAAAGCGCGCAACCTCGCGCGATGCAAGACTAGCGTGTGTCGAGTTGCTTGCAACTTGCGGGCCTAAAATCTCGCTTCTAGTCCGATCCCCACCGCCCCTACCAAATTCTGCTTCCGACAACAAAACTCCCGCAATTATTGGGCAATAATCGCGCGAACCTCAGCGCAGGCGAGCGAGCCTTCCTTCGTGCGAAGTGCGCGATCCGGATGTGCAACGTCGCTAATCAGTCCGAGGTCGTGCCTATTGCGCGCGCCACTTCAAACTTGTACTGCTCGGGGCCGCTCGACGGAACGAATTCGCCGGAGCTGTCTCCGATGCGGTCCCAGTGTTCAAGGAGCTGCTCCGCGGTTATTTTGTCGTCGGAAAAATAAAGCCCCTGAGTCATCGTGATATGGGCTTGCTCAAAGCTGCCTGCTCCCGCCAGCACGATTTGCTTGTTCGGAGCTCTTTCGCTTGCGAGCGCCACTACCGCAGGACTCACTCGTTGAGGATCAAGCACGCGCAAATCTTCCTGGGTCAGAAGATCGTTGGTCATCTGCGTTGCCGCGCTCGGCGCAAGGCAGTTGACATGAATCCCATAGCGCACACCTTCGAGGGCCAGCGTTTGCATCAGTCCCACCAGACCCATCTTTGCGGCCGAATAAGCGGACTGTCCAAAATTGCCATAAAGACCTGATGACGAAGTTGTGAAGATCACGCGGCCGTACTGCCGTTCCTTCATATGCAACCACACAGCTCGTGTGCAATTCACCGAGCCCATCAGATGAACGTCCAGGACGAGCCGGAAATCCGCCAGGTCGAGTTTCGCGAAGGTTCGATCGCGAAGTATTCCGGCGTTGTTCACCAGAATGTCCACTTGGCCCCAGCGGCTGATGGCCTGAGCCGCCATTGTTTCGACCTCATTCATCTCCTGCACGCTGGCGCTGCTGCTGATTGCTTGGCCGCCGCCACTCACGATTTCGTGACATACGCGCGCGGCGCCATCCGCGTCCACGTCATTTACAACAACTCGAGCGCCGCTCTGCGCCATAGCCAAAGCATGTGCCCGTCCCAATCCTTTGCCGGCGCCAGTGATGATGGCCACACGGCCGGCGAGTAAGCTGCTCATGAATGTGCCTCGCTAAGAGTCTGGTTCGCAGAAACACTGCCGCGAAATCGAGAGATTTCGCCCTCGAACTGTATGGTCAAAAGGAAGCTTTTGCACATTATCACGCGCGAGCCTACCACAGAAATCTCATTCATCCGCGTATCAGTGACAAGTTGTCGGTGAAGCGGCTCGAGTCCGACAAATGAAGGAAGGCGCGATTCAGGCATATATGTAAAGTCAATGATAGCGTGTTGCCTGGTGAGCGAGTTCGCCTGTCCGAATATTCAGAAGTTAAACGAATCATAAATCATTAAAACGTGTGTTAGTGACCTTGACGTTTGCTGGAATTGTTGAGAATCTCATGCTCGCGAGTGAACGCCCATATAGACTTCGATGCAGCACTATTCGCTGACCGTAAACAAGTTTCTCGACCACGCCGCGAAGTGGCACGGTAACGCGGCCGTCGTGTCTGCGCTCTCCGCCCAAGAGGCAACCAGAACCACGTATGCTCAGTTGCGCGAGCGAAGCCTTCTTGTTTCCGGTGGTTTGCTCGCGCGCGGCCTCAAGATGGGCGACCGCATCGCGACTCTCGCGTGGAACACCGCGGATCATCTGGCGTTCTCTTACGCCGCAATGGGCGTCGGCCTCGTTTGCCACACGCTCAACCCCCGCTACAGCGTTTCGCATCTCTCCTCAATGGTGAATGAAGCGGAAGACCGATGGATTGCTGTCGGTGCGGGATTGCAACCTCTTCTTTGCGAAATTCTCTCGGTTTGTCCCACAGTCGAAGCCATTTTGCTCTTGGATGGCCAGCAGGCGGACTCGTCGGCCTCACAGGAGCGTCCGCAATGGACACTTGAGGATTTCATTGAACGGTTTGGCCGCAAGGCTTGCTGGGGCGAATTTGACGAAGAGGCGCCAGCCGGGCTCTGCTACACATCCGGGACGGTCGGCGACCCTCGAGGTGTTTTGTATACGCATCGATCAAACTATTTGCACACGCTGCGTACTTTGCAGGCCGATGCCTTCGCGCTCACAGGTGAAGATTCGGTCTTGATTGCGGTGCCGATGTTTCACGCAAATGGCTGGGGTTTGCCCTTCGCAGCGCCTGCCGTCGGCGCGAAGGTTGTTCTTCCAGGGCGTCTTTCGGACCCGGCTCACCTCAAAAAACTCATTCTCAATGAAGGTGTCACGGTCGCAGCAGCCGTACAGACCGTCTGGCTCGCATTGGCGGAACATCTTGAGGCCGAAGGAGGGAAGCTACCGTCTCTCAGGCGAGTCACCGTTGGAGGCTCGCATTGCCCCGAAGCGGCGATTGCTCGTATCGAGAACTACCTTGGAGTGACTGTGCAGACCAGTTGGGGCATGACAGAGTTATCTCCGCTCGGCACGATTGCTCCGCAAGATGGCCCGCAAATTTCCGGCCCGCGAAGTTCGGGCCGCCCTCCGATGGGGCTTGACTTGAAGCTGGTGGCTTCCGATGGCGCCACACTCTCTCAGCAGAGAAATGTCGTCGGGCGGTTGCGAGTGAAGGGAGCAAGCGTTGCAGACCGCTATTTCAAACAAGAGCAGAGTGCACTCGACGCCGAAGGTTATCTCGACACCGGCGATCTCGCTTCGATCGACGACGCAGGCAATCTGACAATTGTGGGGCGCACGAAGGATCTGATTAAGTCCGGCGGTGAGTGGATCAATCCCAGGGAAATCGAAGAGATTGTGGCGAGCCATCCCGCCGTCGCATTGGCCGCGGTCGTCGGCCGCTCCCATGAAAAGTGGGGCGAACGACCGGTATTGGTCGTCGAGCGCCGCAAGAACTCCGTTCTCGAAGACCGGGCCCTTCTCGACACCTTGCGCGGAAAGGTGCCGGACTGGTGGATTCCCGATCAGGCGATCATTGTCGAGCGTATGCCCTTGGCCGCTACGGGAAAGATCGACAAGAAGCGCCTCCGCGAACAGTTTGGATCGTAATAAGAGATGGAATGCGGACCGGTTGTGCTGGCGTTTGTATTTTCCAGCTATGTCGTTTGAGAGAACCATGATCGATGCCTAGACGTTTCGTAAAACGAAAAAAGCGCCGCACCAAGGCCGAGCGGCGCGCGAAAACTCTCGAGCGGATCCTCGACGCCGCCGAATATCTCTTCTCGAAGTACGGATTGAACGGCGTGACCCTGCGCGATGTCGCTTTGAAAGTGGGTGTCCACACCTCTTTGATGCACTACTATTTTGTCGACAAACGCCGGCTGTTCGAAGCCGTCTTTGCTCGCCGGGCCGGCACCTCCAGCATTCGCCGGATGGACGCGCTCGACCAGTATGAGCGCGAGGCCAACGGCTCGCCGACTGTCGAAGGCGCTTTGCGCGCGTTTTTGGATCCCGACTTCGACCTCTACATCAATGGCGGACAGGGATGGAAAAACTTCGCCGCTTTTGCCGCTCAGGTGAGCAACAGCGTCGAGGGCGCGGCCATGATGGACCTGCACTTCGATCCTGTCGTCCTCAAATTGATCGATCTCCTCAGAAAAGCCCTGCCAACTTGCTCCGCGACGGACATTTTCTGGGGCTACGATTTCGTCAGCGGAGCGCTCCTGCACACCTTGGGCAGAACAGGCCGAATCGACAAGCTTTCCGGCGGATTATGCAAATCGGAGGATTTTAGCGCCGTCAAGAAGCGCTTGGCGGCCTTTATGGCGGCAGGATTCTTGTCCCTTTTCTCTCCGTCCCGGAAGGCTCCGCGCTCGCGCAAGAAATCTGTCAACGCGCTGCAAGCGGGTCGCCCATGAGGCGCTCTTGGAAGCGCTATTCTGTTCTCTTGCTCACGCTCACGGCATTTGCGATCTTCTGCGAAGGTTCTATGGCCGCTCAAACACACTCGGACTCCGTAACGGCTCAAACGATGCATGGTACGCTCGCCGGTCTTTCGCTTCCCGGCGGCGAGGTCACCGTCTTCAGAGGAATTCGCTACGCAGAACCTCCTACGGGGGACCTCCGCTGGCGTTCGCCTGTTCCTGCCCGCAACTGGACTGGTGTGCGCTCTGCCCGTGATTTTGGTCCTGCGTGCGTTCAAGATCACTCGCCGGAGGGAAGCATCTATGCGAGCTTTCCGGCTCGCATGAGCGAGGATTGTTTGTTCCTCAACGTTTGGAAGCCGGCCCACGCATCCAACGCTCCCGTCATGGTCTGGATACATGGTGGATCGCTCAGAACCGGAAATCTCGCGGCTGGTCTTTACAATGGTGAGCATTTGGCGCGCAAAGGCGTGATCGTCGTCACACTCAACTACCGGCTCGGAGTCCTTGGTTATCTCGCCCACCCGGCTCTGACCGCAGAGTCTACACACCATTCTTCAGGAAACTATGGGCTGCTGGACCAAATCGCCGCGCTGCATTGGGTGCGCGACAACATCGCCCAATTCGGCGGCGATCCAGCGAACGTAACTCTCTTCGGCGAGTCGGCTGGCGCATTGAGCGTCATTGAGCTGATGACGAGCCCTCTGGCGCGAGGCCTCTTTCAAAAAGTCATCATTCAGAGCGGTTACATGGTTTCCAATATGGAGCTCCAGCGGCCGAGCTTCGGTCAGCCATCTGCAGAAATGGTCGGCGAACTCCTCGCCAAGAAACTTGGCGCTCCCAGCCTGGCGGCGCTGCGGTCGATGGACGCTGAAAAACTAGTTCACGATTCCTATGAGGCTGGGTTCGATCCGCAGGCGACTATCGACGGATGGGTGCTCCCGCGGCAGATCGTCGAATCGTTCGACCGCGGCGACCAAGCTCGCGTGCCGATGATTGTCGGCTTCAACGCCGGCGAAATTCGTGCGTTGCGATTTTTTCTCCCGCCGCTTCCGAAAACTGCGCAGGAGTACGAATCGACCGTCCGGCATATTTACGGAGATCTTGCGGACAAATACCTCAAGCTCTATCCAGGTTCAAACATCGAAGAAAGCGCCCTCGCCGCCGCTCGCGACGCCTTCTACGGCTGGACCGCGCAGCGCTTGGTGCGCAAGCAAACGGAACTCGGCGTGCTGGCTTACCTCTATTTCTTCGAGCACCACTATCCTGCGGAGGACGTCTTGCACTTAGAGGCTTTTCACGGCAGCGAATTGCCGTACGAATTTGGTCTCATCGGATCGAATGGTGAACTTCCCACAGAATGGCCGAAGCCTCCGGACGACGCGGACGAGCGAATGATCTCGCAAGCGGTAATGGATTACTTCACGAGCTTTGCTCGCTCTGGTAGGCCGGCAGCGACTGGAGAGTCCGGTTGGAAGCCTTTTGCGGACGGTGGAGCTTTTCTGGACATCCGCGACCAGATTCACTTGTCCCATAACATCCTGCCCGGGTCTTACGAATTGCAAGAGGAAGTGATATCGCGCAGGCGCGCCGCGGAAACGCAGAATTGGTATATCAATGTTGGGCTTGCTTCTCCCGTCGTCCCCCCGCCGCTTCCGACGAATTAGCGTCCCTCATCGCATCTCGGTATCGCCGCGCAGTTCACTTTGACAAATGCGCTATCGCGCCGCGAACTCCGGTTGTGAATCGCTCGGGCAATCAGTTCCTTGCCGGTGCCGGTTTCGCCATGAATCAACACCGTCGAATCGGTCGGGCCGACGGTTTCGATTTCTTTCAGCATTCGCTGCAGTGCGGCGCTCCTGCCGACGATGTCGTCGAACATCGATGTTTCGTCGATCTCCTGCCGCAGGGCGACGTTTTCTTGCAGCAACTGGTTTTTCAGGGCGTTGATTTCGCTTAGCACTTTTTCAAGCGCCTCTTCCTTTTCCTTCCACTTCGTAATATCGCGGTAAATGCCGTAAATTTCGGCTTGGCCTTCTTTGGCTCTCACGGGCGCGGCCGCGAAAGAAACCACGATTCGCGTGCCATCCTTCTTCTGTCTCACAAGCTCCGCATTCACCCTTTCGCCTCGGTTGGGCATGTCGCGCAGCTTTTCGGATTCCTCCCGGTATTCCTCCGGTACGATCAGGTCCGTGATATTCCGTCCGAGCGCCTCCTCCGCTTGGAACCCGAAGAGTCTTGTGAATTCCTTGTTCACTCGAAGAACGCGGTTGTCGCGATCGCGAAGGACGATCGCCTCCGGAGCCAGTTCAAACAGTTTCTCGAAGTGCTCCTTCTGCTTGTTCAGTTCTTCCTGGACTGTCCTCTGCTCCTGGTCCCCCATTGCGTTGTCGACGGCAAGCGCCACTTGATCGGCCACCAGGCTCAGGTAGTTCACCTCATCCGCAGTGTAGGTCTGCGGGCGGTTCATTCCGAATCCAAGGCTGCCCAGGCGTCTGTGGGACGTCGTCAGAGGAAGCAGGCACGCGGCGCGCACTCCTTGTTCTTTGTAAACCTTCATCATCTTTGGAAAGCGCGTTTCTTCTTCCGTCGAGGGAATCACCACGGGCTTCTGGTTCTGATAGATCCACCATGTGATCGTTTCTTCGGGAGGGAAATCGCCCGGAATGACGATTCCTCTGCCGCGAACTGTTTCAAGGATCGGATTCTCAAACGCATGCAAGGCCTCGTTGTACAGAAATAGCCCTACAAAATCGAAATCCACTGCTTGCCGCAATTCGGCAACCAGCACCCGAAAGAGTTCCTTGGGCTCGCGATACACGCTGATCGCCCGCAAAACACGAAGGAGCGCTTCGTAGCGTCCCGCGTGAGAATAGTCAACCAGCTCTTCGTCCATTTCCTCGCAACCTCGATCTCTTTTGGAGAGTGCCTGTCTTGGTTCCACGATTCCGCCGGAAATCAAAAGTGCCTAACCCCACTTGATTGGCGACCGTTGGAATAGACGGAATCTTCGGCCCGCCGAACTCGGCCCAGGCTTCCGGATTCGAGCACATCTATTAGAGTCTTGGGGCGCCCATTTCGTTTCTGTCCCCGTAATACCTCACAAAGGAGGAGCCCGCGGGACGCACTCGTCCGAACGTGAAGGAAACGCACGCGGCAATGCGCTTGTGGGTCTTTGCGCATTGGCCTATATTTCCTAGAGAGAACCTCAGACCCTGGAGACCGGCGATGGCAGTGCTGTGCGTGCAGTGCGACAAACCGGAAAGAGAATGCACCTGCGAGAAATACTGCTGCTTTTGCCAGTCGCAACTCGACGTCCAGCTTTGCATGGACGGCCTTTACTATTGTCCTGATTGCAGGGAAGCCTGCGAGGCCCGGATCCCCGATGCCCATGAACGCTGAGACGGCTCGCGCCGAACTGATCGTTCCGGTCGAGCCGCGAATGCTGGGAGCTGTCACCGCCGTCGTGAACCACGCGGCGGAGCGCGCAGGACTATTGGAAAGAGCGCAGAAGGAGCTGGCGCAAGCAGCCGTCGAAGCGTGCGAACACGCCTTGGAACTGGCGGCGGAAGATAAACGCGAGGAACCCAGAGTCCACGTGATCGTGGAGAATTTCAGCGACCGCATTGAGATCACGCTCGAACACCACGGGCCGGCGGACCCGGTTGCGGGGCTTGATTCGTTCGTGGCGGGAGGAAATCCGGGGCGCGAAGGCGTCAGCAAGGCTCTTCAAGCAACCGGCGTCGACCGCGTGCAGTACGAAGCAAAAGACGGCTTATCCCGCACTCGGCTCGTCAAATATGTCGACGGCAAAGCTCCGCAGAAGTAAAGTGAGAAGCATCCCCCGGGTGCCGCGCGCAGAAAGCTACATCTTCACCACGAAAACCTTGCTTTGAATCAACGACGTAATTTCTTCTTGGGAAAGCGGAGCGTCGATTTTCAGCCGATTTCCGCTCGGCGTCACTTGCACTTGATCGAGAGCGCCCGCAAGAGCTGGATTGGCCTGCGCCTCCTGATAGCGGCGATAAAGGATTCCTGCCTGGAGTGCGGCGGCAAGCACATTTGCATCGTCCGGCGAACTGCACACGGCTTGGAACTGGGCGTCGATGTCCGAATCTCCCTGAATGCTGATCGTCATTGCTTGCATGCGCTGAACAATTGCCGCGGCCTGCGGAAATTGGCTCGTTTGCGGCATCAGTTGCTGCATGGCGAGGTGCGTGTAGTTCTGGTTGAGCACGGCCCAGATGAATCCCGAACCGTTGGTCTCATTGATCAAAGGGAATAGCTGGGAATTCGACATCAAACCCTGTGTGTCGCCCATACGCACGGCGATCAATTGCTCCAGGGCCTCTCGATGTCCGAACGCGGCCGTGTTGCTATCGATGAATGTGAAGAGAATGTCGTTTGCGGCCTGCCCGCTTCCGAATGCATAGAGGTGATAGCCGCGCACGTCGAACATCGGCAGCTTCTGCGATTTGAACCGCGTCTCCGCAGAGGAAGGATCAAAGGAACCGAGAGCCACGCCGACAATCTGCTCCCCGCCCTTCGGAGCTGTGATTCCGGCCCAGGCCATCTCGTCCACCTGCGTATTGGGATCGATGCCCGCGGAGACCAGGAATTGTTCGAACTGGCGGAAGCGGCTTGGCAGCAGTTGCTCGCGGATCTGCGGGAACCAAGGAAATTTTCGCGCCGCCTTCATGTCCGCGTAAGCGAATTCGCCGACATTCTTTGGAAACATGCCAACCACCGCCGTGCTCAGGCTGCCGGCAGAAGAGTTTTGCGGCAAGGCTGTCATCCACACCAGGCAAAACGCGAAGACCAGCCCCCCCACCAAAGTGATTCGAACAGCGTTCTTTCTCATAACGTGTTCCCTCGGACCGAAACTGGAAATTCATTCCACAACTTATTCTCGCGAATCTACGCGCGTGCGGCAATGCGCCCTTGAATTGCGTTTGATTCTTCCCGGAAACGCGCCACAGAGCCGGCATCCGTGATCGACTCCAGATTGATCCGCACATTTTCAAGCGCACCTTCCACGGCTGCCGCCGCAAGTAGGCGCCCCACTTTTACGTCGGATGCCATCGATGGGCTGGAGATGGGTTCGAGTTGTCCAAGCATGTCGAAGACCTCCGCGGCACGGCGTGCAACTTCAAGAGGAACCGTCGCGGCCCCTTTCAGGGCGGACTGAATTGCCCTCTCCCTCGCTGCTTCTTCGTCGGACGTGGCATGCGGCAATTTGTAAGCAGCCATCACGGCATCAAACGATGCGGCATCGAGATCGATCGCCTTTGCCAACGCATCGGCAGACGCATGTAAACGCGCCAAAGAATCGCTCAACTCATCCACATAAGCCGCTTGCGATTTTTTCTTGCGAGACAGAGCCGCGACCATCTGGCCCAGGCTCGCCGCGAGCGCGCCTGCGTAGGCGGAGGCCGATCCGCCGCCTGGAGCGGCTGTGGGTGCTGCGACGGCGTCAAGAAAAGGCCTGGCGAGCGCTTCCAATTTTCCCGCACCTGCAACCGGATCGCTTCCAAGAGAAGCCTCCAACCTATTTTCAAACACTTGTTCCGGAGAGAAGTTCTCAAATTGCAGATAAAAATCGGCGGTCAACTCGATGGCCCGCTTGGGCACTAAGCCGACAATCTCGCTGCCTACGATTGAGACGCCATAGCGTTGGGCTTCGCGCCTGACCATCTCGAACACACGGTGCAGCGGCGTCTGCTCGAAGTCGGTCATGTTGATCGACACCTGTGCAAGATTGCGCGCGCGAAGGTCCACGCCCATCGCCTTGACGTAGCGCAAGCCGCCGTTCGAAAAACGGATGCTCTTCCCGATCTTCCGGGCGATTTCCACGTCCGGCGTGTTCAAGTTGATGTTGAAAGCAATCAGAAATTTGCGCGCGCCCACAACGGTCGCGCCGGC
>Ga0335072_10010768_pt1 | contig 13142 bp, 10 predicted proteins | sample Lox_Sample_21_FD_206725 | JGI IMG/M metagenome (GOLD analysis project Ga0335072, IMG submission 206725) | Soil microbial communities from Loxahatchee National Wildlife Refuge, Florida, United States - Lox_Sample_2.1 | ecosystem: Environmental > Terrestrial > Soil > Wetlands | place: USA...
CCGAAGGGCTTGTGCGCTCGGAGGCCGCCAAGCATCGCCATGTCGTGGCCCAGGTCTTCACCTGGAGCATCCTGGCCGTCTTGTACGTCGTCACCGCGGTGCTCATCGTGCAGCGCCTCGGAGTGCCGCTGGCCGGGCTGGTCGCCCCGGCCGCGCTGGTCAGCGCCGCACTCGGGCTGGGCCTGCAGCGCTTCGTCCAGGACTTGGGGGCCGGGTTCTTCATCACCGGGGAGCGGCAGTACGGCTTTGGTGATGTCGTCCGCATTTCCGTCGCGGGCGTGCCCGAGCCCGCGGTCGGCACGGTGGAGGAGGTCACCTTGCGCGTCACCCGCATCCGGACGATGAGCGGCGAGGTGATCATCACGCCGAACGGCCAGATCGTGCAGGTCACCAACCTGTCGCGGGACTGGGCGCGGGCCGTGATCGATGTTCCCGTGCCGTCCTCGACCGACGTGGGTCATGCCAGCGACGTACTTCAGCGCGTCGGGCGGGAAGCCTACACGGACGACCACTTGCGGAAGATGATGCTCGACGAGCCCACCGTCATGGGGGTCGAGAGGATAGAAGTCGAGACCTTCGCGGTCCGCATGGTGGCACGGACCCTGCCCGGGATGCAGTTCACCATCGGCCGGGAGATCCGCGCCCGGGTCGCGTCGGCCTTCCGCCGTGAGGGCATCCTGGTCTCCGCCGAGCTCGACACCAGCCACTCAACGGGGACCGCCTGATGACCAGTCATCGTCCGCGCACCTCGACCGTGGCACTCATCGGGCTGTTCCTCGGCGTGCTCGCCCTCTACGTCCTCGTGCGCCCACCGTCCGCGCCGGCCCTCCCAGTCCAGCCGGCCACGACTCCCACGCCAACACCATCCACCCCGACGGTCACGCCATCCAAGCCACCGGTCCCGTCGTCGACTCCGAGCAGTACCGGGCCCGCTACACCAGCCCCGTCCCGTTCTGCCAATCCAACCCACTCGGCAACCCCGTCACCGAGCCAGACGACGCCGTCCAGTCAACCGTCGGCCCCGACCATCACCCCGACCACACCATCATCAACATCGCCATCGTCAGCCTCGCAACTACCGCGCCCGGCCTCCTCCTCAAGCTGATGTCACGTTGCCCTCAGGTCGGCCCCAGACGGCGGGGCCCCGCTGCCCGGGCCTCCGTGCTGTTGATTGTGCCGAATTTTGCGGCACAATCAACAGCATCGGCAATTTTTGACCGGCTGGGAAGGGCAAGCCATCGCCATCTGCGTTACGCGACTTGTCTACGGTGATGCAGTGGACTGCTGGTACTAGGGAGATATCGGAAGTAAGCGTGGGTCAGGTGAGCAGGCCGGCTAGCTGGCGTTGCCAGTCTGGGCCGTGCGGGACGCGGGCGATCAGCGCGGTTCCCAGCAGAACGGCGGGGGCGTCCGTGCGGACCGCGGCCAGCAGGCCGCCGTCGGCCGCCGCGTGGACCTCGGCCGCCTGGAACCCGGTGTCGTCAAGCGCTCGGTTGATCACGCTGCGTGCGTCATCATCGGTCTCGTAGACGTACGTCACTGGCTCGGGGAGGTTGAGCACCTCGTAGGCGACCCGGCCCCGCGAGGAAGCGAACAGCGCGAAGGCGAGCACGGTCGGCTCCGCGCCGGACGTGGTCAGCGCGGCCAGGTCCTGCGACGGCGGGGTCAGCGTGCCGCGCTGAACGTTGGCCCGGGGCGTCATCGGCCGGGGTGGTCCGGCGGCGTTACCGTTCCAGTTAATTCCAGTTCCCAGGGCCTGGTACGCCCAGTAAGGCCCAAGGCCGCCACCGAGACCCCCACCGACCGGTAGACCAGCGCCGAGCCCACCCAGGCCGACCCCACCGAGGCCAAGCCCGCCCCCGAACGGCCCGCCGTATCCAAGGCCGCCCAGCCCGAGCCCGCCGTACCCGAAGCTCCCGAGGCCAAGCCCAGCTAGCCCGGCACCCCCGAAGAACCCAGGTGCCTCATGATCCTGGATGTGGGTGCGGTGATCGGCGGGCTGCCACGGGCTACCGCCACTGGCCGCTACCCGTACCGAGGCGGCCTGCTTGAAGCCGATCGCCAGGTCGGTGTGCTGGGCCAGGGCCGCCACCGCCGCGAACCGGTCCGGCTTGGTCGCCACCCGGAGCAGCGTGGCGGTGACCTCCGGGTGGATCGCGTCGAGTGCGTGCGTGGGCACCGCTACCCCGTCCCGCAGCAGGCCCGCGACCGCCCGGGCCGCCATCGGGTCCAGGCCGGGCAGCAGTGATCCGAGGAAGGCCGCCGTCCGGCCCTTTGACTCCCGCAGTCGCTCCTCGACCAGCGCGGCTAGCTCGCCGGTCCGCCGGCCCAGCCGGGAGACCAGCACCACGCTGTCGTCGTTCAGCGCGAGCGAGACCGCGTAACTCTCCACGATCGCGCGGACGAGGAAAGAGAAGCCCACCCGCCGGGTCCAGCCGTCGGCGATGACGAGCAGCGCATCCTCGTGGACGTGCACCTCGACGGGGCTGTCGCCGACCCATCCAGGGAAGGCCTCGGCCGTGCCGACCGCGCCCGCGTCAGCCGCCGCCACCGCCGCCCGGGCGTCACGCAGCTCGGCCAGCAGTTGAGTCCGCATGACGCCCATCTGGCTGAGCTCGATCACGTGCCCGTCGTCCAGGTTCACCGCGACGGTGTATGGCTGGGGTTCGCTGATCGCTACTACGCGCCCGAACGGAATGTGCAAGCTGGCCCCGCCCACGGGCTGAATGTCAAGCGCGCCGCCGGTCACCATGGCCTCGGCGCGACCCGATTCGGCCTCACCGCCCCCGGGAGCGATGATCCGGTACTGCGCGGTGGCCATCAGGTCAGCCGGCCGCCGTGCCGCACTCGCCGCAGAACTTCGACCCGTTCAGCGCGGTCCCGCAGTTAGCGCAGAATTTCTTGGCCGGCTCGGCCGCCGCCAGGGCGTGGCCACAGGTCTGGCAGAACTTACCGCCGCCGCTGGTCTGGTTGCAGTTCGGGCAGGTGGCGGTGGCCTGGTCGCGGTAGTTGACGTCCTTTGTCCAGTCGACGTTCTGGATTTTGGAGTGCAACTGCTCGATCTGGGCCTGCGCCTGCATGCCTGCGATCTCCTGGTCAAGCTTAGGCGCGCACGATACGCACAGGCCGCGCTCGTCATTCCAGCAGATCTGCCCGCAGACCCACTGGCCGCAACGCTGGCACTGCTTGAAGTGCGGCTTCATCTCCTCGACGGCCTTGGCCAGCGCGTGGTCGCGGGTCGTGCCGCGCGCGCTGTCTCGCAGCCACTGAGCATCCCAGCCCAGCTCAGATGCCCTCTCACCGAGGGTGCCACCGAGCATGTCGCCGCCCATTCGCAGCAGCTTGCCGCCAAAGCCAGCCACGGAGTGCTGGAACGATGAGGAGTAACCATTGCCGCAGCGCTGGCAGTAGAACTCAAATTGATAACCGTCGTCAGTGCTGCGGTCCTGGTAGTTGTCGGTGAAGAAGACCATCCCGGCCATGAAGTCGCCCCTCAGTTGATCCCTGTAGGGCGAACGTTAGCAACGCGGGGGGTTAGTTAGAAGGCCTCTGTCAGCCTTCGCCATTACCCGACATGAACCGACTATATCTGCCCGAGTATCAGCCTTATTATCCGGATCGGGGCTGACGAAACACAAGTGTCGCATGTGCACTAGGTGGTTCGTGGGTGGCTGGTCTGGGTGGCCGGGTGGCTGGCTGGTGGTCGGCGTTGCCCGCGCCGGGCGGCAACGACTACAGGTCGTAGAGGTACCCTCAAGGCATGGATGTACTACCCCCGTTTACCTGGTCGGAGGCTCTGACCAACTGGCAGTTCGCCCCGATCGTGACCGCGGGGGTGGTCATCGCGGCCGGACTGTACGCCTGGGGAATGATCCGGGTGCACCGCCGCCACCCGGCGCGGCCGTGGCCGCGGCTGCGCGGGCTGGCCTTCCTGCTCGGCCTGCTGGTCATCGTGTTCGCCACGGAGAGCGGCGTCGGTACCTACGACGACACCCTCTTCTGGGACCACATGGTCCAGCACCTGATGCTGCTCATGATCGCGCCGCCGCTGCTGGTCACCGGGCAGCCGATGACGCTGCTGCTGCACGCGAGCCGTAACCCGGTGCACACCTGGGCCAAGCGGGTGCTGCGGTCCACCCCGGTGCACGCCCTGACCGCGCCGCCGTTCGGCGTCGTGGCCTACGCGGGGACCGTCATCGTTTGCCACCTGACCAGCTTCATGAACGTGGTGGAGAGCAACGACGCGGTCCATGAGGCGGAGCACGCCCTGTTCCTAGTGGTCGGCTATCTCTACTTCCTTCCGCTGATCGGCAAGGAGCCGATCGGGTGGAAGGTCTCCTACCCGCTGCGCCTGTTCCTGCTATTCATCGTGATGCCGGTCGACGCCTTCACCGGCGTGATCCTCGGCTCGGAGACCACGATGCCTTTCCAGGCGTTCTCGCAGCCCCGGCCGTGGGGGCCGACCCCCATCGAGGACATTCACCTGGGGGGCGCGGTGATGTGGATCGGCGGCGCGGGCATCATGTTCGTGCTTTTGCTGACGACATTCTTCGCGTGGACCAGGGAGAGGCGGCCGAGCGCGGGCATGGGCTGGCTGGAGTCCGCGCGGCGGGCCAACCTCGCCATTGTGACCACCGAGGGTCTCACGCCCGGGCGCACGGTCGGCGCTCCGGTGGTGAGCGACACCGCCGACATGGATTCCGACGAGGCGTCTCTCAACGCCTATAACGCTTACCTGGCGCGAATCAACGACCCCGCTAGTCACTCAATCCCTCCCGTGAGGGAATAGGTAAAGGCAACTCCCGAGCGCCTTAAGGTTGAGGCAATCCCTGGCACCGTTCTGTCGCGTAGTTAGTGGGCGGTGCCGCTCCTGCTAGACCTCCGGGAAACCGGAAAGGAGCACAAGGGATCATGCGGGTGATTCATCGGCTTACTACGACAGCAGTGACTTCGGTCGCGGTTGGTGCCATCATCGCCGCTGCTGCGGTGGCGGCATCGCCGCGGGCGGAAGCGCGAGACGCGGCCCCCGCCGGCGGCTTCGGCACCACCTCGACGGTGGGCTCCACCGTCCCGGCCAACGGCGACCTCAACCCGTACGGGGTGGCGGTCGTGGGGCACAGCCAGGGCAAGCTCGTCCGGGGCGACGTCCTGGTCAGCAACTTCAACAACTCAGACAACCAGCAGGGCACGGGGACCACGATCGTGTCGGTCGCGCCTTCGGACAAGACGCGCGTGTTCGCCCAGATCAGCGCGTCCGGACTACCCGGGGCGTGCCCGGGCGGTATCGGCCTGACCACCGCCCTGTCCATACTCAACGGCGGGTGGGTCGTCGTCGGTAGCTTGCCGACGGCGATGGGCAACCCGTCATCCTCGCAGGCGGGCTGCCTGCTCGTGCTCAACAGCCAGGGCAAGGTCGTCGAGGCCTTCTCAGGGCACGGGATCAACGGCCCATGGGACATGACCGCGGTCAACTTCGGGCACGTGGCCGAGCTGTTCGTCACCAACGTGCTGAACGGAACCGTCGCCGCCGCGACCGCGGCTGGCATTGACACGACCACTACCCCTGGCCCGACGGTCAACAAGGGAACCGTTCTGCGGCTGGTCGTCACGACCCCGTCCGACGGCTACGGCGTGCCGCGGCTGCTGGGCGCGGACGTGATCGCGTCCGGGTTCGGCGAGCACACCGACCCGGCCGCGCTGGTCATCGGGCCGACCGGGGTCGGCGTCGCCAGGAACGGCACGCTGTACGTCGCGGACACGGCCGGGAATCGGATTACGGCCATTCCTGACGCCCTGTTCCGCGCGGGCAGCGCCGGAACGGGTCACACAGTGACTGCGGGCGGGTTCCTCAACGGCCCGCTGGGCCTCGCCGTAGCCCCTGGCGGCGACATCCTGACCGTCAACTCCGGTGACGGCTTCCTGGTCGAGAGCACACCGTTCGGCCACCAGGTGGAGCGCGCGTCACTCGACTCCTCCGGCAGCCCGCCCGGGGCCGGGGCGCTGTTCGGCCTGGCGGTGGCGCCGGGCGGCAACGCCATCTACTACGTGGACGACGCCACCAACACCCTCAACCTGGCTCGCTAGGCGGGGTCAAGAGCGGGCGTGTCGCGCCGTTGCGGGCGGGGGGGGGGGGCCCGCCCCCCCACGCCGGTAGGGTTCTCTACGTCAATCTACGGCTGGGGCTAGAAGCCGGAATAGAGTCCGATCTGTGGACCCCGTGCGAAACCCCTACGCGCCCGGTGCCGGGCAGCGGCCTCCCGAGCTGGCCGGCCGGGATCGTGAAATACAGCAGTTCGAGGTCGTCCTGGAGCGAGTGGCCCGCGCCCGGCCCGAGCGCAGCATGGTGCTGACCGGCCTGCGCGGCGTCGGCAAGACCGTGCTGCTCAACACGTTCCGCTCGATGGCCCTGCAGAAGCTGTGGGGGACAGGCAAGCTCGAGGCCCGGCCCGACCAGTCGATTCGCCGTCCGATCGCCAGCGGCCTGCACATGGCGGTCAGGGAGCTCGCGCCCAGGCACCGGGCCCCGGACCGGATCGACGACTTCCTGGGCGTGCTCAAGGCCTTCGCCATGCGTGACCCGAAGGCGCCCAAGGGCGGCTCGATCCCCAGCCTCGGCATCGACGTGCCCGCCGCCCGCGGTCGCGCGGACTCGGGTGATCTCGAGGTTGACCTCACCGAGTTGTTCACCGACGCCGCCTCGGTCGCCGCCGACCTCGGCGTGGGCATCGCCCTGTTCGTCGATGAGATGCAGGACGTGCCGTCGGTCGACGTGTCGGCCCTGTGCGCCGCCTGCCACGAGCTTTCCCAGGTCGGCGGCCCGCTGATCGTCGTCGGGGCCGGGCTGCCGCACCTGCCCTCGGTGCTGTCGGCCAGCAAGAGCTACTCCGAGCGGCTGTTCCGCTACGCGCGGATTGACCGGCTGGACCGCGAGGCGGCCGATCAGGCGCTGATCGCCCCGGCCGAGCGGGAAGACGTGATCTTCAAGCAGGAGGCGCTCGACGCCCTGTACGAGGCGGCCGACGGCTACCCCTACTTCGTCCAGGCCTACGGCAAGGTCACCTGGGATGTCGCCGCCGCCTCGCCGGTCACCGCGGGCGATGTCATCGTGGCCGCCCCCGAGGCGGAGGGGGAGCTGGCGGTGGGGTTTTTCGGCAGCAGGTACGAGCGGGCCACCCCGGCCGAGCGCGAGTACATGCGGGCGATGGCCATGATCGGCGACGAGCCGGTGCCGACCTCGGCCGTCGCGGAAGAGCTGGGCCGCAAGCCGTCAAGCTTGTCGCCCTCCAGGGACGGGCTGATCAAGAAGGGCCTGATCTACAGCTCGGAGCGGGGCCTGATCGCCTTCACCGTGCCGCACTTCGGCAAGTTCCTGCGTTCCCAGCCCGCCTAGCAGGGGGAGCGGACGGCCTGCGCGGGCGAGTGAGTATCGAGATTATCGGCAACTCTTGGGATTCTGCTAGAGGCGGCTAGATTCTCCAAGAGCGGCGCCGGTCCCGGCCTGAGGACCGGTCCGGCCGGGCGCGGGCGACGCTGGGCGGGCTCGTCGGCCTCGACGACGGCTGTCCGGACGGCCGGCCGGCGGGCCTGGAGGTAGACGGCGAAGACGATGTCCGCCTTCCGGTCATCGACCGTGGCCGGGTAGGCAAGAAAGCGCCAGCACCCTTCGCGCCAGATGTCGGCTGGCTCGGGCATCACCAGGTATGGCTGGCTGTCCCGCCACTCCCGGCTGGCCCGCAGCGCGGCCAGCGTCTTGCCAACCGGCACCCGGCGTGCCTCGCAGGGCTCTGAATAGCCCAGCCGGACCATGATCTCGCCGATCTCAGGCGACACCGCCGCCAGCAGCAGCACCTCGGCGACCGCCACCGCCACCAACAGCAGGGCCTGCGGAGACGAGGAGGGCAGGTGCAGCGGGGGCGCGCCGATCGACGCCATGGCCGCCGCGCACAGCACCCCGGCCCGCACCATGGACCGTACGCTGACCGGGGTCTCGCTCAGGTCGCCGAAACAACCGCAGCCCACGCCCGGGCGACGGGCGCGGATCTCGTTCAGGGCCGCCACCGCGATCGCGAAGAGCAGCGCGGTCCCGGCACGCACGCTGACCGCGTCGGTGGCCGCCCCAACCCGGCCCGCGGTCACGATCAGGCCAGTGCCCAGGCCCAGCTCGCTCAGGCACAAGGCAAGCATGGTCGACCGGCGCATGCCGACCGCATCGAGGGATCGGGCTGAGGCCGCACGCTGGGCCTTGGCCAGGCACGCGCCAATGAGCAGCAAGGCGAGGATCGGGACCTGAACTTCCCTGGCCGTGGTCAGCACGGCACCCCCCAGGGGCATGTTCGTAACTCCTTCCCTCCCTAGCCAGGCATGGTCAGCGACGCGTTGAAGCATCCGTTCTCGAGTCGTCCCCCGAGCTCGACGAACGCGGTCATCGTGAGATCAGCGATCCGGCCGCGCGGCGACGTGGAGCACTCGACGCACCGGTCACAAAACAGCCTGGCAGATGCTCCGCAGCTGGTCACGGGCAGTGGCGCCGACAGGCCGGTGCAATCGTTGCGCACCGCCACCACGCTGCCAATCGACAGGTAAGGAAGCCGGACGCAGCCCAGGCCGACATTGTGCGGGTCCACGGCGTGCGGCTCGGCGTGCCCGCGCGAGCGTCCCGTGGCCCGCCGCGAGGGCAGCAAGCCGGTGTGCTCGCAGCCAGTCTCGGGGTCAACCGCCGGGTAGGCAAGCCCGAGCAGGCCGGCGGGCTCCTCGCCCGGCTCATGCCAGACGGCTGTTCCGCTGACCGGGTTGGGAATGTGCCCGCTCACCAGCGGCGGTGCGGGCGGATGGTCGGCCCGGTAGGCAGGCTGGGCGGTGGCCGGGGTCAGCGCCTGCAGGAAGCCCTCCCGCCGCAGCCCGATGACGTCGATCAGGTAGCCCGGCTCAAGCCGGGGGAAGCGGACCAGGATCTGACGATAGGTCTCCTGGCCGATCAAGACGATCTTGCGGGCCTTCGCGGGCCCGCAGTCCACGAGCAGTTCCAGGCCACGGGGTGACCCAACCCCTGGTCGGGGGCCAGACGGCTTGGCCTCAAGGATGGTGCCCGTGGCCCGGCCGATCCCCGCCCAGACCCGCTCGGCGATCGTCGGGCGCACCACCCCGGCCCGGCCTAGGGTCAGGAACGGGAGCGCGGTCTTGCGGACGATCACCTGATCGCCCTGGCGAAGCCCGGTCGGCGCGACGTGGGTGCCCCGCCAGGCGAGGGTGGCGGGTGTCATCGTCAGCCGCTCCTCGCCGTCGCCGGTGTGCAGGATGAGCACGTGCGGGCTGACGTCGCTGACCACGCCGGTGATCACGGTGCGCAGGGCGGCCGGGCGCGGCTCCAGCAGGCTCTCGTAGGCGGCGGCATACTCCAGGGCGGCCTCCCGCCGGCTGGCCGGGTCGCGCTGGCCGAAGACAGCGGCGCGCAGCAGCGGCCGACGGGTAAACCGTCCGGGATTGGTGGTTTCGACCAGATCATCACACCCGCCCCGGAATTCCGGGATATGCCGCACTTACCCTCCATGAGCTTTCATACGCCATTGACCGGCCTTCTGACCATGCCCGCATACGCGCGAACACGTCAAGTGATTCATGGAATTGTCTATGCGTAATTAGGTAGATGACTCACTACCGGACAGCCGCGCCCTGAAATACCTAGTGACTACGTAAGTGGGGCGGTGTACTTGCGGGACCCGGGTCTCGCCAGTCACTTAGAGCGGCGTATCGTGACTCCATAATCACTCTGGGTAGTTCGAGGGCGCGGGTGAGGAACGGGGCCATGAGCGTAGGGGACCACGTGGCGTTCGGGGATTATGTGCGCTCGCGGGCCGGCATGCTGCTGCGATCCGCGCTGGCCCTGACCGGCGGCAACCGCGCCGATGCCGAGGACCTGGTCCAGGCGACCCTCATCAATGCCTACCGGTCGTGGGACCGGATCAGCGACCTGGCCGCCGTGGATACCTACGTACGTCGAGCGATGGTGAACACGCACATCTCGGCCTGGCGGCGCAGGAAGGTCGACGAGTACCCTACGGACGAGATCCCCGACCAGCCCGCTGTCGACGGGTCGGAGGAACGAGACCTGCATGACGTCCTCCAGCAGGCGCTGGACCGGCTGCCACGGCAGATGCGGGCCGCGGTCATGCACCGCTTCTACGAGGACATGACCGAGCCCCAGGTGGCCGCGGCCATGGGGATCACAGTCGGGACGGTCAAGAGCACGGTCGCGCGCGCGGTCGGCAAGCTCCGCGAGGATGAGCAACTGCGTGAGGACGTAGTGCCCAGCCGGGAGCAGCCAGTGCCCCGCCGGGACGAGCCGTAGAAATCCACGGCTTGTCCCTGGCATCACTCGTGAACACGGGGTTACAAAACGGACGCTGGCGTGGGACTATCCCGTCAAAGGGGACTTTTGGCATCCCCGTGCATCCGCAGGTGGAGGCGCGCGCTTATGGAAAGCACCATGATGGACTTCCCGCTGACGGTCACGTCGATCATGCGCTACGGGACCAGCGTGTTCGGTGACAAGCAGGTCGCGACGTGCGTGGGGACGACGGGCGAGGTCCGCCGCCGGTCCTATGCCAGTTGCGGCGAGCGGGCGGCCCGCCTGGCGAGCGCGCTGCGAAGACTTGGCGTGGACGGCGACCAGCGGGTCGGCACCTTCATGTGGAACAACGCTGAGCACCTGGAGGCCTACCTCGCCATCCCCTCGATGGGCGCGGTCATGCACACGCTGAACATCCGGCTCGCGCCCGAGCAGGTCGGCTACATCGCCAGCCACGCGGGCGACTATGCCGTCATCGTCGATGACTCACTCGTCCCCGCGTTCGCGGCGGTCCTGGAGCACGCCCCGGCCATCAGGCACGTAATCGTGACCGGAGATCCCGACCGTGTTGCCGAGGCCGAAGCCGCGCTGAGCGGTCCAGACCGCCAGGTCCATGGCTACGAGGACCTCCTGGCCGCCTCCCCTTCCTCCTTCAGCTGGCCGGACGTCGACGAGCGGTCGGCCGCCGCCATGTGCTACACCAGCGGCACCACCGGGCTGCCCAAGGGCGTGGCCTACAGTCACCGGTCGACCTACCTCCACTCGATGGGGCCGTGCATGAGCAACGGCATGGACGTCGGCGAGTACGACCGCGTCCTGCCGGTCGTCCCCATGTTCCACGCCAACGCCTGGGGCCTGGCCTACGCCGGCCTGATGGCCGGGGCCGAGCTCGTCCTGCCGGACAAGTTCATGGTTCCGGCGGCAATCGCCGCGCTCATCGAACGGGAGCGGGTCACCCTCGGGGCCGGCGTTCCGACGATCTGGCAGGGCCTGCTCGCCCACCTGCAGGGCGTCGGCGGGGACATCTCCTCGTTGCGGATGCTGATCGCGGGCGGGTCAGCGCTGCCTGAGTCGATCATGCGGACCTACTTCGCCGAGTACGGAGTGCACATGCTGCATGCCTGGGGGATGACAGAGATGTCACCGCTCGGCACGGTCGCGCACCCGCCCGCCGGGGCCGCCGGCGACGAGGAGTGGGAGTACCGGACCAGCCAGGGACGGCTCTTCTGTGCCGTGGAGGGCCGGCTGACCAGTGACACCGGCGACGTGCTGCCCTCGGACGGCAAGGCCGTGGGTGAGCTGGAGGTCCGCGGGCCGTGGATCACCGGCTCCTATTACCACGACAGCGCGCCAGAGAAGTTCCACGATGGCTGGCTGCGCACCGGAGACGTCGGATCGCTGGACGCCCGCGGCTTCCTGCGGCTCACCGACCGGGCCAAGGACGTAATCAAGTCGGGCGGCGAGTGGATCTCCTCGATGGAGCTGGAAAATCTCCTCATGGGGCACCCCTCGGTCGCCGAGGCCGCGGTCATCGGGGTCCCTGACTCCAAGTGGGGCGAGCGGCCGCTGGCCGCCGTCGTCCTCGTCACCGGAGCGACCACCACCCCCGATGAGCTGCGAGAATACCTAGCCGACCGGTTGCCCAAGTGGCAGCTCCCCGAGCGCTGGACGTTCATCGCTGAGGTTCCGAAGACGTCAGTGGGCAAGTTCTCCAAAGTCCGGATGCGGGAGGCTTACCGCCAGGGGGACTATGAGGTGATCGAAGCCCGCTAACCCTGGTACGCTAAGCGGCACCGCGTCCGTTCGGCCACCAGCGTGGCCAGGGCTTCGACGTGGATGGAGGCTTCGCCTAGTCCGGTCTATGGCGCCGCACTGCTAATGCGGTTTGGGAGCGATCCCATCCGGGGTTCAAATCCCCGAGCCTCCGCTTGACCAGCCACCCCGTATCTGGTGCGGGGTGGCTGTCTCGCTTCTCGGCGGCATTCGAGCTCATGTGGTCCGCGCGACGGTCAGGTAAACCGCTCACATGGTTCGGACGTTGAAGCAGCGTGACACTCGATTTCGCGGACTTCTACCGGGAGGCCAAGGACGAGTGCCTGCGCACCGTCGTCATCAGCACCGGTGACCAGGAGCAGGCCCAGGACCTTGTGGCCGAGGCGTTCGCCCGGGCCTGCGCCTCCTGGCGGCAAGTCTCCCGGCACCCCAACCCGAAGGCCTGGGTGGTCCGGACCGCGCTGAACGTGCGTATCGACCGCTGGCGCATTCGCCGCCGCGAGTTGCCGCTCACCCCGCCCATGGACACGGTCATGCGCGATCAGGACCCGGCCGATCCCGCCGTCATCGCCGCTGTCCGCCGGCTTCCGGAACGCCAGCGTCAGGTGGTGGCGCTCCGGCTCCTCCTCGACCTGGATACCGAGACCACGGCCGAGACTCTCGGCATCTCGCCCGGCACTGTCAAGGCGCACCTGTCCCGGGCCGTCGCCGCCCTGCGGGAAGCCCTCGATCTCAAGGAGCAGATCTCATGAACGACACCGACCTGTCGACGCTTCTCCGGGACGCGGTGCGGGACACGCACATGAGCGTCCCGGAATCAGACATCACCCGCCGGGCCGGCACGTTGCGAGCCCGCCGCTGGGTCGTGGTCGGCGGGGCGGCCAGCGTCGGCATCGCCGCCGCCGCCCTCGCGGTGGTCGCGCTGACGGCTCCGGCCGCGCCCCCGGTGACCAGCCAGAACACCATGTCACAGCTCACCGCGTGGACCGTGGCAACGCACCCCAACGGTGTCATCGACGTGACG
>Ga0335072_10010769_pt1 | contig 13141 bp, 12 predicted proteins | sample Lox_Sample_21_FD_206725 | JGI IMG/M metagenome (GOLD analysis project Ga0335072, IMG submission 206725) | Soil microbial communities from Loxahatchee National Wildlife Refuge, Florida, United States - Lox_Sample_2.1 | ecosystem: Environmental > Terrestrial > Soil > Wetlands | place: USA...
TGGTCGCCTTTGTTCTGGGATCAAAATCCTCTTTTTGTTCAATTTCCCACACTGTCCATCTATGCGGCCAATGGCGCGGTGCGCGGTATCATTTCGGGTCTCGGGCTCCTGAATCTTTGGATTGCGTTCCAAGACGCGATCCGTTATCGGGACAGTTAAGCCATGAAGGATGAGGTATCAGTTCGAAAAGGGTCCATGAATCGATCGACGGCCGCGAAGGCAAGAGACGGATCATCGCAGGCACAGGCTGATGATTCGAAGAGCGGCAAGGCAGCGAGTGGCTCGCAGGAAGTTGCGAAGTTGCCCGGAAACGGCACGCCGCCACCACTCGAATGTGCGCCCCTGGCCTACGAGAACTCGGCGTTTTTGAACAGCGCGGACGGGCGGCTGATTCGCATCGTCTCTGAGTTTCTGGAACCGTTGGCGAGGTTCCGGCGCGAACAGATTCACGATACCGTGGTGTTCTTCGGTTCGGCGCGATTCCGTGGGCGCGAAGAGGCAGATCACGCGCTGGAACTACTGGAAAATACGGGCTCTACGCGTGCTGCGCCGAGCGAGGAACAGCCGGCGAAACCTCCGGAGATTGCCGCCGGAAAGGCCACGGATTTGCAGCGAAAGCGGGCGGTGGCGGCGGTCGAGATGGCACGGTACTACGAAGACGCACGACGGCTGGCAGGAATGTTGACCCAATGGGCAAAGGGCATTCCTTCGCGGAGGCATCGGTTCGTCGTCACTTCAGGAGGCGGCCCAGGCATCATGGAAGCGGCGAATCGCGGCGCCCACGAAGCCGGAGGTAAAACGATTGGAATGAACATCCGGCTACCATTTGAGCAGTCGCCCAACCCTTACATCACGCCCTCGCTCAACTTCGAGTTCCACTACTTTTTCATGCGCAAGCTGTGGTTTGCTTACCTGGCCAAGGCGCTGGTGGTGTTCCCCGGGGGATTCGGGACTCTCGACGAGATGTTCGAAATCCTTACCTTGGCGCAGACGCACAAGCTGGCCAAGAAGATCACAGTGGTGATCTACGGGCCGGAATATTGGAAGAAGGTGTTCAACCTGGAAACCCTGGTGGATACGGGGGCGATCTCGCCGAAGGATATCGAGCTATTCCAGTTCGCGGAGACTCCGGAACAGGCATTCGAAATGCTGCGCCAGGGGTTGACCGAAAATTTCCTTGTGCCGGAGGCGACCGCTCAGGCAGAAAGTCCCGCAAAGGAACTTATGCAGGGCGCAACGCTGGAGGATTTTCTCGGACCGGAACTGGCGAAGACGGCCAAATAACGCCGAAAGAGGAAGACTAAGCCAAGTCAGGATCGCGGAAGAAGGCAGATCTTCTTGAACCAGCCAGGAAGATTCTTTCAACTCGTTAAGCCGGCACGCTTCAGCTGGAGCCGCACCGTTCCCGGTCTCCATCACCTTAAGATTTGTTAAGGGCGGCACGTTGCGTCCTGTCTATGCGAGACTGAGAGCCGGTGCTGTGGCAGGCCGCGAAGATGGAAAGCGGAGAACGACAACTATCACTTTTACTGGTAGATGACGACGCCGAACTGTGCGGCATGATGACGGAGTTCTTTGCGGAAGCGGGCCATCATCTCGATTGCGCCTACGATGGGCGGGAAGGCCTGGCGGGCGCGCTCCGCGGCGAATACGACCTGGTGATTCTCGATGTAATGCTGCCCGTAATTGATGGATTTACAGTACTGCAGCAATTGCGCAGGCGCGTCACATTGCCGGTGATCATGCTGACGGCGCGTGTGCAGCAGCGAGATCGCATTCTCGGGCTGAACTCGGGCGCCGACGATTATTTGCCCAAACCGTTCGATCCCGATGAGCTGTTAGCGCGGATCCGCGCGGTGATGCGGCGTGGGGAGACAACCAGCCGGCAGCCCGATGCGATTTTGAAGATTGGGAAGATTCGCTTGAATGCAACATCCCGTGAGGTCTGGAGCGGCGATGCGCCCGTGGAGCTGACGGCGATGGAGTTCGATCTGCTCGAGCTGTTGATGCGTTCGGCCGGGCGCGTGGTTTCGCGCGATGAGATTACGGCGCTTCTGTTTGAGCGCGAAGCCACGCCCTACGATCGATTTCTTGATGTGCACATCAGCCACCTGCGCAAGAAACTGGAAGGCGGCGGGCGATTGATCCGCACCATTCGAGGAGTGGGATATGTATTTACCGGAACGCCTTAGAACCTTGCCCACAAAGTCGCTCTACGTGGGCGTGCTGCTGGCGATGGTGAGCACGCTCATGCTGTCGTTCCTCGCCTTTCAAGTGATTGCAACGCGCGTGCAGCGGATGCAGATCGATCCGACCTACGACAAATTCGATGAACTGCAACTGGAGAGCGCGCGAAGAGCATTCGAGCACCGAGGGGCGGAGGGATTGCACGCCTATCTAGCAAGCCTGGACCGCATCTTCGGTGGATCGCACTACTTGCTGGATGCGAAGGGAATCGACCTGGTGACGGAGCAAAGCCGGAGCCAGTTGCTTCCTGCGCCACCCGCAACCAAGCTGCGCGTCAGGGCCAAAGGACGATGGATTCTCGCACATCTTTCACCGGATCGGAAGTACTGGTTTGCAGCTGAAGGGCAATTGGGCAGGCCGCACATCTGGACTTTCCTGCCCTATTACTTCCTTGTGATTGGCGCAACGGGGGTTTTGTGCTGGCTTGCGTCGGTCGGTGTCGTGTCGCCTATTCGCAGGATTGCTGCGACGATTGCGATGTTTGGGCAGGGGGACCTGACGGCGCGTGTGAAGACACGGCGCCAGGATGAGATCGGGCAACTTGGACGTTCGTTCAACCAGATGGCCGAGCGTCTTGAGCGCCTGATCATGAGTGAGCGGCGGCTGCTGGGCGACATTTCGCATGAGCTACGATCGCCACTGGCGCGACTCAAGTTCGCCGTCAAGCTGGCGCGGACTTCGCCCGACACGAAATGCGCGCTCGACCGCATCGAGCGCGACGTAGATCGTATTACCTCGCTGGTGGCCGACATCGTGGAGATCACGTTTATTGAGGGTGACCCCGCTGTGCAGGACATGGGGTTGGTTCGCGCGGGAGAGATCATCGACGACGTGGTCAAAGACTGCGCATTGGAGGCTCAATTTCGTGGATGCGGCATTGCGGTGAACGGATCGATAACAGGCGAAGTGATGGGCAACCGCGAATTGTTGCGCAGGGCAATCGAAAATGTGGTGCGCAATGGGATCCGCTATGCACCAAAGCAATCGAAGATCGAACTATCGATTGCGGAGAATGAGCGTGAAGCGACGATTGCGATTCGTGATTACGGTCCGGGCGTTCCCGGGGATACGTTGAATCGCCTCTTCGATCCGTTCTTCCGCGTGGAAGAAGCGCGTGCTGCGAATGGAGGCGGATCGGGAATGGGATTATCGATCGCCAAGCGAGCGGTGCAACTGCATCACGGGACTATTCGCGCAGAGAACGCGTCTCCTGGCCTGCGCGTCGAAATCACGATTCCCTTTGCTGCACAGCCTGTGCTGCAGTAGCGCAGGGTAGACCGTGCTCGAAGCACTTAAGATTTCTTAAGCTGAATTTCCTGGACAACCGTGTGTAATCACCATGATGCCTCAAGCAGCTGAGATCAAACAGCGAGGCATTCGAGGAGAAGACACATGAAGCGCCTTTTTGGATTCGCACTGATTCTGGGTCTATTGTCGATGCCCGCGTTCGCAGCAAAAAATTCAGAAAACGTTAACCTTTCGACTCCGGTGAAGTTGGGAACGACGCAGCTTGCTGCCGGTAATTACGATCTCAAGTGGACCGGGACCGGAGCAACGGTTCAGGTAGCCATCACACAAAATGGCAAAACGGTTGCCACGGTGCCCGCCAAAGCCGTGCAGGGGAAGAACGATCAGGTCAGCCTGAGTACAGATCATGTGGGCGGCGAGAATGTTCTCCAGTCCATCCAGTTGCACAAAGTCACCCTGATTTTCTCCGGCGCGACTTCGACCGGTGAGTGAGCCGGCGATCGCCGACGCTCTCGCAAAAGTGTGACAGATTCATTTCCGTGCGCGAGGAACTTCGCGGCCGGCAGTTTGTTGTTGTTGACCATCCACCCCCGTTTCTTCCCAAGAAATGGGGGTCTTTTTTGGCGGCGATCCGCCCAGCCAACAACCTTACCGGCGCCTCGCCGACCGGAAACCGGTTATTTATGAATATATTGTCATGCAGATTATTATGATCCGCTTTGCGTGGCGACCGTATAATTGCGCGAGATGCTCCTGCCGAAAAATTAGAGTGGGTCGTCCTAAGCGGCTGCGGCATGTTTCCTCGTTCTTCTCTTAGGTCTCGAGAGCTTTGATTTGGATCGGAGTGCCGCTGCAGATGTTTCTCCCGGTGGGCGGAATGCGCGACCGCGAGGCACGTTGACCGTCAAGGATAAAGTGCGCCAGCGCACACCGGAGCTGGATTGCGGAAAAGGGTGAAACATGGCCGGTTCGACCATCTCGTATTTGTGGCGCGCTCCGCGGGCAATGCAAGGTTTTCGCTCTGGAGTTTCACTGCACAGCCACACAAATCAATCGACTGAAACGCTGTCGCATTTGGCGGTTGTCGGCCGCAAGCTGCCCTGGATGCGCCCGCTAATGGCACGGTTGGAGCGTCGGGCCCGTGAGAATCACGGAATGTGCGTGGACTATGTGGCCAGCTACTGGACGCCGCCCATGCCTCCCAAACTGGCATTCGACCTGGAGAGCAGGCAGATCGAAAAGCTGGATCTTGCCTCGATGGTTTCGTTGACTGACCACGACAATATTAAGGGTCCAATGCTGCTGCAGGCAGTGCCGAGTGCGCGCCAGATTCCGATCTCAGTGGAATGGACCGCTCCTTATGGAGAGCAATCGTTTCACTTCGGAGTGCATAATCTTCCCAGCGCAACAGCGATGAGCTGGATGGCGATACTGGATGAATACACTGCGCATCCAAATCCCCGCCGGCTTACCGAAATCCTGGCGGCGCTCGACGCAGAACCGGATGTGCTGCTGGTATTTAACCATCCGATATGGGATCTCTACATGGTCGGCCGCGAGAAGCATCAATTCTCTGTGAACGAGTTTCTGCAGAAGAACGGCAAGTTCCTGCACGCGTTGGAATTGAATGGGCTGCGCAGCTGGGATGAGAATCGAATTGCGCGCCGGCTGGCAGAACAGTGGAACATGCTGTTGATCTCTGGTGGCGACCGGCACGGGGTGGAACCAAATGCCAACATCAACATGACGAACGCTGAAAGCTTTACCGAGTTCGTGCACGAAGTCAGACGCGAGAAAAAGAGCAGCCTGCTTTTCATGCCACAATATGCGGAGCCGTGGAAGTATCGCATACTGCAATCGGCGATTGATGCTGTGCGCCACTATCCGGGGTTTCCGCCTGGATCGCGTACCTGGGATGAGCGCGTATTTCATCCTGATCGGAACGGGGCGCCGCGGCCGCTCAGCCAGTTGTGGCCCGACGGAAATCCCCCGTGGATCATAGCCAGATGCATCGCGCTGGTGGAACTCATGGGCAGAGGACTCGTTTCAGACGGTCTGCGCATGGTTTGGAACGAATCGCATCAGTTAAATCTGGCTTTGGGAGAGCACGACGGCTAATCGGGCGCTGTCGTTCAATTTGCTGTAAATCTGATCTGGTTGATGCCCGTGCAGGACCAGTTGTGTTTTGCCTGCATCCAACCTACTGGATGCTGCGCGATCCGGAAATCTGGGGGAATAATTGGGTTTAGCGGGCAAGTGGGCCGTAACTCGATTGAGTCTCTATGACAATTGAACGTCAATTTGCACCATATTTACGTCATTTTGACCCCGTCTGCTGATACTTGAGACAAGAAGTCCAGCTTGATCGCGGAGCTTTAGGAGGAGACGTGGCCCAATCGACCATCTCATACCTGTGGCGCGACCAGAACCCTGCCAGAGGATTCCGTACTGGCGTTTCATTGCATAGCCACACCAACCAATCGAAGGAGACGCTGGATTTTCTCGCCAATCTGGGAAACCAGTATCCCTTGTTTCGCCCTTTGATTGCACGGCTCGAGCAGCGGTCGCAGGAGACACACGGCATCAAGGTGGACTACGCCAACAGCTACTGGACCCCGCCCATGACACCGAAGCTGGCTTTCGACCTGGAGACGCGTCAGATCGAAAAACTAGACGTGGCACCGATGGTTTCCATCACCGATCATGACAACATCAAGGCGCCGATGCTGCTGCGGACGATTCCCAGCGCGAGGCGCATTCCGGTATCGGTGGAATGGAGCGCGCCATATGGCGGTGTGCAGTCGTTTCATCTTGGTATTCACAATCTGCCCAGCGAACGCGCCACGCATTGGATGGAAGCACTGGAGGATTTTACAGCGCATCCGAGCGATGCGCGGCTAACGGAGATCCTCGCTGACCTGAACAGGGAACCAAACGTCCTGGTGGTGTTCAACCATCCAATGTGGGATCTCTACATGGTTGGAAAAGCAAAGCACGAATTCCTTGTGAATGAGTTTCTGCAAAAGAACGGTGCTTGGCTTCACGCCCTCGAACTGAATGGCCTGAGGCACTGGGATGAGAACAGGGCGGTGCGACGTCTGGCGGAAAAGTGGAACATGGTGCTCATTAGCGGAGGCGACCGGCATGGGGTGGAACCGAATGCCAATATCAATCTGTCCAACGCCTCCAGCTTCACGGAGTTTGTGCACGAGATCCGCAAGCAGAAAATCAGCAACGTTCTCTTCATGAATCAGTATGCCGAGCCGTGGAAGCACCGGCTGCTGCGCTCGACGTTGGACGCGATCCGCACCTACCCTGATTTTCCACCGGGTTCACGGACCTGGGATGAGCGTGCCTATCATCCGGATGCCCGCGGTGTTGTCCGTCCACTCAGCGAGATTTGGCCAGGAGGGCGCGCACCCCTTGCAATCGGCTGGATCATCGGACTTGTGCAATTGCTGGGCAAGGGACCTGTGTCGGGCGGGCTTCGCCTGGCGTGGAGTGAATCGCGGCAGTTGCGCCTCGCGCTGGGAGACAACGAGATCTCAGCGAGGCTGATTGCCGGTTAAGGACTTCATTGCCGGATCTAGTCTGCACGATCCGGATGTCGATGATGCGCTGACTTGCCTATGTGCCAACCTGGAATCGCTGGATGAGCGGATGACTGCAAGAGTTCCGCGGGTGGCCTATTTCCCTGACTCGTTCCACGAGGTGAATGGCGTCGCGCACACCAGCCGCCACTTTGAGGCGTTCGCACGGCGGCGCGATCTGCCGTTTCTGTGTGTACGTGCCGGCGACCGTCCGCGCGCTTTCGTCGAAGAAGAAAGTGTACGTACGCTCGAACTTCCGCGTGGCGTGCTGTCGTTTGCGCTGGAGAAGGACCTGCGTTTCGATCCTGCATATCTGCGGCATATCCCGCAGATCGATGAGGCGGTAGAACGTTTTCGGCCAGACCTGATTCACATCACCGGTCCAAGCGAACTGGGCCTGCTGGGCGCAAGCATCGCAAATGAGATGGGCCTGCCGCTGGCCGCAAGCTGGCATACCAACGTACATGAGTATGCCGCTCGACGAGCAGAGTGGTTTCTGAAGTTGTTACCTGCGAAACAGTCGGTTGCGGCGGAACACACAATTGAAGACCTGGCCCTGACGGTCGCCGCCCGGTTCTATTCCTGTGCGCAAGTGCTGTTCGCGCCGAATCCCGAACTTTGCAGGCTGCTTGAGGGCATTACGCTGCGACGCTGCCACCTCATGCCGCGCGGAGTGGACGCGGGCCTGTTCGATCCGCAGAAGCGAAAGCGCCGCGAAGGGGACTGTGAAAACGTGCTGGGATTCGTTGGACGGTTATCGGTGGAAAAGAATATTGCCGGCTTGGTCCGTGTGCAGGACGAACTGGCGGAGATGGGACGCGACGATTTTCGATTCCTGATTGTGGGCCATGGCGGAGACGAGGCGTGGCTGCGTGAACGTCTGCATCGAGCCGAGTTCGCCGGAGTGCTGCATGGGGAAGAACTGGCCGCAGCCTATGCTGCAATGGATCTGTTTGTGTTCCCTTCGCACACCGACACATTTGGGAATGTGGTCCTTGAGGCAATGGCCAGCGGCGTTCCTGCGGTTGTCACTCCCGACGGAGGGCCGAAGACGATTGTTCGCGAAGGCGAGACGGGGCGCATTGTTGCGGAGGAAGAATTCGCGATGACGGTTGCGGAGATTCTGGATGATCGGATCAAGCACGATGCAATGCGAAGAGCGTCACGGGCGTATGCGCTGACTGCGACCTGGGACTCGGTGTTCGAGGGCGTGTATGCGGCCTATGAAGAGATTGTTCCCGCTCTCGCGTGATACACGGCAACTCACCGATTGCGCTGAAGGCAAACCGCAGCCCGCAGGAATGCGAAATAGCCATTCGACGGGCAACGCCTGCCTTTTCCGCATCTAACTATTGGATGCAAATGTGGAGCAATTAGAGATTTTCTGAGGATAGAGGAATAGATAGGAGAAGACTTGAGAAAACTTGTGATGTTAATGATTGAAACGGAACAGCCGGAAGGGCTATCAGCACGAAAGCTAGTAGTTGAGACGGCCAAACACAATGTATTAACGGCGTATAACGTGGACGACGGAATTGATCTGCTAAGACGATTCCCGGCTGTGGACGCTGTGCTGGTGCACAGCGACGTGCTTGCCAAGGAGCCGACTCTATTGACCCAGGTGAAGTCGAAGGCTCCGCATGCACCAATCATTCTAGCCAGCCCGCTTGCCCTGCAGGATACGCCAGAGGTGAGCTACGTGGTGGATAGCCACCAGCCCGGAGCCTTGTTGAAGGTTCTTGCCGAAGATCTGCAGGCAAGCACTGACAACCACTAGTTGCGGGATGCGTCTGCCGCACTCCTACAATGGAGCCATGAATAAGGAAGATGTTTTCACGCACACGGACCCCGAACTGCAGCCCGTGCTCGAAGAACTGCGGCGCCGCGAGCCGATATTTCACACAAAGAACTTCGGCACGACGGCGGCTGAATTTGAAAAAGCCACCGCACCGGAGTTCTGGGAGGTGGGCGCTTCCGGACGTCGCTACAGCCGCGCTTTCATCCTTGCACATGCTGATCGCTTCGCGGGTGTGGATGCAGGCTCAATGGGTTGGAAGGACTACGGTCACGCACTTCGCCGCCTTGGTACCGACACATATCTCTTGACCTATCGGCTCCAGCAAACGGATCGTCTTACGCACCGCGCAACGATCTGGCAACGAGCATCCGAGGGATGGCGCATCCTCTATCACCAGGGCACGATTGTGCTGTCGGAAGAGGACGATGTGATCCCGTGAGCGTGGCCGAGTCGCGGCCGCTCTGTGCGCCGTCAGGAAAGGATCTTTTGTCCGGTGCGCAGGTCGAGCGTGAATGGCACTTCCTTGTCAGTAAGCATCTGCCAGGCGAGCCCGTGAAGCTGGCCGGACTCAATGGCTTTGATGGTAATGCCTTCGTCAGAGAGTTTCTCCGACTGCCACGCAAGGCCCCGGGCTCCCCAAGCGAGCATCGCGTGATGACCGACGAACAGGAGCAGACCGTTCGCCGGAAACGAACGGACATCGAGCACGGGCCGATAGGGCAGCATGGTGAAGCATTCCGGTGCGGAGGTATCAATGAGGTATGCGTACCCGCCGGAAACGGCGCAAAGCTCTCGTGCATTCGGACAGGACCATATTCCGGTGGGAACACTGGAATCACGAAAGCCGAGAGCGCAGGTGGCGAGAAACTCGTTCGCGGAGGGCGAATTTTTTGGCTGGGTCTGGTGGCTGGTTCCACTCGGATGGGGTCGCACCAGAACTTCGAGCGCGCCGCGCTCCACTTCTTCCGCAACGCGCGGATAGACGTAGTGTCTCGTGGGCAGAATGAGCGGACGAGCAGCCAGGATTTCGGCCTGCCAGCAGTGCGGAAATGCAAGGTCAAGTGCAGCTGTCATGTCTGTGCCTCGTAGCCCAGGATCCAACTTCTCTGATCCGGCGTGTCGGGAACGGGACAACCGCGAGTCAACTCGACGGCACGCAGAGCGTCATTCGCGTTCCAGCCGAGATGGATGAGGGTGCAGGCAGCGGTGATGGTGGCTCTGCCGATGCTGCCGCGGCAATGGACGCCGATGCGTTCGCCGCTGCGAAGGCGCCCGGCAAGCCCGGCCACAAATTTGCGGAACTCGCCGGAATTGGCGGGTATCTGCGTATCCGGAATGGGATAGGAGAGGAACTGCAATCCGGTTTTTTGCGCCAACCGAGCTTCATCGATCAGGCCGAGCCAGTCGGCTTCATGGTGTTCGAGCAATGACACCAGGGTATCGATGCCGGCGTTCTTTATCTGCCGCAATTCGTCTTCAAGCCAATCGTGGCCACGCGGGCGAAGAACGATCGCGAGCCGGGCAGCAGGCTCACTGTCGGATGCGCCGATCCAGAAGATGTCGTTCAAAGCGGGCTAGACTCCCACGAACCGCTCAACGCGCTCCTGCACGCTGGGGATGCCGAGTTTGAGACTCGAACCCTCTTCGATGAGCGGGATGAGCCTGTCGAAATCCGGGCCGGAGTGCGAGCCGGTCAGGGCAATGCGAACCGGGTGGTAGAGTTCCGGGCCCTTGATGCCGGTGGCTTGCTTGATTTCGTTCAACCATTCCTTGAACAGCTCCGGCGTTACATGCTCGGCATGGGCCCGCGTGCGAGTTGCGAGTTCGCCCAGCACGGTGCGGGAAGTGTCGGCGGCGAGAACCGGGACATTGTGTTCATCGGTTCGGGCGGCTTCGGGATCAAATCCGAAGATGAACAATGTCTTGGCCGGGAGTTGGCCGAGGTGATCGACATAGGTCGCAAACAGGGTGATGAGCTTGACAAACCACACAATGACCTCGTCGGAGGCGTCTTCCTTTGCCGGCACAAGCCCGCCGAAGTACTCCCATGCGAGCGAGGCAACGCGGCCGGGCGAGGCCGCTTTTATGTAATGGCGGTTGAGCCACTTGAGCTTGTCGAAGTCGAACACCGCGGGCGAGGGGGTGACGCGTTCAAGAGAAAATGCGCGGACCAGTTCAGGTAGCGTGAAGGTCTCGGTTTTTCCGTCTTCTGCTCCCCAGCCGAGAAGTGCAAGGTAGTTGACCAGCGCTTCGGGAAGGTAACCCATCTCGCGAAAACTGGAGATGGAAGTGGCGCCATGACGCTTCGACAGCCGTTCGCGGTCGGCTCCCAGGATCGTGGAGAGGTGTGCAAACTCCGGAACCTGCCAGCCGAATGCCTGGTAAATGGCCACCTGCCTGGGCGTGTTGGAGATATGGTCATCGCCGCGAATGACATGGCTGATCTCCATGAGAGCGTCGTCGATGGTGACCACGTAGTTATAGACCGGTATGCCGAGCGCATCCTCTGAGCCGGATCGAACAAGGATGGGATCGCTCACGGCTTCAGCCGGAAACTCAACCGTGCCGCGCACCAGGTCGTGAAAGCGCAGCGGCTCTTCACCGATTTTGAGGCGGATTGCGTAAGGCCGTCCTTCGGCAAGGAATTTGCTGATGACCTTCGGCTTCAGAGAGCGGCAGCGGCCGGAGTAGACCTGCGGCATTTGATTTTGCGCAAAGAGCTTGCGTTCGGCTTCCAGTTCCTCAGGGGTGCAGAAGCAGCGGTAGGCCTTGTCCTCATCGAGAAGCTGCTGGGTGTATTTGGCGTAGATATCGAGGCGCTGCGATTGACGGTAGGGGCCGAAGCTTCCCTTTCCGGGCACATCTGGTTCGTCCGGCCCTTCGTCCCAATCGAGACCGAGCCAGCGCAGATCTCCGATGAGTTGCGTTTCGAATTGTTCCTCTGATCGCTCCACATCGGTATCTTCAATGCGAAGCAGAAAGGCTCCGCCGAAGCGGCGGGCGAACAACCAGTTGTAGAGCGCCGTGCGCGCATTCCCCACATGCAGCAATCCCGTTGGGGAAGGTGCAAAGCGCACTCGAATCTTCCCGTTTTCCATGGCACTCCGATGATAACCGCTTGCGCAAGATGAACGTACCGCAAGCCATACGGGAGGCGCCGACGGTAGCCGGCACCTCCTTTCCGCCGAGACCCCCCACCCCCCTACTCTGGGCGTAAATTACTCTTTTGATTCGGTTTATCGAACTTATCCCGGCCAAATTACTCTGTCCATTGGACTTATCCGCAAATTTCTCTCAGCAAAGAAGTTGCAGCCCATTTTTTCGGGGAGAGGTTTCTCCGAGCCTCAAGGAACCAGATCCCCGAGCGCTGAAAAAACGGGGATACGTGAAGAACATGAATTCTCGGGATTCGTCAACCAACAGGCGGCGAGGTTCTGGAATTGATGCGTTCAGTCCTCTCTACCTGATCTACTTTCTATTGTGAGCGCTTTGAGGAATTATCCGGCAAATTGAACGGGACTTTTCGCCTTGCGATTCTCGGGAAGGCGGAGCCAAGTCGCCGAACGCGCCGACTGCGCTTTCGTCACGAGAAGTGTTCCCAGCCCTGAGGCAAAAGCGGTACACGGCCACCGGGAGTGATGAGAGTGATCGTTCGACGTCCTGAACGGCGGGGAATGATGCGTCCAATGCGGGTGACTGGAACTCCGGCGATGGAGCGGGGCAGGCGTGCGGTGGCCGGCGCGGAGAACAGCAACTCGTAATCTTCGCCGCCATGGAGCGCCTGGGCGATTGCGGCTGCAGGGTGGACGGGGAGTTGGGACACATCCAGCTCTGCGGCCACTCCCGATTCGCGGCAAAGATGGGCAAGATCGGTCGAGAGACCGTCGCTGAGGTCGAGCGCGGCGGTAGCCAGGCCAAGGCGGCGCAATTCGATCCCCTGGATAAGCCGCGGATGGGGATAGAGGTGTTCCCCGAACAAGGCCTTATCTTTCTTTAGGACGGCGGCCAAAGCGGATGGGGTTTTCGCTGTGCCGGCCAATTTGCCGAGGCCCTCAAGCCCAGCAGCCGCACCTCCCAGGCTGCCGGTTACATAGAGCAGGTTGCCGGGACGAGCCCCCGAGCGCAGAAGGGCCTTGCCCCTTGGCACTGCGCCGGCGAGGACAATGTCAGCGACGACGAATGGTGACTCGGCCAGATCGCCGCCGGCAAGGGGAGTCCGGTTGGCGGCTGCGAGGACCAAGAAGCCGTCGAGGAAACG
>Ga0335072_10010770_pt1 | contig 13141 bp, 11 predicted proteins | sample Lox_Sample_21_FD_206725 | JGI IMG/M metagenome (GOLD analysis project Ga0335072, IMG submission 206725) | Soil microbial communities from Loxahatchee National Wildlife Refuge, Florida, United States - Lox_Sample_2.1 | ecosystem: Environmental > Terrestrial > Soil > Wetlands | place: USA...
CCGATCTGGGTACCGTCTCCGCCGATCTCGCCGCCGCCGCCGCGGTTGCCGGCAGTCCCGCCGGCGCGGGTCCCGTTGCGGGGCACGACGGCGCGGGTCGCGGGGCCACTCCGGAGCGGCGCCTGATCCCGCCGCCGGGTGTCCGCGGCAGCCGCCGGCGTCTGGCTCGGCACTCGCTCGTCGCCGGCATCAAGGCCATGACCCACACCTGGGTCAGCGGCGACGCCGCGCCCGATTCAAGCGCGGGCTGACCGCGCCGATCACCGGGCTATGGAGTCGTCCGTCTCTTCCCTCGCTGCCGTTCGCGATCGCCGCAAGACCAGGCGTCGGGCGCTGCGCCTCGTCGTGTTCGCGGCGCTGCTCGAGATCACGCTGATCCTGCCGTTCGTCGATCACCTCGCCGACGCCCACCCGATGATCCACTTCACCCAGCACGGCTTCATCTTCGCTGGCGGGGTGCTGATGGGGCTTGCGATCCGCGACGTCCAGCGCGCCTCTCGGTCCTAGTCCGCAAGGCCTGTCGTGAGCAAGCTCCTCGCGGCGCACTGGCCACACCTGATCTTCGTGGTCATCGGTGTGGTCGCATTCGTATGGGTCGCCTACCGGCCCGAACGCGAGTCCGACGAACGCGTCGCCCGGATGACGCCCGCCTACCCGGTGCGGGACGCGTCGCCGGCGCCGAAGGCGAAGGCCGTGCGCCGGTCGGCCGCACGCCGCGGCCTGCTCGCGCTCGGGCCGCTGGTCGGCACCGTCGCCACCGGCCTGGTCCTGTACGGCCTCGACGTCGGCGGAGGCCCGGTTCCCGGCGCGGTCATCTGGATCCACTCGGGGATCTCGGCGCTCGCGCTGCTGCTCGTCTTCTACAAGGTCAGCGACCTCGGGATGGCACGTATCCGCCGGGCCTTCAGCCGCGACCGCCTCCCCGAGCTCGTCTCGATGGTCCTCGGGCTCCTGTCGGTGCCGCTGATCGTCACCGGCGTCGCGCTCCTGTTCGCTCCGAGCACGAGCTCGTTCTTCGCGTACTCGCACCTGGTCTCGGCAGCGTGGTGGACGGGGCTGTTGGTCTGGCACCTGGGGCGCTACATCGGCGCCTCGCTGCGCGCAGCGTTCAAACGCCAGGGCGTCGCGGTCCCGGCTCCGGTCCCGGCTCCGGTCCCGGTTCCGGCCGACCCGGTCCCTGCCGCGCCGGTACCGGCGCTGAGAATGCGAGGCGACCGGATCCAGTGGCGTATCTCCGGCGACTAGCCGCCCCGGCGGCGCAAGACGCGGCGACCCGCGGGCGCCCTTGTGGCGAACGCAGCGAACCCGCCGGCGCCCGTGGGCCGAATGCAGCAAACCCGCCGGCGCCCGGTGCAGAACGCAGCAAACCCGCCGGCGCCCGGTGCAGAACGCAGCAAACCCCGCCGGCGCCCGGCTGCTTCGGTGAGATAAGCGCCTGGGCGGCGCTTATGTCGCCGGCGCGCCGGGGGACGGTGGGCTTTGGCGAGTTGCGCACCGATGAAGTCGACGGCGGCCGTCGACAGCCACGGGCTCGTCAGTCGTCCGCTGGTCAGTCGTCCGCTCGGCTCGGCCGGTCGCGGCTCGGCCCGTCGAGGATCGACCCGTCGACGCTCGACCGGCGTGGGGCCCCGCGGCCGAGATGCGCGGCGATCGGATCCGCCGGCGCACCCCTCCGACTGACCAGTCAGTCGGCTCCGACGGGGCCTGCCCTCACAGAACCGAGCGGATCTCCTGCTCGAACGTCTCGATGTGACCGACGAGCGCGTCGCGCGCCTGCGCGGGCTCGCCGGCGGAGATCGCGAGCAGCACGTCCTGATGCTCGTGCACGCGCGCGAACAGATGCGGCAGCCGGTCGATCACCAGGTACCAGATCCGCAGCGACAGGTTGAAGTAACGCCCGAGCGTCTCCTCGAGGAACGGGTTGGCGGCGCACCGGTAGATGAACCGGTGCACCCGCGCGTCGAGCTCCATCAGCGTCGCGAGGTCGTCGTTGCCGCGGCTTGCGTGGAGCTCGTCGAGCAGTCCCGCGAGCTCCTGGCGCTGACTTTCGGTGATTCGCTCGGCGGCGCGGTACGCGGCGTGACCCTCGAGTTGCGTCCGCACGTCGCAGATGTGGGCGAGGTCGGTGATGTTGATCTCCGAGGCGAACGTCCCGCGCCTGGGGAACACCGTGACCAGGTTCTCGAGGGCGAGGCGCTTGATCGCCTCGCGCACCGGGGTCCGGCCCATCTTCAGCTCCCGCCCGATCAGGTCCTCGTCGATCGGGGCGCCGGGCGCGATCCGGAGCGTGACAAGGCGGTCGCGCAGCTCGCGGTATGCGCGGTCCGCGAGCAGACCGCGCGGCGCGCTGCGGCGTCGGCCGGGGACGACTGATATATCAGTCATCGGTCACGTCAGTCTATAACTGGGGGGCGCCGCCGCCAAGCCGGAACCGGCGGCTAACGCGGGAGCGCGGCTCGGACCGGGCGGACCAGCATCAGTCCGAGCGTCCCCGCGCACAGCGCCGCCGAGATCGCGAACGGCACGCCGTCGCCGGTCGCCTTGGCGAGCGCGCCACCGCCGCCCGCGCCGATCACCTGCCCGGACGCCCACGCCAGGTTGATCAGCGCCATCGCGTAGCCGAGCCCGATCCCGCGGGACTCGGCCGCGTCGGACAGCATCGCCATCGCCGGCGCCCAGAAGCTGCCGAGCGCGACGGCGGCGAGCACGACCACGCCCGCGACGACCAGCACGGTCTCCGAGACCGTGAAGCACAGCAGCACCGCCGCCGCGGCCGCCAGCCCGATGCGCAACGGGAACATCCGGCCGCGGCGGTCCGAGACGTCGCCGACGGCCGGGCTGATAAGCGCCTCGGCACCGGCCGCGATCAGGAACGTGGCGCCGATCCCGGCGGCGCTCGCGCCGAGCGCGCTGAGCCGGAGCGGCGCCAGCACGTTGATCATTCCGGACGCGATCGCCGGCAGCGTGACCAGCCACATGCCGAGCGCGATCCCGGGGCGGCGCAGCTCTGCGAACAGCCGGCGTGGTCCCGGCTGCGGCGGCTGTGGCGAGGGCGCCGGCAACAGCGCCACCGCGAACGCCAGCGCGCCGGCGACGAGGACCACCGCCGAGAACACCGGCGCGCGCCCGATCGCTTGCGCGAGCGTGCCGATCACCGGTCCGAACAGGGCGCCGCCGATGCCCGCCGCGAGCGCGCCCCCGATCGCGCTCCCGCGCCGCTCCGCGGGCCACTCCCCGATCAGCCAGGCGAGACTGCCCGCCCAGGTGCAGGCGCCGCCGACCCCCTGGACGAACCGGGCGGCGTCGAGCAGCACGATGTTGTCGACAAGCCCGAACGCCAGGCTCGAGGCACCCATCAGGAACAGGCCGGTGTAGATCGTGTTGCGCGGCCCCGCCTCGGCGGCGAGCATTCCGGCGGGGATCGACCCGATCAGCGTTCCCGCGGCGTACCCGGCGGTGAGCACGCCGGCGGACGCCTTCGACAGGTGCAGCTCGTGCGTGAGCGTCGGCAGCAGCGGCACGACCGCCGCGTAGAACATCGTGTCGACGAACACGACCGCGCTCGCGACCACGAACAGGAGCCGTAGCTCGCGCGAATCCATGGTCGCTGTAGCGAATCAGACGGCTCAGTCACCGAGCTCGGCGCGCCGCCGCACGACGAACTCCTCGAGCTCGGCGCGGATCGCGTCGTCGAGCGGCGGCTGCTCGTAGCTCTCGAGCGTGGAACGCCAAATCTCGGCGGCCCGGGCGGTCGTGTCCCTGGCGCCGCGCTTGGACCAGCGGTCGAAGTTCTCGGTCGAGGACAGCAACGGGCGGTAAAAGCACTCGCGAAAGCGCTCGAGCGTGTGGGCCGCGCCCAGAAAGTGGCCGCCGGGTCCGACCTCGGTGTGCGCATCGAACGCGAGCGACGCCTCGTCGATCTCGAACGGCGTGAACTCGTGCCGGAGCTCGCGCAGCAACTCGACGTCGACGATGAACTTCTCATAGCAGGACACGAGCCCGCCCTCGAGCCACCCCGCCGAGTGCATCACGAAGTTGGTGCCGGCCAGGAACGTCGGCAGCATCGTCATCAGCGACTCGTACGCGGCTTGGGCGTCGACGGTCTGGGATGCGTTGAGGCCTCCGCCGCCCCGCCACGGCAGTCCGAAGTGGCGCGCGATCTGGCCCGTGCACAGCACGCCGATCCCCGACTCCGGCGTCCCGAACGACGGCGAGCCCGACTGCATATCGGTGTTCGACAGGAAGCTCCCGAACACGACGGGGGCACCCGGGCGGATCAGCTGCGCCAGCGCGATCCCCGCGAGCGCCTCGGCGACCTGCTGCACGAGCGTCGCCGGGAGCGACACCGGCGACATCGCGCCCATCAGCAGGAACGGGGTGATGACCACCGCCTGGTTGGCCTTCACGTACTCGAACATCGCCGCGAGCATGCGGTCGTCGTAGCGGAGCGGCGAGTTGACGTTGATCAGGCTGATCGAGACCGGGGCGCGCTCGATCGCATCGCGGCCGCCAAACAGGATCTCGCCCATCCTGATCGTGTCCGCCGCGTTAGGACCACTCGTCACCGATCCCATGTACGGCTTGTCCGACAGAGTCTGCAGCGCGAACACCATGTCGAGGTGGCGCGAGTCGAGCGGCCGGTCCTCGGGCTCGCAGATCGTTCCGCCGGGGGAGTCGAGCTCGGGGAAGGCCTGGGACAGGCGAACGAGGTTCTCGAAGTCGGCCATCTTGGCGTCGCGTCTCGTGTCTCCTTCACGGATGAACGGGCAGCCGTAGACCGGCGCGAACACCATATGGTCGCCGCCGATGTGCGCGGTGTTCGCCGGGTTCCGGGCCTGGAGCTCGAACTCGCGCGGCGCCTTGGCGACCTGCTCGAGGATGAACTCGGGATCGAACCTGATCCGGTTTTCGTCCTCGAGCGTCTGGCCGGCGTTGGTGAGGAGCTCGACCGCCTCGGGGAGCAAGAACTCGATCCCGATCTCGGACACGAGCCGCCTCCAGCCGCGATCGATCACGGCGATCGCGTCTTCGCTGAGGATCTCGTAGCGGGGCATGGCGTTGACGAACATCGCGGGCTCCTCGGGTCGGGCTTGACCTGGCGACTTCTATCCGTAATCTATACCGCGTGGAACAAGAGTTCCAAGCTACGGCCCACGGGACTGCGGCGATCGATCGCGGGGCCGATCTGCTCGTCCGCGTGCTCGAGAGCGAGGAGCCGGTGGCGTTGGGAGACCTGGCGTCGGCCGCCGGGCTTCCCAAGAGCACGGCTTCGCGGCTGGTGACCGCGCTCGAGCGGCGCGGGCTGATCGAGCAGGACGGCGAGCGCGGCCGGCTGCGGCCGGGCCCGGCGATCCTGCGGGTGGCCGAGCGCAGCATGCTGGAACGCAGTCTTGTCGAAATGTCGCGGTCGGCGCTGGACGCGCTCGCGGAAGCCACGGGCGAGACGATCAATCTGTCCGTGCCAGGGCCGGATGGAGTCGAGCACATCGCCCAGGTGGACAGCCGGCACTTCCTGGGTGCGGGCCAGTGGCTCGGGCGCTCGGTGGGGTACGAGCATTCCGCCAACGGGAAGGTGTTCGCGGCGTTCGGTCGGGCGACTCCAAACGCGGGCGCCGAGCTTCAGGGCGTTCGGAGGGACGACTTTGCCACGTCGATCGACGAGCTCGAGGTCGGACTGTCCGCGATCGCCGCCCCGGTCCGCGGCGCTCGTGGCGAAGTCATCGCGGCCCTGAGCATCTCGGGTCCGACGCTGCGCATGCCCCCGGAACGGATCGCGGAGCTGCGAACGATTTTGACCAGCGAGGCGCGGACGCTCAGCCGTCGCCTCGGCCATCGCGATCAAGGAGAACGAGCGGCGTGACGGATGAAGAGATCCTCCAGCTGTTGTACGACGAGACGCTGGTCGGTAACGCGCCGGTGGTCAGACAGGGCGTGGAGGATGGCCTGGAGCAGGGGATCGAACCCGACCGGATGTTGTACGACGCGCTGATCCCATCGCTCGAGGAGGTCGGCGCGCGATTCGAGCGCGGCGACTTCTTCGTCCCGGAGATGCTGATCGCGGCGCGCGCGATGCAGGGCGCGCTCGACATCCTGCGCCCGCTGCTGGCCGACACCGGCGCGGCGCAGGTCGGCACGTTTCTGATGGGCACGGTCAAGGGCGACGTCCACGACATCGGCAAGAACCTCTGCAACATCATGCTCGAGGGGGCGGGCTTCCAGGTGATCGACCTCGGCGTCAACGTGCCGCCCGAGAAGTTCATCGAGCAGATCGAGGAGCACAACCCCGACATCGTCGGGTTCTCGGCGTTCCTCACCACGACCATGCCGATGTTCAAGGCGAACATCAACGCGCTCGAGAAGGCCGGGATCCGCGACCGCGTGATCGTGATGGTCGGCGGCGCTCCGGTCACGCAGGAGTACGCGGACGCGGTGGGCGCCGACGGCTATTCGGCCGACGCCTCCTCGGCCGTCAAGAAGGCGAAGGAGTTGATCGAGCTGCGGCGCGAGAAGGTGCTCGTATGAGCTCGGTCACGGTCCTGCGCTCGCAGTCGAAGACCGTCGAGATCGGCGCGGACCGCCCGTTCTGCATCATCGGCGAGCGGATCAACCCGACCGGGCGCAAGAAGTTCGCCGCGGACCTGCGCGCCGGCGAGTTGTCGATGGTGACCCACGACGCGGTGGCGCAGGTCGAGGCCGGTGCCAACGTGCTCGACGTCAACGCCGGCATCCCGCTCGTCGACGAGGCTTCGCTGCTGGCGGACATGATCCAGACGGTCCAGGCCGCGGTCGACGTGCCGATCTGCATCGACTCGTCGGTGATCGAGGCCTTGGAGGCGGGACTGGCGGCGTACCAGGGGCGGGCGCTCGTGAACTCGGTCACCGCCGAGGACGACCGGCTGTCCGAGATTCTGCCGCTGGTGGCGAGGCACGACGCGGCCGTCATCGGGTTGGCCAACGACGAGACCGGGATTCCCGAGACGCCCGAGAAGCGCCTCGAGTGCGCGCGCAAGATCGTGTCGGTCGCGGCCGACTACGGGATCGCGCGCGACGACGTCGTGATCGACCCGCTCGCGATGACCGTCGGCGCCGACCCGACGGCGGTGCGGACGACCCTTCAGACGATCAGCCTGATCCGCCACGAGCTCGGGGTGAACATGTGCCTCGGCGCGTCGAACGTCTCGTTCGGTCTGCCGCAGCGGCTCGTGCTCAACGCGGCCTTCCTGCCGATGGCGATGGCGGCCGGGCTCACCAGTGCGATCATGTCGACCGCCGAGGTGTGCGTCGACGCGGTCCGGGCGTCGGACCTGCTGCTCGGCCACGACGAGTGGGGCGCGAGCTGGATCGCCGCCCATCGTGCCCGTCAGGCGACGGTCGTGCAGGGAGCTCCCGTGTCGTGAGCGGCGTATCGCCTCAGCGTCGCAGGCTCGAGCTCGCCGGCGCCGGGGCGGTCGACCCGGCTCCGGCCGACGGCGCCGAGCGGGTGCGGCTGCGGTTCCTGCCCGAGGGCGCGGAGGTCCGCGTCCCCAGTGGCACGCCGGTGTTCGACGCCGCGAGCTGGAACGGGATCGCGATCGACTCGACCTGCGGCGGCCACGGGACGTGCAAGAAGTGCCGCGTGCGGATCGTGTCGGGAGACGTCCCGGTCGGGCCTTTGGACCCGCGGGCGTTCACTGTCGACGAGCTGCGCGAGGGTTGGCGGCTGGCCTGCCGGGCGGGCGCTCGCGGCGATCTCGTCGTCGAGGTGCCTCCGCTTCAGACCCGCCCGAAGGCGGCGCTGGCCGGCGTCGGGCGTCATGTGATCCTGCGGCCGGCGGTCCAGAAGCGGCACCTTGTCTTGCAGGAGCCTTCGATGGAGGACCAGCGCTCCGATCTCCAGCGGGTTCTGGATGCTCTGGATGATCTGGAGCCGCATGCCTCGATCGAGATGCTTCGCTCCCTCGGGTCGATTTTGCGGTCGTCCGGGTTCGACGTCACCGCGGTCGTGTGCGACCAGGAGCTGATCGATCTCGAGCCCGGCGACACGACCGCGCGGCGGTTCGCGATCGCGTTCGACCTCGGGACGACGACGGTCGTGGCCACCCTGCTCGATCTCGAGAGCGGCCAGCCGGTGGCGGTGCGCTCGATCCTCAACCGCCAGCAGCCCTACGGCGCCGACGTGATCACGCGGATCTCGGCGACGATGATGGACCCTGAGGCGCTGGCGGCACTCGGCGCGCGGGTGCACGAGACGATGTCGTCGCTGGTCGGTGAGGTCTGCGCGGAGGGGTCGGTCGATGCTTGTGAGGTGTACGAGATCACCGTCTGCGGCAACGTGACGATGATGCACCTGGCGCTCGGGATCGACCCCGAGCCGCTGTCGATGGCGCCGTTCGTGGTCTCGACGCATTCGTTCCCGGAGGTGCTCGCGCGCGACTTCGGGGTTTCGGTGCATCCCCGAGCACCGGCTTTCGTGTTCCCCTCGCTGGGGGCGTACGTCGGCGGCGACATCGTCGCCGGGATGCTCGCGACGGGCCTCACCCGAGACCGTCGCGTCAGGTTGTTCATCGACGTGGGCACCAACAGCGAGATCGCGCTCGGGTCGGTGGACCGCGTGGTGGCGACGGCCGCGCCGGCGGGTCCGGCGTTCGAGGCGGCGCAGATCAGGTGCGGGATGCGCGCGTCGGAGGGCGCGATCGAGGGGGTCAAGATCTCTTCTGCGGACGGGGTCTCGCTGGATGTGATCGGGGATGTGGCTCCGGTCGGGATCTGCGGGTCGGGGCTCGTCGACGCCGTCGCCGAGTTGGTCCACTGCGGCCTGCTCGACCACTCCGGTCGGTTCATTCCGGATGATGATGCGGCCGCGTTGCACCCCGGGCTTGCCGACCGGTTGACCAAGATCGACAAGGAGCGGGTGTTCGTTTTGGACTGGCGCGGCGGCGCGGATCCCGAGTCGTCGGTGTTCCTGTCCCAGCGCGACGTGCGGGAGCTTCAGTTCGCGAAGGCCTCGATCGCCACCGGGTGGAGCATCCTGATGAGCACGCTCGGCGTTTCGGTGTCGGATGTGAGCCAGATCCTGCTCGCGGGGAGCTTCGGCGCATATCTCTCGCCCTTGAGCGCGGTGCGGATCGGGCTCGTTCCGAAGATTGCGCTGCCGCGGATCGTGTCCGCCGGCAACGTCGCCGGCGAGGGCGCGAAGATCGCCGCGCTGTCGGTGCGCGAGCGCGCGGAGGCGCATTCGATCCTGCGCGAGGTCGAGTACGTCGAGCTGTCGGGGCGGCCGGACTTCAACGACATGTTCGTCGACCAGCTGGCGTTCCCGGGATGAGCCGCGCGGTCGTCGCCTGCGGGGCGCTGGCTGTCGACGTGCGGCGTATCGCGCGGCGCCGGGGCTGGGACGTCCGGGTGATCCCGGTGCCCGCGCTGCTGCACAACCATCCCGAGCGCATCGGCGACGCGGTCGCCGCGGCCTCGGCCGGCCACGACGTGGTGGCGGTGGCGTACGGCGACTGCGGGACCTACGGTGCCCTCGACGGCCTCCCGCGGTTACGCGGCTCGGATTGCTACGACGTGTTCGGTCGCTCCGAGGTTAGGGCTGCGCTCGAGGAGGAGCCCGGCACCTACTTCCTCACCGACTTCCTCGCGCGGACGTTCGAGCACACGGTGTGGCGGGAGCTCGGCCTCGATCGTTATCCGGAGCTGCGCGACGACTACTTCGGCAACTACACGCGCGTGATGTGGCTCGCGCAGCGGCCGACGCCGGCGACCCGCGCGGCGGCCGAGCGGGCCGCGGCGCGTCTCGGTTTGCCTCTGGAGGTTCGTGAGGTCGGCGACACGGGCCTCGAGCGACAGCTCGAGGCCCTCGTCGGCGCGTCCTGAGCTAACCGGCCGCCGGCACGTCCACCGCCGGGACGTTCCAGCCGAACACGCTGACCACCGGCGCGGCGCCTTCCAGCTGCGACCGCCTATAGGTGGCGCGGAGCGTCTCGGACTCGCCGGGCCACAGCGTCACGTCGTTGTCGCTCCACGCGATCGGCAGCACCTCGTTGTCGCCGGACGCCGGCACGCCGGAGCCGGAGCCGCGCCGGACGTCGGCGCGCAGGAAGAACGCGGCGGTCGGCTTGGTCGAGGTGTTCGTGATCGTCACGTCGGTCTCGACGTTCCCGGCTCCCCACGAGGGGCGGGTGCGTGCGGTCACTAGGACCCTTGCGCCGGCCAGGTTCTGCAGCTGTGTGAGGTTGGCGTACTGGGTCATGGTTGCCTGTGGGTAGTCGCCGGCGAGCGTCGCGGGCCAGTCGACGATGTCCTGCTGCGTGGAGAGCCAGTAGACGTTGCGGTCCACGAGTTGCCCGTGCCGGGTCATGAGCAGCTCGACGAAGTACGTCTGCGCAGGCGACGGTGGCGTCGTGGCGGCGGGCACGTTCGGATGCAGCACTCCCTGCGCCACACCCTGGGAGTTGACCGAGATTCCGCTCGCGGTCTGGTCGTCGAGCAGTTGGCCGCCGACGCTGTAGACCTTGGACTCGACCGACAGGCCGCCTTGCGTCCGCCCCGTGAGGTTGTCCACCGAGACCGTTCCGTCGTCGTAGGTGTAGAGAGCGTGCAGCGGCTCGTTGGCCTTCTTGGCCCCGAAGTAGCTCCCGGCCTGGTCGTAGTCGTAGTTGTAGAGATCCCACAGCAGGGTCGGCCAGCCCTTGTTCAGTTGCCAGTAGACGAGGCCGGTCGAGGGCGCGGTGGCGTCGACGGAGTTGTCGATGTAGGCCTCGAACTGAGCCCGCTGCGTCTCGTAGTTCTGGACCTGCGCTTCCTCGACGTATTGGCTGAGACCCGACCACGGGCCGTAACGGGCGCTCACCGCCGCGTCGAGGTCGTGCAGAGTGCCGAAGGCGTACCCGTCGTTGTCAGCGTTGGGCAGCTCGTCCTCGTAGTTGAGGTGATACTGGTTGTAGTCGGGGCTCTGCCACAGCGCGGCCTGCTCGTCCGGCGACAGGAACCGCTTGATCGAGTCGAGCGTGGGCACGGTATCGCCGGCGCTCGCCTCGCTGTCGAACGCCCAGGCACCGCCGACGTTGGTGCGGGTCGGGTCGGTGGGGTCGAAGTCGGTGCGGTCGTACCAGTAGCTGGGCGGGACCCAGTCGTACGGACCCTCCTTCTCGCCGGACGGTCCCAGCACCCCGAGCGGATCGGTCTTGTACTCGGCTGAGGAGATCAGCGGGTCCTGAAAGTCCGCTTGTGAGAAACCGGCGAGCGACACCTGCTCCTGGGCCTGAGTCGGAGGGTTGTCGCTCCAGCTGAAATTGAGCACGCTCGGGTGGTCGCGCAGGTTCTCGCCGATTGTCAGGGCCGAATTCCCGAGCACCGCCAGCTGCTGGGTCGAGAGCGTCTTACGACGGCTGGGCTGCCAGGCATCGCAGCACTGGAAGCCGCCGTCGATCAGGATGCCGGCGCGGTCCATCTGCTCGTAGAAGTCGTCGGGCATCTGCTTGCCCTCGGTCCGGATTCCGTTCAGACCGAGGTTCTTGATAATCCCGATCTGATTCGCCGTGTCGGTGGCGGAGTAGTTCAGGAACAGGTTCTCGGACCAGCCACCGCCCCGGAAGGCGAACGGCACGCCGTTGACCAGGAACTGGCGCGACCCGTCCGGCGCGAGCCCGTCGCTCGACGTGGCGCCGACCAAGCGCGTCGTGACCGTCCGGATGCCGAACGTCTCGGACTGCGAGTCGGGCGGGGAGCCCGGCTGAGTCAGCGTGGTGCTCAGACCGTACAGAGGCTGGCGGCCCATGCCGTAGGGCCACCACACACTTGGGCGCTTGATATCGAGGCTCGGATCGCCGCCCGGGGTGAACGCGAACGTCTGCGTCGCTCCGGCGGGGACGGTCACGGCCTGGTCGACGCGAATCGGTCGACCGGTGGGGGACTCGACAAGCGCGGACAGCTCGCCGGTCTGCGGCGTGGTCGCGTGGTTGGTCACGTCGGCCTTCACCGTCAGGGCTGCGCTCGACAGATCCGGCGCGTCGTTCTGCACCACGTGCGCGTTGCTCAGCGACAGTGGGCCGGAGGTGTGGAGCTGGATCGGGAACTGGATGCCGGTGTTGTTGTCGGGCGGAATCTGAGTCCAGTCGACGTTGTCGAGCGTGAACATCGTGTTCGGGTTGTTCGGATAGACCTCGAGCGCGAGCGTGTTCACGCCCGTGCGGAGCAGGCCCGTGATGTCGAACGTGTACCGCGTGTAGTCGCCCTGCACCGTGTCCTGGGTCGCGACCTCCATGCCGTTGACCCACACGTCCGCCTGTCCGACGACGCCGTTGACGATCAGGGCGGTGTAGCTGCTCGGGCGCGGTAGGGCGAAGAAGTCGCTGCGGAACCACCAGGGCACCGAGAACGCGGCGGTCGGGCATTGCGTTCCGGGAGGCGGGCACTGCGAGATGGTGTCAGCGCCGATCGTGTCCATGTATCCGAAGCAGCTCTTCAGGTTGGTCGAGAAGAACACGTTCGGGCAATGGCCCGTCTGGACGAGCGCGTTGACCTCGGTCCCAACCGCGCCGGCGTCGTCGGGGTGGACGTGCAGCCACGAGCCCGTGGGGAACGCGGGCGTCGAGATCTGCGCGCCGCCCTGGGGCGCTTGCGCGCTGCTCTGAACCTGCCATCCGCCGAGCCCGACCGTCTCGGTGTCTGCCGACGCTGCGGTGGCGCCGGCGCTCAACGCGGCCAGCGCGAGCAGGATCGTCGTCGACAGGGACAGGCAAAAACGCGCGACTCGGGTCACGATCTCCCTCCCAATTCGGTAAGGCTCCGAACAAATACCCTAACCCTGACCGTCGGTGGTAGTCAAGGCCCATCATCATTTGGACGGGGCCTTTTTATTTCGGTGAGGTTAAGTCGCGGTGACCTTGGACAGGCCGGGCGGGCTGTCGGGGTCGAAGCCGAGGGCGGTGGCCAGCTCGTGCGCGAGCTGCTGGCCCCGGACTACGGCGACGATCGGTGCGAGCGGCTCGGGCACGCCGCCGGGAAGTGACACGTCGGCATGATCGCCGTCGCCGACCACGAGGACGCTCGCCTGGCGCGCCCGGATCTCGCCGACGAGCGATCCGACGTCGGCGTCGGCCGGTCCCCCGACGCGCAACGCGATCACGGGGAGGCCGCGGGTGACCGCCGCGATCGGTCC
>Ga0335072_10010771_pt1 | contig 13140 bp, 15 predicted proteins | sample Lox_Sample_21_FD_206725 | JGI IMG/M metagenome (GOLD analysis project Ga0335072, IMG submission 206725) | Soil microbial communities from Loxahatchee National Wildlife Refuge, Florida, United States - Lox_Sample_2.1 | ecosystem: Environmental > Terrestrial > Soil > Wetlands | place: USA...
TCACAGAAAACTGCGTATGTTGACGATATGCCGAGCGACGGTGAGATCACGTTCGCCGACCACGCCGGGCGCTTCTATGCCCGGCGCTTCGGGATGGCTCCGATGGTGGGCCGGCTGATCGGCTACTTGGCGGTTTGCGACCCGCGCGAGCAAAGCATCGGCGAGTTGGCCGATGCCCTGCTGGCCAGCCGGAGTGCGATCACGGGTGCGGTGAACTACTTGGAGAACCTCGGGCTCATCCAGCGGTCCAGGGCAGCGGGTGAGCGGATGGACCGGGTACGAGTCGACATGTCGTCATCTCACGCGATGGGTTTCGACGTCTCCGAGCAGCAGGAGGCGGGCGAGCTCGCCCGAGAGGGCCTGCGCCTGCTGGCCGATGCACCACCTGAACGGCGAGCGATCTTGCTGGAGTGGGCCGCGTTCGCCGATTTCTTGGTCGAGCGGATGCCGCTATTGGAGCAGGAGTGGATCGCGCGCCGTGAGGCGCTGCGTGCCGCAGGCGAGTTTCCTGACGACTCGACCACACGGCAGTGAAGGAGAAGGCCATGGCAAGTGCGGCGGCGGCGGGGATCGCTGCCCAGAACGTGCGGAAGTCGTTCGGCGACCATGTGGTGCTCGAAAATGTGAGCCTGGCCGTAGAGGAGGGCACGATTCTCGCGCTCCTGGGCCCGAACGGGGCTGGCAAGACCACGATGGTCCGCATCCTGTCCACCCTGATCCCGCCCGATTCCGGATCCATGCGCATCGCCGGTCACGACGTGGTCAATGACCCGGACGGAGTGCGGGCCGTCATCGGGGTCACCGGTCAGTTCTCGGCAGTGGACAACCTGCTCACTGGCGCCGAGAACCTGCAGCTGATGGCCGACCTTCGCCACCTCGGCCGCGAGGCTGGACGGCGACGGGTGGCCGAGTTGCTGGAGCAATTCGACCTCGCCGACGCAGCGGACAAGCTGCTGTCGGCCTACTCGGGCGGGATGCGACGGCGACTCGACCTGGCGATGACCCTCGTGGATCAGCCGCAGGTGATCTTCCTCGACGAACCCACCACCGGATTGGACCCGCGCAGCCGTCGCACCATGTGGCAGATCATTCGTCAGCTCGCTGCGGCCGGAGTCACCATCCTGCTCACCACTCAGTACCTTGACGAGGCCGACCAGTTGGCCGATCGGATCGTGGTTCTCGACCAAGGCCGGATCGTAGCCGAAGGAACCCCTGCCGAGTTGAAGAGCCGCATCCCCGGCGGCCACGTCCAGCTCCATTTCGCTGACCCGCGCGGACTCCGCACAGCCGCAGAACTGCTCCCGGCGGCAGGCTCCGACCAGGACCAGCTCGTACTGCAGGTCCCTGCCGATGGCACTGTGGACTCGCTCCGTGACCTGCTCAACGAGCTGCATGAGGCCCGCATCGTGGTCGAGCGGCTGTCGATCCACACTCCGGACCTCGACGACGTGTTCTTCGGAGTTACCGGAAGCCACGTCAGTGCCCAGCCCAACCAGGACTCGAGGCTTCAAGGAGCAGCGAACCGATGACCACGCTCGCCTACACGCTCAGCGACTCACGGGTCATGCTGCGCCGCAACCTGAAGCACCAGCTCCGCTACCCATCCATGACGGTGATGCTCATCGGCCTGCCGATCGTGCTGTTGCTGCTGTTCGTCTACGTCTTCGGCGGCCAGCTCGGCGCTGGCCTCGGCACTCACGACGGGCGCGGCGCCTATCTCGACTACGTGGTGCCAGGGCTGTTGCTCATCACCGTGGCCTCAGTTGTCCAGGGCACCTCGATCATGGTCGCTATGGACATGACCGGCGGCATCATCGACCGGTTCCGCACCATGGCCATCGCCCGCGCGTCGGTCCTGACCGGCCACGTACTCGGCAGCCTGATCCAGACCCTCGCCGCCATGGTCATCCTCATCGGGGTCGCCTTCGGCCTCGGGTTCCGTTCCAGCGCCGGACCGCTCAGCTGGCTCGCCGCGACCGGGATACTGGCCCTGTTTGCTTTCGCGCTGATCTGGCTGGCCGTCGCGCTCGGGCTGGCCGCCAAGAGTGTCGAGACCGCCAGCAATACCCCCATGATCCTGTTGCTGCTGCTGTTCCTCAGCAGCGGCTTCGTGTCCACGGCCACCATGCCGACGGGCCTGCGCCAGTTCGCCGAGTACCAGCCGTTCACCCCCGTCGCCGATGCTGTGCGCGGACTACTCAGCGGCACCGCGGTCGGCGGCCACGCCATCGCCGCCATTGCGTGGAGCATCGGTATCGCCGTTGTCTCCTACCTCTGGGGCGTCCGCCTCTACAACCGGCGCCGAGCGGCCGAGCCGAAGTGAGCGGGTCGGAAGTAGGTCTGGCGCGACGTGCGGCCTAGGATCAGGCGCGGCGGCCTGCGAGGACGCAGAACTCGTTCCCCTCGGGGTCGGCGAGGCAGACCCAGCTCTCATCGCCGGTTTGGCCGACGTTGGCGTGTCGAGCACCTAGGTCGAGCAGGCGACGGACTTCTTTGTCTTGCTCCCTGTCGGTTGGGCTGACGTCGAGGTGGAGCCTGTTCTTGCCGGTCTTGCCCTCGGGCACCTGCGCGAATGTCAACGTCGGTGGCACTGGGCCAAGGTGGTTCTCTCCTTCCGGCGCCAGAGGACGGCCGATTGTGACAATTCCGTCCTCTTCTTCTAGCACCTCGTAGTCAAGGACCGAGCACCAGAACCGGGCGAGACCCTTGGGATCGGCACAGTCGATTGCAAGCTCGGTGAACTTACTGGCCATGTCTGGACCTCCGAGTCAAGTAGCGGGTCCGCCCAGGGCACACGCTAACCGCAGTGCTCGACGGCCAGGGAGGCTGGGAGGAACGTCGGCTCCTGTTTGTGAAGATTCGGTCATCACCCAAAGGCCAAGCCGGAACGGGCAGCAGAATGCGCAGGGACGCTGGGAGAGGACGAGGGCCAGATGGCGACGGCATTCGATGAGCACGAGCGGCTGCGGTGGAATGGACGGGCTGCGGCCTACCATTCGGAGCTTCGGCCCGCTCTGCGCCTACCCCGCGGCCGCCCTGCTCGACGCCGCCCTGGTCACCGCCGGCTACCGGGTTCTCGACGCCGGGACCGGGCCCGGTCCAGTCGCCGCGCTTGCCGTAGGACGCGGTGCGCAGGTCGTAGCTGTCGACGCCGAGGCCAGCATGCTGGAAGTTGTCCGCCGTCAGGTCCCTGCGGCCACCGTGCGCCAGGCGATCCTGCCCGACCTGCCGTTCCCGGACGGTGCCTTCGATGCTGCGGTGGCCAACTTCGTCATCAACCACCTCGGCGATCCCAGGGCAGGCGTTGCCGAGCTTGCCCGTGTCGTCCGGCCGGGCGGGCGGCTGGCAGTAACGATCTGGCCCGACGCGGAGCCGCCGCAGCACCTGCCGCCGCTTCAGCAGCTCTGGATCGACATCGCCCGGGCGGCCGACTTGCAGCGGCCGGTCACCCTGCCATGGCTCGACACGGACAAGAACTTCGCCCGCACCGCCGACGGCCTTGTGGGCCTGCTGCGTAACGCCGGTCTCCTGGACTCGCGCTGCGAGACGCTCAGCTGGGTGCACCACACCGATCCGGAGGATTGGTGGAGCGGGCCAGCTAGCGGCATCGGACGGCTCGGCGTGATGATGATCGGCTAGACGCCTCAGAAGATCATCAGGATCAGGCAGGAATACGACCGGCTCGCCTCGGCCTACCGGACTTACGACGGCATGCTCGCCCTGCCGACCGCTGCACTGCTTGCCGTCGGCACCGTCCCGTAGGCGACTAGCCTGAGCCGTCGAGTCAGGTCGTGGGTGAGACCGCTGTTGGCTGCCAGTGCCTTACGGCGACGGCTGCAGCGCTACCGGTAACCCCGCTTGAGCAGATACTTGGCTCCTGCTTCGGAGGCTTCGGGGCTGAGCAGTTCGAAGCCAAAGGCGTCGGCGAGACGGTTGGTCGTGTTGAACGCCGCGCAGATCGCCAGCGCGTCTTCTACCTGCTGGCGTGAGACACCTGCCGACAGCACTTCCCGCACGTCCTCGGCGCCCAGCCTTCCCTCCCGGGTCAGCTTGCCGAGCATCCGCAGGGTCGCCCGGAGCCCCGCCTCGATGGGAGCCGACTCCAGGTCGGCCAGCACCGCTTGGACCTTCGTGCCGTCGTTGTACGCCTGCCCCGCGGTGGCAGTGTGTGCGTCGACGCAGAACGCGCACTCGTTTACCTTCGACACGAAGGCCGCCATCAGCTCCCGGTCAGCTACCGACCAGGCGGATGGTCCGCGCATGGCCTCGTGGGTGAACTTCTTCGCCTGAGCGCCGTAGAAGTCGGGCCGGTAGAAGACCACCTTGGCCGCGTCCGGCAATGGGTGCCCGGAGAACATCCGGATGACCGTGAACAGCAACTTGGTCCCCGGGCTGTAACCGCGATTGAGCACGTCAAGCCGCATTACCCGGCCTTCCCGTTGTCCGTTGCCTCGGCGAGGGCAGCCAGTCCCGCCTCATACAGCCGGGCGGACTGCCCGACTGCAGCGGCTATCACCAGCTCGAAGATTTGATCCTCGGTCAAGCCCGATGCTTTTGCCGCGGCGAAGTCTGCGTCGGTGACCTGCGCGGGCCTCGTGGCGACCTTGCTGATCAGCGCTTGCAAGGGGGCAGGGACGTCCTGGTTGCTGAGGGCACGGGCTCGCTGTTCCGGAGATGCCCTGCCCTCCCCGTTCAGGACGCGATCCACCAGGGCTCGGTGCGCTGCTTGCTTCTTGTCGGCCTCATCTGGCATGGCGCCCTCCGCATGCGCTCCGGCTCGGTTATCTGGCCTCATCGGGCAGCCCGGTGGGCGCCCGAAGCGGTCACCCCGGTACTTGTCAGCTGGACGAGGTCGTTGATCACGTACCGGGCCATAGCGGAGGGCAAGGCTGCCCGGTGCTCTGCAGGGAGCTGCTGGCCGAACTGGTCTAGCAGGTTTGCCAGCTGCCGGGCAGCAGACATCAGCCGGGCGGGGTCTAGGTCCGCGACTGTGGTGGCCATGCCGGCCGCGATCATGTTCGGTGCGAAGTCCAGGATGCTGGTGACGCCAAACTCCGGATCCGGCACGCCTTCGGCGAGAGCTTTCAGACGCCAGAGCTCGTCCCGTGCATTGTTCAGCTGGAGGAGCGCTTCCCATGCGGATCCGCGGCGCAGGTACTTCCCGACATCCGCCAGCGCGCACCAGCCGTGGAAAGCCCACTCCCGGACCTGGGCCGGTGTCGGTCGCTCCCGGTGAGCACGAGTTACGATCACCGCATCCACGTCATACAACGCCACCGCACCCACGAATCCCTGGCTGCCGCGAGAGGCGGGAAAGACCATCAGATCGACCTGACAGCGGTCGGAGTACTGCGCGAAGATCCGCGCGTGAGCGCCCGTTACGGACGGGATCTGGTGCCGGAAGCTGTCGACCAGCTCCCCGAGGCCGTCCACGGCAAGGTGGATTTCGGGGATAGCGGCCGTGAAGTCGTCGTCGCGGACGCCAATGGCTAGGTCGAGGTCTGACAGGTAGTCACCTGCGCCGCGGGCTACCGAGCAACCAATCGCCAGCCACCGGATGCTCTCCTCGGCTTCACAGAAGGACAGCAGGCCGCGCAGCAGCATCCGCTGTCCAGCCATCGCGTCAGGCAGGTCCCCAATCCACGTCACGTCAATCACCGACATGCTGGCTACCTTACGAGTCACCGGAGCCCTTGTGTCAGGCCGAGAGAACCGCGTCTGCCCAGTTCCCCGGGCGTCTGCCCGGCCGGGCTGGCCAGGAGTACTTCCACCCGGTTGAGCGCGCCCCGGAAGCCGGCCTGCAGGTCCGCGAGAGTGCCTATGTTCTGGGCGATGAGCGCGGTCTGGTACGCGGCTTCCACTGTGAGCCAGGTGTTGATCAGGTTCACTTGCTGCTTGCAAGTAACGTCAGCAACGGCAGTCGCGGTCTCGGCGGCCGTCGGCATAGCCGGCCAGTGATGGTCGGCTGGCTGCTGCGGCTTGGCGTAGCGGAAGCCGCGCCGTGCCATACACCTCGACCAGGCGGAGTCGACAGCGAGGACCCGCGGATCAGTCTGGGTCCACTGGCTCGCTTGCTGGGCGATACCGGGGACCGGGTCGCCAATCTGGCTGGTGCCGGGCCGGTATACCTCGTTGAGTGCAAGATTCATACAGCTCTCCTGCCGGACCGGCCCGATCCTGGCGCCGGGAGCGAACCCGAGCAGGGCTATCGTCCAAGCGGGCGGCTGCTGCTTGAGCGCGTCGAAGGAGCTGAATCCGCCAAGGAAAAGCCCTTCAGGTTGGGGTCCGCTGTCAGCCGAGGGCTGGCCGTAGCCGTAAGTATTCGCATCGGCGAGGTTGCTGGCGCCGAACCCGTACTCGATGGTCTGCAGGACCGATTGCTCCTGGCTCGGTGTGGCCTGGTTGGTGTAGACGAAGCCTCTGGCGGCCATGCACTTCTGCGTCAGCAGCACTTGAGCCTCAGCAAGCACTGTCTGCTGGAGGCCGGCGATGTCCGCATAAGAATCCAGCGGCAGGCTGATGGTCTGGCCCGAGGTTGCAGGCGGAATCGGCGACACCGTTATTTTCGGCCGGCCGTTGGACCCGGCAGCCCCCGGCACCGCGAGGAAGCCACCTCCGGGACCGGAGACGATAACGACGCGGCCTGGAGCAAACGGGCCCGGCCGCAGTTGGCCGCCTTTGCTGCCATGCGCGGAACTCCCTGCCGAGGAACATGCTGCGAGCACGAAGATGGCCAGCAGGCAGGCTACCTGCCTTCCATAACGGCTGACCACGCAGCCGTTGCCGGTGTGGTCAGCGGCGCAGTGCATCGGCGGGCTCGATGGTACTCGCGCGCAGCGCAGGATACAGGCCGGCAAGGAGTCCGATGACGGCTCCAGCAGCAGGAGCAGCGAAGACGACGCGAGCGTCGAGGAGCGCCGTCCAGTGCTCGGAGATGGTCACGGCAATGGCGACTAGCACGCCGAGACAAGCTCCGATGAGCCCGCCGAACAGTCCGAGCGCCGTGGACTCTGCCAGGAACTGGATGGCGATATGCCGCGGCCTGGCGCCGAGAGCGCGGCGCAGGCCGATCTCGCTGGATCGCTCAAGCACCGCCACTAGCGTTGTGTTTGCGATGCCTACAGCACCGATGACCAGCGCGACTCCGGCCAGTGCCAGGAAGAGGGCATTGAAGCTTGCTGTCACCGATTTCTTCAGCTGCGCCGGGTTAGCCGGCGCCGTCGCGGTGAGTAGCTTCGGGTCACCCGGCAGTAGCGCCACGGCTGCCTGCTCCGCGACGACTTGGGCAGCTCCGAGCTTGGTGTGAATCAGCATCTGGGCAGGGGCGTAGGACTGTGGAGCGCCCCAGAGGCGCAGCGCGGTGCTCTCAGGTACCGTTACGCCCAGGTTGAACTGGGCTAGCCGCTGATCGCCGGCCAGAATGCCGACCACGGTAAAAGCCTGGTCGCCAATGAAGATGGCGGGCTCGTTCACCAGGCTCGATATGCCAAGCTGTGCCGCGGCGCTCTTGCTGAGCACCGCGACGTCTTGCGCGGTGGCCTCATGGAACTTGTTGAACAGCACGCCGGCGGCCAACTGCGCGCCACTGGCGACCAGGGCTCCCGGACTTGCAGCAGTGACTGGCAGCCCCACTTTGGTCCCGTCGGCGCCGGGAGGCAGTGCGCTGACCGCAATATTGCCGAAGCTGACCGGCCACCAAACGCCGGCTGCCACGACGCCGTGGATGCGGTCGACTAGCGCGTCGGCGTTCATGGGGAAGTCCATCGTGCGGCCGGCAGGCCCGCCGCGCGCGCCCGTATCGTTCACCGTCACCTGAGTGGCGTCCTGGACATTGAATTCCTTGCCGATCTGGCCGGCTGCCGTCTGCGAGAGCGCGACGATGGCGACGAAGCCACCGATGCCAGCAACTGTCCCGAGCACAGTCAGTGCCGAGCGGCCAGGCCGCTGGAGGAGCCCGGCTATCGCCTCGGCGGCCAGGTCCGCCGGGCGGAACCTGGACGGAATCTGGACGTATCGCCTGCGCCTAGCCGCCGGGGCGGCCATGTGAGCCCCCGTTCCGTCCGCCGTAGCGCACACTCGGATCTTCGCGCGCCCAAGGATCTTTCTCGATCCAGGGACCCTCTGGCAGCTCCGGATCTTGCGGCAGTGAGAGGCCATGTTCCGACAGGCTGCCGTCGCGAATCCTGATCTGGCGCTCAGCCCGAGCCGCGACCACCGGGTTGTGGGTGATCACCAGGAGTGTCGCTCCCAGCTCGTGCAGCGTGGAAAGCAGATCGGTCAGTTCCTCGGTGGTACTGGTATCCAGGTTTCCTGTCGGCTCGTCGCACAGCAGCAGCGACGGGCGGTTGACCAAGGCCCTCGCGATTGCGACTCGCTGGCGCTCTCCTCCTGAGAGCTCCTTCGGCAGTGCATGCGCCCTCCTGGCCAGGCCGACCTCGCCGAGCGCCGACATAGCCTGGGGGTATCTCCGTCGCCGCGGCACGTCGGCGTAGACCAAGGCCAGCATTACGTTCTCGATTGCTGACCGGTGCGGCAGCAAGTGGAATGACTGGAAGACGAACCCGATGTGCCGGGAACGGACAGCCGCGCGATCGCGCTCGGACGCGATGCCGAGGTCAATCCCGTCGATCTCGAGCCTGCCCTCTGTGGGCCGGTCCAACAGTCCGAGCAGGTTGAGCAAAGTTGACTTGCCGGACCCCGACGGGCCCGTGATGGCCACGTGCTCGCCACGTCTGATGACCAGGTCGGTCGGCCTGAGTGCGTGGACCGGCGGCGGACCCGAATAGGTGTAGCCGACGGCCGACAGCTGAATGACCGGGGGCTCATTCGCGGCTGAAGTCATTGCCCGGGCCGTGTCGGCTGGTTAGCGGATCGCTTCTGGCCGGCCGTCGCGTAGTTCTCTCCGGTGATCACCCGATCGCCGGCCGCCAGCGCACCTGGCTGCAGCGGTATCACCTGCAGCATGCCGTCGCCCGATGTCCCCACCCGCACGGGGACCTTCACTGCGGTTGTGCCGACGAGCCTCGAGACATACGTCTGGCCGTTGGCGCTAGCGAAGATAGCGGCTTCCGGTACCGCGAGCACGGCTCCGGGACTGCGCGCTGCCGTGATGCTTAGGGAGACGTCCTGGCCGACAAGGGACATTGACAGCGGGCGGTCCGGTTTGATGCCCACTCGGACGTAGAGCCCGCCGGAGACAGAGGCCTTGCTGGCAGTGGTATGCGACACCGAGGTGATACGGCCGCCGAGCGTGGCGCCCCCGCCTGACTCGGTGATAGTGACCTTCATGCCAGGCCGGACCACGCTGGCGTCGCTCGGGTTTATCTGACCAGAGATAGTGGGGTTGCCGATCGCGAGGGTCAGCGCACCAGCGCTGACCGCCTGTCCGACCTTGGCGCTCAGGCTGACGATTCTGGCTGGCAGCCGGGGAACGAAGGTGTACTCGCCGAGCGGGACGACCGGACCTCGGTCAGCCTTCGGGCCGACGGTGGCCTCCTGCGGCGCGTACCCGATGCCCTTGTAAAAGGCGGTGACCGCTGCGGACGTGCCGCGCCCGAAGTAGCCGCTGGCGTCGGTGCCGATCGAGTAGCCGAGCGACTCCATGTCGTCCTGCAGTTGCACCACATCTGGCCCGGTCTCGCCAGGCTCGAGGTTCCGGTACGCAGGCACAGCGCCCTGCAGCACGAAGAACGGCTGCCCGGCCACCTCTAGCAGCACGCTGCCCTGGCTGACTGTACGGCCGCGGTGACGGAAGATCCTGGTAACGATCGGTTGGACGTTCTGGCTGGCTGCCGCTGCGCCGCCACCTGATGTGCCGATGGCCGACGGGCTGACCTCCTCCGGCGGTCCCACCACGCCTTGGCCGAGTACCGTCGTGGTCAGTACTGACTTCTGCACTGGTGCGGTCAGCTCGGTCAGGGCTGGCGGCTTAGTCTGGGCCGCCAGCTCCGCCGGCGACTTGATGTGTGATGTGAGCAGCAGAGCACCCGCTGCGGCAATGACGACGAGCACGAGAACTGCTAGGAGGATGATCCGGCGCCGCCGCAGTCGGTCATAAGTAGGGGCCTCGTCTACCGCTGAGTCCACCACTGTCACCCCAACCAGCCAATGCTGGCGGTCGCGATGGCACATGCCGATCCGGTTGCTGCGCTGGCAAGTCGCTCAAGACGAGCGTTTTGCTGCCGCAGCGAAGCCGCGCGCGGCGCCTCCGAGTTTTACCGGAAGGGCGAGCCCCCGTACCGCGAATTGCCAACTATGCGGGCAACGCTACTACAAACGCCAAAGTTCCATGGGCTCGTTCACACCTGTCCGTATTTGCCACGCCAGTCCCGGCGAGTAAGAACCAGCGGGCCAGTCAGCCTGTGCGCCGTGACACCAAGCTGCTACTTGCGAGCCGCCCCGGTTGCCCGAATGCAACTGGCCGTCTGCGGCCCGGATACCTCCCGCCGCCTCGTAACAGTATGATCGCCATTGTCCACATGCGCGGCGGAGCCGGTGAGAACAATGGCAGACGAGGCTGAGAGCGAATGACGGCAGAGCACGCAACCTTCGACACCTCGGTAGCCCATCAGGCACGCATCGCTGATTACCTGCTCGGAGGCCGGGACAACTTCGCCGCCGACCGCGAGGCCGCCGAGGCGATGATCGAGGCATATCCGACAATGGTCGAACTGATGCGGGCTAACCGGGCCTTCCTGCGCCGCGCGGTGCGGTTCCTGGCCGGCGAGGCGGGCATCAGGCAGTTCCTCGACATCGGTACCGGCATCCCGACGGCGGGCAACACCCACGAGGTGGCGCAGGAGATAGCACCGGACAGCCGGGTTGTCTACGTCGACTACGATCCCGTCGTCCTGGCGCACGCCCGGGCCCTGCTCACAACTACCTCTGAGGGTGTCACCGACTACGTGGACTCCGATCTTCGGGACGTGTCGAAGGTTCTGACCGGTGCCGCCGAGACGTTGGACTTCGGCAAGCCGGTAGCTGTCAACGTGGCTATGACGCTGCACGCCATCCCGGATGCGGACGACCCGCACGCGATCGTGGCCCAGTTCATGGACGCCATGCCCCCTGGCAGCCACTTGTCCATTTCGCACCCGGCGTCAGACATCGAGCCGGAGAAGGCGGCCGATATCGTCGACCGCCTTAAGCCGCTTAGCTACCAGCAGTACACTCCCCGCACCCGCGCCCAGGTGCTCCGATTCTTCGACGGGCTGGAACTGGTGGAGCCCGGGCTAGTTCAGGTCCAGCAGTGGCGGCCGGCCTTTGAGGTTCCCGAGATCTTCTCGGTCTGGGCAGGGGTGGCGCGCAAGTAAACCGAGCGACAGCTTATGAAGCTGGCTTGCCACAATAGCCGCATGCGACGCAGATGACGGCTGTCGCGGGCCAGGCCAACCAGACGATGGGGGAGTGCCGCAGAACGACGGTAGCCGTGAGAGCGACGAGGATGAGGCTGACGGCACTAAGCAGATAGGGTAGCCGCCGATGCCCGCGAGCTGAGCTTCGCTCGGCAAGAAGCTCGTCCAGGATCTCGGCGATCCGGTCGTCGATCGCATCACCGAAGCGGGACAGGAACTCCTCGTCGGACGGCAACGACGACCTAAGGCTGTCAGCATCGGGCACGGCGGGGGAGATTGCTTGCCCGTGATGAGGGCGGCTCGGCTGGCGGAGCTCGGCCAGGCCCGCCGGCTTCTGCGTCGGCAGCATTCAGGCCGTCCTTTCGTTGCGCGAGTTCCGGGCGTCGTTGTCCGAGTTCCCGGCGTCGTTCTGCGAGTTGCCTGTGCGACCGGGATGCCAGGAAGAGCGGCGGGCGCTACTTGGGCGTTTACTCCACCTCTTTGAGGATTTTCTGCAGCGACTCGTTCTGCTCTCGCAGGAAATCCAGCTGGGCGCTGACGTCGCCAAGTTTCAGGTCGGTGTGCTCCTGGGCGGTAATAGCGAGGTCGGCCAGGCGCCGGTACTCCTCGGCCAGGCGGCGGTACTGCTCGCTGCCGGTCAGTTCGAGCTGAGCCTGTTTCCTGGCGGTGAGGTAGCGGAAACCCATGACCACCCCGAGCCCGACTACGGCGGCGACGGCGATCCAGACCGTGGCCTTGCCGCTATTGCTCGCATTCCCGCTCAGCACCGCGATCACCACCACGGCAGCCACGCAGATGATTGCCGTTTCTACGGCCGTCCGCTGTCTCATCGCAGTTCCGCCTCCAGGCGCATATCTGTGCTCAGCGTCCGCGCCGCTGTCATGATCGACTCCGGGGTGAGATGCAGCACGAATGGTGTCACTTCGTAGAACTTCATTGCCTTGCCGTCTGCTGACACCTCGATGGAGGCCGACACCAGGCCGGCCGCCTCGAGCTTACGAAGGTGCACCTGCAGCAGTGCCCGGCTGATGCCCAGCTCGCGGGCTAGCCGGCTGACGTAGTTGCGCTGCTGCGCCAGGGCGGCCACGACCCGAATCCGGTGCGGATTGGCGAGTGTTCCCAGCACCTGAAGCAGTTCGTCGCCGCTCACGACGTCATTTCCACCAAGGTAATCTTGCATCTGCCAAGAAAAGTTAGCAGGAGGTGCCGCGCGCAGTCAACTGCGTTCCCGAACCCGGCGGCGCAGCTGAGCGGCGATGCACAGTACTGGGGCTGATAGCCCTGATAGCCCTGCTGGTCCGCCCGGTGCGGTCAGTCAGCTCAGGAAGGTTTCACCTACCGGGGAAGAGTCTTCGAAGCTAACTGCGAGACCCTCGTCGGCCACCAGTACCTCGCCGTCGAACACCGCGGCAGCGGCCGCCGCCGCAGCGGCCCGGTCGTTGCCAGGCCAGAAGTGAGTGAGCATGAGCCGCCGGGCACGGGCCTGGCGGGCCCAGCGACCTGCCTCGGCAGAAGTCATCAGGTTGCGCACCGGTCGCTGGGTCTCGCCGTCCCGGTCCGTGGCCTCAACGATGAACAGCTCAGCATCGCGGCCAAGTTCGGCCAGCAGCGGGTCCGGGCCGGTGTCGCCGGTATAGGCCAACGCGATCTCGGCGGCCTGCAGTCGGATGCCGGCATTGGGCACGAAATGGGGCAGACTCAGGCCAGTCAGCTCAAACGGTCCTGCCTGGTAGGCGCCGGGCAGCGGATGCCAGTCGAAGACCGAGGTCAGGTCCACGTCCGGCTC
>Ga0335072_10010772_pt1 | contig 13140 bp, 10 predicted proteins | sample Lox_Sample_21_FD_206725 | JGI IMG/M metagenome (GOLD analysis project Ga0335072, IMG submission 206725) | Soil microbial communities from Loxahatchee National Wildlife Refuge, Florida, United States - Lox_Sample_2.1 | ecosystem: Environmental > Terrestrial > Soil > Wetlands | place: USA...
GGCGACCCGGTGGACCCCGACGTCAACTGCAGCAGGGCGACGTCGTCGTCATCGGTCTCGACCGGAGCGATCGGGCGGCTGTCGAGTAGCTGGTCGATTATCACCACTTCCATGCCCAGCTGGGAAAGCAGAGGGGCCGCAGCCATGAACGGGTCGGAGATGACAACCGCTTTGGCGCCGATCATCTTGATGACGGCGGTGGTCTCCCCGGCCCAGCGCTGAAGATCGGTGCGCGAAGTGGGTTGATGGAGCATGGTGAGGCTGGCGCCGCGCATCCAGACGCCCTGTGCGGCCGGTGCGATCTCGGCTGGGGCACCGGCCAGCACCGGGACGGCGTCACCGCGGCCGACGCCGGCCTTGGCCAAGCCACCCGCGATCCGTCGGGCCCGCTCGTGCACCTCGCCCCAGGTATGCCGGACGGGGCAGTTCGGCTCCCCGGTGACCAAACCCTTCGAACTGGACTGGGCGGTGGCATACATCGTTTCGGTGAATTTGCTCAAGACCATGCCTTTGGTTCCGGCGCCATGGAGTCGCGGTTGGCCTCCGAACATGCATCGGGGCGTTCATCAGCGGACGCGCACGCAGCTGTAGGTGCGGGTCGGATCCTGGGACAGCGCAAAGAAGTCGTTTGAAAGGTCGTAATGCGCCCGAACGTCGGCGGCGTACCGTTGCGGGAGGGTGGTGGCAGCCAAGTTCTGCGGCATTTGTCTTCCCGCGACGAGAACCTACGCGAGGTAGCCATTCCCCGGACCCTACACCCGGGCGAGCGCATCCCTGGGATTTGAAGCGGGGCGCGGCCGATCAGCGGAAGTGGTAATCGCTCAACGGGAATCGTGATCCTTCCCGCATCGCGTTGCGCGTCGTCGTGGGCCGCAGCAGTGTCGCCTCGCCATCGGGGTTGAAGTAGTAGGAGCGCGAGGTGGCGCACTCGCCCAGGGCGAAGAGAGACTTCTCGACGAGCTTGGCCATCCGCTCCTTGAAGAGCGCGTTTGCTTCTTCGGTCACCTCGAATTCCGTTGCGCCCGTGCGCTGCAGCTCTCCGAACAGCCGGTCCATGTGCCGCGTCTGGTACTCGATGCTGTTGAAGTACGAAAAGCCGGAAAAGTGGTACGGACTGGCCATGCCGAGGTAGTTGGGGAAGTAGGGGACGGATATGCCTTGATAAGCCTGAAACTTATTCTCGCGCCACCACTTTCCCAGATTGCGGCCCTTACGCCCGATCACTTCGATGGCGGGGAAGTTGGCGTCCCAGAGATCGAAACCGGTGGCCAGCACCAGCGTGTCGATGACGGTCTTGCGCCCGTCGGCGGTGACGATACCGTCGGGCTCGATCCGTTGGATGCCGTTCGTCTCCAGATGCACATGTGGCTTGGTCAGGGTGGGGTAAAAGCTGCTGGACCAAGTCGGCCGCTTACAGCCGAAGTCGTAGTCGGGAGTGAGCTTGCGCCGCAGTTCCTTGTCGCGGATCGAGATGAACCGGTTGATCTTGGCCAGGTCAGCCATGGCGATGTCCAGCCGCCGAAGCCCTTTGTGGTGCAGGGCAGTGGCCAATGCCAGCTCGAAAAGGGCGTCGGTCGCCAGGCGGAAGGCGCGGTGCACCAAGGGCACGTGGGCGAAGATCCATTGCAGCCAGACCGGGATCTTCACGTCGATCTTGGGCAGGATATGAGTCGGGGTGCGTTGGTATACCGTCAGTTCGTCCACTTTGGCGGCCAGTTCAGGTATCAACTGCACAGCGGTCGCGCCGGTGCCGATGATTCCGACGCGACGCCCGTCAAGGTCGTAGCTGTGGTCCCAGGCCATGGTGTAGATGACTTTGCCCGCAAAGTTCTCGAGTCCGGGTATTTGCGGTGCCTTCGGCTGTGACAGCAAGCCGGTTGCGCTGATCAGGAAGCGTGTCGTCAGGCTTTCGCCGTCGGCAAGCGTCACCTGCCACAGACGCTCGTCCTCATCCCAGCGTGCGCACTCGACCGTAGTGTTGAACCGCATGTAGCGGCGCACGTCGTACTTGTCCGCGACGTTCTCGGCGTACCGCTGCAGTTCGGCGCCCGGCGGGAACAGGCGTGACCAGTACGGATTGGGCTCAAACCAGTACGAATACGTGGTGGCCGGGATGTCGACGGCCAGGCCGGGGTAGGTGTTGACGTGCCAGGTCCCGCCCAGGTCGGCTTCGCGATCGAGAATTGCGATCTTGTCGTATCCGAGCCGCTTGAGCTGGATGGCTGCGCCAATGCCGCCGAAACCCGCACCTACTATGACGACGTCGAGTTTGTCCATGTTGTCTGAGGACCGTTCCTTTCGTGGAACCTGGGCAACTGGTGCCTCGGCTGATGCCCCCACGGCGAACTAAATCAGCCCAAATCTTAGTGGAAAATCAGACTTGCCGCCCGCGCACCCTGGGCACGAGCTGGTTTGAGCTCTGTCACATCTTCATAAACAAAGTGCGCTATTTCTCCAGGGTGAATTGGTTGACGTCGATGTAGCCGATCCGAAATGCCTCGGCGCAGCCCTTGAGGTATTTCATGTACCGCTGGTAGACCTCTTCGGACTGGATGGCGATGGCCTCGTCCTGATGCGCCTCGAGGGCCTCGGCCCACAAGTCCAAGGTCCTCGCGTAGTGCGGCTGCAGCGACTGCCGGCGGGTCAAGGTGAAGCCCGCTTTCGACGAGTGCTCGGCGACCTTTTCAATCGACGGCAACCGGCCGCCGGGGAAGATCTCGGTCACGATGAATTTGATGAAGCGGGCCATCTCGAACGTCAGAGGTATGCCCCGTTCGATGCATTGCGGCCCGGTCAGCCCGGTGATCGTGTGCAGCAGCAGCACGCCATCAGCGGGCAGGACGGCGTCGGCCATCGCGAAAAAGTCGTCGTAGCGGTCATGGCCGAAATGCTCGAACGCACCGATCGATACGATCCGGTCGACGGGCTCGTCGAATTGTTCCCAGCCGTTCAGCAACACCCGCTTGCTGCGCGGGCCGTCCATCTCGTCGAAAGACTTCTGCACATGGGTGGCCTGGTTCTTTGACAGCGTCAAGCCGACCACGTTCACGTCGTACTTTTCGATGGCCCGGCGCATGGTGGCGCCCCAGCCGCAGCCGACGTCGAGCAGCGTCATACCGGGCTTCAGGCCCAGCTTGCCCAGCGCCAGGTCGATCTTGGCGATCTGGGCCTCTTCCAGCGTCATGTCGTCGCGCTCGAAATATGCGCAGCTGTAGGTCTGGGTGGGGTCCAGGAATAGGCGGAAGAAGTCGTCGGACAAGTCGTAGTGCGCCTGTACATCGGCGAAGTGCGGCGTCAGTTTCTTGGCCATGAATTCAGGCGCGGTCGATCACTTGCTGAGGGTGAACTGGGCCACGTTGATCATGCCCCGGCGGAAGCGGTCCGCGCATCCAGTCAGATAGCGCATGAAGTTGTCGTAAACCTCTTCGGACTGCGCGGCGATAGCACGGTCGCGCGCTGCCTCCAAGTTGGCCGCCCACGTGTCCAGGGTCCGTGCGTAATGTTTCTGCAGTACCTGGATCTGCCCGACCGAGAACCCGGCGGCCCGCGCATTGTCGACGATGTCGGGTTCGGACGGAACTTCGCCGCCCGGGAAAATCGATTCGCGCAGGAATTTGAGAAAGCGTATGTCGCTCATCGTCACTGCAATGCCCTGCTCGTGCAGCCATCGACGGTCATAGGTGAACAAGCTGTGCAGAAGCATCCGGCCGTCGCCGGGAAGTATTTCGTAGGAGCGTTCGAAGAATGCGCGATACCGCTCTTTGTGGAAGGCGTCGAAAGCCTCGAAGCTGACTATTCGGTCGACCTTCTCGGTGAATTCTTCCCAGCCCTGCAGCCGGGCCTCGGCGTGCCGCGTCGTCGGGATCGCAGCCAGTCTGGCGTTGCTGCGGTCACAGTGGTTGCGGGACAGGGTAAGTCCGATGACGTTGACGTCGTACTTCTCCACCGCGCGAACCAATGCCCCGCCCCAGCCGCAACCGACGTCCAGCAACGTCATCCCGGGCTGGAGGTCCAGCTTGTCCAGGGCCAGATCCAATTTGGCCAGTTGCGCCTCTTCGAGGGTCATGTCGTCGCGTTCGAAGTAGGCGCAGGTGTAGACCCAGGTGGGATCGAGGAACAGACCGAAAAACTCGTCGGAAATGTCGTACGTCGCTTGTGAGTCTTCGAAATACGGTGTCAGCTCCGCCATTACTTGCACAACCTCCCAAAGCCAACCGTACAACCCTGTAAGACATGTGTGAAATTCAGAGGCAAACCCTAAAGGCTGCCTGATCCTATCTTCAACTCGCCTCGGCAAAGTTGCTAGTTAGCACGCCGATCAACCGATCCCAGAGTTGCTGAGGCAGGTCATGCCCCATGCCGTCGAATAAGACTAGCCGAGCGCCGTTGATGGCGCGCGCAATGGCGCGCCCACCGAAGGGCCGCATCAGTTTGTCGGACCGGCCGTGGATCACCACCGTGGGTGCGACGATGCGGCGGTCGTAGTGCGCCAGGCTGCCGCTGCCCATGATCGCGCCGAAATGGCGGGCAACGCCTTGTGGGTAATAGCTACGGTCGTACCCCTCGGCGGCATCGGCGCGAACCTGCTCTAGGGGCATGCGGTAGCGGGGGCTGCCGATGATATTGCTGACGCGTACGGCGTTGTCGATGATCACGTCGCGCGACGCGGCCGGCGGCGGGCCCTTGAGGATCGCCAGCAACGCGCGCGGGGCAGGTGGCGGCAGGAACGGTGAATTGTTGCTGGAGAACAGGATTCCCAGCGTTTTGGTCCGCTTCGGGAATCGTGCCGCGAAAACCTGGGCGATCATCCCGCCCATCGACGCCCCCACGATATGGGCGTGCTCGATGCCCAGGTGATCCAGCAGGGCCGCGGCGTCGTCGGCCATGTCCTCCAGCGTGTATGCCGCGTTGCTGCGCAGGCCCAGCCAGGAGCGCGCCAACCGCGTCGTCAGCCGCTGCCCCGAGCTGCGGCGTTCGGTCTTGCTGGACAGGCCGGCATCCCGGTTGTCATAACGGATCACCCGGAGGCCCCGGCCAACGAGCTTCTCGCAGAAGTCGGTTCGCCACAGCAGCAGCTGAGAGCCCAGGCCCATGATCAGCAGCACGGGCGGATTCTCGATGTCGCCCATGTCCTCGTAATAGAGCTTCAGGTCGCCCGAGGTGGTGCCTACTTCTGCAAAACCGCTGCGGATGTGCATCAGACCTCCACGTCGGTCTGGTGCTCGCGGCTGACCTCCACCATGAAGTTCGCGAAATACCCCGTCAGTTGCGGGTCCGACATCATCTGCCACTTGGGGGCCAGCAGCTTCATGTACCGCTCGACGTAGAGGAACTGCTTGCCGATCAGCACCAGCTCGCGGGGCAGCTTCACGTCGTAGGCGTCAGCCAGCGCGGAGAGCTGGCGGCCGATGTCGGCATAGGACATATCGCCCAGCGTCTGCATGGTCAGCGGCGTGGCGAACTTCTCCAGATCCTTGGCGGCTTCGGCTTCGGGTTTCATGGTGCCAACGGCGCCCATCAGCACCACGATCTTGCCGGCGGCGGCGTGATCCTTCTTCACCAGCAGCGCGTAGACCAGTTCCCGCAGCAGCCATCGGGTGCGCGGATCGATGCGGCCCATGATCCCGAAGTCGAAGAACACGATGCGGCCCTGGTCATCGACGTACAGGTTGCCCGCGTGCAGGTCACCGTGAAACAGCCCGTGCCGCAGGCTGCCCTCGAACAGCGAGAACAACAACGCCTTGACCAGTTCGACGCCGTCGAACCCGGCCTTGCGGATCGCGGCGGCGTCATCGATGCGGATGCCGTGCACCCGTTCCATCGTCAGGACCCGCTCGCTGGTGAGCTTCCAGTGCACCTGCGGCACCCGGATGTTGCGGCCCAGCGGCGAGGCGTGCAGATGGGAAACCCAGGCGTCCATCGACTGCGCCTCGAGGCGGAAGTCCAGCTCTTCGGCCAGGTTGTCGGAAAAGTCGGCGACGACGTCCTGTGCCGACAGGCGGCGGCCCAGCTTGGCCAGCTCGACGGCCTGCGCGAAACGCTTGAGGATCTGCAAGTCCGCGGCGACCCGGCGACGGATGCCCGGCCGCTGGATCTTGACGACGACCTCCTCGCCGCTGTGCAGGGTCGCGTAGTGCACCTGGGCGATGGACGCCGATGCGAACGGCTCTTCCTCGAAGGTGGCGAACAACTCGGACGGCTGGCCGCCGAGCTCCTCGGCGAGGAGCGCGTGCACCTTGTCGGTGTCGGCGGGTGGCACCCGGTCGAGCAGGCCGCGAAATTCCCGAGACAGCGACTCGCCGAACGCCCCGGGGCTGGACGCGATGATCTGTCCGAACTTCACGTACGTCGGCCCCAGGTCGGCAAAGGTCTGCGGGAGCTGCTTGATCACCTTCTGCTGCCACGGGCCCCTGCCCGACAGCTTGGTGACGACGCGAGCGGCACCCCGGGTGACCTGCCAACCAGTGGCTGCTACCCGGGCCGCTTCGACCGGCAACGGCACCCGGTCGAGCCTGGCCACCTCGCGGTGTTTGGTAGAACTCATTCCAGCAGTCTGCCAAACCGGTGGTGTCAAGTCCCAATTCTCACCGGGGACTCCAGGGCTGAACCCAGCCCTGGATCTCCCAGTTCTCCAGCCCGGCGATCAACTCGTACATGGTGGCGCCGTCGATGGTTTCCCGGACGATGTCGGCGTGCCCGGCGTGCCGGGCCAGCTCGTTGATCACGTGCAGGATCACCCAGCGCACCGACCAGGCCTCCTGGTTTTTCGGGAACCACGGGATGTCGTGCGGGACGGGCACCGCGGCGTCGAGATCCGCGGTTTCCACCAGCCGCAACGTTTTCTCGTTCTGGACTTCGAAGGCCCGCAGCAGGCCATCCAGCGTCTCGTCGGGCCGCATCACATGCTGGTCCCCGAACTCCTTGGAGATCTGCTCGAACGGGCGAGTGTCTTTCGGCGGCGCCTCCGGGGCGGCGGCGACGCGTGCCATCCAGTTGCGCTGCATTTCGGTGGCGTGCTTGACCAGCCCACCGATCGAAAGCGCACTGACCGAAGGTGAAGACCGCGCCTGTTCGTCGGTGAGGCCATACGACACCGCGAAGTAGGCGCTTTGGTGGAACGCCAGGAACTCGCGCAGGGCGCTGCGTTCGTCGGCGACGGGTGGGGCGAGGGCAGGCATGGCCAGATCCTAAATCCGCGCCGTAAGGTGCGGGGATGCAGGTGATTTCGGCGGAGTCGACGGAGCTTTTCGTCGGGCCGCCGGACGCGCCTTTGCAGGTGGCACGTGTCACCCTCGCCGGAGTGGCCGAACCGACACCGGTCCGCATCGACGGAGACGGTGTGCAGGGGGAGGCGGTCGCCGGTATCGGCGACGATCTCATCGAGGTCCCCGTCACGGTTGACCGTCCGGTCGTCGGTCAGCGTCGCACCCCGCGCGTGCATGTGGGCCGCACCGGCACGCCGTTCGAGTTCATCGTGGCCGAGCCCGGCTGGACGATGTACATGGTCAGCCACTTCCACTACGACCCGGTGTGGTGGAACACGCAGGGCGCCTACACCAGCGAATGGGCGGAGGACCCGCCGGGCCGGCAGACCAACGGCTTCGAACTTGTGCACGCGCATTTGGAGATGGCCCGCCGCGAGCCCGAGTACAAATTCGTCCTGGCGGAAGTGGATTACCTCAAGCCGTACTGGGACACCCACCCCGAGGACCGTGCCGACCTGCGCCGCTTCATCGACGAAGGCCGCGTCGAGATCATGGGCGGCACCTACAACGAACCCAACACCAACCTCACCGGCCCGGAAACGACCATCCGGAACCTGGTGCACGGCGGCGGGTTTCAGCGTCACGTGCTGGGGGCCGACCCGGCGACCGCGTGGCAGCTGGACGTGTTCGGCCACGACCCGCAATTCCCCGGCATGGCCGCCGACGCCGGCCTGACGTCGAGTTCGTGGGCCCGCGGACCACACCACCAGTGGGGCCCGACCCACTCCGGCGGCGTCGAGGGCATGCAGTTCTGCAGCGAATTCGAGTGGATCGCGCCGTCGGGTCGCGGCCTGCTGACCCACTACATGCCCGCGCACTATGGGGCGGGCTGGGGGATGGACTCGTCGGCCTCGCTGACGGAGGCCGAGCACGCCACCTATGCGCTGTTCCACCAGCTGAAGAAGGTCGCGCTGACCCGCAACGTGCTACTGCCGGTCGGCACCGACTACACCCCGCCGAACAAGTGGGTCACCGCAATTCACCGCGACTGGGGCGCGCGCTATACGTGGCCGCGGTTCATCTGTGCGATACCGCGCGAGTTCTTCGCGGCGGTGCGCGCCGACCTGGCGGAACGGGGCTGCGCGCCGTCACCACAGACCCGCGACATGAACCCGATCTACACCGGCAAGGACGTGTCCTACATCGACACCAAACAAGCCAACCGGGCCGCCGAGAACGCCGTGCTGGACGCCGAGCGCTTCGCGGTGTTCGCCGCGCTGATGACCGGCGCCGACTACCCGCAGGCCGCGTTGGCCAAGGCGTGGGTGCAGCTGGCCTACGGCGCCCACCACGACGCCATCACCGGCTCGGAATCCGACCAGGTGTACCTCGACCTGCTGACCGGCTGGCGCGACGCGTGGGAGCTGGGCCGCGCGGCCCGCGACAACTCCCTGGAATTGCTGTCCAACGCGATCGACGGTGACGTGATCGTGTGGAATTCGCTGACACACCAGCGCACCGACATCGTCACCGCCCGGCTTGACTCGCCGATCGGGGCGGGGGTGCGAGTGCTCGACCCCGATGGCGCCGAGCTGCCCGCGCATGTCGAGCACGACGGGCGGTCGGTCAGCTGGCTGGCCGGCGACGTGCCCTCGCTGGGCTGGCGGGCCTATCGGCTGGTCCGCGCCGAGGAAGCAGCCGGCTGGGAACCGGTGCCCGGGTTCCAGATCGCCAACGAGCACTACCGGTTGGTGGTCGACGCGGCGCGCGGCGGGGCGGTTTCTTCCCTGATTCAGGACGGTCGCCAGCTGATCGCCGCCGGCCGGGTGGGCAATGAGCTTGCCGGCTACGAGGAGTACCCGTCGCACCCGACACAGGGCGAGGGCCCATGGCAGCTGCTGCCCAAGGGTCCGGTGGTGTGCTCGTCGGAATCGCCCGCCAGGGTGCAGGCCTACCACGGACCGCTCGGTGAACGGCTGGTGGTGCATGGCGGCATCGGCACTCTGCTGCGCTACACCCAAACCATCACCCTGTGGCGGGGCGTGGCGCGGGTGGACTGCCGCACCACCATCGACGAGTTCACCGGGGAGGACCGCTTATTGCGCCTGCGCTGGCCCTGCCCCGTTGCGGGCGCCATGCCGGTCAGTGAGGTGGGCGACGCCGTCATCGGGCGGGGTTTCGCGTTGCTGCATGACGGGCCTGAATCGGTGGACACCGCGCAGCACTTGTGGACGCTGGACAACCCGGCCTACAGCTGGTTCGGGCTTTCGTCGGCGGCCCGGGTGCGGGTTTCAAACACCGGCGTGCGCGCGGTATCGGTGGCCGAGGTGGTGTCGCCGGCCGAGACGACCTCCGGGCCGCTGGCCCGCGAGCTGATGGTCGCGCTGGTCCGCGCCGGCGTCACGGCCACCTGCAGCGGTGCCGACCAACCGCGTTACGGCCGCCTGCACGTCGACTCCAATCTGCCCGACGTGCGGATCGCGCTGGGCGGGCCCGCTCGCAACGCCTTCACCAAGTCCGTGTTGGCCGAGGCGGATCCGGAGTACACCACCGAACTCGAGCGGCAACTGGCGAAGACGGGCCGGGCCCGGATCTGGGTGCCTGCAGTGACGCCGTTGGCCGCCGCCTGGGTGCCCGGCGCCGACCTGCGTGCAACGCGGGCCCTGCCGGTGCTGGTGATCGCCGGCTCCGATGACAAGAACCTGAGCGCCGAGATCGCCTCGGTGGCAGACGATCTCGGGGACGCCGAGATCCTCGTCACCCAACACAGCCAGCAGACCCCGTCGGGCATGGAGCGCTTCGAGGCCCGCACCGTCGCGCTGTTCAACCGCGGTGTGCCGAGCTTTGCCGTCGACGCCGAGGGCACCCTGCATACCGCGCTGATGCGGTCCTGCACCGGCTGGCCGTCCGGCATCTGGATCGACGAGCCGCGACGCACCGCGCCCGACGGCTCGAACTTCCAACTGCAGCACTGGACACACATTTTCGACTACGCGCTGGCCTGCGGCCAAGGCGACTGGCGGCGAGCCGAGATCCCGGCCAGCAGTGCGCAGTTTTCCCACCCGCTGCTTGCCGTCGGCGGCGGCCAACGACGGGGCAAGCTGCCGTCGGTCGGATCGTTGCTGCAGCTCGAGCCCGCCGGCTCCGTGCATTTGGCGGCGCTCAAGGTGGCCGGCAACCCGCTCACCGAGGGCAGCGCCAAGCCGGTCGACCCCGGCGCGGTCGCGCTGCGGCTTGTCGAGACCAACGGCGCGGCCGCCCGCGTCAGCATAGGTTCCGCGCTGGGCGAGGTGAGTGGGCTCGAGCTCGCCGACCTGCTGGAAACCCCGCGGGGACGGAAACGATCGATCGAACTGCGCGGCTATCAGATCGCCACCGTGCTGGCCCGGGTCGACATGCCCAAGGTGTTCTCCGGCGGCCGGGCCACCGCCCTGGCCCCGCAAGCCGAGACCGCCCAGCCGCTCTACGCGCGTTATTGGCTGCACAATCGCGGTCCCGCGCCGCTCGGCGGGCTGCCGGCCGTCGCTCACCTGCATCCACATCAGGTGAGTGCGCAGCCGGGCGGCGAGGTGGTGTTCCGGCTTACCGCGGCCAGCGACTGCACCGATTCCGCGCTGCAGTGCGCGGTGGACGTGGTGTGTCCGGACGGCTGGTCGCACACACCGGCCGACTCGCCGTTCACGCTGTGCAGCGGCGAGTATCAAGAGATTGACGCGGTGGTGGCCATTCCGGCGGGCGCGCAGCCCGGGTTCTACCCGATCCGTGCCCAGCTGCGCCTTACCGGGGATTCGGTGCCGATTGCGTGGCGCCAGGTGGTCGAGGACGTGGGCGTGGTGGCCGTTGGTGGGGACGCGGTCGACCCCGGTGAGCTGCTCTACCTCGTCGACGAGCCCGCCGACATCGCGATGCGGGCCGGCGAGACGGCCCGGCTGACCGTCACGGTCGGCACCCACGCCCGTGCCGACGTGGCACTGGAGGCGCATCTGATCAGCCCGTGGGGCACCTGGGAGTGGATCGGGCCGCCCGCGCTCGGCGCGGTCCTGCCCGCGGGTGGCACGGTCGAGCTCGGCTTCGCCGTCACCCCGCCGGCGTGGCTGGAGCCCGGCCAGTGGTGGGCGCTGGTCCGGGTGGGTTGCGCCGGACGGCTGGTCTACTCACCGGCGGTGAAGGTGACCGTGACATGAGCGCCCGGCTGGTCGCGACCGTTGGCGGCATGCCGGTTGCGGTCGGTGAGGTAGACGCTCGAGAGGCCCGGTTGCGCAGCGGTCGGCGTGCGGCCGCGCTGCCGACCAGCGGGACCAGCGAGGGGCGGCAGCTGCGGCGCTGGCTCACCCAACTGATCGTGACCGAACGAGTGGTCGCCGTCGAGGCGGCCGCACGCGGGCTGACTGCGCGGGATGCTCCCACCGAGGCGGAGCTGCTGCCCGATGTCACCGCCCGGCTGGAGATCGGCAGCGTCGCGGCGGCCGCGCTGGCCGAACCGGGTGCGCGGGCGCTGTTCGCCGACGTCACCGCGACGGTCCAGATCACCGAGGAAGAGGTGGCCGACTACCACGCCCGCAACCCGCTGCGGTTCGCAAGACCATGCCCGAGTCGTCGCGCCTGGCGCGCCCCGTCGCATGTCGGCCCGCCGTTGGTGCAGGTGCGGTCCGCGATCGCCGAGCATTTGCGGGGCGCCGCGCGGCGGCGTGCCTTCCGGGTGTGGCTGGATGCGCGCACCGCAGAGCTGGTTCAGCTCGCTCCCGGCTACGAGCATCCCGGCGATCCGCGCCAGCCCGACAACACCCACCGGCACTGATCGGCCATGCTCACCCTCTGTTTGGACATCGGCGGCACCAAAATCGCCGCCGGCCTTGCCGATCCGAGCGGCGCGCTCGTGCACACCACCGTCCGGCCTACCCCGGCCGGCGCTTCGGCCGAGGAGGTCTGGGCCGTGGTCGCCGCGATGATCGCCGACGCGTTGGGCGTGGCCGGCGGTGCGGTCCGTGCGGTGGGGATCGCTGCTGCCGGCCCCATCGACCTGCGCAGCGGAACCGTGAGCCCGATCAACATCACATGCTGGCAACGCTTTCCGCTACGGGACCGAGTCGCGGCCGCGGTGCCCGGAGTGTCAGTACAGCTGGGCGGCGACGGCGTATGTATGGCGCTGGGCGAGCACTGGCACGGCGCCGGGCGTGGTGCGGGCTTTCTGCTGGCCATGGTGGTGTCCACCGGCGTGGGTGGCGGGTTGGTGCTCAACGGTGCGCCCTACACCGGACGCACCGGCAATGCCGGGCACGTCGGTCATGTGGTGGTCGAACAAGACGGCGAGCGGTGCGCGTGCGGAGGTCGCGGCTGTGTCGAGACGGTCGCGGCCGGGCCGTGGCTGGTGCGCTGGGCGCGGGCCAACGGCTGGTGCGCGCCGCCTCGTGCAGGTGCGAGGGAACTCGCCGCCGCGGCGGCCGCCGGGGATGTGGTGGCGGTGCGGGCGTTCCACCGGGGCGCCACCGCGCTCGCGGCGATGATCGCCTCGGTGGCGGCGGTGTGCGACCTCGACCTGGTCGTCATCGGGGGAGGTGTCGCGAAATCCGGTCGCGTGCTCTTCGACCCGCTGCGTGCGGCACTGGCCGACTTCGCCGGGCTCGATTTCCTCGCCGGGCTGCGGGTGGTCCCGGCCGAGCTCGGCGGTGAGGCCGGTCTGGTCGGCGCGGCCAGGCTCGCGGGACTTTAGCCGTCACTGGAGTCGAGCCGTTTTGGCTGATCGCGGGTGGTCACGCTATTGTGGTTGCCGATCCACCGAAGACCGTCGGTCACCGAGCAATCGGTTGAAGGTCCGGGAATATCCCGGCGGCCCACGCAGGAGGACGAGGCATTACCGCCGGCGTGCGCCGGCGGATTTCAACGCCCCGGCCGCTTCCTGCGCCGGGGCGTTCGTCGTTCTCCGGTGATCACAGAC
>Ga0335072_10010773_pt1 | contig 13140 bp, 10 predicted proteins | sample Lox_Sample_21_FD_206725 | JGI IMG/M metagenome (GOLD analysis project Ga0335072, IMG submission 206725) | Soil microbial communities from Loxahatchee National Wildlife Refuge, Florida, United States - Lox_Sample_2.1 | ecosystem: Environmental > Terrestrial > Soil > Wetlands | place: USA...
GCGGATCACAATTACAGACACAGTCTTCGAGCAGTTTCTGATTCTTCTGGATCATGAGTTTCATGTTGTCAGCCTCGGGCAGCTCCTCAATCAGCCGGAGGACATTGGCGGGCGGCAACGGGTAGCGATCACCTTTGACGATGGCTGGGCCGACACCTATTCCCATGCCTATCCTCTTTTGCTTCGTTACGGGCTGCCGGCTACGGTCTTCCTTTGTCCGGGCCTGATGGCAGAAGGGCAGATGCTTCCGGAAGAGCGTTTTGCGCGTATCTGGCGATGGTGCGTAAAACAGCGGCATATCAAGCTTCTGCTTCAGGACCTGCGCAAGTGGGGCCTGGCCGGAGGAGATTCTGAGGCAAGGTATTCCTGGTCGCGCCCGCTAAAGCGTCTTGCCATCAATGCAAAACTGCTCATGCTCAGTCATCTTGAAACTGCATATGGGGTTCCGGGGTGCGACAAACGCCGGTTCCTCACCTGGGACGAAGTAAAGATCATGCGCCGGAGCAACATAACCTTCGGCTCGCATACTGTGCATCACTCCACCCTGCCTGCGGAGCCAGATCTGTCTCTTGAAGAAGAGCTGGTGAACTCACGGGAAATGATTGAATCCAAGCTCCAGGAAGAGATTTCCTTCCTGGCCTATCCAAACGGTGCTTATGACGGGCATGTGATGGCAGCTGCGTACCGGGCCGGATACACCCATTGCTTTGCGACAGAACAGGGAAGCTTTAAGCGCAATGCAAATATCTTTGCGATTCCCCGCATTCATATCGATGATTCCGTGATTGTCAACCGGATCTCTTCACTACACGCGTCGCGCGTCAGGTTTCACCTGCAGCATTTTGTTGGCCCGGCATTGCTGCTTTCGGCTCTGGCACTCCATCACAGCTGGTGTTTTCAATAGGGACGCCCGAGCCAATGGCAGCAGGTTCCTCACCGAATCGTGCGGCTCCACTGCCTCTTTCTTAGACCCAGCGCGGCGCTGACCTGCATCGCGCCCAGAAATCCAAAATAAAAGGGTATGAAAGCGATCGTCTGAAAGGGAACTGGAGCACTGTCCGCCTTGCGAAGAACCAAATAAAGGTAGATCGACTGCAGAATGAGCGATGCAGCCAGAGCGATAACCGCAATATCGAAATGATGAAACGGATAAGCACAGTCCAAGAGCACGACAGAGATCAGGGTTGCATAAATGAGCAGCATTCTGCTTGCGAAGAGAAGCATCAGCGCCATTTCCGCGAGGTGCCATCGGCGTTGTCGAATCGCTGACCGAAGCAGACCAGGAATGGAATGCATGAGAAGGGCAAATATGCCGCTTTCCCATCCCAACCGCTGGGGCGCAGCATCTTTCAGTCGCTGCGTCATTGGCGAGATTACGCGGGCATCATCCACATGCACCACCTGGATCCCCTTGAGAGCCAGCGTAACCGCGTACTCCGCGTCTTCAACAACAGAAGTTGCATCGAACTGGACCTGCTCCAAAGTTGTGCGGCTGATGCAAAAGCCATTTCCCTGAATCAGGTTGGTCAGGCCCAAAGTTGTGCGTGGCCGATAGGAGAACGAATTCTCTGCCGCCTTTGAGGCAATCGTGAATTGTTCGAACCAGGAAGTTGCCAAAGAGGTTTCGGCGAAGAGGCATCGGCCTTGCAAAACCACATTCGTGCGCCCTTTTCGGATGGACGCGGAGTAGGCAGAGTCCATGGCAGCGAAGAATGCCGTGTCGACCTCAGTATCTGCGTCAATGATCGCCGCCAGATCAAAGGCTAAAGCGGCCTTATCGAAAGCCCAGCTCAACGCCTGGCCTTTTCCCGGATGTTGCGGATCGTTGCGGATCCAGGTTTCAACGCCGCAGGCACGGGCGACCTCCGTTGTATTGTCGCTGCAGTTATCGGCAATCACGGCAATCCGGATCAGATCTTCCGGATAATTCGCCCGCTGAAGACTGCGGAGTGTTGCTCCGATTCCCGTGCCTTTATTGTGTGCCGGAATCAACACGAGAAATCGCGTATGCGCACTTGAAGCGGAAAAATGCGGTCGCTCACTGACCCCAAGAATCGCGAAAAAGGTAATGTACAGCGATGCACACAGCACGAAAAAGACAAAGGCAATACTCAAAGACACGACAAATGTGTGCAACACCTCAACGCGCTCCCTTCCCGCAGACCTCGATCTTGACTTTCTTGACCACGATGAATGTGTCGATTAGAAAAAACTGGTTCAAAAAATCCAGATGATCAGTTCCCCGACCAACCAGGTTCGCGTCGCCAAGAAGCAAATTGATGGAGACTTGGATCATCACTATCTCTACGTGCCGTAGTAGCCGTGGTAGTAGGACTCATATTTCAGCCGCTTAACGTCGTTAAGAATGCAACCGATCGCCTTTTCCCCCATAATTTTCAGCGCATCCTGCGAGCATGCAATCGGAGTCACGTCAGCTCGCACTACCAACAACGCTTGATCGATCTGAGGCAGCAAAGCGTGCGTGTCCGCCGCTAAGAGCAGTGGCGCAGAGTCGATAAGAACGTAGTCATATTCTTCCCGTGCCGCGGCGAGCAGATTGTGCATCGCATTGCTGTGCAGTAATTCTTCTGGCTGGTCGGCAGCCTCCGTAGCCAGCAGCGCGTGCAGATTTGGGCGAAGGGACCAAAGTGAGTTGTGCCAGTCAGCGGCCTTCAAAAAGGACTCCCCTCCTTCAGCGGATGAAAGCCCCAGCAGGGAGTGCAATGAGTAGCGACGCAAATCAAGATCGATCAGCAGGGTACGCGCGGATTCAATTCCGCTGAGCGCAAAGGCCAGATTGGCGCAGGTCAGCGTTTTGCCTTCTTCCGCTAGGGCGCTTGTGATCAGAAATATCTTGCTGTTGAGATTCCGCGCTGCTTCAACCAGACGATTGCACAGAAGGTGATAGCGTTGCAAGATGAAATGAAAGCTTTTTTCTTCCTCGTGGCTGAGGCGCTGGGCCATAACCACTTCATTCCTGATCTTTGAGTTGTCCAGTTTTCTTAACGAAATGTGCCTGGAGCCGTCGCTCCCATTCTGAAACCTCAGTTCCTTTGCCCCGTTCACATGCGCGGATTTATCGCTCGAGTCCTCTATTTCGGTCCACGGCGCCAAGACGTCTGAAAGAGCGGTGAAAGAATCTGTGTCTGTAAGTACATGCGGCTTAGCCGTGGTATGAAATAGAGGTTCCATGGTTCCTTCTCAATCTTCTGAACATTCGTTGTATTTAGCTCAAGCAAACCGCAGTACAGCTACGCTCGGTTATGTTTCTTCAGCAGCTGCAAGTTTTCTATTCGCCGCTGAAGCAAGCGCCCTGTCAAAATTGAAAGAAGGCAACGCGACAATTAACGGGACGCTGAGATACATCTCTGCTTCGTCAGCGGTATGAATGGACGGGTCCCGCATCTCCGCAAGATACGCTAAGCCCAGGCCGACAAAAAGCGCGCCAATAAGACCGCCCAAGTTTACCTTGAGTGCATTTGGTGAATAAGGGATGGTGGGAAGACTGGCAGGATCGAGCACACGGAAGCGCTCACTCTCATTGTGAAGCTCCAGCTGGGCAGCCATTCCCGCCGCCTGCTCTTTTGCAAGCAGTGACTCATAATTCTTTTGCATTTCGGTATAGTCACGGCTCAATGACTCATACTGCTGCTGGACGGCCGGAAGGCTCTCGATCCTGGATTGCAGCCCGTTGACCTGACGCTCAAGCTCCTGCTGGCGCTCCGTGCGTGACTTGATTTCCTGCTGCGTCGCCAGCAATTGACCCTCCATCTGCTGCTCCATGTTCGGCCCCGTTGTTGCCGCGGTGTGTCGAGCGGCTGGCGGCTGACGTTTTACCTCAGCCTCAAGCGTTGCGACTTCGTCGCGCAAACGGACGACATCCGGATAAGCTTCTGTATATTGCTGGCGATCTGCGGCAAGCTGATTCTTGGCAGCTTGTAACTGGAGTTGGAGCGGCGTCGGCGGTGGCGGGGCGGCTGTCTGCTTCTGACCCCGATTCGTCCCAAGCATGGACTGCAGGTATACCAGTTGCTGGTTCGCGCGGTCGATGGCGTCACTATTCTGCTGAGCCAGGCTCTGGTACTCGCTGATCATCGAGAGGTTAGCCGTTTCCTGCTCCGGCAGTTCTCCGAGGTGAGCCGCCTTAAATTCACGAATTTTCTGGTCCTGCAATGCCAGGTTCGCGCCTGCTGAAACCAGCTGATTCTGAATAAACTGCGCGGTACTCTCGGCGTCCTGATCCCGTTCCTTTATGTTTTCCTGAATAAACAAATCTGCAATCTGGCGCGTCACTTTCTGTGCCTGCTCCGGCGTAGACGCAATATAAGCGATTTTGAAACCGTCGATGCGGTCGCCCGTTCCTTGAATGATGTCGACGGTAATATCCTTACGGATGGCGTTGATGACACCGTCATCGCCATGTGTCTCGCGAACCTTCCGGTAGAGATTATCTTCATTTGCGATCGTCAACAGGCGCGTGCGGCTCATGACCTCGTCGCTGATTGTTTGCAGGCGGTCGGTGATATCGCCGGTGACAGTCGCTTTCACGTATTCTTCGGGGACTCTTTGTGGATCCACCAGAATCAATGTTTCAGAACGGTATTTTTTTGGCCAGTAGTGGCCGGCAGCAAATACGACCAGAGGCACAATGAGGAGGGACCCGATAATCCACCTTTTACGGCGGATCAGCATGTCGATAATTTCCCGAATATCTGAAGGTGGTTTACGCTTGATCTCCATTACTGCTCTCCTGCCCGAGATAGAGGGTTGCCAAAATAGAAGGTGATACCTGTTGAGAATTGGTTATTGCTATATCCGGGGGTGGGAGCACCCGTGTCCTGAATAAAGGACGAACCCTCGACGTGATAATCCAGGTTAGGGGTCAATCGGACATCGAGTCTTGCGGTTAGTACAAATTGCGCATAACTGTTCCGTCCTTCCCAGGCAGGACTCAGTACATATTGCGAAGCCGCGGCAAGGCGTATCTTGGAGGTAATGGGATGATCGAAGGTGAAATACCATTGATTGGCGACCCCAGCCGGTACGACGTATCCGAGCTCATACACCCTGGAAAAGCCGCCGGTGATATCGCCGAATGGTCTCCGATACTCGAAACCTACATTCGCCGTGTAGGTAAAATTATTCAGCTGCGGTTTCCCTGTTAGATCTGATTGCAGGTAGAGAGGACCCACGCCCGCCGTAATCGAACTATGAGGCGTCAGGGTCTGGCCAAAGGTGAGCTTGGCTGCGGTAAAGTTACTCATCCCGCTCGGAAATAATCCCTTGATATATACGTCACTCAGCTCGACGCCGGCTATCTCGCGGGTATTGAGGGCACGCTGCCACTGGACTGATCCTCCTCCAGTGAGCTGCCGGTAAGATGTGATCTCGTTCGTCTGGATTCCAGTAACAGAGGGCTGGTCGATCCAGCCGGCCATGCCCGACGCGGTGATGGTGTCGCGTTCGCTCATTTGATGAGCAATGGAATAGTTGGTTGCTGCATCGTTCAGAGGTTGGAGACCACTGGACTGCTGAGGTGCGAGCACACCCGTAGTACCTACGCCAATCACCGGTGACAGATAATTCCCCAGAGTAACAATGTGTCCACCGGCAAGGGACCACGAAGAGGTCGTCAGGTTCGAGTGTTGGTGAATGTATTGCTGCGAGTAAATCACCGATGAATGATTCAGATCGGAGTACCCGGGGTAAAAGTTTGTATCGAATCTGAAATACGCGGAGAAGTCAGTAGTTGGAGCCGCCAAGTGGATCCCGAGGGGAAAGGCAACGGTAAAGTAGGCCCCGGTTGTCGAGGGCTGGTTGTCGAAGGTGTTCTCGAGGTTTGTGGTCCCGGTTACAGTGGTTTCGACCGAAAAGAAGAACGGGCCGCGCGTGAGGGCGTTCTCAGAATATTTGACAGTGTCTGCGTTCTCATTGACCGTATTCAAATTCGAGGTTTCCGCCATTTGCGTCTGAATCGGATAGGTTGTGGACTGGTCCAGCGCACTCATCACCCCGGCCTGGGACTCGTCAGGAACGGATGCCTGCCCGTAGAGCCATGGCGCAGCAATACCGAGAGCTATCGTGAGAAAAAGGCCAGGGCGCAAAGGTAAAGCGCTGCCTGTCCAAATTCGGTATGGGCGTTTCATGGGACAACCACCGTATCGTTGGCTTGCAGAAGGATGTCTTTTGCGTCATTTTTTGCGGCGAGCACATCGCGGTAATCGTACTTCAAGCGAACGCGCACTCCGGCCGAGGTCTCGCGCAGAACATAGATTTTGTTCTTTTTCGCAAAATCTTTCAGTCCGCCGGCTTCGGCAATGATGTCCAGCACTCCCATTTGCTGGGTAAGTGCAAATGTCCCCGGCCGCTGTACTTCGCCGATGATATTGACCCGCCGGCTGCGGATTTCAGCAACGATCACAGTCAATTCCGGATCCTTGATGTACTCCGCCAGGTCAGACCGTAGTTCTGCCTCCAGCTGCGGCGGCGTTTTGCCCGCTGCGCGAACGTCTCCCACTAACGGGAGAGATATCTTGCCGTCGGGACGCACGGTGAGGTTCCGTGACAGATCCGGCTCGTGCCATACATTGATCGTAAGCACATCATCGATGCCTATCTTGTAGTCTTTCGAAGCAGGCATGGCGGTGAGAGACGACCTTAAATCTGCCGGCGTGCTTGAGGCTGCCGCGATCGGCGGATCATTTTGATTCGAGGCCTGCTGCACGCCGGAGCTGTCCTGACCAAAAGCAATGGTGCAGCCGCTGGATAGCAGCAGCAGAGTAAGCCAGCAGACATGGTTTGCGCGGCGGTTCTTCTTGATGTTCACTGGCATATCCCTTCATGTTTGTCGGACTGTGAGAGTTTCGCCGGTCCCCGGCTGTTGCGTATTGAGGGGAGCCCCGCTTCCTTGATTTTGTAAAGAAGCGCGCGATAACTGATGTCCAGCGAGCGCGCCGTGCTTCTCCGGTTCCACTTATGGGCGCGGAGAACGTCAAAGATGATGCGACGTTCCAGTGTCTGCACAGCGCGTTTCGTTTGAATGCGAAGGGGAGTGTTGATGTCGGCTGTGTCCATCGGCAACACTTCTCCATTGGCCGGCTCGCGAAGGGAAGAGAGAATATGTTCCTCGCCTCCGAGCACAACGTAGCGTTTGGCCAGGTTTTCCAGCTCCCGCAAGTTGCCGGGCCACGAGTACTTCTCAAGTATTTGCATTGCCGAGCTGCTCAACGGCTTCGGCCTCTGGCCGAACTGATCGCTGTAAATCGCGATGAAGTGATTCATCAGGATGGGAACGTCTCCAGCGCGTGCTCGCAGCGAAGGCATTTTGATATTGAGTACATTGATTCGGTAAAACAGATCGGAACGGAATGTGCCTGCCTGAACTTCTGATTCAAGGTTGCGATTGGTTCCGCAAATCAGCCGGATATCAACGGGCCGCTCTTCCACCGAGCCCAGGCGCACCACTTTGAAATCCTGCAGAACGCGCAGCAGCTTCGCCTGCAGTGCGATGTCGAGCTCGCCGATCTCATCCAGGAAGAGTGTTCCATGGCAGGCCGTCTCGAACTTCCCCGGCTTGGCAATCTTTGCTCCGGTGAACGCTCCCGATTCGTAGCCGAAAAGCTCACTCTCGAAGAGTTGAGAGGGGATTGCCGGGCAATTGACTTTGACCATGCTGTGTCTGCCGCGCTGGCTAAGTTCATGAAGAGCTCTTGCAGCGAGATCTTTCCCGGTGCCACTTTCGCCGGTAATCAGAACCGGAGCATCCGTCGCGGCTGCACTCTTGAGCTGTTCGCGTACTGCCTGAATGGCCGTTGACTCTCCGAGAAGGAGAGACTCTGCAGGGGTAGTCCACATTGGCGTGCCTGTCGTTTGCATTCGCTGCAAAGTGTGCACGCGGGGTGCCAATCGTTGTGCACAGGGAATGAGGGTTACTTCCACGCCGGCATAGGTAACTTTAGCTCGGTTATCTTGGTGTCCAACAGTACAGGGCCGAACCTTCCAGTGAGTTCCAACAAACCCTTTCGGGAGGCAACCTGTGAGACTTCAATGCCTCGCTAAGCGGATTCTCGCGTGGCAACTGATGCAGATGGAATATCGAACTGATTTTGGGGCCTCTGCAGAGGGGGTGTTACTTATTTTAGTTTTGGTAACTAGTTAATAGGTTATCTGTGTGCACTGAGGGCCACGGCCTTCCTCCCACGCAAGCCCAGAAGAGGGCGATGAGCCTGGCTAACATGTGCAGAAAAATGGGAAATCTTTTTCACACTATTCCCAAAAACGGCTCCGCGGAGGGAAATATGCCGGCTCGGAATCGGGAGGCGACCGTTCCCCGATGTCGCTACAAATGTCTGATTATAAGCACGATATTCGAAATCACGACCTGATCTAAAGAGGTCTGCACGGGTCCCCTTCCAAGTGGACAGGAATCCTGAAGCAACGAATTTATCCTGACCGGCAATCTCAGAATATGCGGTGCCCGGGATTCTCGTCGGGTGCCGTTATAAGCGGGAACAATTCAGACGGGATCAGGATCAGGCGAATTGTACTGTCAAGATAAATTTATAAATCTAGGTGTTGACCAAACCGATACGACGCGCTAGGATACCTCGCATACGACGCTCTTAAAGTCTCCGATTCCGGAAAGTGTCGAAGTAAGGTATCGTTCGAAGTCAAGTGCTCCCTCAGCATTGTCTCGATTACGATCTAAGTGACAAAAAGAAACGTACTGCGAAATAGATTCACTTTACTCTTGTAGTTTTTTTTCTGGCCTGAACTGCCTTGTCCCTCCTTCGAAAAGCAACGGGCCTCCATAATTCTAAGGATACCCTGATGAATCTGCCTCTGTTTCATGTTTTGGTTGTGGACGATGAGCCTGCTGTTGCGCGATATCTTGCAGGTTTGCTGCCTCCCTCGAGATTTAAAACACATGTTGTGAATAGCGGGCATGAGTGTCTTAAAAAGATACAGTCGAAGACTCCGTCTTTGGACCTGATCCTGATCGACTCCGAGATGCCCGAAATGGATGGTTTCTCAACTCTGCGGCAACTGCGCAGAATTGCAACGGATACCCCTGTCGTGATGATGAGTTGCTTCTCGGGTCCGGAGCATACGATGGAAGCCTGGCAGTGTGGTGCGCAGGATTTTCTTCAAAAGCCGATTCTCTCCGCCGATATTGAGAAGATGGTCGCGAAACACTGCAAAGAGCCGAAGGTCGCTGTCGAACCGAGCGGTCCTCAGCAACCACATCTCGAGGATTTTGACGACGGGCAATTCTTCCTCGCGACGTCTCCGGAGATGCGCGCGATCCGCCGTCAGGTGAGCATGTTGAGCAAGGCTGACGTCCCGGTTTTGATTACCGGAGAAAGCGGAGTCGGCAAGGAAGTTGTGGCGCAACTGCTGCATCGGCACTCGCAGCGCGCAAGCCGGCAGCTTTTGAAGGTGAATTGCGCGGCGCTTCCACAGGATCTGCTGGAAAGCGAACTATTCGGCTATGAGGCAGGCGCTTTTACCGGGGCCATGAAATCCAAGCCCGGTAAATTCGAGCTTTGTGACGGTGGAACCATTCTTCTCGACGAGATTGGCGAAATGAGCTCTCAGCTTCAGGCGAAGCTGCTGCATGTTCTTCAAGACGGCACCTTTTCCCGCCTTGGCGCACGCGTGAATACCAAGGTGAACGTGCGCGTTCTAGCTGCCACCAACGTGGACATTGAACAGGCCATTGCAGAGAAACGCTTCCGTGAAGATCTCTATTACCGGCTCAACGCGTTCGTGATCAAGGTTCCGCCTCTGCGCGAAAGACGCGAAGAGATTCCTTATTTCCTGAATGAACTCGCACGCCGCTTCTCCATAACGCATCATCTCGAGCCGGTCACGTTTACTCCGGAGATGATTGCAGCTGCGGTGCTTTATCCGTGGCCAGGCAATTTGAGGGAATTGGGGAATTTCGTGAAGCGCTATCTCATCATCCGCGATGCTGATTCGGCGCTGGCGGAGCTGGAATCGAAGGCGCGCCCGCGCCATGCGGCTCAGTCCATGCGGCCAGTCATGGAAGATGTTGCGCCGGCTTCTATTTCGGGGCTGAAATCGGTGGTTCGTTCGATGAAGGATCAGACCGAGAGCCGCATGATTCTGGAAGTACTCGATCATGCAAAATGGAACCGGAGAATTGCCGCCGAACGCCTCCAAATCAGCTATAAGGCGCTACTCTACAAGATACGCGTCTATAACCTGGAGGCATCAGCCTGATCTGCTCGCTGTAACTTCAATTGCACATGGGGAAAGTGAAGTCGCTGGTGAAACATCAAACAGTTATACGGATGTTAGATGGTGCAGTATTGAGGGGAACAGTTAAAACGGCGGTGAAAGATGAGGATTCTACCGCCATAGCAGGCAAACCGTTTGGCGATGACGAGCGATTTTACTTCGAATCCAGTGATGGGCAGAGCGGCCTGATTAAAATGGATGCCGTAAAGGCTATCTATCTCAGCGCCGAGTTCGATTCGGAATTGCAGGATGGCCTGCGTTTTTTTGATTCTGCTCCGATCCCCCACGTTTTATGGGTGAGGGCGGCTTTTCTCGATGGAGAAGTCGTTGAAGGAATGATCACGAATGCATGGTCCGCATTCAGTGGTGCGCTGATTCAGCTGCGTCTTCCCGGCCACGAGTTCGACCAAAAGGAAATCCTGATCCCGCGATCATCGATCGCTGAACTCCAGGTGATCGCAACCCGCTAGTGAGTGTGATTTCCGCGGCTGGCAATCGTTCTGTCGGCTGCGCAATTCCCCCTGACTGTCCCGTGACGTAACGCGTTACCTCCGTCCCGCAAAACGATTACCTCAGCCCATTCAAATCGCGCGGAATATTCCTTCTTGCATTATGCAATTTACTGCACATGGCTCTGCACGGCTAGGAGATGCTTGCCGGAAGGCAAATGAATCCTCAATCTGCAGAATGGCTTACGACGCGCCAGCGTGGCCCTGAAAGTGCATAGCTACTGGTAACGGACAGTGAAACAGAGCAAATCCATCGCAGATGAGCCGTTCCCCGAGCCGGATAAGGTTAGACCCGGATCGTGATGCAGAGTTGGATTCGGGTGCGGTCCTGAATAGAAGCCAAAGATTAGAAACGGGGCTTGTAGCCCACAGGGCGAAGCTACGCTTGCCGCACGACCATTCATATATGGCTTGTGGGATCGCTCTCCGTTCGCCGGGTGGGATAGCTGCCAGCCCCGCCGACCAAACGGCGCCATTTGCATAACTAGTGACGATGATGTTCTCGAGATCAACGTCGGAATCAACGGATGAATGAATCCGGGCCTGACGGCTCAATTCTCGCGCGGTCGGATGGGGAGATGCCCCTGCCGCCTGCTGGAGAAGTAGAGGCGGCTTTCTGCTTCGCGGGATATGGAAGCGCAGTCGGCGGAAGAGGAGTACGCAGTGGCAATCCTACAAGTGGCTGATTTTCTCAATCTGGCTGATCCTCTTCGCGAGGCCATGTCTTTTGAAGATCGCATGGTCTTCAATGAAGATGACTTCAAGCGGATGATCGCGATCGAGCGCAAAAGAACCGAGCGGACCAAGGAACCCTTCCTGCTCATGCTTTTGGAGCTTGGGAGCAGCCAGCGCGCGGAAAGGGTAGAGAAGGCGCTGGACGGCATTATGTCCGCCGTTCGCACCTGCACGCGAGAGACAGACGTACTGGGCTGGTACAAAGAGCAGACCGTCGCAGGCGTCATCTTCACGGGCCTGACAACCGATGACAAGAACGCGATTCTCAGTGTGATTCTCAGTAAGGTGAGTGTTGCGCTGCGCCGCGAGCTATCGGCCGAACAGCTCAATCAAATCATCTTCTCATTCCATTTCTTCCCGGATGACTGGGACCACGAGGGCCCCGGCAACCCAAGTAATCCGGCCCTGTATCCTGATCTGCAGAGCGATCGGAAGGGCACGCTTGTAGCGCTGGGCATCAAGCGAGTGATGGATGTTGTGGGCAGCTCCATTATGCTCATTCTTTGCGCGCCTCTCTTCGCGGTCATCGCCCTGGCAATCAAAATCTGCTCGGAAGGCCCGGTCCTATTCAAACAGAAGCGGGTTGGGCAGTACGGCCGGAGTTTTACTTTTTTGAAGTTCCGGTCGATGCGCGTCAACAACGACGCTGGGGCGCACAAAGAGTATGTGGAGAAGCTGATCGCCGGCGAAGGGGTACATATCGTTGAGAACACCGGCAAGTGCGTTTACAAACTTCCCAACGACCAGAGAATTACGAAGATCGGGAAGATTCTGCGCAAGACCAGCCTCGATGAGTTGCCGCAGTTTGTGAATGTTCTGATGGGCGACATGTCGCTCGTCGGTCCTCGTCCTCCTATTCCGTATGAAGTCGCGGCCTATCAAACCTGGCATCGCCGCCGCATCCTGGATGTTAAGCCGGGCATCACCGGCCTCTGGCAGGTGATCGGAAGAAGCCGCGTAAAGTTCGACGACATGGTGCGTCTGGATTTGCGCTATGCAATGTCGTGGTCCCCGTGGCTCGACGTCAAGATTCTCCTTTGTACACCGGCCGCGGTCATCAAGGGCGCTTACTGAAAATACGGCTCCCGCTGAGGATACTTCAGAAAAGCGTCAAATTCGTGGAACTCGCATGTTCCGCAATCCAAATTCTAAAAGTTTTGAAAGATCGGTGAACGGATCGTGAATTTCGGTGTGATTGGTTATGGCTACTGGGGACCCAACGTCGTGAGAAATCTCGCGGGCCTGGAGGGTTCAAAGGTAGTTGCAATTGCAGAGCTGAACCCGGCTGCCCGGAAACGTGCTCAGGCAGCGTATCCGGGTGTCAGGGTCACTGCGGATGCGTCTGAGGTGATGCTTTCGACCGAGATCGATGCCGTGGCCGTGATCACTCCGGTCTGGACCCACTATGAGTTGGCGAAGACGGCTCTCGAAAACGGCAAGCATGTGTTCGTTGAGAAGCCCTTCACCAGTACGACGGAACAGGGCGAGAGATTAATTGAGATTGCCCGGCGCAAGAATCTGCGCATCATGGTGGATCACACGTTTCTGTTTACCGGCGCAGTAAGAAAAATCTGCCAGCTGGTTGAGGAAGGCGTGCTCGGAAAGCTCTTTTACTACGATTCCACTCGCGTGA
>Ga0335072_10010774_pt1 | contig 13139 bp, 12 predicted proteins | sample Lox_Sample_21_FD_206725 | JGI IMG/M metagenome (GOLD analysis project Ga0335072, IMG submission 206725) | Soil microbial communities from Loxahatchee National Wildlife Refuge, Florida, United States - Lox_Sample_2.1 | ecosystem: Environmental > Terrestrial > Soil > Wetlands | place: USA...
ACAGCTTATCCCGGCGTAACGGACCGCCCAGTGCCGCCCCGAAATCGTTCCGCTGGAACTCCGGGATCTTTGCCTGGTCGAAATAATTGCGTGCGTCCAGCGCGCTATTGCGCAGGAATTCATACACCGATCCGTGAAGTTTGTTGCCTCCGGATGCGGTGATGATCGATATCTGCGCCCCCGTTCTCTTGCCGTAGTTTGCGCCGTAGGTGTCGCTGACCACGTTGAATTCGCGCACCGCATCCACGCCCAGCAATTGCCCGCTGGTGCCGCCCGGAGTCACGTTGATAAGCGATGCGCCGGTGTATTCAATGCCGTTCAGCAGAAAAAGATTGTCCTGCGGACGGCGTCCCGAGACCGAATACATATTTCCGACGGAGGAATTGGACGTGCCCACCCCGCCTGAGCGCTGCGTCGTGTAACTTACCGACGCCGGGTTCAATTGAATAAGCTGGTCGAAGCTGCGGCCATTGAGCGGCAGCTCCTTAACCTGCCGTTCATCGACCAGGCCTTGTGTTTGCAGCGTAGACATATCGACGACTGCGGGTGTATCTACCACAGAGACAGTCTGCTGCACATTCCCCACTGCAAGGACAAGGTGCAGTTGCACGTTTTGCCCCACTGTGAGTCCGATTCCGGTCCGCTGCAATGGCTCAAAGCCATCCCGTGCGATGGAAACCGTATATGTTCCCACCGCTACGGAGGGGGCGGAGAACGTGCCGCCTTCGGCGGTAACCAGCTTACGTTCGCTGCCCGTCTCATCGTTGCGGATGACTACTTGAGCCTGCGGCACCGCCGCGCCAGCCACATCCACCACATCTCCGGAAATCGTGCCTCCTACCATCTGTGCGTTCACCGCAGGGGTCAGCACGAGAGAAACAGCCAATAGCCAATATCGAAAAACCGGCCGCATAAATAACTCCTGAAAGATTTCTAAGTAAGGGAGAAATAACGATTAGCGGCTACAACAAGACCGGAACGAGCGCTCGAAGAATGAAGCGCAACGTGCAGAACGGCGTAGATAGAGAGCAACGCTCAAATGAGATATTCCTGAAGTAAGAGTTGGACCTGAAAAGACTGCGGGCTGCTAGCGGATGCAGCAACAACAACACGCCGGCGCTGAGGAAGCGCGGCAACAACCTACGAGGCTGTATGGAACTGAACTCACAGTAAGACACTAACACAAGACCGGCCTTAAACCCAAGCGCGGCCATGTAAGTGAGGCCGTTGCAAGAATCCGGCTCTACTCTCAGTACAAACCGCTAGCCTCACCTTTGTCATCCGGCAGTTAACCTGCCTACGGCGAGTCAACGAAGCAATGAACAGTGAGGTAGAAGCGAGTTGTGCAACGGAATTGTCATCCCGACCGTAGCGACCTTTCCCGCCTGTGGGGCAAGCCGTGGAGCGTGCCGTGGAAGCGAAGTGGAGAGATCTGCGGTTTGCCGATCCCGCCACCGTTATCGATAGAAGCCTCACAGCTTTTGGCTCACTGGGAACGAAGCCGAGTCGAGAGCCTTCCCGGCCATATTCCCGCCGCATTTCTGAATCTCCCTTTCAGGAGATCCAGAAACGCAAAGAGCTAAATGTAAGCGATGAGGTCGATCTCAATCAGAGAATTCCCCGGAATACCACCCGCTGGAGCAATCGTAGTGCGCACCGGAGGTACACTCCCCCAGCGTCCCGCATACACCGTGTTCATCCTCGGCCAATCCTTGATATCGTTCAGGTAAACATTCACCTTGAGCACTTTATCCATCGATGACCCTGCGCACTTCAGGTTCTGCTCCAGTTCATTCAGAACATGCTTGGTATGTTCCTCGATCGTGCCTTCGAAGTGCGCGCCGACACCGGCAAGGAACAGCAGGTTGCCATAAGAGACCGCGCTCGAAAACAGCGGCGGTGCCTTGGGTGCATTGTCATCGTTTGGCTTACACGAGTAAGCCTTCTTTTCCATCTTGCTCGAACTTTTTGCCTGTGCAGTTGCCGCAAGCATCGTGCCGCCGGTGGCGGCAGCGGCCGCCTTGGCCGCGCTCTTGAGCAGACCTCTTCTCGACTGCGTTCCCATGGAATCACTCCTTTGAGTTGATTGAAATGACCGCAAAGCAATCGCGATCATAACCCAGAGGAGGCTGATAGCAAACGCAGATGCTAACCGCGGATCGACATCTTGTGGTGGAAAATATTATTCGGATCGTACCGCCGCTTGACCTTCTGCAAAAAGGGATACAGCTCTCCGGTGCCGTAATAAAGCTGCGGCCAGAACGGATACGCAAGCATGTCGGCATCCGGATAATTGATGTAGCAGCCCTCGTAATACTCGTTCGGGTAGGGTGTACCCGCGTGCTCCGGCGCCACTTCCTGGGAATACAGATCGGTATAGAACTCCCGCAGCCACTTCAACCGGCCCACATCTTCGTCCGCTTCTTCCCAGTATTGCTGGAACTGGACCTTCATGATGGAGGAGCGTTGATCCACCGCGGTGACCTGTGCCAGATCCTTGCGATTCACAGCGCCGCCGTAGGTGTCCACCGCCATGACGGCGCCGCGCATGTCCACATCGGGGACCATGCGGGTGAGGTGCTTATAGATGCATTTCGCCTCGGCGCGGGTAAAGTTGCGTTTCATGTAACAGGATTTGTAAGCGGCGCGCCCGCTGCGTCCGCTCCCGCTATCGCCGATCGTTGCATCCAGCCACAACAGCCGGTCGACCGTGTATTTTTCCGTCTTCTGCTGTGCATTCGGGCTCCGGGGCGAAAAACGTTGCTCGCCCGGTGCGCCGAAGCGTCTTTCTATCGCTCCGAAAGCCTCAAATCGGTCCAGGAATTCATCTACCGGCTTCAAATCGTCGCAGCGTCCATCCGGGTTGCAGAACTGCAGGGAGAGGCCCAGCCGTCCCGCGGAAATGTGCGTGAGCCCGATGGCTGCGAAAAGCCCCCACGTGTCCTTGTCGCAGCCCCGGTTTGCCATGTAATCGCCAAAGGCCTGCACAATCCCGGTAAATTTGTCCTCCGTCATGCTGTGCCAATCAAACGACAGGTGGGCATTGGCAACTTCAAAGGGCGCTTCCGGCAACCGGTCGAAGAGAAAGCCGGTAACTACACCGAAGTTCCCTCCGCCTCCTCCGCGGCAGGCACGAAACAGATCCGGCTCATGCTCTTTGTCCACGGTCCGCAACTCAACGTGCCCTTTGCTGTCGACGGTCAGGATCTCGACTGCGGAAAGCCAGTCAATCGTCAGCCCGTGCAGGCGCGAGAGCACTCCGTACCCGCCGCCGGTGATGTGGCCGCCGGCGCCAACCTCATAGCAGCTGCCTCCGGGAATCGTGACACCCTTCCGCTTATACAGATCGACGTACGCTTCGCCCAGCATTTGTCCGGGACTGATACGGTGACGTTCTCCATCACCCGGCAGCGCATCGCTCTTCAGCAGGCTCAGGTCCAGAATCATCCCGCCGGGATTGTTCACCACGAAGTCTTCGTAACAATGGCCTCCGCTGCGTACCGTCGGTCGCATACCCGCGCTGACCGCACGCTGCAGTACGTCCGCCGCCTGCTCCCGGCTGGCGCAGAGCTCAATCTCCGCGACTCCTTCTGCCGGATCACCGTCCCAGCGCAAGTTGCGGCTGCGGTGCAGCATGGCATAGCGCGGATCGCTCCGGGTAATTGTGATGGCCATCCTTTGACTCCGGGAAAAAAGATAAATTCAGAATGAGCTGGGGGAACGATACCTGCGGGCCACCAGCCAAACGGCCAGAAGCCCGAATTGGGCGCAGAAGATCGATTCGAGGGAAAGCCAAAGCGTCGAGTTCCCCATCGCCAGGGGGGCAGACACCAGCATCAGGGCGATCAGTACCGCCACGCAGGCAACCGCTGCACGCAGTCCGTATCGCGCCGGTGTCAGAACGACCGCAGGTTGCGGAGGGAGTTGCCGGGCAATCCGCGCGGCGAACCCCTCCGGGACATCCACCCGGGGGGCCGTCTCCAGGGCCAGAAGGATCTTTCTCTCGAGCGCTTCCGAATGAAGATTCATCTCGTCCTTTGCCATGCGCTGCCCCTTTCTGTCTGCTCCTGGCGCTGTAAACCTTCGCGAAGCTTCTTGCGGCCCCGATGCAGGTGTGTGCGCACGGTGCCGATCGGGAGTTTCAACGATAGCGCGATCTGCTCATAACTGAGCTCTTCCTGATGATAGAGCACCAGGACGGTTCGCTCGATCGAACTGAGCTGTTGCAACTGCGTCTCTACAGAATACCGGAACTGCCTCTCAGCTAATTGCTGTTCCGCGTCCGGGCTGGGATGCGGCAGCCGTTCTTCCCACTCTGATTCTTGTTCGGAAAAGGACACCAGAGGCCGGTCCCGCCGCCGGCGCTTCCATTCATCCTGTGCCACATTGACGATGATGCGATAGAGATAGGTGCTGAGCAGAGCTTCGCCCCGGAAACCGCCCAAGGCCCGGTAGAGCCGCAGAAACACCTCCTGCGCAAGATCGTCGATATATTCCCGGCTCCCGGTCAGGCGCACGAGCGTGCGAAAGACCATCGCCTGGTGGTCGCGGACAATCTGTTCGAAGCTGGAGCCGGCGGAGTCCAAGCAGGGTGAGACTGCAAACCTCTTCTAAAGTTTCATCCCTGCCATTGAAACTCTCAGCAGGACGGGCGGTCTAAGGCGGTCAGAAAGGAAGGAAAGACTATGTATTCTCATCTGAGTCCGTTTCTGATTCCCCTTGGCGCACTGCTTGTCGCCATTGTCGCCATCGTCGCCGGCGTCATGGGGGAGGCACACAGGGTAAGGCTTAGGGCCGAACAGCGCCTGGCCATGGTCGCTCGCGGCATGAGCGTCGACGATATTGATAGATTGTTGGGCAAAAGAAGCGACGATGCCAAACCCGTAAGAGACCCCCTCCGCAGCCTCGCGAATACCCGCAGGGCGGCCAACCTCCTGATCTCGAGCGGTGCCGGCCTGGTCCTTTTTTTCGCCGTGCTCTCGTGGGTTATCGGCGAGCATGACGTCCTGGCGGGCGCCGCAGTGGGACTGATCCCTTTGACCATCGGGGTTGGTCTCGTCATCGATTACCAGATGCAGAAGCGCGACTTGTCGCGCTTCGGCCTGGAGGTCGGGCAGGCGGAATAGATTTGATAAGATCAGCGTTTGTATGTTGACCGAGCTGATCAGAGACAAGGTTGTCATCGTTACTGGGGCTGCAGCCGGTATTGGAGCCGGTGTAGCCAGGTTGTTTGCCGAAGAGGGTGCCCACGTCTACCTCACCGATCTGGATAGACCTGGCGTCGAAAAGCAAGCGGCCAAGCTGAAATCGGAAGGCCACTCTGCCTTCGCTTTTGAGGCGAACGCGCGTGACCGTGATGCCATGGCCGCCGTTGTCAAGGATGCGACGGGCCGCTTCAAGCACATCGACGTGTTAATCAACAATGCCGGCGTCTATCCTCGCCAGCCTTTCCTGGACATGACTGAAGAGCAATGGGACGCCATGCACGACATCAACCTAAAAAGCGTCTTTCACTGCACCAAGCTGGTCATGCCTCACATGGTTCACCAGCGATCCGGCGCTGTCGTCAACATCTCCTCCGTTACCTTCTTTACTGGCCTCCAGAACCTGACCCACTACATCGCTTCCAAGGGAGCCATCATCGGCTTCACTCGGGCCCTGGCGCGAGAGATGGGCCCCCACAACGTGCGCGTCAACTGCATCACCCCGGGAGCCATCGAAACCGAGGGAGAGCGCAAGCTGATGCCCAAGGAAGAGTCGGACGCCTTCATGACGCAGCAAAGCCTCAAGCGGCGCATCACTCCGCTCGACATCGCCCGGGTCTGCTTCTTCCTCTCCACCGACTTGAGCGCCGCGATGACCGGTCAGACCCTAAACGTCGACGGCGGCTGGATCATGTATTGATCCCGCAGGGAGAGCTTCAACGCCGGAAAATTCCTCTGTGGCTTAAGGAAAAAGAATTACGGCAGGTTCGGGGCTTTATTCCGAAGTTGGACTCACCCCATCACCTAAAACAAGGGCCACAAATACCCATAACTCACCGCCAGCGCTTCCTTCCGATGCGCCAAGTCCCCCTCAAACGCGCGCTCTTCGACTTCCACGCAAGCCGGCCCGTCATACCCCGCATTCCTGAGCGCGCTCAGAAACGCACCCCAGTCAACATCCCCGCGTCCCGGCAACTTCGGCGTATGAAACTCCAGCGGATACGCAAGAATCCCCACCTGGTTCAACTTCTCCCGCTCCACAGTTACATCTTTCAAGTGCACCCGGAAGATCCGGGAAGAGAACTCCTGGATGGGAGCGAGATAGTCCATCTGCTGCCACACCATATGAGAAGGGTCGTATGTGAGCCCGAGATTAGCGCTCCCGATCTCCTCGAACATGCGCCGCCAGATTGCCGGACTCTTGGCCAGGTTCTTCCCTCCGGGCCATTCATCGGCAGTAAACAGCATCGGGCAATTCTCGATGGCAATACGGATCCCCAGGTCGTCCGCATATGCCATCATGTCCCTCCAGACCGCGAGGAAGCGAGGCCAGTTCTCCTCGACCGATCGCGTCCAGTCACGCCCCACAAACGTGCCCACGACTCCAACCCCGAGCAGGCTGGCGGCGCGGATCACTCGTTTCAGGTGCGATTGCGCCACCTTGCTCTCCTCCTCATGCGGTGAGAGAGGATTCGGATAATACCCCAGGCCGCTGATCTCTATCCCACTCGCTTGGGCAAGGCCCTGTACCCGCGCAGCATCATCTTTCTCGAAGTTCGTCACGTCGATATGCGTAACCCCGGCGTAGCGACGGTCCGCTTTGCCCGGAGGCCAGCACATCACTTCAACGCACGTGTATCCGATGGTTTTCCCCAGTGCAAAGACCTCCTGCAGGCTGAGGTCGGGGACGATGGCGCTCATAAAACCGAGTTGCATGATTTTCCGATTCTACTGTGCAGTGGTCCCTCCTTGCCTTCGCTTATACAATTCAGAAGCTCGCCGCCACATAGGTATCGGATCGAGGGAAAAAATGAAGATTGCCGGAATCTCGTCCATTGCTTCTTTGCTGCTGGTTCCTTGCGTCCTCCTGGTCTTCGGTTCGCCAGGGTCGGCCCAGGATTCCGAGCAGATGACACCTCTGCTGCTCGCGGTGCAGGACGCGCCAGTGCCATTCACCGGTTCCGATGGAATGGTCCACCTTGTATACGAACTTGGCATGACGAACTTCTCCAGTTCTGACGTTTCCCTGGAAAAGGTAGAGATAATCGGCAGCGGAGCTACGCTGCAAACGCTCGATGCCGCTGCCCTGGCAGGCCGCTTGCAGGCCGCCGGTCAACGCAATTCCGCAGGCACCATGCCGCGCAGCACGCAGGCCAACCTCTTCATCGATTTGGTGCTTTCTACTGGCGCGGCTGTCCCTGCTCAGCTATCCCACCGAATAGCGTTGCGCGCTGCCGCCGCCCCTCCAGGCCATCAGGAGATGAGCGAAACCGGCGGCAACACCGCCGTGGATAAGCAACCCGTCGCCTTGATCTCGCCCCCACTCCGTGGAGAACGTTACATCTCCGCGGACTCCTGCTGTGACGCCACTCGCCACACCCGCGCCGCATTGCCTGTGAACGGCCGCGTATGGATCGCCCAGCGCTACGCCGTCGACTGGGAGCAAATGGATGCGAGCGGCCGCATATATGTAGGCCCAAAAGAAAGACTCGAGAGCTACGTGATCTTTGGCAAGCCGGTGATGGCGGTCGCCGATGCTTCAGTCGTTTCCGTGATCGATGGAGAGCCTGAGCAAACCCCTGGAAAGTATCCCACCAACATCCCTCTGGATAAAGCTGATGGAAATTCTGTCATCCTCGATTTGGGCCATCAACGCTACGCTCTCTATGCCCACCTGCAGCCAGGAAGCGTCAAGGTTCATCGCGGCGACAGAGTTCACGCTGGGCAAACAATCGCACTCGTAGGAGACACCGGCAACTCCATCGTGCCCCACCTCCACTTCCAGGTTATGAACCGGCCAAGCTCACTGGCCTCAAACGGACTACCGTACGAGATCAATAATTTCCAGCTCACTGGCAAGACTCCGGGAACGGCGGCCTTTGACGAGGCCGAGACGAATGGCACGCCTCTCGCCGTGACCCCGATCGATCCAGCACAGTCCGTCACGCAAGCCATGCCGCTCGACCAGCTGATCGTGTCTTTTCCCGCGCATTAGCCGAGTCGCGCAACGCGGGGTTACAAATCATCTGGGTGGGTCCGGGCTTCAACTCAGCCCGGACATTTCGAGCCGCAACATCCCTGGCCTTCAGAGTCTGCGGCCTGCGCCCTAACCCAGAAACCCAATCGCAAGAATCAACACCACACCGAAATAAGCCAGCGGATAAACCCACCTTCCCGCCGAGTGCAACCGCGCCGCGAGCGGCCGCCGGTTGTTCTTCTGCAGGAGATAGACCAGAGTGATCTCAAAAGTCCCGAGAAAGCAGAACACAAAACTGGCGATAAACACCGCATCGAGAAACGTGATGTACCCGATTCTTGGCAGATCGCGGGTGACCGTGAATTGAAAGGCCACCATCGAGAGCAACATGGTCATTGGGACCTTGAGTATCCAGTCAAACTCTTTGACGTCGATCCAGAAAACGACCACGGGAATGAGAGTGATCAGGACCAGCGGCAGAAAAATCTTCCACACATAAAAACCTGATCGCCGCTTGGCCGTTATCTGAAACAGCGCCTCGTGGGTTGCGGGAAGGAACGGATCGCCTGTTGTTTTATCAGCTGTGTATCGCAGGTCTTCCAGGTGCCACGCAGCGAGTTCTGTATGCTGTCCCGGGCTGATACCGGTAGCGGGAAGAGCCTGCGGCGCAAATCGTATCTGCGAAGCAGTGGATAAAAACGGCTGAAATTCAAACTCCAGCACCTGGGTGTCGAAGGGAAATCTTCGCAGCGCAAATTCATTCGAGTAGACCGCATCGAAGCGTTCGCGATAGGTCACCTTGCCCTTCCGGTCCACCTCCATGGTGTATTGGTTGGTCCGGTGGGATATGGAATTAGCGCCTTCAATCGCCGGAGCCCAAAGCTGATCCAGGCGAAACGTTCGTGGTGTTTCCTGTTGGCTGTCCGCAGGTAATGCCAGCCGCGGGTCTTCCCATTCTCCGGTCAAAAACCCGCCCACCTCGAAGGTTTCCCGTGTCTCATCGATGGCAACGAAGTTCGTGATGTAGAGTCCCACGGCAACCTCTACCGGTGTTTTACCGCCCGTCGGGGACTGGCGAAGATCGATTGCGGACTTCGAGTCCGGCGCTGCCCATAAGGCCGGAAACAAAGACAGCGCAGCCATACACACAAAGAGACGCCGCGCCCAGGAAAAGAACCGTCGCTGCATGAATTCCGCCCAGCAGGAAAATACCTCACTGTAGCAGAAGAACCCGCGCCCTCAAGTCAACGGTTCTGTGCAATCCCGCTTGGCTCGGGAAATGTTGGGCGCCATAGACGAAAGCTTGCCCAGGCAGCGAGCGTGCTCACGTCACGAATCGCGCCATTTTTCAGTTTCTCTTCGAATGCAGCGATGGGCAGCCGGACTACTTCCATATCCGACTCTTCCGCATCGCGTTCATGCGCACCTCGCACCAGATCCTCAGCCACGAAAACATGTTGACGCTGCCGTGTAAAGCCATAAGCAATCCACATCCAGGGCAACTCCGTCATCCGCCCGGCCCTCAGCCCCGTCTCTTCACGCAGCTCGCCCCGCGCCAATTCTTCCGGATCTACGTTGTCCGCTTCCCATCCGCCCTGCGGCAATTCGAGCGCCCGTTCCCCGATCGTGTACCGGAACTGTTCCACCAGCCAGATGTGATCGCCATCGATGGGCAAAATGACCGCGCAATCCTGCTTATCGACCACGCTATAGATTCCCCGTGTGCCATTAGAGCGCTCAATCTCATCCTCGCGCATACGTAGCCAGGGGTTGCGATAGATCTCGCGGGAAGAGAGAGTGCGAATAGCCATGCCTAAGCATGGCAGGGAACAACCGAAGGGAGCAAGAAACGCATGGGGTATGCAAGCTTATGGGTAACAAAACAAATCAGCTGATCCGGCCACGGCTCCTCGAGGAGATTGCTCGCGGCTGGTCAAGAAAACCGTGGTCTCACAGTCCCCGGAACAAATACCTACGACCCGGCCGCAAACTGCAAACCCTCCAAATAACTCTCCAGATGTCTACCCACCCGTAGCAGAGCATCCCGAGTCCTCTCCATCCGGGACATCATCACCGCCCCTTCCAGGCTGGCGATGATGACCGTAGCAACCTGATCCGCATCGATATCTTTCCGCAATTCGCGACTCCGTTGTCCTTCGCAGACAATCTCCACCAGCATCTTCCGCCACTGATCGAGTGCCGCGTGCGCCTTACCCCGCAACACAGGGTTCCCGTCATCGCTGTCGATTGCGTTATTGAGCAGCGGGCACCCTCCAGGAATCGCCCGCTGTGGCTGCCCGACAAAGTTCCGAACCAGCAGGGAGAGCTTATCCAGGGAGTTGCTGCACGCTTCGAGCCCGCGCCACCGGGGCTCGTTCACGGTCTCCCAGGCGTAGTCGAAGGCCGCGGCTGCGAGCTCCTGCTTGCTCTCGAAGTGGCGATAAATTCCGCCCTTTTCCAGCCCTGTGGCATCCATTAGCTGTGCCATCGAAGTCCCCGCGTAGCCGTGCCGGTTAAAAACCGGCGCCGACTGCTCGACAATCCGCTGCCGTGTGGCTTCTCCGCGCGGCAATTTTGTTTGTGCCTTCATTTTCTGCGACCGATCGGTCTCAGTATACATCTCAATTTCATCCGTAAAGAGGGAGCTGACCCGCTTGGCCACAACGACCGCGGAACTGACGGCCGTTCCAGTCTCATCCAGTGCCGGCAAGGTGAATCCATGGGCGGTGGCGCTGACCGTGACATTGGCCACGTTCATGGAGTTGTTGGACACCTCCATCGCCAATGTTTCGCTTCCCCACATTGCCGGAGGCCTGGGCCGCAGTTTCGATGAAACCACGTGGGTTCTGACCTCATACCTCGTAGCCAACGCCGTCATTCTGCCCATGAGCGCATGGCTGAGCCGTGTGATGGGGCGCAAGCGTTACTACATGACCAGCGTCGCCCTCTTCACCGCGACCTCCTTTCTCTGCGGAATAGCTCCCAGCCTGACATTTCTGGTGATGTTTCGTGTGTTCCAGGGGGTAGGTGGCGGCGGGCTCGCGCCGGTAGAGCAGGCAATTCTCGTCGACACTTTCCCTGCGAATAAGCGCGCCGCAGCCTTCGCGCTTTATAGCGTGGCCATCGTCACCGCCCCGGCGATCGGGCCGCCATTGGGTGGATGGATCACCGACAGCTTCTCCTGGCGCTGGGTTTTCTTCATCAATGTGCCGATAGGTCTCATCTCACTGTTCCTCAGCAGCCGCCTGGTCAGTGATCCGCCCGCCTTCAAGGCGGAGGTCGCGGAGGCGAAGCGCCAGGGAAAGCTTCGCATCGACTACGTCGGCATCACCCTGATCGCGGTCGGCTTTGCTTGTCTCGAATTCGTACTGGATCGCGGCCAGATCGATGATTGGCTCGGAAGTACCACCATATCGTCCATGTTGGCTGGGGCCGTGGTCTGCCTTGTTTTTGCCGTTTGGTGGGAGCTGCGGGTTCCCGATCCGGTGGTGGAGTTAGGGCTGCTCCGCGAGCGGAACTTCGCCTGTGCGAATATTTTCTACTTCCTCTTTGGGTTCGTGCTCTTCGGCAGCACGACCATGATTCCCGAAATCCTGCAAAGCCTTTACGGATACACTGCGACCGATGCCGGATTGGTCCTGGGTCCGGGCGCCGCAGTGATCACGGTACTGGCGCCGATCGTCGCCGTCCTGACCCAGAAGGGCAAGGTCAAGCCGAAATATCTCATCGCCTTCAGCTTCGGTGTGGTTGCGCTCTCCATGCTCTACTACAGTTCGTTCACGCTGCAGACCAACTACACCCATTACGCGCTGGCCCGAGTCATGCAGGGCTTTGGCTATGCCTTCCTGTTTGTGCCGGTCAGCGTGCTTGCCTATTCTTATTTGCCGCCGGCTAAGAACAATAAAGGCTCGAGTCTCACCAATCTTTGCCGTAACTGGGGGGGCAGTTTCGGCGTTGCCTTTATCACCACCATGCATGAGCGGCGCACCGATGCTCACACCGACCGCCTCGCCCAAAGCGCAGACTGGACCTCGCCGCTTTTCCACGCGCGCACCGATGCGCTGACAAAGACATTTGAGCATCTGGGCTTTTCACACTTCGATGCGGCGCAGCACGCCCAGGGACTCCTCTACAACCAACTCAACCAGCAGGCGAGTCTCATCGGCTTTATGGACTGCTTCCGCATGATGGCCGTAGTAGCCCTGATTGGCATTCCACTGGCGCTCGCGACCAGGGGTTTCAAGCCCGGAGGCGAAGCATCCGGTGGCCACTGAGGAAAAGTGACCCCGCAGGCTGCTGAAAACAAATTTGCATCAGGCACGACTTTTAGCCGGGCCGTAAGAGATTGAGAATCGTTTGGGCTTTAAGTCCCTGGGCACGCTTAGAAAAAAACAACAACAGCCCGCCTCGAATGAGACGGGCCGTTCTTTTTTGCCCTACGCAACAACCGCGTTACCGCAAGCCGCCACCAGCCAGGAGCTGCTCACCCGTAAGCCACCCGGAATCGTTCGAAGCCAGGAACACCGCAACGGAAGCAATATCGCTCGGCTGTCCAATCCTCCCCAAAGGAGTCTGGGCCACCAGCGCCTTCTCAAAATCAGTACCGAGAAAACCCGCCGCATGCACACCTTCCGTCTCGATCATGCCCGGGTTAATCGTGTTGACGCGAATCTTTTTCGGTCCGAGTTCGCGAGCGAGAACGCCGGTAATCGCGTCCACCGCCCCCTTGGTGCCGGTGTAAACCGAAGATGCGGGAGGTGTAACCCGGCTGACTACGGAGCCAACATTGATGATGCTGCCACCCTCGCCGATGTGCTTCAGTGCGGCCTTAGTCGTCAACAGCATGCCAAGCACGTTGATATTGAACATCCGGTGAAAGCTCTCTTCGGTGATGTTTTCGATGGGGGCGAACTCATACACGCCCGAGTTGTTCACCAGGATGTCGAGCCGGCCATAGT
>Ga0335072_10010775_pt1 | contig 13138 bp, 10 predicted proteins | sample Lox_Sample_21_FD_206725 | JGI IMG/M metagenome (GOLD analysis project Ga0335072, IMG submission 206725) | Soil microbial communities from Loxahatchee National Wildlife Refuge, Florida, United States - Lox_Sample_2.1 | ecosystem: Environmental > Terrestrial > Soil > Wetlands | place: USA...
ACAGAGTGGATTTGCCGCAGCCGTTGCGGCCGACGATGCCCACCTTCTCGCCGCGGAAGATGCCGCAGGTTGCGGCATCGAGCAGAACCTGCGGGCCGCGCCGCAGGCGAACCTCGGCAAGAGCGAGCATCGGGTCAGCGAGTCGGCTCGCCGACGGCGACCGTGGTGGAATCCTGCGTATAGCGCCTGAATGCCGGCCCCGATGCCGCCTGCCGCTGCAACAGTGCCAGCAGCTCCTCGGACTTCAGCGGCTCGCCGAACAGCCGCCCTTGCGCGTAGTGACAGCCGTTGCGGCGCAGGAACTCGAGCTGACTGACCGACTCGACGCCCTCGGCAATGACGTCTATCTCCAGGTTGCGTCCCATCTCGATGATGGTGCGCACCAGGGTGGCGTTGCTGGTGTTCTCACCAACATCGCGCACGAAGGACTGATCGATCTTGAGCGTGTCGATCGGGAACTGCTGCAGGGCGGAGAGCGAGGAATAGCCGGTGCCGAAGTCGTCGATCGAGAGGTGCAGGCCCATCGCGTAGAGCTCATCGAGCAGGCGTAGCGTCCGCTTGGCGTCCGCCATCAGGGTGGTCTCGGTGATCTCCAGCTCGAAGGCGGTGGGCGAGACGCCGTGGCGGCGGAAGACCGAGCGGCAGCGCAGGATGAAGCTCGCCTGGCGCAGCTGCTTCAGCGACAGGTTGAGCGAGATGCGGCCGGGATCGCCGATCTCAGCCTGCATCTGCCGGTAATCCATGCAGACCCGATTCAACACCCACTCGCCGATGTCGAGGATGAGGTTGGTCTCCTCCGCAAGCGGGATGAACTGCGAGGGCGGGATGTCGCCGTGCCCTGGCAGGCGCCAGCGCAACAGCGCCTCGGCGCCGATGATGCGGCCGGTGGCGAGATCGACCTTGGGCTGGTAGCGGATCACGAGCTCGTCGCGCTCGAGCGCGCGGCGCAGCTTGCTCTTCAGGATCAGCCGCTCCACGGCCGCGGCGTTCATCTCCGGGGAGTAGAAGGCGAAGGTGTTGCCGCCGTTCTGCTTGGAGTAATACATCGCCGCGTCGGCGTTGCGGATGAGGTCGATGACGTTCTCCGCATCGCGCGGGCAGAACGCGATGCCGATGCTGGCGGTGAGAAACACCTCGTGCTGGTTCAGCTGGAAGGCGCGACTCACCTCCGTGAGCACCGCGCGCGCCAGGTGCGCGATCGGGCCGCGGTTGTCGCCCTCCGCGGGCAGGCCGTCGATACACAGGGCGAACTCGTCACCCGCCAGGCGCCCGAGGAGCGCGCCCTTCGGCAGTGCGCCGGTCAGTCGCTCCGCGAGCACCTCGAGCACGCGGTCGCCGGCCCCATGTCCGAACGTGTCGTTGACCTCCTTGAAGCGGTCCATGTCGAGGTAAAGGAGCGCGACCGACTGTCCGCTGCGCAGCCCCCTGGCGATGGTCTGCTGCAGCACGTGATGGAACTGCATGCGGTTGGGAACTTTGGTGAGCGCGTCGAACCGGGCGAGATAACGGATGCGGCGCTCCGCGCGCTTGCGGTCGGTGATGTTGCGTGCGACGAAGATGTTGCCCTGGAACTGCGGGTCGGCGCTCTCGATCCTCGAGCCGGTGAGTGACACCGGGATGGTCTGCGCACCCCGGGTGCGCACCACGGTCTCACGCGTCTCCTGGGCGGCCTGCAGCAGGTCGAAGCCTTCGCGCTCGCGCTCGTCCAGGATCGCGATGATGCTGCGTCCCAGGATCTCCTCCTCGCTGTAGCCGAGGAGCTTGCAGGCCGCAGAGTTGGCCACCTTGACCACGCCGTCGGGAGAGGTCACGAACACGGCGTCGGTCATGCTGTTGAGGACGCTGTGGAGGTAATTCTTGTGGATCGTCGACTGGCGCAGCCTGGAGCGCATGCGCTCCAGGGCCTGCTCCAGCTCCCCGATGATGTCCCTGCGGCGCACCTCGATCTGCCGGGTGTAGTCGCCCTGCCCGACGCGCTCCGCGCTGCGGATGAGTGCCGCGGTGGAGAAATGGATGCCGCGCGCCGCCCGCCAGGCGAGCACGGCCGCGGCGAGGCTGCCGAGTACCGCCAGCGCGCTGACTCCCTGGACGGTGAGCAGATCCGGCGGATGCCGCCAGGCAAATAGCCCGATCACCGCCGCGGTCGGGAACAGCACGACCGCAAACGCGGCGGTGGCGTACTTCAGCTTGAGGTTCGCAGAGGTCACTGGGGCCAATTTGTCAATATTGCGGCCCCAATATACCCCGAAAGCAAATAAATGAGCTGCCCTGGGCCGGCACACGGAGGTGCCCCGCCGCCGCAGGTGGCGGCGCTTCGAGCAAAAACCACGCTTTTTGCGCGAAGCAGCGCTGGGCCGGGCAGGATGCCCGGATCCAGTGCTTCAAAAATCGCCGGGCAGGAGCCCGGATCCAGCGCTTAATACTACAAGCCGGACCAGACCTTCTTTATGTAACCTACCATCAGCCCCCGCATGGTCGACATCGGGTCGGAGACGGCCGAAAAGATCGGGGGATTGCGCCGCAGCAGCCGCCAGTTCTCGCTCCGCAGCACCTGGCGCAGGTAATCGACGTTGCGGTCGATGCCCTCCAGGTAGGGATTCCGGCCCCCATAGAGGATCTCGAGGTACCGGTAGGCGGAGCCGAAATCCCCGTCGAGGCGTTTCTCGCGCACTTCCGCCACGAAGTCCGGCGTCTGGCGCAGCAGGTCGAGGCCGGAGGCATACTTGACCTGGCGGCCGCCATTGGCGGCCATCGGCAGCGCCACCCCGCCGAGCACGAATTCCGCGTACAGCCGGTCGCGACACTTCTCCAGGTAGCAGCGGTCGGCCATCTGCGCAATCATGTCGGCGGTGCCGAGAAGGTGGCCCACGATGACGTCGCGCGGATCCCGTATGCGCGCCTCGAGCTCGGCGAACGGCACTTCGTAGCCGGTGAAATGAATGATCTCACGCGCAATCGGCACCCAGGAGCCGAGGCCGACCTCCGGCAGGAACTCCTCCAGGAAGCGTGCGCCGCGGGAGACGTGGATCCGCGTGAATTCCGCGCCGTTGCGCGACTCCTGGTCGTCGGCGCGCCGCAGATAGCCGACGTCGTGGAAGAGGCCGGTGATCAGGCCCACCACCGCCCGCTCCCCGCCCAACCGCTCGGCGTCGACGGCCTGACGCTCGTACCCAACCAGCAGCCGCGCGAGCGCCAGGGTGATGTCTAGCGTGTGCTGGCGGTCGTGGTAGACGGTGTCCACCCCGTGGAACCCGGGAACCTCTCCCGCGAACAGGCGCTCGAAATGCTCGAAGGACCGCCGCAATGGCTCCATGGGAGCATCCGGCCAGGTCGGCTGGTAGAGCGCTTCGACCGCGCGCAGCACCGCCTCCGGGGAGCTAACCTGGACGGAATTGGTTACGTCGAAGTCACTGCGCCGGGCGCTGCTCATTCTGGTGATTTGTAGCACGGCCTCGGGCCGCTCCCCGGGAGCGAGAATCCGATGAGTCTAGGAGCCGTTCCACCCCGCCACTGCGACACACCGCACACTTTCACCAGCATGAAACACAGTTCAACAGGCGCAGGGATGTGCCCCGCCGCCGCAGGTCGCTTTAACGAGCTATGCCGTGCTGCGCCAGCAGGGGTCGGATATCCGGGCGGCGCCCCCGGAACTCGACGAAGGCTTCCAGGGCGTCCCGGCTGCCTCCGCGGGAGAGGATGGAGTCCAAAAACCGCTGCGCGGTGGCGCGGTCGAAGACCCCTCTCTCCTCGAAGGCCGAGAACGCGTCCGCGGCGAGGACCTCGGCCCATTTGTAGCTGTAGTAACCGGCCGCGTAGCCGCCGGCGAAAATATGTCCAAAACTGTTCGGGAAACGGTTCCACTCCGGGGCGGGCACCACCGCCACCCGCCGACGCGCCTCCTGCAGCACCTCGCGCACGCGTGCGCCGCGCTCAGGGGAGTACTCGGCATGCAGCCGGAAGTCGAACAGGGCGAATTCGAGCTGCCGCGCCATCTGCAGACCGGCATGAAAGCTGCGCGTGGCGCGCAACCGATCCTGCGTTTGTGCCGGCAGCGGTGCCCCGGTCCGATAGTGGCTGGAGATGCGGCTCAGCACATCCGGATGCCACGCGTAGTTCTCCATGAACTGGCTGGGCAATTCGACGGCGTCCCAAGCCACCCCATTGATGCCCGCGACGCTCGGATAGTCGACGCGGGTGAGCAGGTGATGCAGGCCGTGCCCGAACTCGTGGAACAGCGTCAGCACATCGTCGTGCGTGAGCAGGGCCGGCCGAGCCTCGCCCGGAGGCAACACGTTGCACACCAGGTAGGCGGCGGGAAGAGCGGAGCCGCTCGCCAGGCGCTTGCGCCCGATGCACTCGTCCATCCATGCGCCACTGCGCTTGTTGGGCCGGGCGTAGGCATCGAGATAGAAACTGCCGACCGGTCGTCCCGCCCCGCTCTCGATCTCGAAAAAGCGCACGTCCGGATGCCACACCGGAGCGCCTTTACGCTCCTGGATGCGCACATCGAAGAGCCTCTCGGCAACCTCGAACAGGCCCGCGAGCACGCGCGGCAGCGGGAAATACGGACGCAGCTCCTCCTGCGAGACGGCGTAACGCTCGCGCTGCAGCCGCTCCGCGTAAAAGCCGACATCCCAGGCCTCGAGCTTGCGCCCGGCGAAAGCCTCGAGCTCCTCGAACTCCCGCACGGCCGCGGGGCGCGCCGATCGTGCCAGCTCGTCGAGGAACTGCATGACCTCCGAGACGCTGTGCGCCATCCGGGTGGCGAGCGCATATTCGGCGTAGTTGCCAAAGCCGAGAATCCGCGCCGCCTCGTAACGCTTGCGCAGGATCTGCTCCATGACCCCCGCGTTGTCCCACTTGCCGGCGTTGGGGCCCTGATCAGAGGCGCGTGTGGTCCATGCCTCATAAAACGCGTGACGTAGAACATCAGACTCAGCGTCGGTCGCGACTGCGACGTAGGTCGGTTGATCGAGTGTCAGGATCCAACCATCGATCTGCTGATCGTGGGCGCGCCGCCGAGCCTGGTCGACGAGCATCTCGTTGAGGCCACGTAGGAGCGTTTCGTCGGTGACACGGTAATTCCAGCCGTTGGTCGCATCGAGTACGTTCTCCTCGAACCTCGCCTGCAGGCCGGTGAGCTCCAGCATCACCTCCTTGAAGCGCTGCTTGTCGGCGGCGCCGAGTCCGACACCGGCGAGCCGGAAGTCGCGCAGCGCATGCTCGAGCACTCGGCGCTGCACGGGGTCGAGCGCCGCGCCCTCGCGCTCCTCGATGGCGCGGTAAGCACGGTGGAGCGGCTCGCTTTGGGCAAGATCCGTCTGGTACGCCGAGAGGAGCGGCAGGCACGTGTTGTACGCGGCGCGCAGCGCCTCGGAGTTGAGCACTGCGTTCAGGTGACTCACGGGCGACCAGATGCGCGCGACCCGGTGCTGCAGCTCTTCCAGCGGCTCCACGACCGTCGCAAAGGTCAGAGTATCGTTTGCCGCGATCTCCTCGATCTTCGTTCGCGCGCGTGACAGTACCTCGCGAACTCCCGGCTCCACATGCTCGGGGCGAATGCGGGGAAAGGGGGGCAGCGGCTCCTGGGCGAGCAGGGGATTGTCCATCGCGCACCTATACTTGTTGATCAATCGCTACCGGGCCAGTCATTCTGCCAGCTAAAATGCCTCATGGGCGAATTTGACCTGATTGTCATCGGCGGCGGCAGCGGGGGTCTGGCCGCCGCGCAGCGCGCAGCAGAGCACGGGGCGAAGGTTGCCCTGGTGGAGTCGCACCGCCTCGGCGGTACGTGCGTGAACGTGGGTTGCGTGCCCAAGAAGATCATGTGGAGCACCGCCGGACTTGCCGAGGAGCTGCGCGATGCGCCCGACTATGGCTTCGCGCTCTCTGCCGGGGCGCACGATTGGGCCCTGCTCAAGGAGAAGCGCGACGCTTACATCCGACGCCTGAACGGCATCTACGAGGGCAATCTCGCCAAGCGCGGCGTGACGCTGGTCCGCGGGCGCGCGCATTTCCTGGACAGTCGGACGGTGGCGGCGGCAGGCGCTTCGCTTTCCGCGCCACACATCATCATTGCCACTGGCGGCCGTCCGCTGCTGCCGCCCGTCCCGGGCGCCAAGCTCGGCATCACCTCCGACGGATTCTTCGAACTGCCGCGCAGACCTCAGCGGGTCGCGATCGTCGGCAGCGGCTATATCGCCATCGAGCTGACTGGTATCTTCGCGGCGCTCGGTTCCGACGTTACGCTGGCGTTGCGCAGCGAGACGATGCTGAACGACTTCGACTCCATGATCGGGGAGTCGATGTCGAAGATCCTGAGCGACGACGGTGTGAGCATCGTCAGACAGGCGTGGCCTTCGGCGCTCGACGACGCTCGCGGCCATCTCGCCCTCACATTGCGCGACGGCAGACGGCTCGAGCCGTTCGATTGTGTGCTGTGGGCGATCGGCCGCACGCCCAGGGTGGAGGAGTTGGCCGTGGATCGCGCGGGAGTGGAGCTCGACGCCTACGGCTACATCGCCACCGACAAGTACCAGACGACGAGCGCCGCAGGTGTGTACGCGATCGGCGATGTGACCGGTCGGGCGCCGCTCACGCCGGTGGCGATCGCCGCCGGCCGCCGGCTGAGCGACCGTCTCTTCGGCGGCAAGGGCGACCGGCATCTCGACTATCACAACATCCCGACGGTCATATTCGGGCATCCGCCGATCGGTACCGTCGGGCTGTCGGAGAAGGCCGCGCGCGCCGACTACGGCGACGAGGCCGTCACCGTCTTCAGATCGAGCTTCATCCCGATGTACCACGCCCTCACTACGGCGAAGCCGCGCTGTGACATGAAGCTGGTGACAGTCGGCCCGAAGCAGACCATCGTCGGCGTCCACGTCATCGGTCCGGGTGCCGACGAGATGATGCAGGGTTTCGCCGTCGCCGTGCGGATGGGGGCCACCAAGGCGGACTTCGACGACACGGTGGCGATCCATCCCACCAGCGCCGAAGAGCTGGTCACGATGCGGTAAGCGCCGAGAGCACCGGCCCGGTGAGCGGTCTGACGCCGCGCCAGAGGCGGAATGACTCCGCCGCCTGCTCGACCAGCATTCCCCAGCCAGACACCGCCGCGCGGCAGCCGAGCTCCATGCACCAACGCACGAAAGCGGTGTCGCCCTTGCCGTACGCCATGTCGTAACAAAATGTATCGGGTCCGATTACCGCCACCGGCACGTCGGGGATCTCACCGGTGAGACTCGCGGACGTGGCGTTGATGACGACGTCGTACGGGCCGCCCGCGATGTAGCGGAAGCCGACGCCTTGTACGCTACCCACCTGGGCAAATGCGGCTGCAAGTGCCTTTGCGCGGTCCGCCGTGCGGTTGGCGATGACGACGACCTCCGGCGTCAGCGCCAGAAGAGGTGCGAGCACTCCGCGGACGGCGCCGCCGGCTCCGATGATCAAAATCCGCCGGCGCGTCACGACCATGCGCTGGTTGACGCAAAGATCCTGGGTCAATCCGACGCCATCCGTGTTGTCGCCGAGTATCGTGCCGTCCTTGCGCATCGCCAGCGTGTTGACGGCGCCCGCGTGCTGGGCCCGGGTGGTGAGCTCGCTGGCGCACGCCACGGCGGCGACTTTATAGGGCAGCGTGATGTTGAGTCCCCGGCCGCCGTCGGCGAAAAACGCGGCGATCCGCCGGTCGAGCTCCTCCGGCGCGAAGTCGAACAGGCGGTAGCTCATCGCCTGCCCCGTCTGGCGCGCGAACATGGCGTGGATGAAGGGCGAGAGGCTGTGGGCCACGGGGTGGCCCACGACCCCGTACTGGTCGGGTCCGCTCATTCTCTAAATGATGCTCCCACGGCGCGCCGCCGTCACGGCCCCGGTCGTGGTGAAGCCCCAGGCACAGCGATATGCCCCGCCGCCGCAGGTGGTTTACTACAACTGTCGCACGCTGGCGCCGCCGCCATGCCCCAGATCGAGACAGGCATGCAGCTGCGGCAGCCAGATCGCCATGCGCTCGGCCAGCTGGTAGGGGGGGTTGAGGATGAGCATCCCTGAGCCGTTGAGCGCGACGCGCGAGTCGCGCGGGTAGAGCGAGAGTTCCGCCGCGAGCATCGCGCAATCGAGCCCCGCGGCCAGCGCCGCATGCCAGGCCGCGGTGTGGCGTTCATCCTTGATCGGATACCAGACCGCCACCAGGCCCGTGCGGAAGCGCCGCAGCGCTTCCGCGGCCGCATGCCGGGTGCGCTCGAAATCCTGGCGGCTCTCCTCGTAAGGCGGATCGATGAAGGTCAATCCGCGACGCTCACGCGGCGGCAGCCAGGCGCGCAGGCGCTCGAACCCGTCGGCTGTTTCAAGCGCCACCTGCGGCGGCCGGGCACGTGTCTCTGCAAGCGCTGGATCCGGGCTCCTGCCCGGCCCAGCGCCGTCTCGGTCAAAAAGCGTGGTTTTTGCCCGAGACTCGGCCACCTGCGGCGGCCGGGCACGTCCCTCTGCAAGCGCTGGATCCGGGCTCCTGCCCGGCCCAGCGCCGTCTCGGTCAAAAAGCGTGGTTTTTGCCCGAGACTCGGCCACCTGCGGCGGCCGGGCACGTCCCTGTGCCTGAGCGGACAGCGCACGCGCCAGCGCGCGGGCCTCGGCGGGCTGTCTCTCAATCAGGACGGCGCGGTCCACGGGGCGCAGCTCGCTTGCGGCGAGCAGAGGTGAGCCGGGATAGAAACGCGGCTCGCCGCGCTCGCGGCGCAGCAACTCGACCCGCTCGAGATAGTGGCGAATCTCCTGGGGGACGGACTGCTCTGCGCCCGGCGATCGATACCGCGCCTCGAGCCGCCCGATACCGGAGGCCGACTCGCCGGACGGTCCGGAGAGATCGTAGGCGCCGCGGCCGGCGTGCGTCTCGAGATAAAGGAAGCCCTTGTCCTTGCGCTGCAAGGCGGTGAGCAGCGCCAGCAACGTCACGTGCTTGTGGACGTCCGCAAAGTTGCCGGCGTGATACTCGTGGCGGTATTTCAAGTCTGAAGACGCGTTTATCGGCCCGGCCGCGTCGCCGCCGACGCTTGTTGCGACACTGAGGCCATGGCGGCGTCGGTCGCCTGTTGGAATGCGGCGACGACCTCGCCCAGGCGGTTGGCGCTCGCAACAGCCGATCCGCTCGCCACGAAAGTCGCGATGATGTCGCGACCTTCCTCCTTGCCCAGCGTGCAGTCCAGTGTCACTCGCACGGTGGGAGGGGCACCCGTGTCGTCAGAGTAGTCGGCGTCGAAGTGGGCTACGGAGATCTGCAACAGATAGTCGGAAGGGAACGGGCTCTCGGCATCCTGGACCGACCGCCAGTGACCGGACCCGCGCAGAGTCTCCACGGCCAGCGACTCCAGGAGCGCCGGCGCCTCGGCCGCCCACGCGCTGGCAGCGTATACGTTCATGCGGTGGTCGGGCTGCAACAGCACGATTTGCGACGTCCCGAGACCGGGCCCGGCACGGGGGTGCGCTACGCGTAGCGATGCATCCACCGTCACCGCTCGGTCGGTACCGCTGCTGGAGGAGGCGGCCGGTGCGCGGAGTGTGTAGATCTGCACGTGCGGTGCGTTGCTGCGCAAGAGGCTCGTGCAGCCGGCAACGGCGAGTCCCAGCAGGACCGGCGCGAGGTGCCGTAGATGTTTGCAACCAGTTGCCCATCGACCCATAACGACCTCGAATCATAAAGCGCCAGGCACAGGATCTGCCCCGCCGCCGCAGGTGGCTCATTTTAAGGCGGAATCTCCACGCCCGCCGGGGCCGGTTGGTAGATGAGCTGCGACGGATTCTGGCGCAGGCTGTCGGAGAGCTCACGGATCGACTGCGCCGCCGCCCGGCCCTCGCGCACGAAGCTCTCGATCTCCGGCAGGCTCGAGCGCGTGAAGGAGCGGACCTCGCCGCGATTCTCCGCGATCATCTTATCGAGCTGATCCGCGGCGTCCGACAGTTTGTCCGCTACTGTCTGCAGGCGCTGTACGGTCGTGACAACCTGCGGGCCGGCCGTATCCATGAGGGTGCGCGCGCTGTGCGCGGTGGCGCCAAGCTCGACCGTCGCGGCGCGGAGCTGGATGAGCAGCGCGTTGACACTGCGCACCGTCTCCGGCAGATGGTTGCTTGCATCCGTGAGGTTGTCGAGGCTGCGCGAGACGTCATCGATGTTGTGGTTGCTCAACAGGCGGTCCAGACGCTGGATCACTCCCCCTGCCGAGGCTGCCAGGCGCGGCAGCTGACCCATGAAGACGTCGAACTGTGACGGCGCCGCACGGATCACCGGGTATTCAAGGCTCGGCACCAGCGGGGTTGTCGCCGCCACTTCGGAGTGCTGCAGGTCGATGTAGAGCAGTCCGGTCAGGCCCTGCAGGTCGAGCTCCGCGAGCGTGCGGGAGGAGATCGGCGTCGTGGATTGGATTGCGGCGATCACCTCCACACGCCCCGCATTCCGCGGGTCGATGCGCATGTCGATGACCCGGCCAACCCGTACACCGAGATAGCGGACCGGCGCGCCTTGCTCCAGGCCGCTGACGGTGCCGTCGAAATAGATCTCGTAGCGATCGTAGGTACGATGAACGCGAGTGCCGGAATACCAGTAGACGAAGAGCGCCGCGGCCAGCGCGACGACCAGCACGAAAGCTCCGACGGCAGCATAGTTTGCTTCACGCTCCATGGGCCACCTTGAGGCGAATGCCGGCGCGCTCGCCGTGAAAGTACGCCTGTATCCACGGATTGGGATGATCGACGATGCGTTCCAGGGTGTCCGTCTCCATCCGGTGGTCCACGATCACACCGACCCTGTTGCAGGTGCGAAAGATGGAGTCGAGGTCATGTGTGATCATGACGACGGTCAGCCGCAATTGTTTCTGCAGATACAGCATCAGTTCGTCGAACTCCGCCGCGCTGATCGGATCGAGGCCGGAGGTCGGCTCGTCGAGGAACAGCAGCCGGGGGTCGAGCGCCAGCGCCCGCGCCAGGGCGGCCCGCTTGATCATGCCCCCGGAGAGCTCAGCAGGATATTTGCGCGCGGCGTCGGCGGGAAGACCCACCAGGCGGATTTTCAGCATGGCGAGCTCGTCGCGGGCGGACTCGGACAGCTCCTGCATGTACTCGACCATGGGCAGCTGCACGTTCTGCAGCACGTTCAACGCCGAATACAACGCTCCTTGCTGGAAGGTCACGCCGTAACGCGCCTTCACCGCCCGCAGCGCAGCGCCGGATAGCTGCGTGATGTCGTGCCCCTCGAGGCGGATCGTGCCGGCCTGCGGCCGCTGCAGACCGAGGACGCTCCGCAGCAGCACCGATTTGCCGGTGCCAGAGCCGCCGACGATGCCGAACACCTCGTCCTCACGGACCTCCATGTCCAATCCGTCGTGGACGACCTGGGAGCCGAAGCGGTTGACGAGACCCTGCACTTCGAGGACCGGGTAGATCACACGCCGATCTCCAGGAAGAGCACGGCAAAGAGCGCATCGGCCAGGATCACCAGGAAGATGGCCTGCACGACCGCCAGGGTGGTGAGGCGCCCGAGCTCGCGGGAGGAGCCGCTCACCTGCATTCCCCTATGAGTGCCGGCCATCGCAATGAGCGCGGCGAAGACGGGAGCCTTGATGACGCCGACCCAGAAGGTGGTGGGGGTGATCGCCTGGCTCACGCGGGTGACGTACTGATCCAGCGGAATGTGCAGCAGAGAGGCGCACAGCACCGCCCCGCCGACCAGGCCGACCAGGTCCGCGATCACGGTGAGGAGCGGCAGGGAGATGACGAGCCCGATCACACGGGGCAGCACCAACGCCTCGAACGGATCCACCCCGGTCGCCTGCAGCGCATCGACCTCCTCGTTGAGCTTCATGGAGCCGATCTCGGCCGCGAAGGCGCTGCCGGAGCGGCCCGCGACGATGATGGAGGTCAGCAGCACGCCGAGCTCGCGCAGCACGCCGATGGTCACGAGGTCCACCACGAAGATTTCGGCGCCGTAGCTGCGGAGCTGTTGCGCGCTCATGTAGGCGACGATGACGCTGATGAGAAAGGCGATCAGCGCGACGATCGGGATGGCGGTGATGCCGGTGTCATATACGTGACGGGCAATGGAGGTCGGACGCAAACTTCGCGGATGCGGCAGCGCACCGAGGCCCGTGGCGCTGACCCTGCCGAGGAAGGCGAGCGCACCGGACATATCGCGCCAGAGAGTCACCGCACGGCGCCCGATGAAAGTGAGGGTTGCGACCTCGGCTTCGACCGGAAGCTCCTCGAGCTCCGTGCGCAGGTCCATCACCGGACGGGGCGCGGCCGCGGCCGCCGCCGCCTCGATCGGCCGCAAGGTCTCGGCCACCAGCCGCATCTGATCCGGCGGGGTGCCGGCGAAGGTGACCTGCGCCCCCATCTTTTGCGCCTGCAACACGAACTCCCGCAGACGCCAGGCACCTGTCAGATCGAGCGCGGCGAGCCGCCCGGTGAGGATCTCGATGCGGCGGGCGCCGGCAAGATCGACCGCCGCGAGCGCGGAATCGATCTGCTGGTAGGCGAGCGCCCGCCACTCGCCTGTCAGGTCAAGGGCGATGCCCTGCTCCGTCGTGCGCACTTCGAGGACCATGCCTCCCCATCATAAGGTAGAATTTTCCTTCTTCCCCCCCCCCCCCGCTAAGGTGAAGGACGCCATGAAGCCAGTCTTGAACGTTGCGATCACCGGTGCCGCCGGGCAGATCGGCTATGCCCTCGCCTTCCGCGTCGCCTCCGGACAGCTCCTCGGGCCGGACCAGCCGGTCAACCTGCACCTGCTCGAGATCACGCCCGCGCTGCAGGCGCTGAACGGGGTGGTGATGGAGCTGTCCGATTGCGCCTTCCCGGGGCTCAACAAGGTCCTGGCCACGGACGATGCGAGAGTCGCGTTCCGGGACTGCCACGTGGCGCTGCTCGTGGGCGCGCGGCCGCGCGGACCGGGCATGGAGCGCAAGGACCTGCTGCTCGCCAACGCGCAGATCTTCTCCGCCCAGGGCAAGGCGCTCAACGAGGCTGCCACTCGCGACGTCAGGGTGCTGGTGGTCGGCAACCCGGCCAACACCAATGCGCTCATCGCCCGCTCCAACGCCAAGGATCTGAACCCGGGCAACTTCACCGCCATGATGCGGCTCGACCACAATCG
>Ga0335072_10010776_pt1 | contig 13137 bp, 5 predicted proteins | sample Lox_Sample_21_FD_206725 | JGI IMG/M metagenome (GOLD analysis project Ga0335072, IMG submission 206725) | Soil microbial communities from Loxahatchee National Wildlife Refuge, Florida, United States - Lox_Sample_2.1 | ecosystem: Environmental > Terrestrial > Soil > Wetlands | place: USA: Florida...
GGAGTGGGACCCGCTAGCTCCAGGACATCGTCGAACCGGCGAAACAACGCTCGGTCAAGACTGGAACCTACGTTCGTGGCAGCGACCAGGATGCTGGCGGTATCGTCTGTCGTATCGAGCAGCTGCAGGAATGTCGTGACAACTCTCTTGACTTCACCGATGTCATTGTCATCCAGCCGGGTACGTCCCAGTGCATCAAACTCATCGAACAAATAGACTCCGCGCACGCGGCTCGCTTCGGCGAAGATCTCCGTCAAGGTTGCCGCTGTCTCCCCCAGGTACCGGCTGAAGATGACTTCCAGACGGACGCGGATAATCGGCAGCCGCAGCTCGCCTGCAATGGCATGCGCGGCCATCGTCTTGCCGCATCCTGGCGGACCATGCAACAGCAGCCTCCTGCGCGGACGCAGCCCGTGCTGCGCAAGGGTGTCAACCGCTCGCTGCTCAGTGATCAGTCGCCGCAAGGCCCGCTGGTTCTCGGGGGATAGCACCAAGTCGGACAGCCGTACCTCGCTGTAGCCGACAGTCAGTACGTGCTCCAGATCGAGTGGGGCGCGCGCCAGTTGCGTGGGCTTGGCTGTCGGCTGAGGGGAAGTCTCGGCTTCGGCGCGTAGGTCACGCAGTCGCTGCGCAAGACGGACATGCCCGGCGCGGGATTCCGAAGCGATGAACTGGTTCAGCAGGTTGCCGAACCGCCGCTGGTCGCCCGCATAGTGCGCCCGGACCAACTCGGATATCAGCTCCGTGTTCGCCACCGCTGCCTCCCTTCCCGTGTTTCTACGATCGTACGCTACCGTAGAAGTAAAAATTTACTTGCTAGACTTCTCGGCGTGTCAACGCCAGGACGCCCCCGCCGCGCGGTCAGGGTGCGCGAAGACCTGGGGCGCGCAGTGACCGTCGTCTTGCAGCAGACGCGCAGAGAGCGAGGACTGACACGCGCCGAACTGGCCTTTCAGGCTCAGGTCTCGGCTCAGACCCTGGCGAAGATCGAGCAGGGACAGAGCACAGATCCGGGGTTTACAGTCGTCGCCGCTATTGCCGCGTCACTCGGCCTGAGGCTTGACGATCTCGTTGAACGAGCACGGCAGGGCATGATCGGGGCGCCGGAGTCATCTCGCCCGCCCTCGCCATAGCGCTGATCCGCAAACTGGCCGCCGCACCCCCTTACGGTCACAGCTCGGCAACTTCTCGTAGCCACCGCCCGCACTGGAACAGCACGCAGCCGACGGAGAACGTGGTGTGCGGCTGGAGCAGGCTGGCGAGAGTCAGCTGTCAGGTATCGCAAGGCCTGGCCATCGCGGGGAGTGGCAGACGCTCGTTGCCGCTGACGGAGCCAGTGAGTCATCTCCCGGGCGCCGGGGTGCAGGCGCTGAACGCTTCGGCAAGCACGTCGAATCGCAGCGCTTCCTGGGGAATGACCTGCCCGGATCCCAGTATTTCGCTTGCCCGCTCGCGCAGCGATGCAGGCAGCCACTCAGCGAGCTTGCGGGCATCGGCCTGGCTGACGGCATGGTTGCCCGGGCGTGATGGCTGGCTGAGGAGCAGTGCCCATAGGGCTGCTGCCGGTTGTGCAGGTATGCCGGAGCGTTCAGCGGTTGCGCACGCCGTCGCGGCGATCGTGAGGCCCGGTGGGTCGAGGTCACCTAGGTAGTCCAGGCGGGTGACGGTGAACGGCAGGTCGGGCAGTGACTCCAGGGGTGCGGTGTTGCGGCCCTGGATCCATGCGACGGCCATCCAGTCCGGCGCCGTGAGAGCACGAAGGTGGCGAAGGAGGGTACGGAATGTTGCGTGATTCTCGACGCAGATGATTGGCCCCGGAGTGCCTACCACGCTGGTGACGGGTTCCCATGTCAGGGGGGTGGGAACACGCTCGCACCGCAGTAGGGAGAATGTAAGCCTGCCAGGGCTCCACAGCGTGGCGCCGCCTCTTGGTGGCGTCGAGTCGAACGCCTTCTCATCGCGGATGAGTTCGTAGGCTCGTTCGGCGGCAGCGACGAGGGGGGCCTTACCGCTGTCTGTGCGCCGGAGCCAGTTGTTGACGGCGATCAGCAGTTCCCGCTGGGCCGCTGACAGCGGCAGCCCGGTCGCCCATGGAGCCAGTTCGTCCCGCAGCGGAACACCGACTGGGCGAAGCCTGTCAGCAGGAAGTGACGGAGAAGGCAGGACCACTGATTTCGGCAGCGTGACGCGTCCCCGCCGGATGGTCGTGGTCCGGGCGGCCGACCAGGCACCGAGCTGGTCGCCGCGCAGGATGGTGTCGCGTACTAGTTCCGGGACGGCCGCGGCTTCGATGTGCGGGGCCAGGCTCCGGACGGCAGCCGCGACTTCGTCGGCGTGCCGCCGGCCGCCTTTGCCCCCGGGATCGAGGGCGGCGACCACAGCATCGATGTCCAGGGCGATCATCAGCCCAGCACCGCGAGCACGTCCTTCTGGACAAGCAGCAGGTCAGTGACCTCGCGGTCATTGTCGGCGAGAATCACCACTTTCTCCTTCGACGATGGCCGGGACCGGCGTGCCAGCGCGATAGTCCGATCGAACATCGATAGCGCGCCCTGGTCCTTGGGTGCGGCGGTGAACACAAGCTGCAGGCCAAGCTGGTCTGCGGCGAAGCGCATCGTGCGGATGAACGAGTCAGCGGATGCTTGCCCGAACGGGTTGTCCAGCCAGAGCCATCCGATCGATGCGGCGTCTCCGGCAGCACGCACGCGTGTCATCGCCGCGTACAGCAGCACGCCGGCGGTCACGCGCTGCCCGCATGAGAAGTTCCTCAGCTCTGCGATATCGACGCGGTCCAGGCTCAGATCAGTGTGCGGCTTGAGCAGCCGCACCCGGAACGGGGCCTCGACCAGCGCCCTGGCCGCGGCGAACAGCAGTGTCTCCGCGTCCGACTTCCCCGCTCCGGGGGTGAGCAGAGAATGCACGACGCGAGCCACCCGGTCGATCGCGACCGACTCGTCGTCTGGCTGCGGGTCGTGGTCGATGATGACGAACTGGCGCTGGGACCAGTTCCCGAGTCCCTCCGGGAGCTGGGACTGGTTCTGATAGGCGCGGAGCCGGTGGATCGCCGTTGTCGCCTGGAGGTGAAGCATCCGCGCGCAGGCACGCACGTTCTGGTCATGGCGGTCCAGGTCATCGCGCAAGGATGCGGCACGCTGCTCAAGCTGGCCGGCGATGCGTTCGGCATCCTGGGGAAGTTGCGCGTCGCCGCGCAGCCTCGCGATCAGGTCGGCCATCCGGGGATCGCCGGCTTCCTCGATCTTGCGTGCCTCAGGGCCATTCGCGTACGCGCGGATTTTCCGTGCGGCTGACTCCTCGGCCTGGACGCTCGCGGTGAGCTGCTCGCCGGCCTGGCGGACACGCTCGGCGATACTGGCGAGCCGGCGCCGCAGCTCAGCAGCGTCGCCGGCTGGCTGGCCGCCGATGGCGGGATCAGCGAGGTAACGTAGCTGACTGACTGAGGCCTCGACGAGATCGAGGTCGTGACTCGCCGACTTGGCGGTCTCCGCGGCCTCCCTGGCGGCCTGTTCCGCGGCTCGCGCCGTGTTCCCCATCTCATTGGCGAGTTCGCCGAGCCGCTCTGCGTACCGGTCTGCATCCGCCGGGACGTTGACCTCCCTATCGGCGGGGAATCCCTCTGCGTCGGGAGACGTGCGGTCGGTGGGGCGCTCGTCAGAGCGTTGCCGGTACTGGCTGGCGGCGGTTTCGGCGGCCACCTGGGCCCGGCCGTGCTCTTGCCGGGCATCCGCTTCCCGCTGAATCGCCTCGTTGATCGATCGCTCCAGCGCAACAGGATGCCTGGCGCCGTCGGTGTCGGCGTATTCTTCCGCCAGTTGCCGGATATCGGCTCTGGTGTCGAGCTTGCTGTTCAGGTCCGCGAGCTGCAGCCTGGCTTGAGCGGCCTGTTCATGAAGTCCGGGATCGACCGCTTTTTCGGCGATGGATTCGCCGACGGCTTCCAGCCGCGCGCGGATAGTCAGTTCGTCGTCATCGGGCACGGGTCCCGCCGTGATAGCCGATAGGCCCGCCTTGCGCAGCGCCTCTGCGGCATCGTCCCGGAGGTGGCTATGCGCGCGTGCCTGCTGGGTCAAGTCCGCCAGCTTCGTGTTGAGTGCCGTTTTGCGCGCGGCGAGTTCCTGAACGCGTCGCCGTGATTCGGAGATGGCTAGCCGCAGGTCTGGGAGGTCTTTCCGGAGCTGATCGAGGGCGCTGGCTGCAGTGACCGCAGGGGCCAGTCGGCGCCGGGTTTCCGTTGACTGATCGATGGTCCGCTGCGCTTGATCTTGGTCTTGCAGGCGATCGGCATGCTGCTGTGCGAGGATATCCAGCTTTTCAGTTGCCGTGTTCTCGGCGTCTGCTGCGGCCTGATGGCGTTCGCGTGCTGTCCGGATCTTCTCTTCCAGCCCCGGCCGTGGATCTTCGGTGAGGTCATCCCACAGCTGTGTCAGGGCCGCGAGCATGTGGCGTGCATTCGTGCCGCGCAGCGTTGCTGTTTGCTCACGTTGCCTGGCATCTGCGAGAGCATCCCTGGCAGCGATCAGCATCTCGTCGGCCGCTGCCCGGTCATACGACCCCGGGTGCGGCAGGAGCACCTGCCCGCAGGTGCCGTCGTCCGTGCCGAGGCGGCCGGCCATGGCGGCGGTACTGTCTGCGATCGCTCCAATCCAGACCGCCGTATCGCGTGGCACCGTCCGGGCAGCTGCCACCGCAGCCTCCAGCATGCCGGACTGGGCGAGCACCAGGCCGGAGGCGATCTCGGGCCGGGCATGCGCGAACGCCACGGCGGCCTCGGGCGTCTTTGTGTCCGCGAGCCACCGCCACCCGGTCCACACCGGTATCTCCTGGGTGTCCTTGATGGTGCGTGCCAGTTCCTCCGCGAGGACCGAGCCTGGGAGCAGGCCGTCCTCTCCAACCGAGTCGATCGTGCGCTGGGCGTCGCGGGTGCCGCGCCTCGCCTCATCGGCATCAGCGTCAGCGGAGTTTGCCGCCTGCTGGAGCAGGTCGGTCAGTGAAGTCCTGGCCGTCCATAGCTCCGTTGCAAGCTCGCCGGCGATGTCGAGCAGGCGCTCGTCATGGGACAGCATGTGGATGCGACGGTTTACGTCGCCCAGGCGCCGCTGCGCCCCGTCTGTGTCTGCCTCCGCGCGGGTCGCGTTCGTGCGTGCCGCCTCGGCGGCCCGTCGCTGAGCGGCGATTTCGCTGTCAAGGCCGCGGAGTGCTTCTTTCGCGGTTTCGGCGGCCTGGCGTGCTGATTCTGCCTGGTCGGCCAGGAACTTGTCGCGGTCCGCGGGGCGTGTCCCCTCGGTGAGGAGTCCCGCGGCGACGGCCTCGGCTATTACCTGCTCGGATTGGGCCTCCTCCTCGCGTCCCTTGCGTTCCTTCTCGGTCACGGTGGCATGCTCGGCAACCGCGCCTTGCCAGGCTTGCTCAGCCGCGTTCAGCTCCTTGTCCGCGCGCTCGCGCTCGCGGTCGGCCGCCGCGAAGGCTCCCGCCGCCTGGTCGCGGTGGTGGGTGAGCAGGCGGGCAAGCTGGTCCCGGTGCTGTTGCTCGTGGCGGCGGAGTGCCGATGTTTCCTTCTCGGCAGTGTCCAGACGTTCTTCGAGCCCGGAAAGCGTGCTTGCGGTGAGCCTCGCCTCGTGCACACCGGCAACCATCTGCCATGCGGCCAACGCTCGCACTGCCTCGTCCCGGACTCGGCACCGCTCCTTGGCGACTTCCTCGGCCGCGTCGGCCCGCAGCTTCGCCGCGCGCAGTTGCATGCGCAACCGGTGAGCCTGGGCACGCCGCTGCATCATGCTCGCGTCCTTGCGCCGCTGTTCACGCTGCTCATACTGGCCAGTTGCCGCGTCTTTCTTCGCGGTGAGCATGAGAGTCGTAGCGTCCGCGTCGGCGACCACGGTCGCGGCAGTTCCACGCACGGTCGCAACCTCGCGCCTTCTCACGCCCACCTGCTCATGGGCGACCGCCAGTTCCAGCATCGGATCGGTCACTCGTTCCCAGAACGCGAGTTCCTCGGACCACCGGGGCCGGGCCGTCGCGTTCTTGCGCAGCACCTCGATGCTGCTGCCTATCTGCTCGACGGTGGAGGTAGGCGTGATCGTCCCGACCAGCCAGCGCACGAAATCATCGGAATCGTTGAACCGCATGACTTTGTCGACGCCGCCCTCGGAGGCGTTCATTGCGGCCTGGAAACGCATCTGGGTGAGATCCACGTCGGCGGCGATCAGCCACGTCCCCCACTGGTCCTGATGCTCTGACGGCGAGTGCGGCGGCAGCGCCCCGCATTGCGGCATTAGTTGCCCGATCGCGTCCATGAACTGGGCGCTGGTCGCCCACCTGCCCACCGCGGTCTGGAACGGCAGCTCGCCAATGGTCGGCCCGTCCGGGCCGGTAACCCAGCCGTAGAAGTGACGCTTCAGCGTTTCTGCGTTGTCCCGTCCTTTCTGCCAGCTCGCGACCATGCCTACGACGAGCCGTTGCAACTCGCCATTCGCCTCGCGGGTGGCTTGCTCTACAACGTGGCACACGCGTCCTGAAGGAACGAGTTTCGAAAGTGAGCGGTCGGAGTCACCCCTGACGAAGTCCCGAGGATGCGGGAGGTACAGCGCGAACCGGAGCGACGTGATCGTCGACTTGCCAGTGCCGTTGTCGGCCCACAACGCGGCATGACCCGAAGACTCGAACGGGTCGGACCAGTAGATATCGAGGCCTTCCAGGCGCGACTCCGGATACCCAGCTCCCGCCAGATAGGTGCGCTCCAGCCGCCAGCCGACCTGCATCAGGAACCCTCCTCTTCGTCGGCGCCGAGGTTGGGCTCGGCGGTTCCCGGAGAGTCGTTCATCGTCTGCCAGGCGAGAGGAGCACCTGCCGACCCAACGTGGGCCCGGAACCGGTCTGTTGACCGCCAGACGCCAAGATCGGCCCGTGGCGGCGGGGCTGTCCTATCGGGCACCATCAGTCCGAACGCTGCGAGCATCACGAGAACGTCTTCGCACATGTGCACGGTGCAGTAACGCTTGAGCCGCCTGCTGTTGTCTGTCTCCTCCGCCTGCTTTCGCCGGGCATACTCATTCCAGGCAGCTCCCAGCGGCTCGTGGCCGGCATCCTCGCCTGAGGTGAGGGCCGCTGCGTGCTCGCGGATCAGCCGGTCCACGTCCACCGCCGTCACCCGGCGGGTTCCCGGTTCGCGGACCGAGCGGGCGCTGGGGTAGCACCAGGCCGCGATGCCTGCCAGGGCAAGTCCGTAAACCATGCGGTCAGCTACGCCGCGGATCCGCAGCCAACGCTCCGTGTCGGTTACTGCCAGCGGGGAGTCTGATTCGGCAGTCAGCACGAGCCCCGTGGTCCGGTCAGCGGTGAGCACCCTCACGCCTAGCCCGGCGGTGACCTCGTCGAAAAGCGTGCGCAGATCGGGGTCGGACTGGTAGCCGTCGAGCAGCCGAGCGTATATATCGTGCCGGGCCGGAGACAAAGTATGGTCCAGGGCACACCGCAGCAGCAGGCCCGTATCGCGGGCGTCGTCACGCGTGGTCATCCTCGGTGCCTTTCTTGTACATGAGCAGGTCAGGGATGTCCAAATCCGGCGCTGAGGAGCGGATGCCGTCATCGACGGCCCACCAATCCTCGCGGTCACCGGGAGCGCCGTCGGGGCGCCACAGCATCAGGGCGTCCAGGGCGAGCAGCAGGCGCAGCCGCCGCCGCGCTGTCTCCAGCGAACCGGCCAGGACCGTCAGCTCAGCAACGACTGGCGGGGGTGTGGCTGGCGCGAAGAGTTCATCGGCGTCCGCGAGGAGGTCGCTGAGCCGTGCCTTGCCTCCAGGCGGAATCCGTCGTGTCCGCAGCACGTGGGCGACGTCGTGGAACAGCCCGGGGAACTGCTCGTATATCCCGTCCACCTCATCCAGGGGCTCATCCTGGACCGGCGCTCCGTCGGGATCGGGGCTATGCCGCGGTGCGGCCATCAGGCGGCTGGCCAGCGCGTTGAGGTTCAGCGTGATCTGTGGTGCCGGAGGGGATAGGTCACGGCCACGTGGAAGCTCGCGTCCGCGAAGCAGTGCCACCAGCACGTCTTGAGTCGGGTCGATCTCGCTGGCCGGTGCGGTGGTGAACGCCTGTGCGGCTTGCGCGTCTCTCCACCTGGGTGTCGCGCTGATCACCTCGGTCTGCAGTCCGGCGAGAATCTCAATGGCTCTCCCGAGCCGGGAGGTGGCTCGCGAAAGCTGGCGGACCGCCGCCGGATCGTCTTTCTCGGAGGCATCGGCACGCAGGCCCTCCAGATGACGCAGCAGCGTCCCATCCACGCTGATGCGGCGGTCCAGGTGCTGTGCGGCCGCGGTGAGTTCCGGCCGCAGCACGTGAAGGTAGTCGACCCGGGTGACATCCCGTTCCGCTTCGGCGATGAGGCGGCGCACGTTGGATGAGTAAGTTCGGGACAACGTGAGCGCATCATCCGCCGAGTCGATAGCGGCGTCGAGCCGGCCGCTGTCTGCCTGCGCGCGCATCACGGCGATGACCGCTTCGTGTTCGTCTTCCAGCGACCGGTTCGTCGCGATCAGGAGTAGGGCGACGGCGGCGTTGTCCGCGTTGACGTGCAGCGTCGCCCCATCGGCGGCGAGCGTTTCGTACAGGATCCGGACCTGCTGGACGTCAGGCCGCCAGTCATCGTCGGGATTGGCGAATCCGACGGCGAAATACGGAGTCGGCTGGTCGTGGCGCAGCAAGTGGTCAAGGACATGGCCGACGACGTGAGCGTGCTCTTCGGTGAGCCGTTCGGGAGCCATCGCCGCGGCGGCGCGCGTCATCTCGGCAAGCACGGTTGCCCGGGGCGTCCCTAGGTTGCCGTCCAGCCCCGACAGCAAGACCACCGTATCGACGCACTGCTGGATGAGCGCGATGAAGTCATAGGAAGCCCAGCTAACCTGGGACGGGTTGCGGTTCCGGGACAGGTGAAGGTCGAAAACGGGTGACAGGTGCGCCAGCGCCCGCCGCCGGCGCGCGGAACTACCCGCCAGCGAGGGGACTCTCCCCGGGCCACTCATTGCGGCTCCGGTGAGCTGGCTTGGCGTCGGCGTGGGCACGCTGACGGGTACTTTGCCGGACCAGGGCATGACTGTGGCTGACCCACCACTCGCTGGTGTGGCTGGGCCGCCTCGCTGTCCATGAAGCACACGGTACGCATCGGTACCGACATTTCAGCGACGCCATTCTCATCCACGGCAGAAATCGTCCGTATTGGTGCGACTGACTGCGCCTCGGTGAGTATTCCGGTTAACGAGCAGGCTTCAGGGAACGCTGAGGCACAAGAAGGTTTCCGGGACGGGTGTGCAACCGGTGGGTCGCCGGCATTCGGGAACCGGTGGCTGTCTTGGTACACGCTGCCAGCAATGTGGCCAACCGACTCGGTACCTTTTACCTGCAGCTGCAACTTCGAGCGGGCTCGATGGCCGGCCATCATCCCGTCAGGAATGCGGTGGTTCATGACCAAGTCCCGGATCCCAGTGATGCCCAGCCGTAGTCCTTGTGAAGGGGGATCGGCGAAGGTCCCCGGTCAAAGCTAACCAGTCGTGGAACTACTCTGGCCGCGGTCGCCGAGATGCTGTTCCGCGCGCCAGGCGGGCCACCGCTGCTGGCCGATATGACCGTGCTCTTTCATTGCTCTGCGCTAGGTCCACGGGATTGTCAGTGCCTGCTCCTACATTGGTCGGGTGACTTTCGCACCTGCTGGCATAGGTAGCTCTCGGCGAGGTTCTCCGGAACGCGAGGCCGAACTGGTCGTCAGCCTCGTCGCGTCTGGACTGGTCCGGACGCGGGGGTGGCGGGGCGTCAGCGAGCGGGAACGTCCGTATGACCGGACCCTGCAGCTGGGACTGGATCGTCTGGCGGCCGTGTGCGCGGTGGCTGGTGTTCCGGCGCCGCGCGGGGTCAGCGACCTGGTGTGGGACTGGAGCGCTACCAGGCCGCTGAATAAGTGGCCGCTGGCATTCGAGGCCGATGCGCAGGTCGGCGGCGAGTTGCTGCTAATCGGGGGTGAGCCGTCGGAGTTCTGCCTCGAATGGTCGATCGAAGCGCTCGACGTGGTAGCCGAGGTGCATGAGAGTACCCTGGTCAGCCAGGTGAAGACCGGGGCGGAGCAGGCGGGGCGCTCTGATCTTTATGCCGAGTGGCGCAGATTCGTCACCTCCCATGCGGTGGTGGACCCTCGCGAGTTCCTGGAAGCGAAGAACAGATTCCTGGCCGTGCCTCAGTGGGCGACGTGGCTGGACGAGTCCTACGAGCCGATCCCGCCGACCTCGACGGGAGCGGGGCAGATCGCGGTGTGCGGACACTGCGATCAGTGGATGGTTCCAGCTCGCGGGAGCGGGTGGCTGTGCGAGAGTCCCCGGTGCCTGCGCGCGGTACACCTGCCGGATCCCGTCCTGCGCCCGGCGGTGGGAGCATACCGGCTGCGCGCGGAATTGGTGCGATTTGTCGCACTACCCGGGCGTCCCGAACTGGCGCTGGCAAAAGCCCTGGCCGGTCGCGGAGCGCGGATTGTGCTGTACCCGGGCCTGGACGCGCTGGATCTGGTAGCGCGATGGCCTGACGGCTACGCGATCGGGATCGACGTGAAGGACTGGCACAAGCCGTACCTGCTCGCTCGCAAGATTAAGAAATTCCCGGCGTGGCCGGCGGGGCATCCCTTCTGTTATGACGACGCGTTCGTCGTGATCCCGGCCGACCGGATCGTCCGTAACCGCACCTACTGCAACATCGTCCGGCGGCACAGCGAAGCGTTGCGCGCTCAGCCTCATATAAAGGTGCTCACCGACCAGGCGCTGATCGCCAAGTGCCCGGACACCGGGCAGGCAGGGGAGGTCGTCTGTGGCGCGTGACCGGCAAGGGTGGCAGACAGCCACTCGCAAGGCCCTGCACAAGCCCGCCGAGGCAGCCGGCCTGTCAGCCGGGCAGCTCACCGAGATGCTCGGTGTCGAGCTAGGCTTGTTCACCCTGACCCAGTGCGCGCAGGGCGCGCCGGCCAGTGATGTGTGGCCGTTGCTGTTCGGCTATGATTTCCGCCCGTCGCAGGGCCCGGGCACGCCGTTGCCAGCGTCGCTGCGGTGGCTGATCGGAGAATTCAAGTCCGAGCACAGGTGGTCCGCGGCGCTCGCCTGGTATCAGAAGATTCCCGATCACCTCCGGTTGTTCGAGGTCGCCAGCGTTGACCAGCCTCCGCAGCTCAGGTCCGTATCAGCAGCCGCGAACCGCGTCGGCGCCTACCGCGACGCGATCGGCGGCTGGCCGCCGCACCGGATCTCGGAATCGCAACCGGCAAGCCCCGATACCCAGTACAGCGCGCCTCGGATCGATCAGTGCATCGTGGTGCCAGCAGATGCGCTGCCGGCGCGGCCCGCCAGCGCCCACCGCCGGGCGCGCAGGCGTCGGCCGCTAGTGCTGCGATGGGCGACGCTTGAGGTTGCCGCCCGCGAGATGGACCGGGCTGACCACAAGGAGGGCCTGGACAACAAGTGGCAGCAGCGCATCCGGGACCTGGAACTGCACGTCAACACCGCCGGCGGCCTGAAGAAGCGGCGCTCCCTGCGCCTGGACGATCTCGTCCACGTGGCCGGCATGCCTGCGGTCGGCAAGACGACGCTGCTGACCGTGGCCTGCGTCTGGGCCGCCCGGCATGATCACACCCTCACCGTGGTGCTCGGCGATGTCGTGTCCGTCCTCAACACCGTCCGCGACCTCGAACGCTACGGCGTCAAGGCTGCGCCAATCCTGGGACAAGCGACCCGGGGCCGGCACCTGCAGCAACTGCACCGCCCGGCCGACCCGGGCATGCGCGGCCTGCCGCTGCTCGATGACGACCGGCTGAGGTGGGTGTCAACCGCCTGCACTCTGCAGGGGCTTCTGGATATCTCGGCGCCGTGGAAGCTGCGCGATGCGCCCTGCCAGGACAAGCTCACTCCGTGGGACGACGACCCGGACAAACGGCAGAACGCCGGCCGCGGTGAGCACTGTGACTGCCCGCTGTTCGCCACCTGCGGGCGGCACGAGGCCTCCCGGGCGCTGGTCGAGGCATCGATCTGGGTGGCGACCGCGCCGAGCCTGCTGCACTGCCGTGTGCCCAGCCAGCTGACCGATACCGCGATGCGCTACCTGGAGCTGGCCTGGCTGCGCAGCGACGGTTTCATCATCGACGAGGCCGACCGGGTGCAGATCCAGTGGGACCAGGCGTTCAGTCCGTCACAGACACTGGCTGGCCCCGGACGCGACGCCTGGCTGGATGAGGTCCAGCTGCTGTTCGGCCGGCACATCCGCCAGACCCAGGGCCAGCACCTGGGCACCAGCACCGTCCGGGACTGGTCGATCGAGCTCAACTCCGCGACCATGCTCCTGGGTCGGCTGCGGGTGCTGATGGGCGAGCACGCCCATATCCGGGAATGGCTGCGCGACGGGTACTTCAACGAATGGCAGCTCGGGCTGCGGCTCGCCGCCGAAATCGCCCGCCGGCAAGCCCCCGCCGCGGCGCGCGGGCCGCGGTGGACGACGGACGAACAGTGCCGCGCCCGCTGGCTGGACAGCTTCGGCGCATGGATTCACAAGCCCGCTGCCCGGTACGCCGGTGATGACGAGCGGGTGGCGTTCCTGTGCGCCCTGACCGCCCGGGGATACGACAACCCGACCGACGTCACCGACGAGATCCGCGCGTGGCTGTCACGATCGCCAGACGTGCAGGCAGGTGCCCAGCAACTGGACCGCCTGGCGGTGCGCTTCCAGGTGACCATGGTCATCGCCTTGCTGGCGCGGAAATTGGAAGAGCTCACTCGCGGCTGCTGGGAAGTCGAGAACGAGACCGGTATCGAGTCGATGTCCACAAGCCTGGTGCACAAGCCGCCGCTGGAGTACGTCCCGCTCGTGCCCGACGCGCCTATGGGCAACCTGCTTGGCTTCCAGTACCGCGAGTACGACTCGCTGCAGCCTAATCAGCTCGGCAGCCTGTCGTTCTTCCGCTGCGCCGGGGTGGGCCGCTGGCTGCTGCTCAACCTCCCTCGCCTCTACCAGGAATCACCCGACGATCGCGGCCCCGCCGCGCTGCTGCTCTCGGCGACCAGCTGGGCAGGGACCTCACCACGTTATGACGTGCAGATCCCGGTA
>Ga0335072_10010777_pt1 | contig 13136 bp, 11 predicted proteins | sample Lox_Sample_21_FD_206725 | JGI IMG/M metagenome (GOLD analysis project Ga0335072, IMG submission 206725) | Soil microbial communities from Loxahatchee National Wildlife Refuge, Florida, United States - Lox_Sample_2.1 | ecosystem: Environmental > Terrestrial > Soil > Wetlands | place: USA...
CCGGGTGCTTGCGGGGCTTCCGGCCGGCGGCGCGCGAGCCGGGCGAACGAGGCGTCTCGGGCGACCGGACCGATCCGGCCGACCGGTACGATCCGGCCGACCGGGACGATCCTGCGGACCGGGACGATCCTGCGGACCGGGACGACCGGGGCGCGCGCTCGGCCTGGGAGGCATCCTCCGGCGCGGTACGGGCGCCGCCGTGCCGCGCCCGGGTCCTGGCCCCGTCTGTCGTGCTTCCCGGCGTGGTGAACGCTGGAGGGCTGGCTACGGCCCGTGGCCCGGACAGCGCTGACGGGCCGACCACCGCCGGTGGCCCGAGCACGGCCCGTGGGGCGGCCTCAGCGCCCGCAGCGCCCGCCTCAGCGGCCGCGCGGCCCGCGTCGGCCTCCGGGGCGGCACCATCCGGGCTCCGCCGGGCAGGCGGCACGGCCTGGCGCCCTGGCGCGGCCGGGCGAGACGGCCCGGCTCCGGGCCTGGCCGGGGCCGTCCAGATGCCGGTCGACCGTCCGTCGCCCAGCGCCTGCCAGGTCTGCGTGGAGGTCACGTCTGCGGCCGGGTCACTCACGGCCAGCATCGAGTAACCAGGCTCGGCATCGGAGGCGTCCGGCCGCTCGTAGTAGCGGGACGTTCCGGCGTCGGTGCCGGTCGGGGGTGCCGGTGACTGCCAGGCGAGTTGCTGCTGGCCGTCGCGGCCCGGCTGGCCGCTGGCGGTCCGCGACTGGCCGCCGTCAGCCGGGCCTGGCGGCGCTACCGGCCTGGCCTGGCCGTGACGGTCGCGGTTCCACGGGGCGAACTGCCCGGGCGGGTACATCGGCGGCGGCTGGCCGGGCACCGGGGGATACCCGCGGACCGGCCCCTTGCCGGCCGCGCCGCCCGCGGTTGATCCGTACCAGCGTGAGGAATCCGGGCCGCCTGAGATTGAGCCTGAGCCGGAGCCTGGCCCGCGATCGGTGCCGCGCCGGCTCCCGTCGTAGCCCGGCGCGAATACCGACGATGCGACTGTGGTTGCTGATCCGGCTGGGGCTGCTGAGCCGTCGACTGCGTTTGATGAAGCTGCTGTGGCGGCTGATCCTGCTGTGGCGGCTGATCCGGCCTGGGCCGCGGATCTGGCTGGGGCTGCCCCGTGGCGGGGACGGCTGGCCTGCTGGTCTGCTGCGTCGCCGCCCGGTGTGCGCATGTCGCTGAGCGTATCGCCCTAGAGCGCGAAGTTCGGGTCGTCTCGCGTTTCTGCTCCCGCTCCGGCCTGGCTCTGGGCTCCGAGGTGGGCGCTCACTTTGACCGCTGGGCGTTACCACCGGTATCCTTCTTGGGCATCCATTGCGTACTGGCATGCCCGCCGAGCCCCTGAGGCCGGTGAGCTGCGGCCGGTGCCTGCGGATTCCCGCGCCTAGGCACGATATGTCCCCGGTACGGGCCAGAGATTCAGGACTCACACGCGAAGGCTTATGACTGTGCGCACTTTCAGCCCGAAGGCAGCTGATGTTCAGCGCCAATGGCACGTCATCGACGCATCTGACGTCGTACTTGGGCGGCTTGCCAGTCAGGCGGCAACTTTGCTGCGCGGTAAGCACAAGCCCGTCTTCGCGCCGCATCTGGACACCGGCGACTTCGTCATCATCGTCAACGCCGCCAAGGTCGCCCTCAGCGGGAACAAGCTGCGGGACAAGATGGCCTACCGGCACAGCGGCTACCCGGGTGGCCTCCACTCGGTCTCCTATGCCGAACTGATGGCCAAGAGCCCTGAGCGCGCCGTCGAGAAGGCCGTGAAGGGCATGCTCCCCAAGAACGCTCTCGGCCGTCAGATGCTGCGCAAGCTCAAGGTGTATCCGGGCCCGGAGCACCCGCACAAGGCGCAGCAGCCGGTGCCGTTCGAGATTACGCAGGTCGGGCAGCAGGTCGGCGCCAGGTAACGTCAGAGCAACCAAGACTCAAGCGGGAAGTACGAGGAAGACAACGTGGCCGAGTCCACTGAGACGCTGGAAGCCGGAGTAGAGGCCGAGGCGCCCGAGGAGCACCTGTCGGAATACACGACGTCGACCGGTGACACTGCCCAGCCGAGGGCGGCCGTGCGCCGGCCGGTGGTAACCGGCAACGCGCTGGGAACTGGCCGCCGCAAGGAGGCCATTGCGCGGGTCCGGATTCAGCCGGGCACCGGCCAGTGGAAGATCAACGACCGCACGCTCGAGGTCTACTTCCCGAACAAGGTGCACCAGCAGCTGATCAGCGAGCCGTTCGTGGCGCTGGGGGCTGAGGATCAGTTCGACGTGGTGGCCCGGATTGTCGGTGGCGGCGTCAGCGGCCAGGCAGGCGCGCTGCGCCTCGGCATTGCCAGGGCGCTCACCCTCGTCGACCCGGAGAGCCGCCCGACGCTGAAGCGCGCCGGATTCCTGACCAGGGACGCTCGGGTGACCGAGCGCAAGAAGGCTGGCCTGAAGAAGGCCCGCAAGGCTCCGCAGTACTCCAAGCGCTAGTCGCGCCGCCCGGTTCTGCACCGAGGATCCCGGCGGGCTATGGGTCAGCTTTTCGGCACGGACGGCGTCAGGGGCGCCGCAGGACGTGAGCTCACGGCTGGGCTCGCGATGGCCATCGCGGCCGCTGCAGCGAACGTGCTCAGCGCATCTGAGGCTGCTGCTGGCGCCTTGAGCTCGGCGGAGCGCCCGTTCGCGGTCGTGGGGCGCGATCCTCGGGCGTCCGGTGAGTTCCTCGAAGCGGCTGTCGTCGCGGGCCTGGCTGCCAGCGGCGTGGACGTCGTCCGGCTCGGCGTCCTGCCTACGCCCGCCGTGGCGTACCTCACGGCGGCCCTGGGCGCCGAGTTCGGCGTGATGCTCTCCGCGAGCCACAACCCGGCGCCCGACAACGGCATCAAGTTCTTCGCGCGCGGCGGCGTGAAGCTTCCGGACGCGGTCGAGGACGAGATTGAGGCGCGCCTGACCGGGCGGAACGGTCAGGTCGTGGCAGGCGGCCGTCTCGTGAGCGAGGGCGCGGCCAGCCGGGACCTGGTCGGTCAGGGCCCGGCCGGAGTGCCGCCGGGTGGGTTCGGCCGGGTTACCGATGCGAGCGGCCAGGGCGAGCGCTACATCGCCCACCTGCTCAGCACGGTACGCAGCAGGCCGGGTACCGCTGACAGGCCGCTGGCGGGCCTGCGCGTCGTCGTGGACTGCGCCCATGGCGCGGCGTCCGGATACGCGCCCGACATGCTGCGCCGGGCGGGTGCTGACGTCATCGTGATCGGAGCCGATCCGGACGGGCTCAATATCAATGCCGGCTGCGGCTCGACGAGCCTGCAGGCACTGTCGGCCGCAGTTGTGGAGACAGGCGCCGACGCAGGTGTCGCGCACGATGGCGACGCGGACCGGTGCCTGGCGGTCGATGCGTCCGGCCGCGTGATCGACGGTGACCAGATCCTTGCCGTGCTCGCGATCGCGCTCAAGGCGGAGGGGCGGCTGGCAGGCAACACCGTCGTCGCGACGGTGATGTCCAACCTGGGGTTCAAGCACGCGATGCGGGCGGCCGGAATCGACGTTGTCGAGACGCCCGTCGGCGACCGGTATCTGATCGCGGCCATGCTGGACGGCAAGTTCGTGCTCGGCGGCGAGCAGTCGGGTCACATCATCATGCTCGATCACGCGACTACCGGGGATGGCATGCTGACCGGCCTGCACCTGCTGGCGGAGGCCGCCCGGCAGGACCGGCCGCTCGCTGACCTGGCGAGCGTGATGACCAGGTACCCGCAGGTCCTGATCAACGTGCCAGGCGTCGACAAGGCGCAGGTGATGTCCTCACCCGCACTGACCAATGCGGTCGCCAGGGCTGAAGCCGAACTCGGCGACACCGGCCGGGTACTCGTTCGCCCGAGTGGAACCGAGCCGGCGGTACGGGTCATGGTGGAGTCGCAGGATGCCGGCCAGGCAGAGCGGCTAGCGACGCGGCTGGCGGGCGCCATCGAGGAGCTCGGCTAGCTGCTCGCCGGGCGCACTGCTCGCGGTGAGGGTCCGGCCCGGCCGGCTGGCCTGCGCATGGTTTGGGCGTGAGGTAGCGATCGTGGCCCCAAGAAGGGCCACGATCGACCAGGCTCGCCCTATCGGCATGGGACCCGTCGGCAATACCCGGCCGCGGCCGGGCTGCGTGGGAAGCTAAGCGCCATGATCGTGGGCATCGGCGTGGACCTGACCGAGATCTCCAGGCTCGAGCACGCCCTTGACCGTACACCCGCACTCGCGACCCGTCTGTTCGCCGAGAGCGAACGCGGACGGCCGGTGCGCTCTCTGGCCGCCTGCTTCGCCGCCAAGGAGGCAGTAGCCAAGGCGCTCGGCGGCCCGCGCGGACTGCTCTGGACCGACGCCGTCGTCGAGCACGACGAGCGCGGCAAGCCGGTCCTGCAGATCAGCGGCACCGTCGCCGCGGCGGCCGCGAGCCTGGGTATCACCACCTGGCACCTGTCGATCAGCCACGACGCCGGCCTGAGCATTGCCGTGGTGATTGCCGAGCGATGAAGCGGGCACATTCCGTGCGCAGCCGTGCAGCCGTCGGCGGGCGGCTCTGGCAGAACGGCGCAACGGCAGGAGCTGAGCGATGAGGACTGCGCATACGGTCGCCGCTGTGCGCGCGGCCGAGCAGGCGCTGATGGCGAAGCTGCCGGACGGAACGCTGATGCAGCGGGCTGCGGCTGGCCTCGCCTCCGTCTGCGCGAGCCTGCTCGGGGAGGTGTACGGCGCACGCGTCGTGGTACTGGCCGGCAGTGGTGATAACGGCGGCGACGCGCTGTATGCCGCGGCGCGCCTGGCGGGCCGCGGCGCCAGCGTGACCGCCGTCGCGGCGGGCGCCAGGCTGCACGAGGCGGGCGCGGCCGAGCTCGTCGCCCGCGGCGGCGGGGTCACGGCGGCGATGGCCGATAGCGCTGCGGATCACGGGGCTGCGGATCTCGGGGCTGCGCGCGACATCACAGCAGGCGGCGATCACATCGCAGCCGCCGCCCGGCAGGCGATCGCCGACGCCGACCTGATCATCGACGGCCTGACCGGCATCGGCGGCCATGGCGGCCTGCGTGAGCCTGCCGCCGCCCTTGCCCGCCTGGCCGCGAATGCGCGCGACGAGGGCGCCCTGGTGGTCGCCGTCGATCTGCCAAGTGGCATCGACGCCGATACCGGCGAGGTGCACGGCGTCGCGGTGCAGGCCGACGTCACGGTGACGTTCGGCACGGTCAAGCCGGGCCTGCTGATCGATCCGGGAGCCAGCCTGGCTGGCCTGGCCGAGCTCATCGGGATCGGACTCGAGGAGTACCTGCCCGAGCCGGCGGTCATCGCACTGCAGGCGGCAGACGTCGCCGCGATCCTGCCGCGGCCCGCGGCCGAGTCGGACAAGTACCGCCGCGGCGTGCTCGGGCTGGTGGCCGGCAGCGACCAGTACACCGGCGCGGCCATGCTGTCCTGCGGCGGCGCCATCCACGGCGGGGCCGGCATGGTCCGGTTCGTGTCAGCCGCCGTCGCGGTGGACGTCGTGCGCCAGCACTGGCCGGAGGCCGTGCTGACGACGTACGACCCGGACCGGCCTGGCCAGTCGATCGAGGCTGCCGGGCGGGTGCAGGCCTGGGCCGTAGGGCCCGGTATCGGTACGGGGCCGCAGGCGGAGGCGGTGCTGGCCGCCGTTCTGGCCAGCGACGTGCCGGTGCTCGTCGACGCAGACGGTCTCACCGTGCTCGCGGGACACCGCGACCTGCTGCGCCGGAGTGCGCCCGTGCTGATCACTCCGCATGCCGGCGAACTGGCGCGGTTGCTATCGGCCGACCGCGCCGACATCGAGGCGCGGCGCCTGAATTACGCCCGCGCCGCCGCGGCCGAGCTTGGCGTGACTGTACTGCTGAAAGGATCCACGACCGTCATTGCCGAGCCGGACGGCAGCCAGCCGGTCCTGGTGAACTCCACCGGTACGCCCTGGCTGGCCACGGCCGGATCTGGCGATGTCCTGTCCGGACTGGCAGGCTCGCTGCTCGCGCAGGGCGCCGACGCTCCGCACGCTGCTGCTGCGGCCGCCTACCTGCATGGCATGGCAGGCCGCCTGGCCGCGCGCGACGCCCCGATTGGCGCCAGTGACCTGCTCGGCGCGATCCCCGACGCGATCCGCGCGGTTACCGGGCAGGACCTTTAGGGCCGGAACGCCGGTAACCCCGCGACTCAGCTCTCCGCCGGGCCGCCGAGATACCTGGCGAGGAACCTGTCAGCCTCAGCGAAGAACTTCAGCCGGTTCTCCGGCTTGGCGAAGCCATGGCCTTCGTCCTCGAACAGCATGTAGTCGTGCTCGATCCCCGCCTTCTGCAGCGCGGCGACAATCTGCTCCGACTCAGCCTGCTTGACTCGCGGGTCGTTGGCGCCCTGGGCAATCAGCAGCGGGATCCGGATCTGCGCGACGGCCGATAGCGGCGACCGGGACCAGAGGAAGTCCCGGTCCTTCGCCGGGTCCCCGACGCGGTTATGGAACTGGGCGATCATCGGCGCCCAGTACGGCGGGATCGTCTCGATCAGGGTGATCAGGTTGGACGGGCCGACGATGTCGACGCCGCAGCAGTAGAGATCCGGCGTGAACGCGGCACCGGCCAGGGTCGCGTAGCCGCCGTAGGAGCCGCCCAGGATCGCGACCTTCGCCGGGTCACTCCAGCCCTGGCTGATGACGTGGGCAACGGCGTCGCTCAGGTCATCCTGCATCGCCGCGCCCCACTCCCGGTTCCCGGCGTTGATGAAGGCCTTGCCGTAACCGGCGGAACCACGGAAGTTGACCTGCACGCAGAGATAGCCGCGATTGGCCAGCCACTGCGCCTGCGGGTCATAGCCCCAGACGTCGCGCGCCCACGGGCCGCCGTGCACGAGCAGCGCGGTTGGCAGGTCCGCCCGCTCCGCGCCGGGCGGGAAGGTCAGGTAGCCGTGCACCGTCAGCCCGTCACGGGCCTGGTAGGAGAACGGCTCCATCGGCGCCAGGTCGTACTTCGAGAGCTCCGGCTGGTGCTCGAACAGGAAGCTGCCTGCACCGGTGGCGGTGTCGAACGCGAAGTACGAGACCGGCCCGGCGTCGTTCGTGAACGCCACCAGCCAGACCCGGTCATCGTCGTCAGCATCCGGGAACACCGGGTCGCCGGGGTGCAGCGCCCGGATCGCGGCCAGGTGCCCGGCCACCGACGGGTCCAGCACGCGGTACTCCGACCTGGCCTTGATGAACGTCACGATCTGCGGTTCACGGGTATCGGGGTCGATCCTGACGCCGCTGACGTCTGCCTCCGGATCCTCAGCGAGCACCTCGATGTGACCGCTGGCCACGTCGAGCCAGATCAGCCTGGCCGCCTGCGCGTCCACCGACGAGATCATCAGCAGCGAGCGGCCATCGGCGCTGAATGCGACCGGGCCCGTCGTCAGTGAGTCCTCAGCCGGGATCGTCAGCGCCGGGCGCCAGTCGCTGTCGGCAGCTTCCCTGACGAGCAGGACCATCGAGCCATCCGGGTGCGGCCGGAGCGCAGCCCGGACCACCATCTCGCGATCAGCGACCGTGTCGAGGAATCCGGGGTTCTCGAACTCCTTCGTCAGCTCGCCGGTCTTCAGGTCCAGCCGGTAGACGTCGTGGAGCTGCTCGTTGTCCTTGTTAAGCCCGACCAGGATCTGGTCGGGGTACTCCCGCTCGCTCGCGATCAGCCGGGCCTGCACGCCTTCGAAGGGAGTCAGGTCGCGCCGCTCCATCGTCGGCAGGTCGACATCGTGCAGCCGCCAGTTCTCGTCGCCGCCGGTGTCCTGCAGGTACAGGACGTGCCGGCCGTCGTGCGCCCAGGCAAACTGCCGGATGCCGCGGTCGCGGTCATCGGTGATGACCCGTGCGGCGCCCCAGTCGACCCCGTCCTGCGTGCTGATCGGTGCCAGCCAGACGTTCAGAACGCCGTCATGCGGCGCGATCCAGGCAAGCTGGGTGCCGTCAGGTGACAGGCGGGGGCTCACTCGCTCGGGGTTGCCGAACAGCACGGTCAGGGGGATGAGTTCTGCCATGCCGACTGCCTATCACGTCGCAGCGGCACTGCGCGAACCGGGCTGCGCCGCTGTGGGCCAACCCGGTCGGCTGGGCTGGCACACTGGACTGTCATGGACGGGCACCCGGAGGCACTCGTTGACCTGGACGCGATCCAGGCCAACGTGGCAGCGCTGCGCCGGCATGTGGGATCAGCCCAGGTAATGGCGGTGGTCAAGTCAGACGGTTACGGCCACGGCATGCTGGAGTCGGCCCGAGCGTCGCTAGCGGGCGGCGCGGCCTGGCTCGGGGTCGTCCACGTCGCCGACGCGATCGCGCTGCGCACGGCCGGGATCACGGTACCGGTACTGAGCCTGCACGGCAGCCCGGACTCTCCGCACGCCGAGGCGATCCGGCACGACGTCGACCTGACGGTCGGCACAGCCGCCTTGATCGACCAGATCGCACTGGCAGCCGAGGGCGCGGGCAAGCCAGCCCGGCTGCACCTCGAGGTGGACACCGGCATGAGCCGGGGCGGAGCCATCCCGGCGGACTGGCCCGGCCTGGTACAGGCGGCGCTGGCGGCCCAGGCAGCTGGCCGGGTGCAGGTCGTGGGAGTGTGGTCCCATTTCGCCTGCGCCGACATTCCGGATCACCCGACGATCGGGCAGCAGCTGGATGCCTTCCGCGCCGCCGTCGCGGTGGCTGAGGGAGCCGGAGCCAGGCTGGAAGTACGCCACATGGCCAACGGTCCGGCGACCCTGACGCTGCCAGAGTCCTACTTCGACCTCGTCCGGCCGGGCGGTGCCGTGTTCGGCCTGTGCACGCTGCCCGGCGGCGCGCCGGGCTGGCTCCGGCCCGCCATGACCTTGCGCGCCCGGCTGATTCAGGTCAAGCGGGTGCCGGGCGGCACGGCCGTGTCATATGCGCACCGGTACACCACCGACCGCGAGACTGCGCTGGGGGTCTTGCCGCTCGGCTATAACGAGGGCATTCCGCGGCATGCCACGAACGCGGCCGGCATGCTCCTGACCCGCGGCCGGCGCGTGTCCGTCGCCGGCACTGTCAACCTGAACCACATGGTGCTGGACCTCGGCGACGCGCCATCAGAGGCCGGCGACGAGGTCATCGTCTTCGGCCCCGGCGATCACGGCGAGGCGACAGCCCAGGAGTGGGCAGAGGCCCTTGGCACGATCGCGTATGAGATTGTGACCCGGTTTACGGGAAAGGTCCCGAGAACTTACTCTGGAGTAACTGCGGCCGAGGAAGGTGCCTCGGCTCCGGGCATGGCCGCGGCCGGGTCCGGGGATACGGCGGCACCAGCCGCAGACGGGAGTACTGATGGCCAGGTGGCGGCGGCTTTCTAGCGTCGCTGGGCTGGCCACCGGGATCGCAGCAGCTTCGGCCGGAGCAGTGATCGCCGCCGAGAAGATGGCGGTCGGCCGCATCCGGCTCCGGCCCGACCCAGCCAGCGACGAGCCATTCGGCCAGCTGCGCGGCCGCCCTATGGCCGTCATCGCCGATGACGGCGTGCCGCTGCACGTCGAGGTGTCCGGGCCCGACGATGCGCCGGTGACGATCGTGTTCTGCCATGGCTACACGCTCAGCATGCAGACCTGGCACTACCAGCTGCGGGATCTAGCTGACGACGCCCGCCTCGTGCTGTGGGACCAGCGCAGCCATGGCAGGTCCGGCCGTAGTGATCCCGCACACATCAGCATCGATCAGCTCGGCCGCGACCTGGGCGCGGTGCTGGCCGCCACCGCTCCGGCCGCCGGGCCGGTGGTGCTGGTGGGGCATTCAATGGGCGGCATGACGATCATGGCGCTGGCCGAGCAGCAGCCGGAGTTGTTCAGCAGCATGGTCGTTGGCGTGTGCCTGATCTCGACCACCGCGCACCTGGCCGACGCGACTGGATGGGCGCCGGGACCGCTGCGCCCGGTAGCTCGCTGGGCCGCTCCGGCTGTCCTGCGGGGCTCAGCGAGCGGCCGCCGAGCCGAGCTGACCGAGTGGATCCGCGGGGCGGCGGGCGACCTGGCCTTCCTGTCGACAAGGGCCATCGCGTTCGGCGACCCCAGGGCGAGTCCTACCGTCATTGACTTCCTCGAGCATGTGATCCGGGCCACCCCGATCGATGTGGTGGCTGACTTCTACCTGGCCCTGACCGAGCACGACAAGCGCGGCGCGCTCGCGACGATCGGCAAGGTGCCGACCGTCGTCCTGGCCGGGGAGCAGGACCGGCTGATCCCGGCGAAGCAGACGGCCGCTCTCGCCGCCGCGATTCCGGGCGCGGTCATGGTGACGGTGCCCCAGGCTGGCCACGTGCTTCAGCTCGAACGGCCCGATGTCGTCACCGAGGAGATATCCGACCTCGTCGCGGTGGCGCTGGATACGGCGATCCGGCGGCGGCCCGCGTGACCGGTACAGCCGGTCCGCCGCAGTCCGCAGAGCCCGGAGTCGACGAGCTGGGCACGATAGCGACCGCCGACCAGATGCGCACGCTCGGCCAGCGCCTGTCGGGCCTGCTGCATGCCGGTGACCTCGTCGTGCTGTCCGGGCCGCTCGGGGCGGGCAAGACCACGCTGACGCAGGGCATCGGCGCGGGTCTGGGCGTCCGCGGGTCAGTGACCTCGCCGACATTCGTCATCGCCCGGGTGCATCCGAGCCTGTCGTCCGGCCCGGACCTGGTCCACGCTGACGCCTACCGGCTTGGCAGCCGCGCCGAGGTAGACGATCTGGACCTGGACGGCGACCTGGCCACCGCGGTCACGGTCGTCGAGTGGGGCGAGGGGCTGGTGGAGGATCTGGCGCCGAGCTTTCTCTCCGTCTCGATCCAGGCTGATCAGCCGGCGGGCGGCGAGGACGACGCCGGGGAGGCCGACATCAGACGCAGCGTGCGCGTCCAGGGCTGGGGCGAGCGCTGGCACGGAGCAGCCGCAGCCGAGGGCATCAGGCTGGCGCTGACCGGCCTGGGCTAGCCAAGGGCCGGGCCGATGGGCCGCATCCGTTCCGGATTGTCCCCCGCGCAGTAGTTCGCGCTATTACACTGCGGGTGAATCGAGCCGGTCCCTGCCGTGGTCAATCGCGGTCCTGATCCGCCCTGAGGAGGCGCTCCGTGGCTCAGCAGGGCTCCCCGCCCCGTCGCTCATCGCGGCAGCTCGAGCCCGGCTACGCTGGCCGCCACGACCGCGCGCCACGGCCGGACGGCCCCAGGCGGGGTGAGCGGCCCGACCCGAGCCGATGGCAGAGTGCTGATCCGTTCGCTCCCGATGCCGATTCTGAGCTGCCGCCCTGGGCCGGCCCGAGTGACCGCTTGCCCCGGCCGACTGGCACGCTGCGGCGCCCGGCTCCATCCCCCCTGGATGATGACGAGCAGTACTACGACGCTCCGGGCCGCTCCCGGCACGCTGCCGGCGACGACGGCGAACTGCCCGGCACTGACGGCCCTGGGCGGGCGGGCCGCCGCCGTGGCCGGGCTGCTGCGACCCGGCTGCGCAAGTCGCGCCGGCGCGTGTACCGATGGTGCGGCATCGCGATCGTGGCGTGCATCATCGCAGCCGGGATCACCGCGTACCTCACCCATCACACTCCCAAGCCGGCCCTGTACGTGACATCGCTGCTGCCGGGTGAGTTCAAGTCCGCGCCGAATGCATGCGCGAGCGTGAGCACGACGGTGCTGAACCAGTACCTCCCTGAGCCGGGCCGGACGTCGACCAGCGAGCTGTCCGACAGCGCCGAGAGCCAGTGCAGCTTCACCGTTGACCGCAAGCCGACGTTCCTGGTGCTCGAGATAACCGCCCAGGCCTTCCAGCCGTTCGCGGCAGCGACCGCTGGCGGCAGCGCGCCGGGCAGCGCATCGGCTAACGCACAAGACAACTACGCGCTGGTCATGAAGGGGCTGAAGCTGCCGCCGAAGGGGTCGCCGCTGTCCGCGGCCCAGGTCGCTGCGCTGCCTGCGACCGGCCAGCAGGCGTTCGTGGCGGCTCAGCACGAGCACGTCAGCGGCATCGTGAGCGAGCGGGTGACGGTCATCGTCCGGGAGCGCAACGTGCTGATCACTGTCTGGGTATCCGGGCAGGAGTCTGGTCACGGTTTCGGGCCTGTCCCGGTCAGCACGTTGCAGGCGGCCGCCGAGGCTGCCGCCAGGGACGTGCTGGCGAAGGCACGCACCGAGCCCACTGCCTGATCAGCTCGCTGGCCGAGCCCGGTCACGACCAGTGCCGCGGGCTCATTAGGCTGGGCAATCGTGCTATTGCTCGCCTTCGACACCGCAACCTCAGCGGTTACCGTGGCCCTGCACGACGGGACTGCGGTGATTGCTGACGAGTCGGCTGCCGACGCGCGGCGGCATGGTGAGCTTCTCTCGCTGTTCATCGGCAAGGTGCTCCTCAGCGCAGGCGCTGAGGCCGGCGACCTGACCGCCGTGGCAGTCGGTACCGGGCCTGGCCCGTACACCGGACTGCGCGCCGGGCTGGTGACGGCCAGGGTGCTGGGCAGCGCGCTCGGGATCAGGGTCGAGGGTGTCTGCTCGCTCGATGTGATCGCGGCGACGGCACAGCCTGACGCAGCCGGGCGCGAGTTCCTGGTCGCGACCGACGCGCGCCGCCGGGAGGTGTACTGGGCACGATACTGCGCGGCCGGACGGCGGACTGAGGGACCGCACGTGGCTCGTCCGGCTGAGCTGCCGACGGGCCTGCCGGTCGCTGGCGAGGGCCCGCTGCTCTATCCCGAGCTTGGCGCCCAGCGCCTGGAGCCGCGGTTCCCGCATGCCGGTCAGCTCGCTGCGATCGCGGTGGCCCGGCTGGCGGCGGGTGAGCCGCCACAGCCTGCCGAGCCGCTGTACTTGCGCCGGCCGGACGCCAGGGAGCCGGGCAGGCCGAAGCGAGTCACGCCGTGAGCCAGCTAGAACTCCGGCTGATGACGTCGGCCGACCTCGACAGTGTGCTCAGCCTCGAGCTCGCCCTGTTCGGCGAGGAGGCATGGTCCCGGCAGATGCTGGCCGGCGAGCTTAGCCAGCAGCCGGCCAGCCGGTACTACCTGATCGCTGAACAGCCGGCTGGCACAGTTGTCGGCTACGCCGGCCTGCTCGCCGCAGGCGGCCAGGCTGACGTGCTGACGATCGCGGTGTCCACCACCCACTGGGGCCGCGGGATTGGATC